>WNFR01051436.1_pt1 | contig 12593 bp, 14 predicted proteins | sample 5400221 | NCBI WGS metagenome assembly WNFR01 (sample SAMN13153357, study PRJNA577476) | soil metagenome | isolation source: 40 cm soil under Madrone tree | place: USA:California | collected 2016-06-14 | reverse complement strand
AGCGATGAAGTGGAATCGCGATCCAGACGCTCACGTGCGCGGCGCACGATGTTCGGTCCGGAAGCGACTGTTTCCAGACAGCCGGTGTTTCCGCACACGCATTCAGCGCCTTCGGTGTTGATGGTGATATGACCGATTTCTCCAGCGCAACCGGAAGCGCCGAGCCACAGCTTGCCGTCCATAATAATCGCGCCGCCAATCGCGTCGCCTATGCCAATGTAAAAGATATTGCGAGTATCGCGGCCGGCGCCGGCTTTGTATTCGCCATAAGCAGCCGCGTTGGCATCGTTCTCGATTTCACACCGCAAGCCAGTGGCTTTCATCAGCTCGGAGTGAATATCATCCCGAGCGGCTGAAGGCAGCCCGGTCGACATCAGTACGCGGTCAGTTTCGCGATTTACCAATCCGGGAATGCCCACACCAACTGACATGATCGGCCCGCTTTCCGCCAGACTGGTCACCAGGTCGGCAATCCCTCCGATCAGGTTCTCTGGTTGGTAGTTGGCGGCGCGCCTTAGGACGACATCACCGTCAGCGGAAATTACCACGCCACGCATCATCGTTGAGGCGACTTCAATCCCAGCAAACTTTGGTTCAGGGTTATTCGGCATGGCGAAAGCCTTTCATATGAGCTTCGCGAACAGGGCAGGGATTTCGTGGCCATCTTATTAAAGGGTGGAGGGGCTGTCAAACAGCGCGTTGTGCGTGTAGAATGCCCTCGCATCGAAGCCATGCCGGACACACCTGAAAATACGCGGGCGGCACCGCTGCAACTGCGGACGATCCTGATGCCGACAGATTTCACCGGTTGCGCTAACTATGCGCTCACTTATGCCGCTGCGATCGCCCGCGCCACCGGGGCCACAATTGTATGCGTGCACGTGGTTGAGCCGATTGTGCCGGCTGTGGGATATTCCGGTTTAGCCGAACCAATGCCGATTGCCGACATCAGTGAGCAGTTGGAGGACTCAGCCGAGCGGGAATTGCCGCAACTTGCCGAATGCGACGAGTTCGACGGCCTTGAAGTCGAAGAAGTTATTGTGCATGGCGACCCCGCCGCCGAAATTGTGCGCGTGGCCGGCGAGCGCGAGGTTGATCTGATTGTAGTTTCGTCGCACGGCCGCACGGGCCTGGGCCGAATTATCTTTGGTTCGACCGCCGAGGCGGTAGTGCGTCACGCCATTTGCCCGGTTCTGGTCGTAAAGCCTCCACCACAAGCAGAAGAGGAGTCAGATTAGTGAGCAGTGAGCAGTGAGCAGCATGGAGTTGAAGAGCCCGCCGAGGGCGCTGCGCTACTGCGATTAAGGACTGCTACTGCTTACTGCTCACTGATATGAACAGTCTCCAGTTCTTGTCTCACCTGATCGAGTTGTACGGCCTCTACGCCGTGTTCTTCCTCTCTATGATCGAGGGCGACATCACGCTGCTGCTGGCCGGTGTGTTGGCCCATAACGACTTCTTCGGCAGTTACAGTTTCGCTCGCGTGCTGTTGTGGGGCACGCTGGGCGGATTCGCGAGTGACAACCTGGCTTTCGCGGTCGGTCGCGCCTGCAACAAGACAGTTCGCAACTTTCGTTTCTATCGCAGCGCACAGGATCGCATGGAGCGGTTGACTAAACATTTTGGCCCGCTCTCAATTTTTGTTTCGAAATACATCTATGGTTTGCGTTGGGCCTCATGCACTTTTTACGCCGTCGCGAGGATGCCCTACATACGTTTTCTGCCGCTCTCGCTGGCTAGTTGTTTTTTATGGGTTTCCATCCTCAGCGGGGTCGGCTACTTTTTCAGCAGCGCTGTGATGGGATTGATTGGCGACTTTCGCCACGTGGGAAAAATCCTGCTGGTAATTGTGGTGGCCGGGGTGCTGGGCTTCTATTTGATTAAGCGCCTCTGGCTTTCGAAAAAGGTTGAAGAGGCCCAGACGGAACGTCTACAGGAAATCGAGCATGCTGCAATCGAAGGCATCAGGGAGTTATCCGGAGAGATCCAGGAAAAGATTCATCTCAAGTCAGCGCGACGCCGGGAAAACTCAAGCTCATCAAAGCGAGACGCGAGAGACTGAGGGAGTTGGGCGGGAGTGACTCGCGGCATTGAAAGAATAAAGACTTCGAATTTCAAATTTCAGATCTCAGATTTAAGATCTCAAGTTTCACCATCAAATCCAACTGGAATAATTACAAGTGATCATTGAATCTTCTGCCCCAACCCGCGCCGATCTTGCCGGCGGCACCGTCGACATCTGGCCGCTTTATCTGTTTCATCCGGGCGCCATGACAGTTAACTTTGCGCTCTCGCTGCGCGCGCACGTGAGAATCGAAACGCGTGCCGACCATCGTCTGATCCTGGAATCGCGAGATCGAGGGATCAGGTTTGAAACGACTCTCGATCGCCTGGACGAATTGGCGCGCGATGAGAGGCTGGAACTGGTTTCGAAGATGGTCCACTTCTTTCGGCCTGAGACAGGTCTTCATCTCGTCGCCCACAGCGAAGCTCCCGCCGGCGCGGGAATTTCCGGATCGTCGGCCCTGGCCATTGCCCTGATCGGGGCGCTGAATAGCCTGTTGGGAAATCGTTATGAAAAGCGTCAATTTATTGGCATCGCAGCGAATATTGAAACCACGGTCATCAAAGTGCCGGCTGGTTTGCAGGACTATTATCCTGCATTCTACGGATCGACATCCTGCATTCATCTCGATCCCGATGGCGTCGATCGCGAACATCTGGCGGTAGACGAAAGCGAGATTGAGCGCCGCTTTGTGATCTGTTACACGGGCGAGCCGCGCCATTCGGGAATTAACAACTGGGAGATGTTCAAGCGTCACATCGAAGGTGATCGGGATGTGTTCACGAGCTTCGAACACATTCGCGATGCCGCGGTCCAAATGCGCGCCGCGCTGTTGGCTGACGACTGGAATGCGGTAGCAGATACGATGCGCGCTGCCTATCCGAACCGAAAACGCCTGGCGCCGGGAATCACCACTCCGCATATGGACGATCTGGTAGAGAAAGCGCTGGCTAATGGCGCGGAAGCGGCGAAAGTCTGTGGCGCCGGGGGCGGCGGCTGCATTGCGTTTCTTTGCGCTGAAGGACGTAAGCCAGACGTAGAACGCGCTCTGGTGGAAGCCGGCGGAGAGATTTTGAAATGGAACGTGGCGCGTGAAGGGTTGTTGGTGAAGGAGAGTTGAGTCCTTCGAAACCGCGACGCGCTTTCGTCCTCCAACCCAACGTTGCCGCTTCGGCTACGTTGGGTAACTATCAATGATAATTTCGTCAACCCTGAAGGGGTTGCGTCACGCCTCAGGAAATGCAACCAGAGTTGCAATGATCCCACTTGCGCCATGATGTAAACTAACCGCAGCCTTCAGGAAGGAGGTTGCGCTCGAGTGCCGCAATCATTCTCGGCTGTTTACATTCATCTAGTTTTTTCCACCAAAGAGCGTCGCCCGTTTCTCCGAGACGAGACTTTTCCGTGAGTGCGTCGAATCTTGAGACTGTAAAGAAATACATTGCCAACCAGCAATACCATCATCGAAAAATGAATTTTCAGGATGAGTTGAGAACGCTACTCAGGTGTCATGAGGTCGACTGGGACGAGCGCTACATCTGGGATTGGCGCAACCGCTTCGCGGTTAAAAAAACGAGCGGCAGAAGGCTTCACGAAACCCCGACTCCTTACCCACCTTCGTCCGACTTCTGTTTCGCAGCCGCGGCGAGTTTTGTCAGGCGCTCGATCTTTTGTTCGTGAGTCTCACCGGGAATTGGCCCGGTATCCACGAATCCCGCGTAACTAGATCTGGTGAACAATGTTCGATCCGGTTCACCACTCGGTGCGTGCGAACTGGTCTGCGTGGGCGTCGTGGCCGGCGCAACTTGATCGGGCGCCAGATCCGCCGGGATTTCCGCGCCCGCTACCGGCGACGCATTTGCAGCCGCCGCGCTCAGAGGCGCGGCTGAAGCAGCGCCCGTTTCAGCCTGGGCTTCGGCTGCCGTCCGGTGCGAGTCCGCCGCCGGCGATGAATCGACCACGGTAACTGCGGCAGTGGGTTCGGCCCCACCTTCGTCCGACCTTTGCTTTGCTCCCGCCACCAGTTTTTGCAGACGATCGATTTTTTGTTCTTTGGTTTCGCCGGGGACTGGCCCGGTATCGACCACGCCGGCGTAGACTGTGCGCCGGTTCAATTGGCGATTCGGCTCTGCTGCTGGTTTGGGACCAGCGGGTGCAGCGGACGCTTTCTCAGCAACGGCCGTCGCTTGTGCGGCTGCCGGAGTCGGCTTGGCGGAAACTGCGGCTGGAGTCGCGAGAGCGGGAGTCGGCTTGGCGGCGGGAGCGGCGTGCCCGTGTCCACCGGGGCCCTGTTCGACGATTACATAGACGCCTTTGTCATTCTTCTCGATTGCCGGCAAGGTGCCGCCCGCAGCCTGGAGCAAAGCAGATAGCTCGGCTTCGACAAAGCGGGTTTGCTTTTCCGGATCGCGAACATGACCCAGCGGCGGACCCATGTAGAGAGTGCCGCACAAGCTACACTTGTAGAGCACATCGTCGCCGCGCAAATGCACCTCTGAGGCTTCGCCTCCGGTGCGCAATTGCTTTAAATGACCGTTACAGAGTTTGTTCTTCTCGTTCCGCTCACTGCAGACCGTCTGAGCATTGGTGATGCGCTTTGGCACGGGCGCCGATGTCGCCGGAGCAATTGGAGCAGCTTCTACTATGTTTGCTGACATGATTCGCTTTCGCGTACCCGAATTGTTTCTTCCGCAAACCCTCGAACTGATTGACCGCATATTAACGACGAACGCAAACGCGGTCAATCAGGAGCGGTGTTCGGCGGCGGCTGGGAGATGAAGTCAGTGCCACCTGCGTAAGCGGGTGGGCCAATCATCCAACTCGCTTATCGAGTCTTTGATCCACCCGCTTACGCAGGTGGTACTGACTTCATCACGAAGTAGATCGACAACCGGAGTTTGTCGGACATGATATTCTTCCGGTCAGATGTTCATCGAATTCCTCGGCGCAGTCTGGCGCCGTCTGCCAGGATTTGCCCGGCGGCGTTTAACGCGTACGGGCCAGAGACGTTTCACGGTTACGGCCGGCGCATTGATCCTTGACGAGCAGGGCCGGATCCTCCTGCTTGAGCATGTCTTTCGCCCTGACGGAGGTTGGGGAATACCCGGCGGTTTCTTAAACAAAGGGGAGCAGCCTGAGGCAGCGCTACGGCGCGAACTGCGCGAGGAGATCGGTATCGAAGTAGCAGACGTCGAGATGCTCTTTGCGCGCGCACTCACCAGACCCAAGCAGATCGAAATTTATTTTCGCGCCAGAGCGATCGGACGCCCCGAACCTTGCAGTTTTGAAATCAAGCGCGCGGGTTGGTTTTCGCTCGACGCTCTGCCGCCTGAACTGTCAGAAGATCAGCGTCGTCTGATTCGGCTCGCTTACTCCCAGTGAAAACTCTGCCCAATGATGCTATGCTACGCGCCGCAAAACGCATCACTAACAACTGAATCGCTGAGGAGAATCTATGGCAGGAGCACCAGGCGTCCAACTGATTCCATCGCCCGACGAAATAATGCAGATTCTGAAACGCACCGGCGCGTTTCGTGAAGGCCACTTTGTTTATCCGAACGGCAAACACACGGCGCACTATTTTCAGATGCCGCTGGCCTTTCGCTATTACGATACGGCGCGTGTCCTGGCGGTGGCGCTGAGCCGCAAGTTTCGCGTCGAACGCGACATTGCCAGTCAGTTACCAAAGATTTCCATCATCAGTCCGAGTTCGGGCGGCATCCCGGTCGCTTTCGGTGTGCGCGACGCCCTGAGCGCCCAACAGATCTACTGGGCCGAGCAGGAGAATGGCAAGCGCATGTTTCGCCAGTACGTGAACCAGGGTGACATTAATCCCTGCATCATCGTCGACGACATCATTCGCAGCGGCCACGCGATCGAAGAGACAGTTGAGTTGGTGCGCAGCCTGGGCGCGCCGATCATCGGTTGCGGCGCGATTGTGCGCTTCACCTCTGCGCCGGATCAGATTGAAAGCGTTCCCATCAAATCGCTGGTCGAGTTTGACGAGAAGTTTTATGACACCGGCGAGGAATGCGACCAGTGCAAGAGGGGCGCACCTGAAGAGCACGTTCGATTCTGAATTACAGTATGCACTGAGCACTGAAGCAATGGGAGCAGCGCTCCGTAGGAGCGAAATGTTTATAGCACTCAGCTCTCAAACAAATCCAGCTCCTTTTAGGAGCGAAATGTGTGAAGCGATTCTTTCCACGTTACGCTCCTAAACGAGCTTAAAGAGCCTTTTAGCAGTTGCGAGGTCTATAACATTTCACCCTGACGGGGTGAAGAGATGGTCGTCCCGGTCGCTCAATTACCCGGTGCGTCCTCCTTGCGCCCCCTCGCCGATCGATTTGTCGAGACAGTGCTTCTTAGCTTCCTCCCAATCAAGGAATTGTGCCTCACCTTTTTCAATCAGACGCTCTCGTTCATTGAGAATTTCTTTTTGCCATTCGTGAACCGGTAAGGCCTCTTCATGCTGGCAGAGATCTTTCCACAGCGCCTCCATGGCTTGGAGTTTCTCTTCGATTGTCATTTGATCGATTGCTAGTGGCGTCGCCATGGGAGTGTTTTAACAATTCTTCGAAGGTTGGCAATCCAATCCAGCTTGCAAGGTGATTCTCATGGGTCGGAGCTGTTTAGCGTACCAACTTAGTTGGGTTCTTTTTGCGAGGAAAAGCCCAACTGAAGTCGGTACTCTAAACACTTCTCTGCATCACATCTCATGCCGGTTCGTCAGCGCTTTATCCATCGTTACTTCGTCCACGTATTCCAGATCGCTGCCCACCGGCATGCCCATCGCCAGACGCGTCACGCGCAGACCCAAAGGCTTTAGCAAACGGCTGATGTAGTTCGCGGTGGCTTCGCCTTCAGTGTTGGGATTCGTAGCCAGAATTACTTCCTGCACTTCCACGCCGTCATTGTTCTCGGGTTTCAAACGCGGCAGCAGATTGTCGAGCCGCAAATCGCTCGGCCGCACCCCTCGAATCGGCGAGAGGCTGCCATGCAAAACGTGATACAAGCCTTTATAGCTCCGGGTCTTTTCAACAGCTACGAGGTCGTAAGGCTGCTCGACGATGCAGAGCAGGGAATGGACCAGGCGTTCGACCTCGGCTTCGGGCGCGCGCAGAATATAAAACGCCAGCCGCTGTGCAGACTTTTGTCCGATGCTGGGCAGGCGTTTAAATTCGTCGATTAGTTTGGTGACTGGTTCGGCGTAATCCAACATTTTCGATTTCCAATTGCCGATTGCCGATTTTGTTTAGCGTCAGTTGCCAATCGGCAATTGGCAATCGCAATCGGCAATTAGAATAGGTTTCCCAGGCCGGGAGGAAGCATCGAACCCAACTTACTCTTCATGGCTTCGTTCACCTTGCGATTGCCTTCATTAATCGCGGCGACAACCATGTCCTGCAACATTTCGATATCGTTTTCCTTTACGATTTCGGGGTCGATCTTGAGCGAAATGATTTCGTGGTCGCCTTTCATTTCAACATTTACTACTCCCCCACCGGCTGAGGCTTCGACCCGCAGTTCTTCCATTTCGCGCGCCATCTTCTCCTGCATCTGCTGCGCCTGCTTCATCATTCCTTGAATATTAAGTCCGCCAGGAAATTTCATTGTGCTAACCTCGCTTCCGGTTTGATAATGATCTTGAACTGAGCGACGCCAGCATCGTAACTGTCATTCTTTGTGAATGCAAAGCTGGAATAAGCGGCACAGACTCTAGTCTGTGAATGAATTCTTGATACGCGTATTTCAGACTGTAAATAGTTCTTTCTCCTCTCCCTTTGGGAGTGGCCGGGGAGTGGGCTGGTCCGCGTCAGCTTTAGACCCTCCCCTAACCTCTCCCAAAGGGAGGGGGAAAATCCGGCATGTTTCAGCACTACCAAAATTAGATCTCCTTATAAAGATCCCCTTCTCTTCTCTCGCTGCGCCGTGCTATAAGCCTCGTCGAGTCGATGCAAACTGAGAACCCAACGTTGCGTCAAGCCACAGAGCGTACGCTCAATGCTGAAATCAATGTCTATTACGATCTTCAGGTCGCAGAGGCCGCGCCGGCGCCGCTCTTAATCGCACTGCACGGCTACGGCGCCAGCAAACGCCAGATGATGCGCGAAGCGCAGGCCATCGTGCCCGCAGGTTTCGCAATTGCGTCGCTGCAGGGGCCGCATCAGCATTTGAAAGACCCGAAAGAACCTGGCGGACCTTTGCGATTTGGGTTTGGATGGCTCACCAACTTTCGCCCGGAAGAATCCGTGGCAGTTCATCATCGGGCACTGCTTGATTTGATCGATTCACTGACTGCCGACGACGTCGCCGATCCCGAGCGCATATTCCTGCTCGGGTTTTCCCAATCATGCGCGCTGAACTATCGCTTCGCGTTTACACATCCGAAGGTGTTGCGCGGGGTGATTGGCATCTGCGGCGGGATGCCGGGCGATTGGGAAACCAGCGAACTTTACCAAAGCACCGCCGCCGCGGTTTTCCATTTGAGCGGCGAGCGCGACGAGTTCTATCCGCCCGCTCGCGTCAGCGGTTATGGTGCGCAATTGCGAATGAGGGCGAGTGACGTGCAATTCCGGAGTTATGATGCCGGACATGAAATTGTTCAGCCAATGCGAGACGAGATGGGTTGCTGGTTGGAACAGACAGCGCACGACTTAAGTTGACGATCAGTTTAGCGGTCGCAATTGTGCGGCCGTGCCGTGAATTTCGGACAAGCCCGGCATCAAACGGGCGTGAATGCCCGGGGAACTTGACGAATAATTTCGGCATCTAAGGCGAGTACTATGAAGCGAAATCCCATAACCTCAGTTCTGCTGGCGTTGCCGTTATTGATTGGCGCAGCTTGCCAACAACAGATCGCCAGGGCGGTCAAGCCATTAAAACCACCGGAGCAACAGACTGAAACCCGCGCTCTGCCCGTCAACGTCTCGCCAAGTCTTAAGCTGGTATTGGATGGCGCCATCGAACAGATCGGAAAGACCACAAGTTACGATCCTGCTTATCAGAAAATCGAATATCCAAACGGTGACGTGCCGCTGGAAACCGGTGTTTGTTCTGATGTGATCGTGCGCGCCTTTCGCAAAGCCGGAATCGATTTGCAGAAGGACGTTCATGAGGACATGAAAGAAAACTTCTCAGCTTATCCAACACGTTGGGGGCTGAAAGGGACGGACGCAAATATAGATCATCGGCGCGTGCCTAACCTGCAGACCTATTTCGTGCGCAAGGGCAAATCGCTGCCAACCGATGGCGGCAGCGCAGCCTTCCTGCCGGGTGATATCGTTACCTGGGATCTTCAACTCGGCGGAACTGAGCATGTCGGCATGGTGGTGAATGTCTGGTACAAGCCGACGCAGCGTTACCTGATAGTACATAACATTGGCGCAGGCACGCGCATGGAAGACGTGCTGTTCGCGTGGAAGATCACGGGTCACTATCGTTACTTCTAAAAGTAGAGTGATCAGAGCGATCCACGAAATCACACGAAGCCAAGCGAAAGGCGGAGTTTAGTGTAGGTTCGTGGACCGTGGTTTAGTTTTTTCACTAAACTGCTCGTGTGCTGTCTCTGAAGTCCTCACCATGCGTGCCTGGCAGCAGAGCGGCCAAATGTTTATAGCTCACATTGGCGTAAAGAATTCCCCAGCTCCGGAGGAGCGCAATGTACTTGCCAGGGAAGTCAAACATTTCGCGCTGCTGGAGCTTCAGACTTATTTGTCACCTTGGTGCTATAAACATTTGGTCCCTCCCGGAACCAGGAACATGAACGACTTCAACCAGCAGATTTATCTCAAGAACTCTAGAGTCGCCAGGCTAGTGCTAATAGGCAGGACATGATAGATTGCCGCGCCATACTAAGAATCATTTTGAGCGGCTGCATTCTCTAGAACGCATGGCTCCCGGAGTCATCAACCGCGGGGGATTTATGAAACGGACGCTTCTAAACTCTCTGGGCATCGCTTTGCTACTGGCTGCCACAACGATCGCGTCGCGTGGCGCGGCCCAGAGCAAATCCAACTATGACGTGAGGGCCGCGGACGCGATCAAAGCCGTCCTCGAAGCGCAAGCCGCGGCCTGGAATCGTGGAGATCTCGAAGGCTATATGGACGGTTACGATCGTTCGCCGAACACTGAGTTCGTGGGCGGCGACACCATCACGCGTGGCTGGCAGACAGTGCTTGATCGCTATCGGAAGAACTATAGTCCGCGCGAAAAGATGGGAGCGCTCACGTTTTCAGAGTTGGAGATCACGATCTTGAGTAAACGACGAGCCGCACGGAACTTTTAGTTTGCTTTTCCGAAAAACAAAAGCTGGTTGGCGTATCGTTCATGATCACAGCTCTTCGGCATGAATTGAACTCCGAAGGAGCGAAATGCAATAGCCCCGGGCTACTGCCCCGCTTCGCGGACCGGTTGAGAGGCTCACCTCCTGGACTATGAACGGAACAGAACAGCGAAGAGGAACCGCGGAACTCGCTGCGATCGAGCACGAAGTCGAAGCGCGCAGTGCCGTCTTCAAGAAGGAGCTCGGTTTATTCGATCTGGTCCTCACGCAAGTGGTCTTTGTCGTCGGCACAGTCTGGGTGGGCTGGGCGGCCAAACTCGGCAACCATCAGATGGTCTTTTGGCTACTGGCGATTGTCACTTTCTATCTGCCGCTGGCCGCCGTCGTCATCTTTCTCAATAACCGCATGCCGCTCGAGGGCGGACTCTATCAATGGGCCAAGCTGGCCTTCAATGATTTCATCGCTTTTATGGTGGCCTGGAACCTCTGGGTGTTTGGCATCCTGGTGATGTCGGGCATTGGGCTGATCATCAAGCGGAACATCGCTTACGCGATTGGGCCGCGTGCCGAATGGATGCTCGAGAACAAAAAGATGACGACTCTCGTCTGTGTGGTGTTGATGATCAGTATCATCGCCGCATCCAGACGTGGCCTGGCTCTGGGCAAGTGGGTACAGAATGTTGGCGGACTCTTTCTGCTGGTGACCTTCGCCACCCTGATCCTGCTGCCGTTTATTACAGCCAGTCGTGGATCGCTGGCAAACTACCATCCATTTTCAACCAGCTTGCCGCCGTTCAATAGTTACAACATTAATGTCTTCAGCAAACTCGCAGTCGGGGCGCTTTCAGGCTTTGAATACATCGCCATACTGGCCGGCGAATGCCGCGCGCCCGCGCGAAATATCAGCCGCTCAGTTTTGATCTCTGCGCCGATCATTGCCTTGATGTTCATCCTCGGCACTGGTTCGGTGCTGGCGTTTGTGACGCCAGAGCAAGTCGACCTGATAGCTCCGATTCCGCAGGTGCTCGGCCAAGGGTTCAGCTCGTTTGGTTGGGTCTCAACGCTGGTGTCGCTGACGATTTTCGGAGTCGCGGCCAGGCAAATCGCTTTGATGAGCATTTATTTTGCCGGCAATACCCGTCTGCCGATGGTTGCCGGATGGGACGACCTTTTGCCGGCGTGGTTTGCTCGTTTGCATAAGCGATATAAGACGCCGGTCAACTCGATTCTTTTCGTTGGCATGGTCACGTTAGCATTCAGTCTCGTGAGTTTGATCGGCGTGAAAGAGCAGGAGGCCTTTCAGATTCAGGACAACGCCGCTACTGTCTTCTATGCCTTAATGTACATGGTGCTCTTCGCAATTCCACTGATTGCGATCAAACGGTTCGGAGTCAAGGCGCCGCTCTGGCTCAAGATCGCCTCAGCTTCCGGCTTTATTGTGGCGGTGATCGCAGGTTTCTATACGATGATTCCGATTACAAAAGTCGACAGCCCGCGGATGTTTGCCGCCAAAATTCTCGTCGTAGTCGTAATCGCTAACGCCATTGGGGTGGTGCTGTTCGTATTGGGCCGGCAGCGCGCTGAGAGAGCGGCAGCTACCTCGGTTTCTACTTAGTTCACACTTATCAGCGTAATGTCGTTTGGAGTTGAGTGATGAGGTCAGTCAGGGAGCGATAGCGACCGGGTTATCGCACTGGCAAAGTCTATTGTCTCGTGGACTTGAGACCGGTCGCTACTGTTCCCGGTACTGACTGCCCAGCGCCATTGACGCAATTACTCATCAGAAAAACTGGTTTTGTTCGCAACCCTGTGATAAGAATCTGAACTCAACAAAGACAAGTCTTACTCTTTACCCCGGAAGGAGAAAGAAAATGAAGATCAACTTTGGTCGGGTTCTGCTCGGCGGTTTGCTTACAGGTCTGATTCTGAACATTGGCGAGTGGCTGTTGAACGATAGGGTGCTGGCCACGGAAATGCACGCGTTCTTTAGGAAGTGCGGTGTTCCCTTGCCGGGAACGACCTTCATTGTGATAGCCGTGGTCATTACTTTTGCCCTCGGCATAGTCATCGTCGCCGGCTACGCAGCAATCAGACCGCGGTTTGGACCCGGCCCCAAAACGGCAATCATCGCCGCCCTGTTCGCATGGTTCGGCGTAGTCGTCTATCCAAATGTTATCTATGCGGCGCTTGGTTTCACTCCGACCAATGTCCTGATGATTTTGCTCGGCTGGGAAGTGGTGGAGT
>WNFR01005839.1_pt1 | contig 12593 bp, 14 predicted proteins | sample 5400221 | NCBI WGS metagenome assembly WNFR01 (sample SAMN13153357, study PRJNA577476) | soil metagenome | isolation source: 40 cm soil under Madrone tree | place: USA:California | collected 2016-06-14 | reverse complement strand
CGAGATAGACGGCGCTCGACCATTCATAGTCGCGCTCCATGCCCGTGCCTTCGCCCGCCAGCACCGAGCAGGACAGCGAATAGCCGCTGTTCTTGTAGCCGCCGACAAAGCCGTTGCTGGCCGCCAAGGTTACCGAGCTGCGGCCCCAGCCGGCCTCGGCTCCTTCAGAATTGGTCACGCCCTTGATCGCGAGGGCGGCTTCCTCGGCCTCGGCCGTCATGGCGAGAAAAGTGCGGGCGGCGGGCCGGCGCTTGTCGTCGAGATCGAGGTCTGGCCAGGAATGCGTCAGCAGCTCCTCAGGAGCGATGCCGCAAACCGGATCTTCCGGTACGGCGCGTGCCATGTCGACGGCACGCTGGGCCAAAGTGCGCAGCGCCTTGGGCGTGAACACGGTCGACGACACGAAGGCCTGCCGATGCCCTACAAAGACGCGCAGGCCGAGATCGCGGCCCTCGCTGCTTTCAAGCTTCTCGCGCTTGCCGAGACGCTGCGATACCGAGATCGATTCGCCGTGCACGTAAAGTGCATCGGCGGCATCGGCGCCGGCAGTGCGGGCCCATTTGATGAGGTCGGCGAGGACCTCGGCTTCAGCGGTGGGTTTCGCCCGGCCGGATTTGCGGAGGGCGGTCTTCTGAGATTTGGCCATGCGTGTTGTTTTACGCGCTATCGGCTGGTGTCGTCGAGATAGTAGGAAAAGAACAGCACCACGGCGGCGCCCGCGCCGACCAGCCAGAACGAGACGCGGGCCAAATCGGCCATGGCGGAGCCCGACTCGAACAGCCTGGCGATGGCATCGGCTGCGAATTGATGGCCGATCACGCCGATCATGCCGCCAAGCAGCAGGGAAAGGGCCGCATTCCAGGCATGCCGTACGGCGCGCCGGACCGGTCCCTCGCGCCGCCGCAGGGCGGCGCTGGGATCGGGTGGAACCGCCAGATTGGGATTGGCGACCGGCCTTGAGCCGGAGCTTGGAACAGGCAGGGCGTCAGCCGCCGGCGTAGCTGATGCCGGCCTGGGTCTCGCCGATGGCCTGGTCGACAAGTTTGATGGCACGGTCGCGATGGCCACCCTTGTTCGCTGTGGCGCGGACGAGTTCAGCGCGCGCCGCCTGCAGCGAGCCGAGCGCGTTCACCATATTCGGTTGGGCGGCGTAGGCAATGGACGCGCCGGCCACGGTGCCGATCAGGAGACAAACAACAGGCATTTTGATTGCGAAGCGAGACATGGAACTCCCCCAGAGCATGATGCGTGCGGGAAAGCCCCGCACGCATCATGATATTACCATTCCGCTCCGAAGGCGCGGTACCGCTATTTGCTGGCCAACGCGCGGTTGGCGGCGCAGGTCACGGCCTTGAGAGATGCGGTCACGATATTGGAGTCCATGCCGACACCCCACAAAACGCGGCCGTCGCTGGTCTCGGCTTCGATATAGCTCACCGCCTTGGCGTCGGAGCCGGCGCCGGTCGCGTGCTGGTGGTAGTCGCGAACCCGGATGCCGACACCACAGTTTTTGCCAAGCGCATCGACATAGCCCGCGATCGGTCCGTTGCCGCGTCCGCTCACGGTCCGCGGCTTATCTTCGTATTCGATCCTGGCGTCGAGAAGACGCACGTCGGGATGGCCGGGCTCAGGAACAGTGGTGTGGCTCACGAAGGCGACTGGTGAGGCGTTTTCGAGATACTCCTTGCGGAACGTCTCCCAGATCAGCGACGGCAGGATCTCCTTGCCGGTCTCCTCGGCGATGGTCTGGATGAGCTTGCTGAATTCGACCTGCAGGAGGCGTGGCATGTCGATGCCGTAGTCGGACTTCAGGATATAGGCGATGCCGCCTTTGCCCGACTGGCTGTTGATGCGGATGATGGCCTCGTAGGTACGGCCGAGATCGGCCGGATCGATCGGCAGATACGGCACTTCCCAGACCTTGCTGTTGGAGGTCTGAAGCGCCTTGAAGCCCTTGTTGATGGCGTCCTGGTGCGAGCCCGAGAAGGCCGTGAAAACCAGGTCGCCACCATAGGGGTGGCGCGGATGGACCGGCAGCTGGTTGCAGTACTCGACCGTCTGCCGCATCTCGTTGATGTTGGAGAAATCGAGCTCGGGATCGACGCCCTGCGTGAACATGTTGAGGCCGAGCGTCACGATGTCCACATTGCCGGTGCGCTCGCCATTGCCGAACAAGGTGCCCTCGATGCGGTCGGCGCCCGCCATATAGCCCAATTCGGCGGCGGCCACGCCGGTGCCGCGGTCGTTGTGCGGATGCAGGCTGAGAACGATGGAATCGCGGTACTTGAAGTTGCGGTGGCACCATTCGATCTGGTCGGCATAGATGTTGGCCGAGGACATTTCGACGGTGGCCGGCAGATTTATGATCATCTTGTGCTGCGGCGTGGGCTTGTAGACCTCCGCCACGGCGGCACAGATGTCGCGCGCGAATTCGAGTTCGGTGCCGGTGAAACTCTCAGGCGAGTACTCGAAGATCCAGTCGGTCGCGGGATCGGCATCGGCCATCTGCTTGACCAGCTTGGCGCCGCTCACCGCGATATCGGTGATGCCGGCAAAGTCGGCGCCGAACACGACGCGGCGCTGCAGGGTCGAGGTCGAATTATAGAGATGAACGATGGCGCGATGCGATCCCCTGAGCGATTCGAAGGTGCGCTCGATCAGTTCGGGCCGGCTCTGGGTCAGCGCCTGGATGGTGACATCGCGCGGCACGAGGTTCTTTTCGATCAGCTCGCGCACGAACTCGAAGTCGGTTTCCGAGGCGGCGGGGAAGCCCACCTCGATCTCCTTGAAGCCCATGGCGACCAACATTTTGAACATGCGCATCTTGCGGTCGGAATCCATCGGCTCGATCAGCGCCTGGTTGCCGTCGCGCAAATCGACCGAGCACCAGATCGGCGGCTTGGTGATGATCTTGCCCGGCCACTGGCGATTGGGCAGGTCGATCGGTTTGAAAGGGACGTATTTTTCGCCTGCGCGCGGCATCATTGGCTTCTGGAACATGGCTCACTCCTTGCGCCGCGCGCGGACGTCCGATTCCCTGGCGTTCGATCTCCCGATGTCGGAATCACGGTGACGGAATGGAAAAACATGGCGGCGACTGGTTAAAAAAGTATGACGACGGACGACAAGATGATCCGCGCCGCGAGCGGGCGGGGCGGATCAGCGAATAAGTCGTAGCGTCTTCAGTGCCGACATGATGAGTGGACCATCCTCGATTTGGCGTCTGACGTCAACCCGGCACGCTTATCGGCTCGGGCTGGCGATCGCCTCGGGCTTGCGCAGCAGGAAACTCCAATAGGTCATGCCGCCGCTGGCCAGCATCGAGGGGATGCGGGTGCCGTCGACCCCGGTGAACACATCGCCCACGGCGGAGAGTGGGCCGGACAGGATGCGCCGCCCGCCTTCGCGGCGGCGGGCACTGTCGCGATGCAGGGCTTCGATGACATTGGCCGAGATGTCCCGCTCCGCCAGCACGTCGAGGCCGCTCCGCGCGATCGCCTCGCGCCACGCCGCCATTTCATGCGCAAGGCGTAGATCGGTGTAGTGCAGATGGCCACCCGGCCGCAGTACCCGCTTCACCTCAGCGAAGAAGCGATCTATAGAAGGATAGCAAAAGGAAGATTCGACGTTGATTACGCTGTCGAAACTGCCATCCGGGAAGGGCAGGTTTTCGGCATCGCCCCGCTTGAAGCCGAGCGTGTCCACGCAATGCCGGCGATTGCTGAACTGGACAGCTTTGCCACTGAGATCGAGACCCACGAAGCGGGCGGGCTTCAGATAGCGCGCCACATAAGAGGCGCCGCCGCCGCGGCCGCTGCCGACTTCGAGCACTTCGCGACCGACGACCGGCGCCAGCGTGGCGATGTGGTGGTAAAGTGCGATGGGATAACGCTCCGGCTCGTCTGACGGCATGAGGGCGAAGCGCGGCGCCTGGGTGTCGAGATCGGCATACCCATAGTTCATCAGCGTCCACCATCCGATGTTGCCGAAGCGCCAGGCGAGCAGGTCGAAAAGGAAGCGCCACATGGCACGACGCAGCGACGGGGTCCGGTTAAGGACCCATAAAAAGGCATCGGCGATCATTCGGTACTAAATTCTCCCCCGCCGCCGCGCGATTAGCCGATCACGAGCGCGGGAGCAAGCACTGACCGCCAAACCTGTCTTCGTCACTACAGTTGTCCGCGTTTTGTTCCGATTGCACTGTACAACCCTGACCTGCGTGCTCGGTGCTTGCGGATATCGGTGTGCGGTCTGTAAGTTCGAGGCGAACACGGAGCAAAAATGACCGCACTTGCGATTCGCCAGCCCACTCTCGCCTTTTGGGCTCGGCGCAAGACGTCGATGGGAATCCACGTGAAGGACATTTATGTAGACCTGTTCAAGGCACGCTACGGTTATTGGGTTGGTCCGGCCTATGGCGGCGGTGTCCAGAGCCCGGCGGGACAGGTTTATACGCCGGAGCAGAGAGCGGTCCGGGGCGTCGATCCGTTCGATGACCTTGTCGCGCGGCCTCACGACATTGCCTACGACGATGCCCAGCAGGATCTACTGGCGCAATTGGATGCCGGGGCCGATCGCGTGGCGGCCTTTCGGGCCTTTGTCGATGCCATAAGGGTCGCCGACGAGCAGTGCGTTTGCGATGCCATCGTCCATCGGGCGGAAACCATGATTGGCGAGATGATGCGTGCGTCCACCATTCCTGTCATGAGGTGCAAGTCCCGGCAGAGCCAACAACTGTTGGATGTAATCGACGCCGGCGATGAGGTGCTCCTGGCGGCCATCCACGGCGCGGACCTCGCCACGGACGCGGGGCGGCAAGCCCTGATCGCGCTCACCGACCTAAAAATGGAACTGGAGATCCTGCCGAGAGCGATCGGTGCAGGGGCGAGGGCGCTGGTCCGGAATTCGCTGCTGGCGCTGTTCAACGGCGTCGTCGATACCTTCCGGGCTCTCAGCCCGCCCCGCTTGAACGCCGACGCCGATGACACGGCCGAGGATTTCGAGCTGCAATTCAACGTGACCGCTTAAGCGCAACTTCCCAAAAAGACGCGTCGTCTTTCGTAGCCGATCGCGGCTATGATCGATGCAACGCGTATGTGAAACGGGAAGGAACGAACGATGGCGGGTCCCCTGGCGGGCGTGCGCATTCTCGACTGCACGACGGTCGTATTGGGGCCGTGGGCCGCGCAGCAACTGGGCGATCTCGGCGCCGATGTAATCAAGATCGAGCCGCCCGAAGGCGACACCACGCGCCAGCTCGGGCCGGCGCGCAATCCAGGAATGGCAGCCTTCTATCTTGGCTGTAATCGCTCCAAGCGCAGCATCGTCCTCGACCTTAAGCAGGCGGAGGGCCGCAGGGCGCTGTTCAAGCTGGCCGAGACGGCCGACGTGATCATGCACAACTACCGGCCCGAACCCGCGGCGCGGCTCGGCATCAGCTACGAGGCCTTCGAGAAGGTCAATCCGCGGCTGGTCTACCTCGCTACCTACGGTTACCGCGCTGCCGGGCCGATGGGCGCGAAAGCGGCCTATGACGACATCATTCAGGCAGGCTCGGGCCTCGCCGCGCTGCAAACCGTGGTTGCCGGCACGCCGCGTTTCCTGCCCACCATCGTGGCCGACAAGACCAGCTCCAACGGCGTCGTCTCGGCCTTGCTGGCGGCGCTCTATGCACGGGAGAAGACCGGCCACGGCCAGGCGGTCGAGGTGCCGATGTTCGAGACGCTGGTCTCTTTCGTCATGGTCGAGCATCTCTACGGCGAGACCTTCCGCCCGGCGCTCGACTCGGCGGGCTATAAGCGCGTGCTGAACAAGGAGCGCCGGCCCTATCCTTCGAAGGACGGTTATTTCGCGCTACTGCCCTACACCGACAAGCACTGGGCCGAGTTCTGCGGGCTGATCGGCCGGCCGGAGCTGGCCAAGGATCCGCGGTTCACCTCCCTCGCCAATCGGCTAAAGAACGTCGAGCACTATTACGCCGCCCTGGCCGAGATCTGCGCCACCCGTACCAATGCGGAATGGGTGGCGCTGCTCAAGAACTCGAATGTGCCGCATGGACCGGTCAACACGCTGGAGGATCTGTTCGTCGACGAGCAGCTTGCCGCCACCGGTTTCTGGAAGGAAGTCGAGCATCCAACCGAGGGTCGCCTGCGCATGCCCGACATCCCGCCGCGCTTCAGCAAGACCGTGCCCGAAGTCACGCGCCTGCAGCCGCGGCTCGGCGAACACAGCGTTGAAGTGCTGCGCGAGGCCGGATTTTCTCAACCTGAAATCGACGGCATGTTGAAGAGCGGCGCGACCAAGATGGCCTAGACACCACGGCGTTATATTTCATATCGGGGAAGAATAAGACGCATCCACGGCCTCTTCCGCACGGCGGTGCAACCCGACTTTGCACGGGGTCAGGGGCGGTGTAAGCAACTGCAAGTAGCAATTTTTGGCCAAGGTTTTGGACGCGAAGGAGCGGTCCTGTATGGCTCTGGACGTCTATGTAGGATCGCTTGCCCGCTATTACACAGGCGACTGGGAAAATACCGCAGAGAGAGCCGCACGCGAATCGGGAATGCAATACAGCGCGGCACAGCCCGGTCCGGCTGGAAATACCGCAAGCGACCCCAAGAAGGTAAGGCTGCTGGTCCTGGCCTGGCAGCACAATTTGAGCCACGCGCTCGGCGAAAAAATCACGCCACCCCTGGCATGGAGCGAAGCCGAGGATGCGGTGTATTTCACCGAACGACCGGGCTGGGATGGCTTCGGCTCGCTGGTCCTTTGGGCGGCCTATGCCGAACAGCCGAACCTGCGCCGGCCGCGCAAACTGCCCGAGGAATGGGACGACGATCCCGCGCTGATGCACAGCAACGCCGATGGCTTCACGTCGCGTTTCACCCATCTCGTGCGCAATGTCGAATTGTGGTTGCCCAGCCCCTTCGAATTCACCTTCGAGGCCGAGGATATCGGCGGCAGCAAAGTCGTCATCGGCTCGGTGATCACGCTGAGGCGCCAGCTGGCCGAACTCAATACCGGCACCTGGCAAGCCTCCGAGGATCTTGTCGCGAGCTGGGGTAAGCGCGCGCCCGACAAGGACGACAGCCTCGAGCTGCGCGCGCAACATGCTCTAAGCATCCTGTTTGACTTGGCGAAAGTGGCGGCCGAACATCGCTTGCCGATGAAGCTCGACTACTAAGCTTGTTACGACGCGGGAAGAGCGCATGACCAAGGGGCGCCTGGAAGCGTTCAGCGACGGCGTGCTGGCGATCATCATTACAATAATGGTGCTGGAGCTGAAGGTGCCGCACGGCGAGGATCTCGCCGCCCTGTGGCCGCTTGCGCCGGTGTTCGGCAGCTATGTGCTGAGCTTCACCTATGTCGGCATCTACTGGAACAACCACCATCACATGCTGCATGCCAGTTCGAAGGTGAATGGTCCCGTCTTGTGGGCCAACCTGCATCTCTTGTTCTGGCTGTCGCTGGTGCCCTTCACCACGGGCTGGATGGGCGAGAACCATTTCGCCACGGTGCCGGCGGCGTTGTATGGCGCAGTCCTGCTGATGAGCGCCGTCGCCTACGCGATATTGGCGCACGTGCTGATCCGGCTGCATGGCGAACACTCAACCCTGGCCCACGCCATCGGATCCGACCGCAAGGGCAAGGTGTCGATGGCGATCTACGCCGCAGCGATCGTGCTGGCATTTGCGAGCCAATGGATCGCGCTCGGCCTCTATGTCTGCGTGGCGATCCTGTGGTTCATCCCCGACCGTCGCATCGAGCGCGTGCTTGAGGAGTGATCCTCCAAAAGAAAACCGCCCCGTGCTTGAGAACGAGGCGGTTTCGTCGGCTTAAGAGGTGGCGTTAGGCCGAGGGCGGCGTTGCAGGCGGCGTCGCAGGTGGCGGGGCCGGCGGCGGGGCCGGAGGATGGTTGCGGCGATCGGCCATGAACTGGTCGAACTCGGCCTTGTCCTTGGCGAAGCGCAGTTTGTCCAAGAAGCTCTTGAACTCGCGCTGCTCCTCTTCGAGGCGGCGCAGAGTCTCCTCGCGGTATTCGTCGAAGGCGGCGTTGCCGCTGCTGGGCTTCTCGCCCCAGCGCCAGCCACCGTGCCTGCGCTCGTTCGCACGACGCTCGTCGCGCTCGTTCGCACGGCGCTCGTCGCGCTCGTCATGGCGTCCATACCATTGGCCGCGATAGCCGTATTTCCAGCATCCCATGCGTTTGCTCCCGATCAAGAAGACCAACATTCCGAGGCCAATCGGCCAGCAGAGGGCAAAAGCAACCACCGTCAGGCCCATCAATGCGGGCCTGCCGAATTGTTCCAGTCTCTCAGTCAGCCCCATCACAACCTCCATGTGAATGTTAACAACATTAACATAGCATTCGTATCTCGAAGTCAAGGGGCCGAAAAGCCCAAGCCCTGTAAATAAATCAGGACAGCCGATTCGAGCAGTTCGTCGGGCGGAATGGGCAGCTTCCGTCGACCGGCATCGCCGCGGCCGAACAGCGAGGCGATGCCATGGGCGATCGCCCAGACATGCAGGCTCATCATCAGCGCCGGCGGCCGCTTGTTGGCCGGCAGCAGCGCGCTCAGCGTCTCGGCGGCGCCGCGCAGCACACTGAAGGCACGATCGCTGGCTGCCCGCAGGTCGGCGTCGGCGTCGGGCGGCAGTCCGGCCTCGAACATAGCGGCGTAATAGGCGGGCTCGCTGGCAGCGAAGGCGAGGTAGGCCTTTCCGACATTGCCGAACGCCGTCATCGGGTCTGGTTTGCCGTTGTTCCAGCCTGTGGAAAGCATTGCTTCGAAGCGGCCGAAACCTTCACGCGCCACGTCGGCCAGCAGCGCCTCGCGGTCGCGGAAATGGCGATACGGCGCGGCCGCGCTGACCCCCGCCGACCGCGCCGCATCGGCGAAGGTGAATCCTGCCGGACCCTTCTCCTTGATCAGCTCTCGCGCCGCCTGGATCAGCGCTTCGCGCAGATTGCCGTGATGGTAGGCGCGCTCGGCGCGGTGTTTCCAACTCATGTTAAGGCAGTTTACATCAAACGAGGGGGCTGCAATAGGAGCCGATCGACGCCGGCCCTCGTCAAGAAAGCGAGTCAATGCTAGTCTTTTTACGGGCGGCCCTCTTTGCCTGGCCCGTTTCACGACGGGGCAGTTGGTACATAGATGCCGTCGGGGGGCCGTCCACCTCGTCATCCCAGTCGCGGCGCTTCAGAGTGCTAACGGCCGACCGTCGCCAGGATCGTGGCCGCCTCGGCCCCCGCTTCACGCTTCCAGGTCTCGACGGCACGTGCGCTGCTCCACGCCAATAGCGTGCGCAGATCGGAGCTCACTGAGGGCGCCTTGGCGATGACAACGCCGTTGGCCGCCATGCGCGCGTAGTTCGCCTGCCCGCGCGTCTCGAGCAGCGCAGCCGGTCGGCGCCGGGGTTAATCTCCAGTCGTCTTCCAGTATTTACACCAAGACGTTCGCGTCACCGTGTCACCTCGCCAGCCTGGGTGTCCTCAGAAACCTTGCCCGTGAGGACTTCTTCGGTGTCGACGAGGCGTTTTTTCTTCCAATCGCCATTGGCGTAGAGCCCGATCGTAATGAGCGCCGTCACGACGTTGGCGATTGGGAACGCCCACCAGAGGCCCTGCGGACCCAGCCCTGTGTGCTTGGACAGGACATAGGCCAGCGGAAATTGGAGCACCCACTGCGACACCAGCGTAAGCCCCATGGAGATCACCATATTGCCGGACGCCCGCAGGACACCGGTGAGCGCGAACTGCACGCCCATGAAGCCCCAGCTAAGCGCCACGGTGCGCAGAAACATCGAGCCGGCGGCGATGACATTGACGTCGCTGGGAACGAAAAAGGCGACAAGCTGAGGGGCAAACAGGAAGACGATCAGGCCGATGCTTGAAAGGCTGCAGAAACCGACCCACGCTCCCAGCCGCCCGATGCGCGCCGCCCGGTCGATGTTGCCGGCGCCGATGTTCTGACCGACCAGGGTGGAGACCGCCATCGACAGGCCCATGGCGGGGATGATGACGACCTGGAGGATATTCGATCCGACACCGTAGGCTGCGAGCGTCAGCGTGCCGAAGCTCGCGATGAGGAAGCTCATCACCACAAGGCCCATGGCGCGCGCCGACATCTCGATGGAAGCCGGAAAACCCAGGAAAAAGGCGCGCTTGATGTAGCGGAAATCCGGGATGAAATCCTTGCGTCGGACGTGAATGCCGTGCCGGCCGAGCCGCAGAACGGCGATACCGATGATCGCGGCAATGCTCTGGGTGCTCAGCGTCGCGATGGCCGCTCCCATGACGCCGTATCCTGGAACCGGTCCCCAGCCGAAGATGAGGAGGGGATCGAGGATGAAGTTGAGGAAGACCATGCCCAGCACGATGTAGACGGGCAGCGTGGGCCTGCCGATGCCGCGCATGATCGCCTGGAAGACGAAGAAGGTGAAATTGAAGACGAGGCCGACGAAGGACACGCGCATGAAGCCCAACGCGCCGGGATAGACATCGGGCGCGACGCCCATCAGGCGCAGCAAGGCGGGCGCGGCGGTGTAGCCGATGGTGCCGAGAAGGAGCGAGACGATGACGACCATGAGCAGGGTCTGGCCCGCGACGTGGCTCACCATCTCTTCGTTCCGGGCGCCTACATACTGGGCGATGAGGGTCGATCCGGCGATCGAAAGCCCGCCGCCGATCGCAAACATCAGGAACATCACGGGAAAGCTCAGCGACACGGCGGCCACCGCCGCCCCGCCCAAGCGGCCGACCCAGAAGGCGTCGATGAGCTGGTAGCCGGCTTGCAGGACATTCGCCGAAACGATGGGAACGGCCAGCGTCAGCAGCGAACGAAGAATGGGACCTTCGAGGAGCGTATTTTTTGATTGGGGCACGGGATTCATCTGAAAGAGTAATACGCCTTTTTTAGGAGTGCGCTCCCGGCCATCAGCTCCGCGCTGGGAGCACGGTCGGGGTTTACGGGCGGCGAAATCGACGCCATGCTGATATCGGGCGCGACCACGACGGCTTGACCGTCACAACAAGAGTTGCTGCCCTGAGGAACGCAAGAGCTGGGAGGCGACGATGTTCATCCGTGCGACGCGGCGCGAGATGCTGCGCTATGGCTCGGCCGCTGCGGCGGCGAGCGCTTTGGCGGCCCCTGCGATAGCGCAGGCCTGGCCCGCCAAACCGATCCGCATCATCTGCGGCTATCCGGCCGGCGGCCTCACCGATATTTTCGCCCGCGCCTACGGAGACTATATCGCCCAAAAGACCGGGCAGACGGTGTTCGTCGAGAACAAGGCGGGCGCCAGCGGTGCCATCGCCGCCGAGCAGGTCAAGGGCGCGGCGCCCGACGGCTACACGCTGATGTGGACGATCTCGACCACGATGGTCATGAACAAGGTGCTGTTCAAGAAGCTGCCCTACGACCCCGACAAGGACTTCGTGCTGATCTCGTGGATGAGCGCGGGCCATCTGCCGATGATCGTCAGCAAGGACGTGCCGGCGAAGAACCTCAAGGAGTTCGCCGATTATGCCCGCGCCAACAAGGTGAGCCTCGGCACCTATGGCGCCGGCTCCTACAGCCACGTCGCCGTCGAGGCGCTGAACCGCCACTACGGTCTCGCCATGCAGGCCGTGCACTATCGCGGCGAGGCGCTGATGTGGCAGGACGTCGCCTCGGCTTCTGTGCAGGGCGGCAGCGGCAGCTACGCCGCGGCGTCGAGCGTGCTGCAGTCCGGCGCCGGCCGGGCGATCGCCGTGCCGAGCCGCGAGCGCATGAAGAAGCTGCCGGATGTCGGTACCTTCTACGAGCAGGGCGTCACCAACCAGGCGTTCCTGGTCAGGGGCTGGATCGGTCTGGTCGGGCCAGCCGGCATGCCGGCCGAGATCGTGCAGAAGCTCTCCGACATGATGGTCGAGGGCGGCAAGAGCGAGCGCATCCAGAAGATCCTCGACACCTTCGGCATCGACGAATCAGCGCGCGACCGCGTCTATTTCAAGAAGGTCATGGACGAGGAAGGCCCGGTCTGGATCGACCTGGTGAAGGGGTTGAATCTGGAACCGCAGTGAATTAGGGCTGTCGCGCCATATATCCGAATCGTATTGTAGCATAGAGTATATTCTATCTAAGATAGCATATCTCCTTGGTGGAGAAGGCGGTCAATGGCACTGAATATCTATGTCGGCGCCACGCCACACCACGATGGCATGTGCGCGGTGAGGCTTTGGGTGGCCTATGCCGATCAACCCGATCTCCAACCGCCGTTACGCGATAGGGAGTTGAAAGACGATCCGGCTTATCTGCGCTCCATGAAACCGGAGGCGGATACGCGGTATCTTCGAATCATCGGGAACATAGATTATTGGCTTCCTCCTCACCATACGCATCAATATGTTGCGGTGGTTACCGGAGGGTAACGCTTTTAATAAGCGGAAGATATTCAGCCGAACCACATCTAGTGTCCTGGTTCAGAAGTTCGTTGGTTCAGGATTGAGCTGTTTGGGTATTATAGACGCAGAAGCGTTCGATCGAGGCGAGGATTTCGTCGGCGGACTTTGTCCATCGGAACGGCTTTGGATCGGCGTTATGCTGGTCGAT
>WNFR01005838.1_pt1 | contig 12593 bp, 15 predicted proteins | sample 5400221 | NCBI WGS metagenome assembly WNFR01 (sample SAMN13153357, study PRJNA577476) | soil metagenome | isolation source: 40 cm soil under Madrone tree | place: USA:California | collected 2016-06-14 | reverse complement strand
GAGGCTGGCCGGCGTACCCCCGCCAAGATCGATTCGGGCTCCGGCGAGCGCGCCATGCCCACGCTCGACGCCTTTTCCAAGCACTCCGTTCTGGTTGTTGACGACGAAGAGAGCATCCGCATGCTCCTCGCCGAAGGCCTTGCGTCGTACGGATTGAAAGTGGATTGCGCGGCTACTGCGGAACAGGCCATGAGCCTGGTTCTCAATACAAAGTACGATGTGATTCTCTGTGACTTGAAGCTTTCGGGATCCGGCCCCAACAGCGACGGCTACAGCGTCGCCCAACGCCTGAAAATCGCCGCGTCTGCCAACCAGCCAGAGCTCATCTTCATGTCCGGCGAGTTGATGTCCGAAGACAACGGTAATCTTCCCCCGGGGGGCCACCGCCTTCAGAAGCCTTTCCGCATTTCAGACGTCCTGCACATTCTGACAGAGATCTTCAGCCCCTCACCGCTCCAATCCACCAGGCACTAGAGGCCTTGCCAAATCGCAATCCGCGTAGCGGACACCTTCAGGTGGCCCCCCACGTTCCCGGAACTGTCCCGACAGGGCAATCGGGTTTTTCCCCCACCTCTCAGCAAGAGATTATTTCTTTTGTGGCTGCTTGGGATCATTCGCCACTGCCGCGTCCAGGCCGAAATCCCACACATACAAATTCAACCCCTCTTCCAATACTTCCGCCAACACATATTCCCCTGGCGGCAGAGGTTGGCTCAGCGTAAATCGGTAAACGTTCGGAGCAACGTCCCATCTCTGCATCGAGATTACGTTGATGTTTTCGTTGACCGCCTGGCCAAACAGTGTACGGACGGACTCAAGCACCCGAGTATTCCGCCCCACTTTGGTACGCACTAATTCCACTTCCGGTCCCGATTCTCCTGCCCGCCGGCTCCTCTGGATCGAACTTGTCGAGTCCGGGTCCGGTGGCGCTTCCCGCAGGTAAAATTCGGGGGCGTTGGTCCTTAGCCGCACCACGGCGTGGGATCCCTGCATCACGATGGTCTGCTTTCCTGGCACCATATGCACCGGGGACAAGACATCCGCGATTACCCGCTTCTTATCCGTTTTCAATTCCGATCCTGCCTGGTCCAGGATGCGAATCGTTTTTCCTTCCACTACAAACATCCCCTCGCCCGAGGGCAGAAACGCCCCGTCCCCAACTCGCAAGCTCGCGTCAATGTCCGCGACGTTGTCCAGCCGCCGCGCCTCTTCCTGTTTATGGACTTTTTCTACCAGAGCAGCGGACTGTTTTTCCATCTCCGCTTCCGCCTTGGCTGTTGCGGCCCAGTCCACCATGGCCGCGGGCAACTCCTCCCAGGCGCCCCGCTCCATGCTGTAATACCTCACGTGGTCGCCGTTGCGCTGGTATTCCCGCACCAGCTGGTAGGTGCCGTCAGCCAGCATCAGCTTCAGCCCTCGGGGGTAGACTTCGCTCTTCTTTTCCGTGGCGCTGGTTTTCGATTCCTGAGCGCGGCTCGAAACGCGCGAACCCAGAATGGCAGGTAGGAGTAGTAGGTACAAACTGAGGATGAAGCCAAGAAAAAGTGAGCCAATGGTGGGTCGGCGAGCCATAAAGACTCCGGATAGGGCGCCCGCAACACGTCGGACGCCTTATCTGCAAGCAGGATAGCTCGGGCTTGGTGCTTACCGCAAGGCAACTTGGCGGGCGGGAAAGCTCAACGCGGGACGAGCAGGGGAGGGGGCGGAGATCCCCCCGAGGGCGGCAGCGGCTCTCTTAGTGGGAGCAGCGCGGGAACAGGGTAACCAGAACCATTAGGTCCGACAGGGTAAACAGCCACTGGTCGGCCTGTGCGCCAGCTGCTTCCGCAGCGCGCGCAATCATCCCAAGATGCCGGCTCTTCGCGAAATTGTGCACGTGCTCCACGCAGATGCCGGTCAGGCTGGCCACTTCCGCGTCGGTGAATATCTTCTGACTCGATTTGACGGTAACCACGGGTTGCCTCACGTTTTCTCCATCCCTAACCGCCACTCACCTGATGTGATGCTGCACGCAGGTTAGAGGATGCAGATTGCAAGAGCAATAGTCGTTCCGTTTCTCCCAGGTAAAACTTTTTCACTAGTACTTTTTAATTTAACTGTGGAAATGCGGCTTTTTGCCGCTTTTTCGGTATTTTCGCGGTACGGGTACCTGTAAAAAGTGACAGGCGGGGATATGCAAAAACATACCTAAGTTGAGAATTTGCTACAGCTTTCGGGAAAGTTTCGCCTCAATCTCCCTGATCTGTTTCGTATGCCGAAGCTGATGCGCTGCAATCATTTCCAGCCATTCATAGAGGTTTATCCCCAGGAATGGATGCCGCCAGCAATACGCACTCAAATCTCTTCGCTCCGTCTCCGAAATAAAGGCCAGAGTCCGTTCGCGCATGCCGCGCAGGCCCGCCAGCATGGCCTCTTTTTCCGCCATCAGACTCTCATCCAGCGGCACTGGCGATTTTCGGCGGATAACCCGGGCCTCCACCAGCCACATCGGAAAATGAAGACGTGGAAAGGAAACTGGAATTGGGGCTCTCTGTGTCAGCCGGTCGGCATTTGTGACGACGCCCCGTTCCACAACCACCAGGTGCGCAACCAACTCCGCCGCTGACCATTGATTCAATCCAGGGCAGTTGTCCCATTTTTCGCCCGGGATTGCGTCTGCCGCCCGAAAGAAAGCGGTTTGCGAACGCGCGAGTTTTTTGCGAATCGGCTGGAGTGATGTCATTTCGGCAACTCTAAACTGTTGCGCCGCCGGCCTCTTCAAACGCATGCGCCAACTGCAATACGCGGGATTCCCCAAATGCAGGCCCAAAAACCTGCAATCCTACTGGCAGCTTTCCGCAAATCTTTCCGCAGGGTACCGATATCCCCGGCAGACCTGCCAAGGATCCTGTAACTGTATAAATATCAGCCAGATACATCTGCAGGGGGTCGTTGGTCCGTTCCCCTAAATTGAACGGCGGCACCGGCGAAGTCGGCGTCACAATCGCATCCACCTTCTGAAACGCGTTCCGGAAATCCTGCGCGATCAGCGCGCGCACTTTCTGCCCCTTCAGGTAATAAGCGTCGTAGTAGCCCGCCGAAAGCACGTACGTTCCCAGCACAATGCGCCGCTTAACCTCCGGGCCGAATCCAGCCCCGCGCGTCTTCCGGTATGTCGCTACCAGCGTATCGGCCTCTTCCCGCAGACCATAACGCACGCCGTCGTACCGAGCCAGGTTGGAGCTCGCCTCCGCCGTCGCGATGATGTAATACGTCGCGATCGCATAGTCCGTGTGCGGCATCTGGATATCCATCACCTGGCAGCCAAGCTTGCGCAACAGTTCAATCCCCGCCGTGATTTTTTCGCGAACTCCGGAGTCCATCCCCTCGCCGAAATATTCCTTCGGGATGCCGATCTTCATCCCCTTCACCGGCTTCTTTAGCTCCGCGGAGTAGTCCTCCACCGGCGCCGTCGTGGAAGTCGAATCGTTCGGGTCACGCCCGGCCATCACCTTCAGCACCGCCGCAACGTCCGCCACGTTCCGCGCAAAAGGTCCGATGCGGTCCAGCGACGACGCGAACGCGATCAATCCATACCGCGAAACTCGCCCGTAGCTCCCCATCATCGCCGGAATGCCGCAAAACGCTCCCGGCTGCCGGATGGATCCCCCAGTATCCGTCCCCAGTGATGCCACCGCCAAATCCGCCGCCACCGCCGCAGCCGATCCGCCGCTCGACCCGCCCGGCACGGTGCCCGGCGCCGCTGGATTCTGCACCGGCCCGTACGCTGAATTCTCGTTCGAACTCCCCATCGCGAACTCGTCGCAATTGGTCTTGCCCAAAATCACAGCGCCCGCCGCTTCCAGCCGGCTAACAGCCGTCGCATCATAGGGTGGAACGTAGTTGTTCAGAATCTTCGAACCGCACGTGGTCCGCACGCCGCGCGTGCTGATCACATCCTTCACCGCAATCGGCACACCCGCCAGCGCCGGCGGCGTCTTGCCCGCCGTCACCATCGCATCAATCTTGTCCGCCTGCGCGTACGCCCGCTCTTCGCTCAGCGTCAAATAGGCATTCAACTCCCCATTGCGTGCAGCAATCCTCTTAAAGTGCTCCGCCGCCAACTCCCGCGCCGAAACCTTCTTCGCCGCGATCGTCGTTTTCACGCTCTCAATTGTCCAGTTTGTTCCCATGTCAGTCTGGAATCCGCCCTCAGCCTTCCGATCCTTTACTTCCTTTACCTCATTTACTTCTTTTAGCTCATCTCTCGATCACTTTAGGTACCCGAAAATATGGCAGCTCTGGATCCGGCGCCTGCTTCAAAATGTCTCCCGCCACAGCGCATGGCACCACGACGTCTTCGCGCAGCGTCGCGTCCGCAGTCTGATCATCCGCCAACACCTGCGCCATCGGCTGCACGTTCGCCGTATCCAGCTCGTTCAGTTTCCCGATGTATTCCAAAATCTCATCAATCTGCGCGCGATACATCTCCAGCTCCGCCTCGCTCAAATCAAGGTAGGCCAGCTCCGCCACCCGCAGCACATCTTCGCGGCTAATTTTCATTCTTGTCGCCTCGGGTCACAGCTCCTCGCCAAGTGAAGGGAAATTTTAGCACGGACCTACCGGAAGCCTGACTCACTGATTACTTCTCCAAAAGCGCCTGCGGTGTCATGATCGGAATTCCCTGAAAAGGGCTGAGTACAAGAAGATCGGAGTCGCCGCTGACGATGCAGTTCGCACAGCCGCTCACTGCAAGTTCCAGGAACTTGTCATCTTTGGGATCACGGCAAGCTGTGATCCGCACATCGACATCGACCAAATCCGCCTCACGTGTCAAAACCGCGACGAAGGTCCGGACGTCCTCCTCATCGATATACCTGCGAAACTGCTTTCGACTCAGTACTTCGCAAAGTTCGGCCAGCACCCCAAAGGAGATCAGAAGTTTTCCTTGTTTTAGAGCGAGATCAAGAGCCTGGCGAGGTTTAGAGCTTGGTAGAAGCGCGGCGCTGACGAGCACGTTCGTATCGAATACGAATCGCAACTACACGCCTTTCAGCAAAGATTCCAGAATCTCAGGCGTAAGTCCCCGAGCTTCCGCCTTGCGGCCAATCTCGTCTAGCGCCTTCTGGAGCGATGGATATTGGCCTGCCGCGAGAGCCCGAAGCCACAGGCTCAAAAGGGCTTCCATCTTCTTTTTCTCCTCGGGAGAGGCAGTGTTGTAGGCACGCGCCGTTTGCGCGTCAAGCGGAATCGTAATCGTTAGATCTGGCATTGTCCCAGCCCCTTAGGATTCTACGACACAACGAATCAATCGGCCGTCGGTATAGTTACCGCCCGGCCACCTCCGCGGTTTTCCGTGGATACTTGGTGCTGACGTAATCGTCCAGGAGTTTTTTGAAGGCCACGGCAAGTTCGTCGTAGTTGCCCTCCAGCGTCATTGCCTTTTGCCCGTCAATGTACACCGGGCACCGCGGCGCTTCGCCGGTTCCTGGCAGACTAATGCCGATATTCGCGGCCTTCGATTCGCCCGGGCCGTTCACGATGCAGCCCATCACTGCCAGCGTCATCGTTTCCACGCCGTCGTACCGCGTCTTCCACGTCGGCATCATCTCGCGAATGTAATCCTGCGTGCGCTCGGCCAATTCCTGGAACGTCGTGCTCGTCGTCCGCCCGCAGCCCGGGCACGCCGTCACGCTCGGCGAAAACGACCGCAGCCCCAGCGCCTGCAACAGTTCGCAGCACGCATACACTTCCTCGCGCCGGTCGCCGCCCGGCTTCGGTGTCAGCGAAATGCGGATCGTATCGCCAATCCCATCCGCCAGCAGCACGCCCAGCGACGCCGACGACCACACCAAGCCCTTCATCCCCATCCCTGCTTCGGTCAATCCTAGATGCAGAGGTTGCTGCGTCTTCGACGACAAATCGCGATAAACGGTAATCAAATCCCGAGGCCGCGAAGTCTTGCACGAAATAATAATCTGGTCGTGGCGCAGCCCGCTCTCCAGCGCCAGCTCCGTCGATTGCAGCGCAGAAAGCACCATGCAATCGTTAATAATCTCTTCGCTTTCTTTCCCCAGGTTCTTGTCGGTGTTTTCCTGCATCTTGCGCATCACCAGCTCTTGATTCAGCGAGCCGCCATTCACGCCGATGCGCACCGGTTTCCCGTGGTCCACCGCCACTTTGCAGATTGTCGAAAACTGTTCGTCGCGCCGTTGTCCCGCGCCCACGTTGCCTGGATTGATGCGGTATTTGTCCAGCCCCGCCGCGCATTCCGGATACTTCGTCAGCAGCACGTGCCCGTTGTAGTGAAAATCGCCGATGATTGGCACGTTGCAGCCCGCGTCCAGCAGCCGCTTCTTGATCACTGGCACGGCCGCCGCTGCTTCCGGTACGTTCACCGTCCAGCGCACAATCTCGCTGCCCGCCTCGGCCAGCTCCAGCGTCTGCTGCAGCGTTGTCTCCACGTCCGCCGTGTCCGTGTTCGTCATGGACTGCACCACAATAGGCGCGCCTCCGCCCACCGTGATGTTGCCCACCTTCACGCCATACGTTTTCTTCCGTGGATGCCGCAGCGCGTTGGCATCAAATCCCGCAATCTGGTTCAACATATCCATCTATTTTAACAGCCCCTGCCCAATTCTGCCGCAAAGTGATGCGCGGTTTTAACCCGGAATGCCAGTGCGGGGGAGCTAAAAATAATGCTTGACATATGCCTGTATGGGAATATAATCCAACCATGCCTCGCGCCTCCACTACCTCCGATGCCTTCAACGCCGTAGCTGAACCCCGCCGCCGCGACATTCTTAGCTTTCTCGTCTCCCAGGAGCGCGCCGTAAACGATATCGTCGCCACCCTCAATCTACCTCAGCCTTCCGTCTCCAAGCACCTTCGCGTGCTGCTCGAGGTCGGTCTTGTGGAGGTGCGGCGGGAGGGCCGCCAGATGTTCTATCGCACCAACGCCGATGGCATAAAGCCATTGCATGAATGGACTGGCACATTCGAGCGCTACTGGCGGCATCAGCTTGCTCGAATCAAAGAACGCGCAGAGGCCAGCGAGAAGCCCAAGTAGAATTTCCATTTATCCCAATTTGAGGAGAAAAACATGAGCTCACCGGCACCAAGCATGTTGGACAATTTGACGCTGAACATCACGCAGGAAATTCACGTGCGCGCATCGCTTGACGCAACCTTTGCCGCGCTGCTCGAGCAACTCGGCCCTTACAACGAAGTGGGCGACGACAAGCCAATGCCCATGGTGCTCGAGGCGTGGCCCGGCGGCCGCTGGTTCCGCGACCTCGGCAACGGCGACGGCCATTACTGGGGCGCCGTGCAGGCCATCAAGAAGCCGACGTTGCTCGAAATCTGCGGCCCGCTCTTTATGTCGCACCCAGTAGCCAACAATCTCCAATACCGCCTGAGCGAAGAGCAGGGCGGCACGCTGATCAAATTCCATCACAGCGGATTTGGCCTGCTCGTCGAAGCCGACCGCAAAGTGCAGGACGGCTGGAAATACATCCACGAACGCGTCGTGCGCCGCGCCGAAGCGGGCCGCAAGCATTAATTCGCGGCGCGAAGGAGAAACAAGCCATGTGCCCAGTTTGCGTCGCCAGCACCGCAGCATTCGCCGTCAGCGTGAGTTCCAGCGGCGGAGTGGTCGCGATGGCGCTCACCAAAGTTCACCGCATCAACCGTTTCCGTAAACTCAATCCCGATTCAGAAACGCTTGTTTCAAAAACATCTGAAACAAAAATAAAGGAGAAGCAGTCATGACCACTACCACGCTCGAACGTCCCCGCATCGCAACTCCCGCCGAGTGGCTGGCGGCGAGCAAGGCGCTCCTGAAGAAAGAAAAGGAGCTCACGCATCTACGCGATTCGCTTGCCGCGGAACGCCAGGCCCTGCCGTGGGTTCGCGTCGAAAAGAATTACATCTTCGACGCGCCCGGTGGTAAGAAATCGCTCGCCGATCTCTTCGATGGCCGCAGCCAGTTGGCTGTTTACCACCTCATGTTCGGTCCTGACTGGGCCGAGGCCTGCCCGAGTTGCTCGATGATCGCCGACGGCTTCGACGCCGCGACCGTGCACCTCGCGCAGCGCGATGTATCGTTCGCCGCGATTTCCCGCGCGCCGCTGCCGAAGATCGAAGCGTTCAAAAAGCGCATGGGCTGGCGCTTTCCCTGGGCCTCTTCGCACGACACCACCTTCAACCAAGACTTCCGGGTCACCTTCACCAAGGAACAACTGGCGGCCGGCAATTGCTACAACTTCGGCACCGCCAGCCACCCCGGCGAAGAAGCGCCCGGCCTCAGCTTTTTTGCTAAGGACGACTCGGGAACTCTCTTCCACACCTATTCCTCATTTGGGCGTGGAGTTGAAGATATTCTCCCCGTTTACACATTCCTCGATCGCGCGCCCAAGGGGCGCAATGAAGCCGGCCTTCCATTTTCGATGGCTTGGGTCCGCCACCACGACCGCTACGTGGACGGCCACTTGGCTGACGCGGATAGGCCTTACTGGCCCGTATTTGATGCGGAGGATCCTGCGCCAGCGAAGCGTTCTGCCGCTGCCAAAGCAGACTCTTCCTGCTGCGCCCACGAAAACCACTGACCCTTTTCTTTCTTCTTTCATGTAGCGCTGGTTTACCCCGGCGGGGGCTTTCAAGCCAGTTCTCTTGGATTCAACAACCCGGTGGCGCAAGACCGCTTACGCCCGGCGCCCCGGGAAAGTCAAAAAAAAACAAAAAGGAGCTTTCTCTCATGTCGAAACAAGAAGAAGCAGGACTCATCCTCAATCTTTACAATCTGCGCCGCGAAGAGACCATGCGCAAGGCGCGCGACTGGTATTTTCGTGATTTCAATCCCCAATCGTTCGCGGACTTCAACGCCGCGATGTTTGGCGAAAATAGCGCCTATCTGCGCATGGTGATTAGCTATTGGGAGATGGCCGCCGCCCTCGTCAAAAACGGCGCCGTCAGCCTGGAACTTTTCTCCGACAGCAACGGCGAGCACATCGGCGTCTTCTCCAAGATCGAGCCGCTCCTCGGCGAAATCCGAGCAGCGCTTGGAACGCAATTCGCCGCCAGCTTCGAAAAGCTTATCGACGCCACACCGGACGGCCGCAAGCGTGTCGCCGAAGCCCGCGAGCGAATGAGGGCCATCCACGCCCAAATGGCCCAGGCCGCACAAAAACGCGCCAAGTCCGCGTAAAACACCCTGTAACCAAAACCCCCAGCCGTCCTGAAGCGCCCGAGCGTCCTCCTCCGCCGGGCGCTTCCTGTTTCCATGTAGCTGCCTGGCTTTAGCCAGGCAACCCCAGACGCGCCGGGTTAAAACTCCGCAACTACATCAGCTTCGCGGGGGGTAGCCAGATGTCCTGGTCAACGTAGGCCTTCAACGGAGTTCCTGGGGGAATATCCACGTTTTTGCCGTGTTTGATGAGGCCGATGGGACCGAAAATCACGGTCAACGCGACCGTGGCGCCTGTTTTGCTGTCGCCTTCCTTGCCCTTCGTGCCACGAAGATGAATGTGGTTGGTGCCAACCACCAAATACTGCAACTGGACGTTGAGCTCGCCAGGCCTGCCCATCATTCCGGCTTTTTTGGCCGCCGAGACGGTTGCCACAGCGTGAGCCCCTTTGGGGACTACGACGGTGTCGCCTACTTTTAAATCCTCATCGAGAAGAAACTCAACGGGATCGCCCTCGTGGGCGCTCTTTGAGTTTACGTCTGTCGAGAACTTCAGTGGGACCTCCGTGCTGTCTCGCAATAGACAGCCACCAGTCGAACTGCAAGCAGTCTTGGAAGGGTCACCGGTTGCCGCATCGAGCGGGGAGGCGGCTCCGTGCTCGGGCTCCACGGCCGCAGAAGGCTTGGCTCCGTGTGCGGCCAGCATTGCTTCCATCACGGATTGATCCACGCCGGCGTTCTTCAATTCCACAAGCGCCTGCGCCGAAACGTCGAAGGACGTGCCGCTGGTCTGAATCGCTTTCACAATCAGGCTGGGTGCGAAGCCCTGATTTGTCATGGTCAGGACATCTGCGTTTGTTAGCGGTTTTTCTGTTTGTGCAAATGTTACGCAGGCGGCAGTGAGGCAGAGCGCCAGCAACGCTAGTTTTATCGACAATTTCATCGGACGGACCTCGCTATGAATCCCGTCTATTAAATCAACCACGGAAGACTTTGACGAATGTAATCAGCCGAGGAAGTATGCTACTTGTTAACAGGTGCCAGCGGACGGCTAGTGAAACGCGAAGAGCCGCAATAAAATGTCGGGCTGAACGGGCGCAAGCCGCACGAGGACGCCGGGCCGCGTTGCGTGTGAGTTGCGGGAGTCGTGACTTGCTCGACGAAAGCGAGAGTGCGCGTCAAAGCAAGGGAAGGGCGTATGATTTTGATCGGAGAAGGAGGTTTTCCCATGAAGAGGATGAATATCAGAAATATGCGATTTCGCGTGGCGGGTTTGCTTGGGCTTCTGATGCTGGCTGCGGCGTGCGCAGCACAACAAGCGCCAGGGCCGCGGGTTGTGGATTTGACGGCCGCGGACGGGACGAAGTTGAAGGCGACTTTTTTCTCGCCGGGGAAGCCAGGGCCGGGCGTGTTGCTGCTGCACCAGTGCAATCAGCAGCGCAAGGGTTGGGATGGGCTGGCGACGCCGTTGGCCGCAGCGGGAATCTCCGTACTGACGCTCGACTTCCGCGGCTATGGAGACAGCGAAGGCAAGGCGCCAAAGGATTTGCCGCAAGAAGAGGGCATGAAAGTTTTGAATGAAAAATGGCCGGGAGACGTGGACGTGGCGTACCGTTACCTGATGTCCCAGGCCGGTGTGGACCCACATATCGTCGGCGCGGGAGGCGCGAGCTGCGGCGTGAATCAGGCAATCCATCTGGCGATACGGCATCCGGAGGTGAAATCCCTGGTGCTGCTTTCCGGAAACGCGGATCGCGACGGGCGCGCGTTTTTGAGCGCGTCGGAGAAAATGCCGGTGCTGCTTTCCGCTGCTGACGATGACGGCGGCGCGGTGGAATTGATGAAATGGCTGTACAGCCTGTCGACAAATCCCGGGAGCAAGTTCGTGGAATATCCGAACGGCGGGCATGGAGTGGACATTTTTGCCGCGCACAAGGAATTGCCAGTCTTGATCGTGGACTGGTACGTGCAAACGCTGGTGAAAACGCCAGGCACTGCGCCGGTGAATGCGGCGCGGCATGGCGAGCCTTCGGCGATTCTGAAATTGATCGATTCGCCGGGCGGCGCGGAAAAGGCGGCGCAGCAACTGGCGGCGGCGCGGCAGAAGGATCCAAAGGCGAAACTTTTCGATGAAGGGCTGGTGAATGAGATTGGTTACGAACACATGCAGGAGGGAGACAACAAAGGCGCGATCGAGATTCTGAAATTGAATGCCACCGCGTATCCCGATTCCGCAAACGTCTATGACAGCCTTTCCGATGCGTATCTCGCGGATGGACAGAGAGATCTCGCACGAGAAAATGCCAGGAAGGCGCTGAAGGTGCTCGCGACAGACACTACTGCCACTGAGGAATTTCGAAAAGGGATTCAGCAGAACGCCGAAGAGAAGCTGAAACAGCTGGGGGATAAACCATAGAGGTGGCTGTGAGGTCGGCAGGGAGAATGGTATTGTTCCGGGCTGCTGAGTAAACTTCGAGTTGTCGAGTGCAGACTTGGCGGGCCAAAGCAATTCGGGACGGAGGCTGTGCGGATGGCGGATCGAGCAGTGGTCGTGGAAGGCGCGCCTCTTGGTGCGAGTGATGCGCGAGGGATTGAACATTTCCATGTGCTGATCGTGGGCGCGGGGCTTTCGGGAATTGGCGCGGCATATCACCTGCAAACCGAATGCCCGAAAAAGAGCTACCTCCTATTGGAAGGACGAAACGCCATCGGGGGAACATGGGACCTGTTTCGCTATCCAGGAGTGCGCTCGGACTCCGACATGTACACGCTGGGCTACCGGTTTCGCCCGTGGCGAGAGGCGAAAGCGATTGCGGATGGGCCGGCCATTCTGCGGTATATCCGCGAAACCGCGCAGGAATACGGGATTGATCGGAAGATTCGGTACGGCCATCAGGCGAAAGCGGCGCGGTGGTCGTCGGCGGATGCGGCGTGGACGGTTGAGGCGACGAAGGCCGACGGGTCGGTGGCGCGATTCACGTGCAACTTTCTGTACATGTGTAGCGGCTACTACGATTACGCCGGTGGCTATATGCCGGGCTGGCCGGGGATGGAGAAATTCCGCGGGAGGATCGTGCACCCGCAGAAATGGCCGGAGGATCTGGAGTACAAGGACCAGCGCGTCGTCGTGATCGGGAGCGGTGCGACGTCGGTGACGCTGGTGCCGGCAATGGCGGTGGCCGCCAAACACGTATACATGCTGCAGAGGTCGCCGTCGTACGTCCTGGCGCTGCCTTCGGAAGACTTGGTTGCGAGGTGGCTGCGCGGGAAAGTGCCGGCGGGACTCGCATACACCATCGTTCGCTGGAAAAATGTGCTGATCGCGATGTTGCTGTTCCAAAAGTCGCGGCGAAAACCAGAGAAGATCAAAAAATGGATCCTGGGGCTGGCGAAGAAATCGTTGGGGCCTGATTACGATGTGGCGAAGCAT
>WNFR01005837.1_pt1 | contig 12593 bp, 6 predicted proteins | sample 5400221 | NCBI WGS metagenome assembly WNFR01 (sample SAMN13153357, study PRJNA577476) | soil metagenome | isolation source: 40 cm soil under Madrone tree | place: USA:California | collected 2016-06-14 | reverse complement strand
GCTCCGTAATACGAATCGGAAACCCGCTCTGGAACGTAGTGATCCCCGACATCGCCCAGCCATTCAGGGCTTTGCCTTTAAATCCCTCATACTTGGGAACTGGAAATTCCCAGTAGTAACTGAATACGAACCGGTTCCGCGCATCAAATAACGAAAGCGACCTGTTCCTTTTCGGATTGACGGGATCGACGAGGTTTTCAAACGTGGACGCATTGTCCAACGACTTGCCGACGGTGTAAGACGCCGTAAACTGCAGCCCGTTCGAGAATCGTTTCTCCAAGCTTGCTTGAAACGAGTTGTACGCCGAATTGGAAATCGTATTCTGCGTAAAGATGCTTGAGAAGACGTCGATTCCATCTGGCGGGCAACCTGTTCCCGAGAGCGGGTCGCACAGGGGCGAAGAGTACGGACGCAATCCGACGAGGGTAATCTGTTGGCCAGTTCCCGTAACGGTACAAGCCGCCGGGGCATTTGCGATCGGGCAAGGGATGTTCGGTCCGCCGGGCGTTGGGCCGGATATGTACGGCATGTGGAACACCTGACCCACCGGCAAATTGAACTGATATGCCGTGTCCGCAAAGAATGGCCCGCATGCGAGGCTGGAGTCTCCGGTCAAATCAGAGAGTTGTTGCAGGTCCAAACACGTTTTCGGATTTCCCGGATTCAAATCCTGCGAAGCCAACAATCGATGTCCTTGCCGACCCACGTAGGCAAGTTGCAATACCAGGTCCTTTGCAACTTCTCGCTGGATCGTCAGATTGTACTGCTCAGCGTACTGCGTTCTTGGATTCTTCGCTGCCTGCCCGAAGAGCAGAATCGGCCGGAACAACGACCAGTCTACCGGCTGTCCGCGTGGCGGATTCAGAATTCCATTGAACGGATTGGGGAACGCCGTTGCACCGTCCTGACTCAAAAACGGAGCGTTGAACTGCGTGTTAAACAGGAACGTGCTGCCGCCAAATGGCGGTTCCGCACTGAATTGCTCCAGTACAAGTTGTTCGACCGGGTTGTAGAACATGCCAAACCCTGTACGGATACTCGTCTTCCCCGGCCCGCCGAACAATTTCCCAAGAAACCCGCCTTGCGCGCTCGGACTCCATGCCAATCCGATTCGCGGCGCAAACGACTTGTAATAAGTGTTCGAAAGTCCGTTTGGAATTCCCTGATCGCCCGGCACCACCAAACCGACTGGGGTTACGCCTGTGCTGTTGCAATCATTTCCCGGCCCAAAAAGGGGACTGATCGGAGACAGTTGGCAGGGATAGATTGTGGAAGTTTGTCCCGGCCGGAATGTCTGAACCTTTTGGCCCGCATCGGCCAATGGCGTAGTGAGTTCCCACCGCAGGCCGTAATTTAATGTCAGGTTCGACTTGATCTTCCAACTGTCCTGGGCGTAGAGATAAACGGCTTTGCTGCGCACGCGTTCTTCTTGCGCCGAGCCTTGCCCGTATTCGTCCGGCATGCCTAAAAGGTAATTAGGAAATAGATTGCTATAGCCTGGATCGTTCGGGCCTGCTCCAAAATAGAAGTACTGCCCGCTGACGTCAAAAAATAGCGTTTGATCGAACCGCTGGTAGCGCGTATCCCCGCCAAACTTCAGGTCGTGCCGTCCGATAGTTTTGCTGAAGTTGTCGGACCATTGAAAGGTGTTACCCGTCTGCGGCAACTCGCCTTCGAAGTTATTTCCGATGTTGAATCCGCCCGAAATATTGACGAACGGAACACCCTCGCGAGTCGCTCCAAGTCCGGGATGAATTCCCAGGTCCGGGTTATTGGGGTCGGCAAAGCAGTCTGTCGTCGCCACCGTTTTGCACGAGTCCTGCACTAGATTTGTATGCTGAGGATGCAAAAACGTGCCCTGCCCTTCACGAAACATCGTGAAGCGCACTTCGTTTACCGCCGTCGGACCAATTGCATACGTATGCGCGATATTGATTTGCTGAATTCTTTCATCGGTCAAGTCACCAAACCCGGGTAGGTTCGCGCCGCCGGATTGGAACCTCGCGAAGGGCTTTTCTAAATGATGCTGTTCGAAATAGTAATACCCCGTTAAGTGCTGCTTCTTTGTCAGCTCATGATCGATCTTCACGGTAAATTGGTCGCTGTGTTCGTGGCCCAGGGGCACGCCCTGAAAAGTGTTATCTCCAATATTTGCTTGTGGCACAAACTGATTCAACAAATCAAGGGCGGTCTGATCCATGCAAGCGGTCGGAACTTGACTGTTCGCAAAAATGTCGGAATAGAGGGTGCCATCAGCGATCGGGCTATTCCGTCCCAGTGCGGACAGGCAGCCCGGCCGGCTATTCAAAATGTTTGCGTTGGAAAGAGTTCCGGTAAACCCTCCATTCGCGGAAAAATCACCAGCGCGTTCTGCGGCGGTAGGAACCGTCACGGTGTCGCCCGAGGTCCCTCTGCGGATGCGGTCGCCTTCGTACGTCACAAAGAAAAATGTCCGGTCTTTTTTGATCGGCCCGCCTAAGGTCGTGCCGAACTGATTCTGGAGATAGTCCAGTTTCGTGGTGTCAAAAAATCCCTTAGCATTCAAATTCTGGTTGCGGAAAAATTCGTAAGCGTTTCCGTGGATATCGTTGGTCCCAGATTTTGTGACCACGTTTACGACAGCCCCGGAGTTCCGGCCATACTCTGCATCGAAGGTGTTCGTGAGCACGCGAAACTCGGCAATGGCGTCGGGCGATGGTTGAATCGCGGGAAGTCCCGCGAATTGGTCGTTACCATCGCCGCCGTTTACAGTGAAATTATTGTCGCGGCCGCGACCACCGTTCACGCTAACCACACCCGCACGGTCACTGCCGTAAACTGTGTCCAAACCGACTTGCGATTGAACGCCAGGCTGCAATTGCAGCAGTTGGTACGCATCGCGCTGCGCCAGCGGCAATTCGCTCACCGCGCGTTCTCCCACCACTGCGCCAAGCTGCGTCGACGTCGTATCCACCAGCGGCGCGGCCCCGGTCACTTCCACTGTTTCCGTCGCTCCGCCGACCTGCAGCACGATGTCCAGATTCAGCACTTCGTTCAAATCCACTACGATTCCCTTGCGCAGGTATTTCTTGAATCCCGCTTGGTTCGCCGATACGTCGTAAGCACCAACTGGAACTTCCAGAAAAATATATTCTCCATTCGAGCCGCTTTCGGCATCCCGTTGCTGGCCGTTCGCCTCGTTGATGATAATCAACTTCGCGCCACTTACCGCGCCTCCGGTCGTGTCTGTTACCGTGCCGCGTATTCTTCCGCCGGTACTCTGCGCAGGCGTGCTCGTCGCGCCAAGAACTCCATAAAGTGTGAAGACAAAAAGCAGGAAAATGCTTCCGCACGAGAATGTGCGGAGAAGATGTTTCACGTTCATTGACTCACCCCTGAGCCCCGAAGTTTTGATTTTGCACCGCGTCTTCGAGGTTGCTGTGTTCCCCAAACCTTACTATAATCCTGTAAACTTATGGAAAGCCCGCGTTGATGTCAAGAAGAAAGAATTTATCCGACTCATCAGTTTCGCGGTCGCCTGACGCCTCTTTGCGTATTAGCGAAGTCGCCCAGCGCGTCGGAATCTCTTCCTCCGCTCTGCGCGCCTGGGAAGCCCTCGGCCTGGTTACGCCGCAGCGCACGCGCAGCCGTTACCGTCTTTACAGCGAAGCGGACGTGCGCCTCTTGAAGCGCGCCATTTTTCTCCGTCGCGCGCGTGGATTGAATCCCGCCGCTATCGTTCACGTCCTCAAACGCCAGGGTGTTGTTGCGCCGGCCGAAAATACCGCCTCACCCGGCCTGCGTTTTCGGCGCCTTCGCCAGCGCCGCAATCTTTCTCTCGCGCAGGTTGCCAGCGCCACCAGCGTCTCGGTCGGTTTTCTCAGCGCTCTCGAACGCGGACAGATGCGCGCATCCATCGGCACCCTGCGCCGCATCGCGCGCTACTATCGCACCAATATTCTTTCCTTCTTCGAACCGGCAAAGGACAATTCCAAACTCGTTCGGCCCGCTGAACGCAAAGTACTCGAAACCACCAGGGGCGTCCGCATGGAACTTCTCGCCTGGGGCAACACCGCCATGGAGCCGCATCTGTTTCGTATCAAGCCCGGCGGCGGCAGCGGCGAATCCTACACCCACGAAGGCGAGGAGTTTCTGCACATCCTCCGCGGCGAATTCGAAATTTGGCTGAACACGGATGAACACTACCGTATGAAACCCGGCGACAGCCTGTACTTCCAGAGCTCCACACCGCATCGCTGGCGCAATCCCGGAAAAACCGAATCCTGGCTGCTCTGGATCAACACGCCACCCACCTTTTAGGTTAAATTCTTGCTTGCGGGTGCTTGCCGCTCTTTCCTAATGGAGGACTGATGAAGCGAACGACTGTTCTCGTCGCAGCCCTGTTCATCTCGTTCCTTGTCGCTGCCTGCAGAAATTCTCCGCCAACGCTGAGCCTCCTGGTCTGGGAAGGCTATGCCGATGCTTCCTTTGTGCACGACTTCGAAATTTCCCACCACTGCAAAGTCGTGGCCTCCTACATGGGCTCGAGTGACGAGCTTGTCGCCAAGCTTCGCGGCGGCAGCGCTGCCAACTACGACGTAATTTCGCCCTCAAGCGATGTCGCCGCCGCCATCGTCAAAGCTGGACTTGCCGCTCCGCTCGATCTTTCCAAAATTCCTTCCTATCTGCAGCTATCGGCCAGGCTTCGCGATTCTTCCCTGGTCAAAGCGAATAACCAAATTTTCGGCGTCCCGTTCATGTGGGGACCCAACCCGCTCCTCTACGACACCAGCGTTTTTGCGCAGCCGCCCGATTCCTGGATCGTCCTGTGGGATCCCAAATATCGCGGCAAAGTTTCTCTGTGGGATGAACTCTCCAGCATCTACATGGCCGCGCAAATTCTTGGCTACGATAAGCCTGATCCAGATCAGCTGTACAATCTCTCCGACGCGCAACTCGAAGCCGTAAAGAAAAAACTTATCGAACTAAAACCCAACGTCCGCAAATTCTGGTCCACCGGCGGCGAACTCACCAACCTTTTTCAGAATCACGAAATCGTTCTTGCCATGGGCTGGCCTCTCAACACCGCGCAGCTTCGCAAATTGAATTTCCCCATCGGCGAAACCATTCCAAAAGAAAACACCACCGGCTGGATTGACCACCTGATGATCACCGCCGCCAGCAAGAATAAGGATTTAGCCAGCGAATTTCTCGCCTACATGGTTGAAGCCAAAACACAAAAGCTCGTGAGCGACGTCACGCACTACACGCCCGCGAATCCTGACGCGGCGGGATATCTCACTAGCGGCGAAAAGCAGTCTCTGCACCTCGACGATCCCGGCACCTACATGACGCACATCTATTTCTGGCAGGATGTTGCGCGCCGCGCCAAATACAACGAAATCTGGAATGAGGTCAAAGCCGCCCAGTGACCCGCGCTTCGTCCACTGTCGCGCCTTCCATCGCCGAATCACTTCCGCCCGGCGCCACGCTGCTCGAAGTGCGCGCCGTCAGCAAACGTTTCGGCGCACGCGAAGTTCTAAAAACGCTTTCACTCGAAATCGCCGCAGGCGAATTTCTCACCCTGCTCGGCGAAAGCGGCTCCGGCAAAACCACGCTGCTCCGCCTCATCGCCGGATTCGAGCAGCCCACTGGCGGCGAAATCTGGATGCACGGCTCCCGCCTCGATACCCTTCCTCCGTACAAACGCCGCGTCAACACTGTCTTTCAGCAGTACGCATTGTTCCCGCACCTCAACGTCAGCGAAAATGTCGCCTACGGCCTGCACGCCGCCAGCACTCCGAAAGCAGAAATCGCCACGCGCGTCGCCGCCGCCCTCGCCATGGTTCGCATGCGGGAATACGCCACCGCCAAGCCCACAAAACTTTCCGGCGGCCAGCAGCAACGTGTCGCGCTCGCCCGTGCGCTCGTCAATCGCCCGCAGTTGCTGCTCCTCGACGAGCCGCTTTCCGCGCTCGACGCCAATCTCCGCAAAGAAATGCAATCCGAACTGAAATCGCTGCAACGCGAAGTCGGCATCACGTTTCTCTTCGTAACCCACGATCAGGAAGAAGCCATGGCTCTTTCCGATCGCGTCGCCCTTCTCCGCAATGGCGCGCTCGAACAGGTCGCATCGCCGCGCGAAATCTACGCCCACCCCGCCACCGCATACAGCGCGCAATTCATCGGTCAAACCAATTTGCTGCGCGCCATCATTCGCAACGGCGTCGCCGACTGCGGCCCCCTCCAGTTCCCGTCGACACAAGCAGATGGCTCCGCGCTCTTCTCGCTTCGACCAGAAGCCATCTCGCTCGCTAACCACGCTTCCCAGTCGCGGGAAAATTCCGCGCAATTCTCCGATTCCGTCCACTTCACTGCATCCATACACCAGCAAATTTATTCCGGTGCCACTGAACTCCTCGAACTGGTAACCGTCACCGGCACAATCCTCCGCGCCCGCATCTCCTCCCGCGCTGCAATCTCCGGTTCCCACGAATTCACGTTCTCCGCCAAAGACGCCGTCGCCGTCCACGACTAACCATGCCCTCGTCCCAACGCAGTGCCGTTGACATCCGCTCGACATCACAGCCTACACAGGCTCGCTACCTGCCGTTCCCTTCTCGCTTTTGTCTATTCGCTGCTCACCACTCACTGTTCGCTCCCGTTCGCACACCAGTCACCAGTCATAAGTCACGGGGCACTTCCTCCCATGTATTCTAAATCCTACAAACTGCTCATCTCTCTCCCACCCATCCTCTGGGTCGCGCTCTTCCTCCTTCTTCCCTACTTGCTAATGTTCCTGCACAGCTTCTGGACTGTCCGCGACGGCGTCATCCTCCACAACTGGAATTTCGACAACTACGTTACGCTCTTCAAGAACCCGCTCTACGTTCAAGTCCTCTTTCGCACCGCGCGCATCGCCGCCGGCGTCACACTTCTCTCTGTACTTCTCGGATATCCCCTCGCATATTTCCTCTCTTTCCACGCAGGCCCGCGCAAAGAAATTCTCTATCAACTGGTCATCGTTCCGCTCTGGGTCAGCTATCTAGTTCGCGGCTATGCCTGGAAAACCATTCTTGGCAGCGACGGCGTCCTCAACGGCGCGCTGCAATATCTTCACATTACGCATGGCCCGGTCTCCGCGCTTCTTTACAGCCCGTTCGCCGTAGTCCTCATGCTCACGCACATCTACACGCCATTCGTCTTTCTTCCGATTTACGCTTCGCTCGAACACATTCCCCGCCCGATCGTCGAAGCCTCGCAAGACCTCGGCGCGTCACCGCGCAAAACTTTCTTCCGCGTGATTCTCCCGCTCTCGCTCCCCGGTCTCCTCGCCGGAGCCACCTTCGCCTTCGTTCTCTCACTGGGCGATTTCCTCGCGCCTCTACTCGTAGGCGGTCCATCCGGCACCATGATCGCCAACCTCGTCCAGTCGCTCTTCGGAGCCGCCTACGATTGGCCGCTCGGCGCCGCGATTTCTGTCTTCATCCTTATCATTACTCTCGCGCTGCTTGCGCTCACGCAGCGCGTCGAAAAGCGCTGGTCCTTCGAATGAGCGCCGCCACAACACAAACCCGTCGCGCTCCGGTACTCGCCGCCTACGCCGCGCTAGTTTTCGCGTTCATCTATCTGCCGATCGTCGTCCTGGTCATCTATTCCTTCAATCGCGACGGCGTCGGCGGCTTTCCGCCCCGCCATTTCACGTTCGACTGGTACCGCCAACTTTTGGCGGACTCTGCCATCTGGGATTCCGTCCTGAACAGCCTCATCGTCGCAGCCGGAGCCGTCGCGCTCTCCCTAACTCTAGGCCTGCTCGCGGCACTCGCACTCGATCGTGCCGACTTCCCCGGCAAATCGCTCTTCCGCCGCTTGGTCCTTCTTCCGCTCATTCTTCCAGGAATCATCACCGGTCTTTCGCTGCTGCTCTTCGCCGTTCGCATCAGCCTCGAACTCAGCCTGATCACAATTTTCCTAGGCCACGGCACTGCGCTGATCTCCGTAGCAACCACCGAACTGTTCGCCGGCCTGCAAAAAATGGATCGTCGTCAGGAAGAAGCTTCGCTCGATCTCGGCGCAACTCCGTGGCGCACTTTCTGGCTGGTCACGCTTCCCAATCTCAAACTCTCTCTCATCGCTTCCGCGCTTCTCATCTTCACTCTTTCCATGGACGAAATCGCCGTCACCTTCTTTCTTTACGGCCGCGAATACACGCTTCCGCTCGAGATCTGGGGCCGCCTCCGCCGCGGCATCACTCCAGAAATTAACGCCATCTCCACGCTCATCCTCGTCGTGTCCATCATTCTCATCACTATCTGGTACCATCTCCGCACCCGCTCCGAACGCTCTTAAGTTGCACAGCCTTCAGGCTGTGCACGGTGAGGCAACACTAAGCTCGTAGTCAGGAGCAGCAATTTCAGAATCGCCAAGGACTTTTTAGTGTTCACAGGCCGCAGCGCAATTTTCCTACTCCTGCTATCGATATCGTTTGGCATCGTGGCGCCGCTCACATTCCGCGCATTTCCCTCACCGCCCGACCAGACCATCCTCATCATCAACGCGCAACTCGCCGACGGCACCGGCGCCCCACTCCGTGAAGGAGCCCTTCGCATCCGCAACAATCGCATCGCCAGCCTCGGCAAACTTTCCCCCGCTCCCGGCGAGCAAGTCCTCGACGCCCACGGCCTCGTCCTAGCTCCCGGCTTCATTGACATCCACAATCACTCCATCGAAGGTCTCGACTCCGATCCCCTCGCCGAAACGCAAATCGCGCAGGGCATCACCACCGCCATACAAGGTCCCGATGGCGATTCTCCCTGGCCAATAAAAGATTGGATCGAGCACCGCCGCAAAAATCCCGCCGCGCTCAACGTCGCCGTCTTCGCCGGACACGCCACCATACGCGAACAAGTCATGGGCAAAGATTTCAAACGCGTTGCGACGCCACAGGAAATCGAAAAACTGGCCCAGCTTACCTGGCAAGCCATGAACGAAGGCGCCGTCGGACTCTCCAGCGGCCTCGAATACGAAGTCGGCAGTTACAGCAACACCGCCGAACTCATGGCCATGGCCCGCAGCGCCGCCGAACACGGTGGTTTCTACAGCACGCACATCCGCGATGAAGCCGACAAATCTTTCGACGCCTTGGTGGAAGAAATCGAAATAGCCGAGCAGGCGCACATTCCCGTGGACCACTCGCACATCAAGCTCGCCACCGTCGCCGTCCAGGGTAAAGCTGCCGAATACATTCGCGTCATCGAGGAAGCTCGCAATCGCGGCGTAGATTTTCTAGCCGATTGCTATCCCTACGACGCATGGCACGCCAACATCAAAGTTACTGTTCCCAATAAGCAGTACGAAAATCCCAAGAGCGTCGCAAAAGCCATCGCCGATCTCGGCGGACCAGACCATCTCACCATCACTGAATTCAAGCCGAATTCTTCCTACGCAGGCCACTCGCTCGCCGAACTCGCAAAATCAAGCAGACTTTCTCCTGTCGATATGTTTATCCGAATCGTTCGTGAAGGTGACGCCGCCAACACCGAAGCCGAAGTCATCGGCCATTCCATGATCGAGAGCGACATCAAAGCGTTCTATCAACAACCGTGGGTCATGGTAGCCAGCGATGGAGGCATCGGCTCAGCGCATCCGCGCGGCGCCGGAACTTTCCCCCGCGTTCTCGGCCGCTTCGTCCGCGAAAAACACTGGCTCACGCTGCCCGAAGCCATCCGCAAAATGACTTCTCTTCCGGCGCAACGCCTCAACTGGCCCGACCGCGGCGTCCTCCGCGAAGGCGCTTACGCCGATCTGGTCCTCTTCAATCCAGCCACCATCCTCGACCATTCCAACTTCACCAAACCACAAGAACTCCCCACAGGCATAGAAAAAGTTCTCGTCAACGGCATCCTGGTTTGGTCCGCCAACAAACCCACTGGCGCCACCCCCGGTCAAGTCCTAACCCGCTAGCCATTTCAGTAGCGCGGCTCCAGTGGCACAGGCTTCAGCCTGTTCGCCGCGTAAGCAGCGCCAGCGCTACAGCCGCCAGCCTCGTCATCACCCGCTAATCTTTCTTTTTGTAGCAGCGGGTTTATCCGTGTGGGCGTAAAACCTCGCCCTTCAGGGCGGGGATATAAGCCCCCCCGTTAACTGTTAAAGCGGCGTCTTTTGCTGCTCGATGTACGCCTTGAGGATGCCCATCGGAGCACCACCACAACTGGCGGCAAAATACGACGGCGACCACAGAACGCCTTTCCAATAGCGACGCCTCAGGTCTGGTCGTTCGAGGCGAAGCATTCTGCTCGAAACGCCTTTCAAGCTGTTCACCAAAGTGGATATCGAATGCTTTGGTGGATAGTTCACCAGCAGGTGAACGTGGCGCCAGAATAAGAAATCGCAGCGTCGTCATAAGGCAATCCTGCTGTTGCAGAAAGCGCACCGGCACGTTGCCCATCAGCGCAAAGACTTTCAGCACAAGTTGTCAACCCAACTAGTGCAAGACTTCGGCACCATTGCCGTCGAAGACCTGAACATCCAAGGTCTAGCGGCGGGAGTCCTGGCCAAAGCAATTCACGATGTTGGTTGGTCTAGCTTCCTCAATATGCTTGCCTACAAAGCTGAGAACGCTGGTCGGCAACTGCTAAAGATAGACCCGAAGTATAGCAGTCAGGAATGCCCCAACGGTCACGCTATCGCCAAGAAAGCCCTGTCGCAACGAGTGCATCGTTGCGATTGCGGTGTAACGATAGGACGCGACCAGGCGGCGGCATTCGTAATCTTGGGGCGTGGACTACGCCTTCAAGCGCAAACAGCGGGGCAGTTAGCCCCTGTTGCTTGAGAAGCCCCTCCCTTCAGGGCCCCTTCAGGGAGGGGAGGATGTCACAGGTGCTTTTGAACCAGCTTGCGGAGTTTGTCGCGATCGTCGCTCTTCATGTGCACGAACTCTACGCCGTTGCCGTCGGGTCCGGCGTTGCGAACCACGGCCGTAAAGTGAATCTTGCGCAGGCCGGAGCGAACTTCCAGTTGAATGGTATCTCCAACGTTCAGCTTTTTGAGAGATTCGAGATAAGCTCCGCCGAGGCTGATGGTTTTAACACGGGCCATGGCAGTTTGGCCGCCTTCGATATGTGCGCGCAGCGGCGATTCCAGCGGGATACGGGTGTAGCGGCGAGGCACGACAAAGGTTATCCCGCCCGGCGAACTGTGCTCGTAGGCAGAGCGGACTTGCGACGCGGCCGGGCGCTCTTCCAGGAGAGCCAGGGCATCGGCTGCCACGGCGCGGACTCCGGCCGGTTCGGCGTATGCCAGACCATCGCGCTTCTCACAGATCTGTCGAAAGAGTTTTGCTGCCTCGGTTATGCGCATGCGAGCCAATGCCTCGATAGACTTGATGCGAACGTATTGATCGCGAAGCGTTTCGTGTCCGCCGGCAGCGATGTCCATCAACTGCGGAACGGCGGAAAGTTCCTGAGCCAGGCCAATGTGATCGATCATCATTGGAACAACCAGCGGATGCGCATCGCCAAGTAGCGCGGAAAAAATGAACGCCGCCGAGCGCGCCGATGTTGCATTTGCCGGGCGAGAGATTTCGCTGACCGCCAAATCCTGCAGATTCCATTCCCAACTTGCCAGAGCGCGCGGCAACGCGCGCAGCAACCTTTCCGGATCGGATGCCGCCAGCAATTTGATTGCGGCGCTGACGCGTTGCCTGCGCGCTTCATACAGCCGCGTTTCGAGGAGATTCAGCGCCGGCACGCCAATCGTGCGTAGCAGGCGCGCCATCGCAGGTAGTAGCTCCGTATTGCGAGGATCGGCAATCAGCAAGGTCAAGCGATCCAGCAGTCTTTCTGGATCGCGCACCAGCAGCCGAGGCAACGCCGGATCCAGCGCGCGATTTGCCAGAGCAGCGTCTACCAGAAGCGAAAAGCGGTCCTGCGCGATCAGCCGGAGCGCCAGCGCGTGCATGTGTTCGAACTGACTTTCTCGCGGCGGCTTTTCCAGACCTGACAGGATGCCTTCAAGACCTGAATAGTCGCCGCGCGTGACGGCGATGCGTCCCAGCACTTCCAGAAAAGCCGAAAGCAGTGCTGCGGTTTCGGGAACCGCTTCATGCTCGAGTGCTTTGAGCGCGCAACGGTTGAGTTCTTCAGGCACCTGATTCGGCCAGAGCGATTCGATGACTGGCGAAAGCTCTTTCAATCCAGCAGCCACCTTGCGACGCGCCGCTCGATCAGAAGTTTCCAGGCGACGCGAGTAGTTTAAGAGGATGTTGCGTGCTTCGCGGCGGGGAGCGTCGGCACCGGCATCGGCAAGTTGAACCAGCGCAGAGCGGATGGCAGTGACCGGAACACACCAGACTTCCGGTCCGCGGAGAACCGCAGATTTTTCGCGTGGTGGAAGTTCGATCCAGAACCTTTCGCTCATTTTTTCGTAATGTGCGTCGTCCGCCCAGATAGAAGCCAAAGAAGACAAATGCTGCGAAGAATGCGGCCCGGTATACCCGCCTGCGGAAACCATTACCTTGCCGAGTTCGCGGAGATTTTTGCCGAACTCCTGCGGATTGAGCGCCCCTTGGGACAGTTCGGCGCTGAGCGATTCCAGGATGATCCGCTCCGAGAGCC
>WNFR01026824.1_pt1 | contig 12594 bp, 11 predicted proteins | sample 5400221 | NCBI WGS metagenome assembly WNFR01 (sample SAMN13153357, study PRJNA577476) | soil metagenome | isolation source: 40 cm soil under Madrone tree | place: USA:California | collected 2016-06-14 | reverse complement strand
CGTACGACCCGCAGCGCGACTTCACGCCAGTGTGCGACATGATCCGCGCGCCGCTCGTGCTGGTGGTGCATCCGAGCTTTCCGGCGACGGATCTGAGATCGTTTGTCACCGAGGTGAAACGCCAGCCCGGCAAGCTCAACTTCGGCTCGCCGGGCCGCGGCCTTGCGCATCACCTCGCGATGGAAGCGCTCAAGCGCCGCCTGGAGCTTGATATCGTCGACGTCCAGTACAAGGGCATCGCGCCGGTTGTGCAGGACACGATCGCCGGACAGATCTCGATTGCGGTGATCGACACGGTGGTGCTGCTGCCGCATCTGCGCAGCGGCAAGCTGCGCGCGATTGCGGCGTTCGCTCACAAGCGCCTTGCGGTACTACCCGATGTCCCGGCGCTCGGCGAGCTCGGTTACGAGGGAATGGATATCGCGCCGATCGTCGGCGTCGTGGCGCCGCGCAACACGCCGCCCGAAATCGTAAAACGGCTGAACAGCGAGATCGTGCGCGCGGTGCGCGACCCGGAGGTCAGCGGCAAGCTGACCGCCCTGGGGCTGGAAATCATCGCCGACACGCCCGAGCAATTCGCGGCGTTCCTGCGCTCCGAAGCGGATCGGTGGCTGCCCTTCATCCGCTCGCTCAATATCAAGCTCGACTAGCGTAGCGGCGCTTCGCCGCGCGGATCATCTCGAGGAGCGCCTTCGCCGGGTCGCGACCTTCGCGCTTGGCGCGCTCTTTCGTCTCCACCCACAGCCGCAGATCCTCGTAGCCCTGCTCGCTGTGGCGGTTCCATTGCGGGTCGTGCGGCACGGTGAGCTCGAGGCGCAGGCCGTTCGGGTCGTGGAAATAGATGCTCTCGAGCATGCCCTTGTGGTCGACGGGCCCGAGCACTTCCACGCCGTTGGCCGTCAGCCACTCGCGCCAGCGCGCGAGCTCGGCGCTGTCCTTCGCCTGCAGCGCCATGTGATCGAACACCTCGTACGCCGGATGGGTCGGCTTCGCGCGCGGCGGCAGATCCGCCACTTCGAAGAACGCGATGGTCGAGCCGTCCGCCATGCGGAAGAAGATGTGGAAGTAAGGAAAGTCGTCGCCGGTGGAAGGCACGTGGTCGTCGAAGAGGGTGCTCGCGAGCTCCATCCCGAGGATGCGCGCATAAAAGTCGGCGGTCGCCGCGACGTCATGCGTGACGTAGGCCGCGTGGTTCAGCATGCGCGGGGTGAGGCCGAGGTTCAGTGCGGACGGTGGCTTTTCCATGGTGCCTCCTAAACCGTGGCGGCGATGCGGCTCTCGACGCGCGGCATCACCTCGCGCGCGAAGAGCGTCATCGAGCGCTCGACCAGCGTGGGTTCGAGCGCGCCGAAGTTGTGCAGGGCGGCGACGTGGCGGATGCCCATCTCGTGGAGCTGGCACACCTTGTCCGCCACCGTTTCAACGGCGCCGAACAGACAGATGCCGTTCGCGATGATGTCCTCGTAGACGTGCTTTCTGGCATAGAGCCGTGTATCCACGTAGAGGTCGTACGCCGCCTTGGCTTGTGCCTTTGCTTCGTCGTCGGTGCGCGCAACGTAGGTGTGCAGCGTGAACACATGGTCGTCGTCATCGGCCGCGAGCCCTGCCTCGGCGCGTCCTCGGCGGTACTCGGCGAGCATGGTGCCGATGTCGCGGAAGTCTTTGCACGACGCGTACGGCACGGTGAAGATGCGGTTGCCCTGCTTGCCGACGTGATAGGCGCCATCGCGCGCCAGGATCGCGACATAGATCGGCGGCACGCGGCCCTCGTGCGGGAATACGTTGAGCACGACCTTCTCGCTCGCCGAGAAGCGCCGCTGGTACGCGAGCGTCTCGCCGGCCATCAAACGCTTGACGATGTCGAGCGCCTCGTTAAAGCGGTCGCGCTTTTGCCGCGGATCGAGGCCGTAGCCCACGAACTCATGCGCGAGGTATCCCGAGCCGACACCGAACACCAGGCGCCCGCCGCACATCATGTCGAGCATCGAATAGCTCTCGGCGATGCGCCGCGGATCGTGGAACGTCAGGATCGAGATCGCGGTGCCGAGGCGGATGCGCCGGGTGCGCTGCGCGAGCGCGGAAAGCATGACCGCGGGGTCCGGCACCACGCCGTATTCGTGGAAGTGGTGCTCGGCGCAGAAGAACGTGTCGTAGCCGAGCGATTCGGCGAGCTCGCACTGGCGCATGACCTGCGCGTAGAGCTGCGGCACGGTGCGCGCGAGGCGCGGGTGGTGGTCGTTGACCGAAAAGGTCGAGTAGCGCATGCGCGCTACCGATTCTAGGCTAGTCGAGTTGCGGGTACGCCGGCAGGGTGAGGAACTCGACGTACTTGTCGTCGCTCGTGATGCGCTCGAAGAGCTTCGCGGCCTCGTCGTACCTGCCTTCGCCAAAGGCGGCCTTCACCTTGGCGAGCTCTTCGCCGAGCAGCTGACCGAAGAGCTCGACGGTGACCTTGCGGCCGTCTTCGAGCAAGCCCTTCGGCGAGCGAATCCATTGCCAGATCTGCGAGCGCGAGATCTCTGCAGTAGCGGCGTCTTCCATCAGGTTGAAGACCGGGACGGCGCCCTCACCGCCGAGCCACGCGCCGAGGTACTGGATGCCCACCGCGATGTTGTTGCGCAGGCCCGCTTCGGTGATCGGCTTCTCGGGCCGGAAGTTGAGCAAATCCCCGGCGCTCACGCTCACATCGGGGCGCTGGCGCTCGTACTGGTTGGGCTGCGGCATGTGCTGGTCGAACACCGCCTTCGCGACGCTCACGAGCCCCGGATGCGCGACCCAGGTGCCGTCGCAGCCGTCGGTGACCTCGCGCAGCTTGTCCTGCCGCACTTTCTCGAGCGCCGCATCGTTCGCCGCCGGATCGTTCTTGATCGGGATCTGCGCCGCCATGCCGCCCATGGCCGGCGCGCCGCGGCGATGGCAGGTCTTCACCAGGAGCAGCGCGTAGGCGCGTATGAACGGTGCCAGCATCGTCACCTGCGCCCGGTCGGCGAGGCAGAACTGCGGGTCGGCGCGGAATTTCTTGATGCACGAGAAGATGTAGTCCCAGCGCCCGATGTTGAGGCCGGCCGAGTGCTCGCGCAGCTCGTACAGGATCTCGTCCATCTCGAAGGCGGCGACCACGGTCTCGATCAGCGCGGTGGCGCGGATCGTGCCGCGCTGAATGCCCAATTCCTCTTGGGAAAAAACAAAAACGTCGTTCCACAGCCGCGCCTCGAGGTGCGACTCCATCTTCGGCAGGTAGAAGTACGGGCCGGTGCCGCGCGCGATCAGCTCCTTCGCGTTGTGGAAGAAGTAGAGCGCGAAATCGAAAATGGCGCCGGACACCGGCTTGCCATCGACCGTCACATGTTTCTCGTCGAGATGCCAGCCGCGCGGCCGCACGATGAGCACCGCGGTCTTCTCCTGCAGCGCGTAGTGCTTGCTGCCCTGCTCGTAAGTGATCGTGCCGCGCACCGCATCGCGCAGGTTGAGCTGCCCGTCGACCATGTTGTGCCAGGTCGGGCAATTCGCATCCTCGAAATCCGCCATGAAGGTCGAGGCGCCGGAGTTGAGCGCATTGATCACCATCTTGCGGTCGGTCGGACCGGTGATCTCGACGCGGCGGTCGAGCAGATCGTGCCGCTGCGCCGCGATGCGCCACTCACTCTGGCGCACGGACGCGGTCTCCGGGAGGAAGTCGGGGCGCTTGCCCGCATCGAATTCCTTCTGCCGTGCCGCGCGCCGCGCCAGCAGTTCCTGGCGCCGCGGCTCGAACTCGCGATGCGCCTTGGCGATGAAAGCGAGCGCCGGCTGCGTCAGGATCGGCGCGAACTCGGCCGTGATGCGGCCGGTGACCGTGACGTCCTGCGGCCTGGCGACAGACATGGTCATCGGTCCATGCGGCTTCCCATTAAGCAGGGTCGCATTTCACATCGTGGAAAGCTCCAATGACCTATAACGTCTTGATCTTTGGTGCTTCGTACGGCTCGCTGCTCGCAACGAAGCTGTTGGCTGCGGGCCACAACGCCAAGCTGGTATGCGTGCAGGCGGAGGTCGACCTGATCAACAAGGAAGGCACGCTCGTCCGCATGCCGGTCAAAGGCCGCGACGGGCTGGTGGAGATCCACTCCCGCAAGCTGCCCGGGAAGTTGACCGCCGACGTACCGACCGCGGTGAAGCCGGTGGGCTATGAGCTCGTGGTGCTCGCGATGCAGGAGCCGCAGTACCGCTCGAGCGGCGTGCGCGAGCTGCTCGATGCCGTCGCAAAAGCGAAGCTGCCTTGCATGTCGATCATGAACATGCCGCCGCTGCCGTATCTCGCGCGCATTCCCGGCGTCGCGCTCGAGCCGCTGCGCCCGTGCTACACCGACGCCACGGTGTGGGCGAGCTCCGATCCGCAATCCATGACGTTGTGCAGCCCGGATCCGCAGGCGTTTCGCCCGCCGGAGGAGAAGGCGAACGTCCTGCAGGTGCGCCTGCCGACCAACTTCAAGTCGGCGCGCTTTCCGTCGGACGCGCATACCGCGATCCTGCGCCGCCTGGAAAAGGACATCGAGGCGGTGCGATTCGAAGGCCTGGAGTTGCCGGTCAAGCTCAAGGTGCACGAGTCGGTGTTCGTGCCGCTCGCGAAATGGGCGATGCTGATCGCCGGCAACTACCGCTGCGTGACGAAGGACGGCATCCGCTCGATCAAGGACGCCGTGCACAGCGATCTCGCTGCGTCGCGCGACATGTACAACTGGGTGGTGAAGCTCTGCGTCTCGCTCGGCGCGGATGAGAACGACCTCGTGCCGTTCGAGAAATACGCGGCGGCCGCGCAAAGCCTGCAAAGCCCGTCGTCCGCCGCGCGCGCGCTCGCCGCCGGCGCGCCCAATATCGAGCGCGTCGATCGGCTGGTGCAGGCGATCGGGGCGCAGAAGGGCACGCGCTCGAGCGTGCTCGACGAGGTCGTGCGGCTCGTGGACGCCCGGCTGGAGGCGAATCGCCGCGCAGCCGCGGACGCGGGCGTCAAAGCCGCGGAGCGCGCGAAGCGCAGCGCCTAGGAATTACGGCCCGGGCTCGGAATTCGCGCCGTTGTCCGGCGCGTCCTCGATGCCGAGCTCCTGGATCTTGCGCGTGATGGTGTTGCGGCCCATGCCGAGGAGGTTGGCTGCCTCGATGCGCCGGCCGCCGGTGCGCGCAAGCGCGCGACGGATCAGCGCGCGCTCGAACTGACGGCCGAGCGACTCGAGGATGCCGGTGTCGCCGCGGGCGAGCCGCCGCTCCGCCTCGTGCTCGAGCGCCGCCAGCCAATCGGACGCGGCCGCCGCCGCCTGACCGCGAAACTCCGCCGGCAGGTCGCCGACTTCGATCACCTGCCCCGCCGCCATCACCGTGAGCCAGTGGCACAGGTTTTCGACCTGGCGCACATTCCCGGGGAACGCCAGGCGCGAGAGATGCGCGAGCGCGTCGTCCGAGAGGCGCTTGGGCTCGACGCCGAGCTGCCGCGCGCTCACTCCCAGGAAGTGCCGCGCGAGGAGCGCGATGTCTTCGGCGCGCTCGCGCAGGCTCGGCAGGCGCAGCCGGATCACGTTCAGCCGGTGATACAGGTCTTCGCGGAAGCTCGCTTCGCGCACGCGCTGCTCGAGGTTCTGGTGCGTGGCCGCGATCACGCGCACGTTGACTTTGAGCTGCTGGTGGCCGCCGACGCGATAGAAGGTGCCGTCGGAGAGCACGCGCAACAGCCGCGTCTGCAGCTCCGCCGGCATGTCGCCGATCTCGTCGAGGAACAGCGTGCCGCCCTCGGCCTGCTCGAAGCGGCCGCGCCGCTGCTGCTGCGCGCCAGTGAACGAGCCGCGCTCGTGGCCGAACAATTCCGACTCCAGCAAATCCTTGGGCATCGCCGCGGTATTGATGGCGATGAACGGCTTCGCCCCGCGTGCGCTATGCCGGTGCAGCGCACGTGCGACCAGCTCCTTGCCGGTGCCTGACTCGCCGGTGATCAGCACCGTCGCGCTCGATTGTGACAGCCGGCCGATGGCGCGGAACACCTCCTGCATGGCGGGCGCCTGTCCGAGGATTTCCGGTGTGTCGGCGGGCAGTTCGATCGCCTCCGATTCCCGTCGTCTCTCGTCGAGCGCGCGCCGGATGAGGTCGACCGCCTGGTCGATGTCGAAGGGCTTCGGCAGGTACTCGTACGCGCCGCCCTGGAATGCCGCGACGGCCGAATCCAGGTCCGAGTACGCGGTCATGACAATGACCGGCACCGCCGGATGGCGGCTCTTCACCGCGTTCAGCAGCTCGATGCCCGAGAGCCCGGGCATGCGGATGTCCGAGACCAGCACTTCCGGTGCACCGTTGGAGAGCGCCTCGAGCGCGTCCTGCGCAGACGAGAACGAGTTGAAGGCGATGCCCTCGCGGGACAGCGCCTTCTCGATCACCCAGCGGATGGAACGATCGTCGTCGACGATCCAGACCGGTTTCATGCGAGCGGCAACAGGATCCTGAATATGGTGCGGCCGGGGCGGGACTCGAACTCGATGACGCCCTGGTGGTACTGGACGTACGTTTGCGCGAGCGAAAGTCCCAAGCCGGTGCCGCCTTCCCTCCCGGACACCAGCGGACTGAAGATGCGTTCCTGTATTTCCGCCGGTACGCCGGGCCCGTCGTCGATTACTTGCAATTCTAATGCCAGGCGATGCCGCTGCCGGAGAATCGTGATCTGGCGCACCGCGCGCGTGCGAAAGCCGATCTGCGAAGCGCCTGCCTGCGCCGCGTTGCGCGCGATGTTGAGCACCGCCTGGATCAGTTGCTCGCGATCGCCGAGGACCGCCGGCAGGCTCGGGTCGTAATCGCGCTCGATATCGGCGTCGAATTCGGCGCTGACGAGGCTGCGCACGCGCTCGAGCACCTCGTGGATGCCGACGGGCTCGACGCGCGGCGCGCGATGCGGCGTGAGCATGCGGTCGACGAGGCGCTGCAGGCGGTCTGCCTCCTTGATGATGACCTGCGTGTATTCGCGCAGCTCGGGCTTATCAAGTTCCCGCTCCAGGAGCTGCGCCGAGCCGCGCAGGCCGCCGAGCGGGTTCTTGATCTCGTGCGCGAGGTTGCGCATCAGCTCGCGGTTCGCCTGCTGCTCGAGGACAAGCCGTTCTTCGCGCGCGTAGCGCAGCTGCTCACCGATCGGCCGCAGCTCGGCAAGAAGAGCAAGATCGTGCATCTCGATGCGCGCCAGCGTGCAGGCGAGCGGCAAGGGCTCGCGCCCGGGTCGCGTGTAGGTGACGTTCTGGGCGGAGTAGTCCCAGTGCGTGGTAAGCGCATCGGCCATGGCACGCTCGAGCGCCGCGCGCTCGGCAAAGAGCTGGAGGAACGGCTGGCCGAGCAGGCTCTTCGCGCCGGTGGCGAGCAGGCTCTCGGCCGCCGGGTTGGCGTAGCGCACGATGAAATCCTCGTCGAGCGCCACCACCGCCGTGGGGAGGAGCTCCAGTCCGGCGAATTGGGCCCTGGGCGCGGCCACCTAGCGGTACAGGTTGTTCAGCTCACGCCTTAGCGCTTCGACGTTCTTTTCGTGCGTTTCGACGCTGTCTTTGTAGGGCTGCAGGCGCTCTTCGACGCGCGCGTAGTTGCGCTCGTTGCCCGAGCGCACCGATTCCTGCTCGGCCAGATCCTGCTTCGCCTTGGCGAGCGCGGCCTGCTCGTTGGCGAGCTCCTGCTCGAGGATCTCGCGCTGGCGATCGCGCGCGGTGGCGCGATCGTTCGCGTTTTCCTTCGGAAAGTCGGCGGGCCGCTGGTTGCGCGCGGCGGGCCTCTGCTGCGGCGGCGGCACCGGCGGAGCCGGCGCGACGTTCACCTGACGCGTGACGACTTCACACTTCTGCTTTTCGGCCTCGCGCCGGTCATTGGTGTAAGTCCAGTGGCCGTCGGCGCCTTTGCACTTGAAGATCTCGGTCGCCGCTGGCGCCTGCTGGGTCGCTAGCGGCTGCTGCGCGCGCACCGGGGCCGCGAGCACACTGGCGGCGACGAAGCAAAGAATGGCGCGGAGCATGCGCTAAGTCTATCAAAGCAATGAATAAGGGGCGGCCGCCCGCCCCTTATTTAACGCACGAGAGCCGCTTTGGCTTACGACGAGTAATACATCTCGAACTCGATCGGATGCGTGGTCATGCGGAACTTGGTGAGCTCCTCTTCCTTAAGCGCGATGTAGGACTCGAGGAAGTCATCGGAGAACACGCCGCCGCGCGTGAGGAACGCATGGTCGTCGCGCAGCATGTCGAGCGCCTGCTCCAGCGAGGCACACACGTGCGGGACGCGCGCCGCTTCCTCGGGAGGCAGGTGGTACATGTCCTTGTCGATCGGATCGCCCGGATGGATCTTGTTCTGCACGCCGTCCAGGCCCGCCATCAGCATCGCCGCGAACGCGAGATAGGCGTTCGTCGTCGGGTCGGGGAAGCGCACCTCGACGCGCCGCGCATTCGCGCTCGAGACGAACGGAATACGGCAGGCCGCGGAGCGGTTGCGCGCAGAGTAAGCGAGGTTGATCGGCGCCTCGAATCCCGGCACCAGACGCTTGTACGAGTTGGTGCCCGGGTTGGTGATCGCGTTCAGCGCCTTCGCGTGCTTGATGATGCCGCCGATGTAGTAGAGCGCGAAGTCGGAAAGCCCCGCGTAGCCATTGCCGTTGAACAGGTTCTTGCCCGCCTTCCACACCGACTGGTGCACGTGCATGCCGGAGCCGTTGTCGCCGACCACGGGCTTCGGCATGAAGGTCGCGGTCTTGCCGTATGAATGCGCGACGTTCCACACCGTGTACTTGAGGATCTGCATCCAGTCGGCGCGCTGCACGAGCGGCGCGAACCGGGTGCCGATTTCGTTCTGGCCGGCGGCCGCCACTTCGTGGTGATGCACCTCGACTTCCACGCCTTGCTGTTCCAGTGCCAGCGAAATCGCATTGCGAATGTCGCCGAGCGTGTCGGTCGGCGCCACGGGGAAGTAGCCGCCCTTCACCGGCGCGCGATGAGCCATGTTGCCCGACTCGTAGTCGATGCCCGAAGACCACGGCGCTTCCTCGGACTTGATCTTCACGAAGCAGCCCGACATGTCGATCGACCAGGTGACGCCATCGAAGATGAAGAACTCGGGCTCGGGGCCGAAGTAGGCGGTGTCGCCGAGGCCGGTGGACTTGAGATACGTCTCGGCGCGCTTCGCGATGGTGCGCGGATCCCGGTCGTAGGGCTTGCCGTCGACCGGCTCGTAGACGTCGCAGGTGATGTTGAGCACCGGCTCGTCGGTGAACGGATCCATGCGCGCGCTCGACGCATCGGGCATCAGCAGCATGTCGGACGCCTGGATGCCCTTCCAGCCGGCGATCGATGAGCCGTCGAAGGCATGACCAGCCTCGAACTTGTCCTTGCCGAAGTACTTCACCGGCACGGTGACGTGCTGCTCCTTGTATAGATGCGGCGAAAGAGCAGTTTCTATGCCAAACGCTTCGCGGGCTGGAGAGCATTCTAACCGGGGCGCGATGCACCGGAGGCGGGCAGGAAAACATCGCTTGCACTGGAGGGGTGCAATCATGCCGCAGCCCTATAATCGGCGGCAACCATGAGCGACCTCAAGCGCACGGCGGCGGAGCGGGCCCGCAAGCTCGGCCTGCCGTACGCCGGCGCCCTGCTGCCGGCCGAGGCGCACGAGCTGATGAAGGCGGGCGCGAAGCTCGTCGACGTGCGCACGAAGCCCGAGCTGCTCTACGTCGGCAGCATCCCCGGCGCGGTCACGATCGAGTGGCAGACCTACCCGGGCAACCGGCCGAGCCCCGAGTTCCTGGGCGAGCTGGCGGCGCTCATCAAGAAGGACGAGCCCGTGATGTTCATCTGCCGCTCGGGCGCGCGCTCGCACGGCGCGGCCGAAGCCGCGATGCGCGCGGGCTGGCGCGAGACCTACAACGTGCTCGAGGGCTTCGAGGGCGACAAGGACGCCGAGCAGCACCGCAATTCGGTCGGCGGCTGGCGCAAGGCCGGCCTGCCGTGGATCCAGAGCTAAGACGTCGCCCCCGCGAAAGCGGGAACGACAGCTCGCCGAGCTAATCTCTCCAGTCCACCCAGCCGTAGTACGCCGTCACCAGTACCAGCAGTCCGAAGCCGATGCGGTACCACGCGAACGGCCTGAAGTCGTGTGTCGCGACGTAGCGGATCAGCCAGCGGATCACCACGAATGCCGAGACGAACGCGACGGCGAGGCCCACGCCGAAGATCGGCGCATCGTGCGCCGATAGCAATGCGCGGTTCTTGAGCAGGTCGTAGCCGCCGGCCGCGATCAGCGTCGGCACCGCCAGGAAGAACGAGAATTCGGTCGCCGCGCGCCGCGACAATCCGAAGAGCATCCCGCCGATGATCGTCGCGCCCGAGCGCGAGGTCCCCGGGATCAGCGCGAAGCACTGCGCGATGCCGACCTTCAGCGCATCGAGCCACGTCATGTCGCGCGTATTTGCCACGCGATGCGGCCGCTCGCCGCGGTCCACCGCGAGGATGATGAAGCCGCCGACGACGAAAGCGAGCGCCACCGGCACCGCGTGGAAAAGGTACGCCTTGATGTATTTCGAGAAGGCGAGGCCGAGCACCGCCGCGGGAATGAAGGCGACCACCAGGTTCCGGTAGAGCGCGAAGTCCACGCGGAAGAAGCGCGCTCGGTATTCCCAGACGACGGCGAGCATCGCGCCGGTCTGGATCACGATGTTGAACACCTTCCAGCGCTCGTCCGTCGCACCGAGAAGATCGGAGGCGAGGATCAGGTGGCCGGTACTCGAGATCGGCAGGAACTCGGTGAGCCCCTCGAGCACGCCGAGGATGAGCGCGTTGATGAGATCGGGCATGAGCGATTCTAGCGAGCGGCGAGAAAGGCCTGCACGGCCGGCCAGTAGTCCGCCTGGTGGTCGGTTTCGTTGTGGCCGCCGCGCAGCGCGAGCCAGCGCTTCGGACCGCCCCAGGCGTCGTAAAGCCGCTGCGCGTGCGCGGCGGGAATCACTTCGTCCTGCGCCGCGACGATGCAAAGCAAAGGCGTGCTGATGCGCGGCGCGCGCGCGGCGGAATCGAAGCGATGCTTCAGCAGCAATCGCACGGGCAAGAAGGGATAGTGTCGCTGCCCGACGGCGGCGAGCGAGTCGAAAGGCGCGACCAGGATGACCCCCGCGAGCGTTCGCTCGGTGGCGAGATGCACTGCGACGCCGCTGCCGAGGCTCCTGCCGAATGCAAAAATTTGTTCGCTGCCGAGCTTCGCGGCGTAGTCGTACCAAAGCAAAGCGTCTTCATTGAGCGCGCGCTCGGAGGGAGTGCCGCCGCTTGCGCCGTAGCCGCGATAGTCGATAAGTAGCCACTCGATGACGAGTTTTCGACGCGGCAACTCGTCGAGCATCCAAGACACTTCTTCAGCGTTGCCTCCGAAATAAAGCGCAAGTGGCGCGTTCTGCGCGCTTTTTATTCTCACGTGCCACGCGTGCACGCGCGTGCCGTCGGCGGCTTGCAAAAAAACATCAGCGACTTCGCGATGTCGCGCAGCGATCGCGCGATGCTCTGACTCCGAGAGCGGCCGAGTGAGAAATATCAGTTTGTCCTGCATGAGATACGCGGCGAGCAGCACGCCGAGCACCACGGCCGCTCCGAGCTTCACCAGCGTGACCGGACTCCAGTCCATCGATTCGGCGTAATGTTAAGACAGGGTGAAGAAACGCATTCCTGTCAGCGAACTGCGCTTCGGCATGTACATCGCCGAGCTCGACCGGCCATGGACCGACACACCGTTCATGTTCCAAGGCTTCGTGCTCACGACGCAGCAGCAGTTAGACGCGCTGAAGAAATACTGCAGCACCGTATTCATCGACGTCGAGCGCAGCTCGGCGCCCGAGCCAGCGACACCGCGCATCGCGTATCCGGAGCGCGCGCCCGTGGAGCAGGAGATCGGGCCGGCGAAGATCGCGTACACGAGCAGCCGCCAGCTGACGCGCGAGGTGATGTCGGCGGTACGCGTCGGGCGCACGCTCGATGCCGTACAGCTCAAGTCCGCGGTGAGCGCGATGACCGAGAGCGTGCTGCGCAATCCGGACGCGCTGCTCCTTTTCTCGCAGCTGCGCTCGAAGGGCGAATACACCGAGTCGCACGCGCTCGACGTCTCGATCTACATGATCACGTTCGGCCGCTTCCTGCAGCTCGACCCGGGCCAGATCGAGTTCCTCGGCTACCTCGGCCTGCTGCAGGACGTCGGCAAGCTGCGCCTGCCGAAGGAGCTGCTGGAAAAACGCGGCCGGCTGACGACGGAGGAATTCGAGCTCGCCAAGCTCCACGTCGACTACTCGGTGGAAATCCTGCGCGCGACGCCGGGGCTACCCGGCGAGCTCGCGCGCGTCGCCGCGCTACACCACGAGCGGCTCGACGGCAGCGGCTATCCCAAGGGCCTGCGCGGCAACGAGATCGGCATGATCGGCTCGATCGCGGCGATCGTAGATACGTTCGACGCGCTCACCGTCAAGCGGCCCTACGCCGATCCGGTGTCGCCGTCGGCGGCGATCAGCATGCTCTACAAGCGGCGCGGCGTGTTCTACGACGCGCATCTGGTCGAGCAATTCATCCGCTGCATCGGCATCTTCCC
>WNFR01005836.1_pt1 | contig 12594 bp, 12 predicted proteins | sample 5400221 | NCBI WGS metagenome assembly WNFR01 (sample SAMN13153357, study PRJNA577476) | soil metagenome | isolation source: 40 cm soil under Madrone tree | place: USA:California | collected 2016-06-14 | reverse complement strand
GCCCGGCATGATACCGCCGTTATCGGGTCAAAAACCTAAATGCAAACGATAACGTTGCATTGAACGAAGTGCGCCTCGCGGCGTAACCTGTTCGGGGTTCGGAGCACCTGGCAACAGAAGCTTCATTGCCGCGTCAGCCTTCGGGTTGGCGCGGCTTTTATTTGTGGCCGGGTTCGGTTGCGGCGCAAACCTCAGGAGGCTGCTTTGGCCGCCGCGCGTCCGGCATTGCGCCCGGAAAACAGGCAGCCGCCGAGGAAGGTGCCTTCCAGCGAGCGATAGCCGTGCATGCCGCCGCCGCCGAAGCCGGCGGCTTCGCCGGCCGCGTAGAGCCCCGGCATGATCTTGCCGTCGCTGCCGAATACGCGCGAGTCGAGGTCGGTCTCGAACCCGCCCAGCGTCTTGCGGGTCAGGATGTTGAGTTTCACCGCAATCAGGGGTCCGTGGGCGGGATCGAGAATCCGGTGCGGTTTTGCAGTGCGGATCAGCCGGTCGCCGACATATTTTCGCGCGTTGTGGATGTTCATCACCTGCGTGTCCTTGACGTAGGGATTTTCGATCTCGCGGTCGCGCGCCTCGATCTGGGCTTTCAGGTATTCGAGCTTCAGCAGGTTGGAGCCAGAGAGCGCATTCATGGCACCGATGAGATCGGCAAGGTTGTCGCGCACGATGAAATCCACGCCGTGGGTCTTGAATGCTTCGACGGGAGCAGGCGCGCCCTTGTTGGTGGCGCGCCGCGCGGTCATCAGCCAGCTCTTGCCGGTCAAATCCGGATTCTGCTCCGAGCCCGACAGCGCGAATTCCTTCTTGATGATGCTTTGGGTGAGTACGAACCACGAATAATCGTAGCCGCTCGACATGATGTATTGCAGTTGGCCGAGGGTGTCAGAACCGGGAAACAGCGGCGAGGGCAGCCGCGTGCCTGTGGCGTCGAACCACATCGACGACGGTCCCGGCAGGATGCGGATGCCGTGGCGCGGCCAGATCGGTGACCAGTTCTTGATGCCCTCGACGTAATGCCACATCCGGTCGCGGTTGATCAGCCGCGCGCCCGCGGCCTCGGTGATGCCGATCATCCGGCCATCGACATGCTCGGGCACGCCGGAGATCATGTTTTTTGGTGCTTCCCCAAGACGCTTTGGCCAGTTCTGCCGGACCAGATCGTGATTACCGCCGATGCCACCTGAGGCGACGATCACGGCTTGTGCGCGCAGCGTGAAGTCGCCTGTGACCTTGCGCGAGCTGCTTTTTCCCCGCTCGACGCTATCAGCCTCGAGGATCGAGCCACTGACGCCATCGACCGTGCCGTTGGTGATGGTGAGCGCATCGACGCGGTGGCGGAACCTGAAGGTCAGGCGGCCGCTCGCCCGTGCCTCGCGTGCGCGCCGCTCGAACGGCTCGACAACCCCGGGGCCGGTGCCCCAGCTGACATGGAACCGCGGCACCGAATTGCCGTGGCCCATCGCATCGTAGCCGCCGCGCTCGGCCCAGCCGACGACGGGGAAGATTCGATGGCCCATCGCCCGCAGCCATCCGCGTTTCTCGCCCGCCGCGAACGCCACGTAGGCTTCCGCCCAGCGCTTTGGCCAAAGATCCTCATCGCGGTCGAAGCCCGCCGACCCCATCCAGTCCTGTAGCGCAAGATCGTAACTGTCCCTGATGCCGAGCCGGCGCTGTTCGGGCGAATCGACCAGGAATAATCCGCCGAACGACCAGAACGCCTGGCCACCGAGGCTTTGTTCGCCCTCCTGATCGACCACGATGACGCGTTTGCCGGCGTCGGCAATTTCCGTCGCGGCGACGAGCCCCGCCAGTCCGCCGCCGACCACGATTACGTCTGCATCGCCTGCCATCGCATCATCCCCCGCCCTCACGAATTAATGAAGCCCGCGACATAAGCCGCGGTCAACGGCAAATGGCCGTTTTGAGCTGCAACGGGGCCACAGGGAATGTTGATTTGTTCCAGTTTGGGACCTTTCGGCGGGCAGGTGCAGCCCGCCTGCAACACTTAATTTGAATTTGTTTTGATCGACCCCGGGCATCTGGACAAAATCGCAATATCGCAACACGCTGGACAAAGTCTTGCATCACTCAAGTCGATCAGATTCGGGTTCAACAGGTTTGGACTGGGGCTGGATATGAAATTCGTGACGGGGTTGCTCGCGGCGCTTCTTCTATTGGCGGGAGTGGGGGCTAGTCATGCAGTGGTCCGGATCGCCGAGGACCGTGGCGGCCGCATCGGCGCTTATGTGGACAAATATCAGGACCTGCGCAGTTCCGGCGAAACCGTGATCATCGACGGCCTATGCGCCTCGGCCTGCACCATCATTCTCGGCGCGGTTCCCCATGACAAGATCTGCGTGACGTCTCACGCCAATCTGGGTTTCCACGCGGCGTGGGATTTTGGCGCCAACGGCCGAGTGGTCACCAACCCCGAAGCGACGCAGATGCTGTACTCGATGTATCCCTCGCAGGTGCGGCGCTGGATCGCGCAGCGGGGCGGGTTGACCCCGCATATGATTTTCCTTCGCGGCAAGCAATTGATGAGCATGTACCGCCCCTGCTATCTCGACGCCCAGGCCTCGACACCGCGGTCATCATCGTCGCGCCGAGATCGCGATGTGCGTCAGCATGACCTGATCACCCCCGCTCTTGCCCGGCAGCCCGAGTAGCTCTATCTGAGTACGAAAGGCAGGTGAATGGCGGCAACGCCAGGTCATCGATGCCTGTTCGTCAGATGGTCGCGCATTGGCCCAGCCGAGTTCCTCGCAGCCCGACATGCCGGCGGTATTGCCGCCGGCGCGCAGGATAGCGCCTGCGATCATGGCCGTCGGCGTGGCTATCGGCGTCGCCATCGTGCTCGCGGCGCTGGGGCTTTGGTTTCATTACGGGACGGCCGTCTTCTTCGAGATGATTGCGTCCGGCATCGCCGCCTGCTTCTGATCCGACACAAGGGAATTTCATGATGGATCGGACCGCCCGCCCGCTGGTCATCGTCGCAGCATTCGCCGGCAGCCTCGTGGTTGGCCTGGTGCTGATGCTGTGGGCGCTGGGTGGATTGCGAAATGTGGCAGCTCCCGCGGCGATCGGGGGGCCGTTTCAGCTGACCGATCAGGCCGGGCAGACCGTGACCGAAAAGAATATGCAGGGCCGTCCGACGTTGATCTTTTTCGGCTTCACCCATTGCCCCGACATATGCCCGACGTCGCTGTTCGAAATTTCCGAGGTGCTGCGGGCGATGGGCAAGGATGCCGATCGCGTCAACGCCTATTTCGTCTCGGTCGATCCCGAGCGCGACACCACCGCGGCGATGAAGGATTATCTGTCGAGCTTCGATCCGCATTTGCGGGGCCTGACCGGCAATCCCGACGCGGTGGCGAAGGTGATTTCCACCTTCCGGGTCTATGCCCGGAAAGTCCCGCTCAAGGATGGCGACTACACCATGGATCACACCGCGCTGATCTATTTGATGGACCGCGACGGCAAATTCGTGGCGCCGTTCAACCTCAAGCGCACGCCTGAGGAAGCCGCCGCCGATCTGAAGCGTTATCTCTGACCGGCACGCTGCAAAGTCATTACTACGCAAACGACGTTCGCGTTATCAGCCGGATGGTCTATAAGGCCGTCACTTTCGGAAAACCGCTGGCAATGCGAGCCCAGATAGCTTTGTTTCTTAACGTAAAATTGTTTCGGGCAATCCGCGCGGCCCTGGCGATGGCCGGGTTGTCGGCCGGCGCTCTGCTGGCTGTGGCGCTGCTGTCCAGCGGCTCGGCGCACGCCCAAAACATCGCCAAGCCCGGCTCGGAGGCGGCCCCGCAGGCGGTGCCCGGCTTCTGGGATCCAAGGCGGCGGCCGGACCGGCCCGATCTGTCTCGCCTCACGGTGATCCGGTTTTTGACCGAAACCGATTATCCGCCTTTCAATTTCACCGGCCCCGACGGCAATCCCGCAGGCTTCAATGTCGATCTGGCGCGGCAGCTTTGCGAAGAGATCAAGGTTACCTGCACGATCCAGATGCGGCGGTTCGAGACGCTGCTCGATGCGATCGCGAGCAATCGCGGCGATGCCATCATCGCGTCGCTTGCGGTGACGTCGCAAATGCGCGCTCGCGTCGATTTCACCGATCCCTATTATCGGGCGCCGGCGCGGTTCGTGTCGCGGCGCGAGGCCGTGATGCCGGAGGTTCGCCCTGAATATCTCGAGGGCAAGAAGGTCGGCGCCATCGCCGGTTCGTCGCACGAGGCCTATCTCAAGGCGATGTTCACGGACGCCGAATTGCATTCCTATCCCAATGACGACGCGCTGCGGGTGGCGCTGCGGCGCGGCGAGGTCGATTTCATTTTCGGCGATGCGATCTCGCTCGCATTCTGGATCAACGGCACCGATTCCGGCGAATGCTGCGCGTTCAGCGGCGGCCCGTTTGTCGAGAGCCGCTATTTCGGCGAGGGCATCGGCATCGCCGTGCGCAAGGGCAACGACCTCTTACGGCAGGCGCTGAACTGGGCGCTGTTCCGGCTTTGGGAAAAGGGCCGCTACACCGATTTGTGGTTACGCTATTTCTCCGTGAGCCCGTTTTAGGAGACGTTCGAAATGCAGCGCTCTCGCGATTGCGAGGAGCGCAGCGACGAAGCAATCCGCACTAGCTTTGTTGCCCGGTGGATTGCTTCGTGGAGCCTGTCATCGGGCGTCGCGGCGCCTGTCATCGGGCGCGCATTCGCGCGACTCGGTGGCGCCGACCGGTTGGCTCCCAATGCCGGCTATGTTCATTTGCAGACTGACGCGCTAGTTTGCGCGGCCCCGGAGACCCCTTTAGATGTCCACGATCGATCTTGCCGCCAGCCCGAGCGACCTGCGCGCGCTCGCCGAGCAATCCAATGCCTGGCCGTTCGAGCAGGCAAAGGCGATTGTCGCGCGGCTGAAGAAGAAGCCAAAGGACGAGGTGCTGTTCGCGACCGGCTATGGGCCGTCGGGCCTGCCGCATATCGGCACTTTCGGCGAGGTCGCGCGCACCACCATGGTGCGTCATGCGTTTCGCGTGCTCACCGAGGGCAAGATCAGGACGCGCCTGATCGCGTTCTCCGATGACATGGACGGCCTGCGCAAGGTGCCGGACAACGTGCCGAACAAGGAGATGCTTTCAGAACATCTCGGCATGCCGCTGACCAGGGTGCCCGATCCGTTCGGCACCCATCCGAGTTTCGGCGCGCACAACAATGCACGGCTGCGCGCGTTTCTCGACACGTTCGGATTCGACTACGAATTCGCCAGTTCGACCGACTATTACACTTCCGGAAAATTCGATGCGGCGCTGCTGCTTGTGCTGGAGCGCATCGAACAAGTGATGGCGATCATGCTGCCCAGCTTGCGCGAAGAACGCGCGGCGAGCTATTCGCCGTTTCTGCCGATCGATCCGCGCACCGGCGTGGTGCTGTATGTGCCCATCGTGGCGCATGACGCGAAGGCCGGGACGGTCTCCTACGACGATCCCGAGACCAAGCAGCGCGTCACGCTTCCGGTCACCGGCGGGCACTGCAAATTGCAGTGGAAGCCGGACTGGGCGATGCGCTGGGTCGCACTCGGCATCGACTATGAGATGGCCGGCAAGGATCTGATCGATTCGGTGAAGCTGTCGGGCAAGATCTGCACGGCGCTCGGCGGCATGCCGCCCGAAGGGTTCAATTACGAACTGTTCCTCGACGACAAGGGCCAGAAGATTTCCAAATCGAAGGGCAACGGGCTCACCATCGATGAATGGCTGCGCTATGCGTCGCCGGAATCGCTGTCGCTGTTCATGTATCGCGAGCCGAAGTCGGCAAAGCGGTTGTATTTCGACGTGATCCCGCGCAACGTCGACGATTACCAGCAATTTCTCGAAGCGTTTCCGCGGCAGGACTCCCGGCAGCAGCTTGCAAATCCGGTCTGGCACATCCATGCCGGCCATCCGGCGGCGACCGACATGCCCGTCACGTTCCAGATGCTGTTGACGCTGGTATCGTCGTCGAACGCGGAAAATGCCGCGACTTTGTGGGGTTTCATCGGGCGCTATCGTCCCGGAGTCACGCCGCAAACCCATCCCAAGCTCGACGCGATGGTCGGCTACGCCATCAATTACTATCGCGACTTCGTGGCGCCGACCAAGAAATTCCGCGAGCCGACGGATACCGAGCGCGCCGCGCTGCAGGATTTGCGCGATGCGCTGTCGCAATTGGCGGCGGGCTCTACCGCCGAAGAGATCCAGAACGTGGTCTACGAGATCGGCCGGCGCGAGCCGTTCCTGGATGCGCTGAAGAAGGGCAAGGATGGCCGGCCGGGCGTCTCGCTCGACTGGTTCAACATGCTCTATCAGGTGTTGCTCGGTCAGGAAAAAGGCCCGCGCTTCGGTTCGTTCGTCGCGGTCTATGGCCTGGCGAACGCGGTGACGATGATCGACGGCGCGCTGGCGCGGTCGGGGTAGGAGTTGCGGGCGGCCGTTGTCCAGCGGATGGACAGGTAACGGCCTAGGCACCCTTTCCCACAAGGGGAGAGAGGAAAAAGAACTACTGGCTCGCCCACACGATTCGCGCGATCCACTCGACATCGGCGGCCGCTAAAGTGCGGTCGACATTGTTCGGATTCAGCGATTGCAGCTCTAACGTCTTCGCGGTCCGGCGCTTCAGTTCCTTCACCATCACTTCGCCGGCTTTGGTCTTCATCACCACGCGGTCGCCGCGCCGGATCGGCGTGCCCGGCGACACCACGATGACATCGCCGTCGCGATAGGCGGGCTTCATCTGGTCGCCGGAAATCTCCAGCGCATAGGCATGCTCGTCATTGACGGAGGGCAAGGCCGCTTCATCCCAGCCCTTGCCGGTCGGGAAGCCGCTATCGTCGAAATAGCCGCCGGCTCCCGCTTGCGCGAAGCCGAGCAGCGGCACCGACTGCACGGTCCGCGCGGTGTCGCCGATCAACTGCACGAAGGTGTCGATGGAATTGTTGGTAGCGGCGAGCGCCTTAGCCACCGATTCGGTGGAAGGCCATCGCTCGTGGCCGTCCGGGGTGATGCGTTTGGATTTGTTGAAGGTGGTAGGGTCGAGGCCCGAGCGTTTGGCGAGCCCCGAGGGCGATAGTCCGGAGCGTTCGGCAAGCCGATCCAGCGCGGTCCAGATCTGGCCGTGGGTCAGCATGCGCGGCGCTTTTGGCTGTTTGGCCATGGGGCAGCCTTATCCAGATCTAGGAATTATTACCTCAATCGACCGGTTTCCGCAATCCGGCGCAAGAGCCTGAATGCGGCCCTTGAAGTGCGCCTGTGCCGTCGATACGGTCGGCCCAGTTCCGGAAATTCCGGGAAATCCCAAGAGACTCAACGGCAAGCAGGACTCCCGGCACGTGCGCAGGATCTACAAAATCTGTCCCGCTTCGGCCTGGCGCGAGGCTGAACGGCAAGGCGTGTACCGGGGCAGCGCCGACGATATCCGCGACGGCTTCATTCATTTTTCCACAGCGTTGCAGGTGGCGGACACGGCAAGGAAGCATTTCTTCCGCCAGACCGGATTGTTCCTGGTTGAGGTTGACGCCGACGCGCTGGGGGATGCGCTGCGCTGGGAACGCTCGCGCAATGACGAGCTGTTTCCCCATCTCTACGGCGAACTCGATCTCGGGGCGGTCATTGGTGTGCTCGACATGCGCGCGCGGTCCGATGGATATCACGACATTCCGGAGCTGACGCCGTGATCCGCGCCTTCGATGCCCTTTCGCTGCCGCTGCTGCGCTGGTTCGATCCGGAGGATGCTCACCGTCTGGCGATCCAGGGCTTGCGGCTGTTGCCGCCGATGCGGCCGCGGCCGGACGATCCAAAACTTGCGGTGCGGGCCTTCGGCCTGAATTTTCCCAATCCGATCGGCATAGCCGCGGGCTTCGACAAAAGCGCGGAAGTGCCAGACGCGTTGTTGCGGCTGGGTTTCGGTTTTGTCGAAATCGGCACGGTGACGCCGAAGCCGCAAGCAGGCAACCCGCGGCCGCGGCTGTTCCGGCTGGAGCGCGACGAGGCCGTGGTCAATCGCATGGGATTCAACAACGACGGAGCGGGAGCGGTGCTGCGGCGGCTGGCCGGGCGCGCGCATCTCGGCGGCATCGTCGGCGTCAATGTCGGCGCCAACAAGGATTCCGTAGACCGCGTCGCCGATTATGTGAAACTGATCGAGACCTTCGCGCCGGTGGCGAGCTATTTCACCGTCAATGTGTCGTCGCCGAACACGCCGGGCCTGCGCAACCTGCAGCAGGCAGCCGCGCTCGACGATCTCCTGGCAAAGGTAATCGATGCCCGCGAACGCGTGCGGCAGAACGCGGGCGATTCGCCGGTACTGCTGAAGATCGCGCCCGATCTGAGCCTGACCGAACTCGACGATGTCGTTCACATCGCTCGCTCGCGCCGCGTCGACGGCATGATCGTGGCGAATACGACGACGGCGCGGCCCTCGACCTTGCGCGAACAGAGCCGCGCCGGGGAGCAGGGCGGATTGTCGGGGAGGCCGCTGTTTCGGCTGTCGACACGGATGGTGGCAGAAGCTTACGTGCGCGCCGAGGGCGCGTTTCCACTTGTAGGCGTCGGCGGCATCGATAGCGGCGGCGCTGCGCTGACCAAAATCCGCGCCGGCGCCAGCCTGATCCAGCTTTATTCGTCCTTGATCTACAAGGGCCTTGGCCTCGTGGACGACATCAAGAACGATCTTGCTTCGACGCTATTGCGTACCGGGCGCGACTCGCTGTCCGAAATCGTCGGCGCGGACGCGGCGACGGTCACTGCCGAGGATTGGCCGGTTTAATACTTCGAAGCAAACGAGGCGTTCAAAAGTGCCGGGTATCGCAGCGCCTGCAAGCCGCCGCGCGCGGCATAATGGACCAGCAAGGCACCCCACAGGCCGGCATTGCCGAACGAGCGCAGCGCCAGCCACGCGGCGAGAAAAATCAGCAATGAAAGCACCATCAGGTTGCGCATTTCGCGCGCCCAGGTCGCGCCGATGAAGATGCCGTCATAGGCGAAGGCAAAGACACCGAGCATCGGGGCCAGCACCACGAACCACAAATAATCACGCGCGCTGTGGCGAACGTCTTCGCTCGCGGTCATGATATCGATGAGCATTGGGCCGAGCAGCGTGAAAACGGCGGTTACTGCCAGCGCAAAGCCGAAGCCCCACAGGATCACCAGCCGGACTGCGCTTGAGAAGACGGCGCGGTCGCGCGCGCCATAGGCGCGGCCGCAGAGTTGCTCGGCGGCGTTGGCGAGGCCGTCAAGAAAGAAGGCGCTGATCAAAAGGAAATTGTTGAGGACCGCGTTGGCGGCGAGCGTCACGTCGCCGGCGCGCGCGCCCTGGGCTGAGAAGAACAAAAATGCCGATATCAGTGCGGCGGTGCGGATCATGATATCGCGGTTGACGGTCAGCATGCGCATAAGCTTGGCACGATCGAGCAGCGCCGCGCGTGGCACAGCAGGTTTTCCATAGGTGAGGCGTCGTGCGATCAAGACGCCGAGCACGAGCCCGGCCGCTTCCGCGACGACCGCGGCAAGCGCCGCGCCGGCTATCCCGGCGTTCAGCACCAGCACCAGCAGTATCGTCGCCGCCATATTGATGACGTTGATCGCAATCTGCACGGTAAGCGCGAGCTTGGCGCGCGCCTGTCCGATCAGCCAGCCGAGTACGACATAATTGGCCAATACCAGCGGTGCGGACCAGATACGGATGGTGAAGTAGATCTTCGCAGCGCGGGTGACACCTTCGCTGCTGCCCATCGCTGCCAACAGGATCGCGGCGAGCGGTATTTGCAGCAGAATGAGACCCGCGCCGATCAGCGCCGCGACGACAAGGCCCCGTACCAGCAGCGCGCGCAATTCCTGCGCCTCACCCGCGCCAAGAGCCTGAGCCGTGAAGGCCAGCGTGCTCATGCGCAGGAACCCGAACAGCCAGAACAGACAATCGAAGGTGACGGACGCGATGGCCACGCCGCCGAGCAGCGTCGCATCGCCCAGCCGTCCGATCGCAATGGTCGAGACGATTCCGATTAGAGGTGTGGTGAGATTCGCAACCATCGCCGGTCCGGCGATGGCGAAGACCTGCGCGGTCGCAACCCTGGATGCGGGAACTAACAAGCGTCGCCTGCACGCAACCGCTATCGCCCGCGCGGCGTGCCGAACATCCGCGCCAGCAGCCAGACCGGTATGACGATCACCGCGCCGAGCAGGAAGTAGCGCCACAACCAGTTGATGGCGTCAAAGCCGAGATCCCAAAGCCGCTGAAACAACAGCCGGATACTGTTGACGATATTCCAGGGGTCGAAGCCGATGGCAGCGAGCACCACGCCAACCAAAATTGACAGCAGGATCAGCCGAAACGCCACCGCCAGCGGCGAGCCGCCGAGAAAACGATAGAGGCCGTCGTTGGCTGCCGGCAATTCTCGGGTGTCGTTGGGCATCGTTGTCTCCCGCGCGGATTCGCCCGCACACTATAGTTCAGTAGTGAGCAGATGGGGAACCCGCCTGTCGGCGTCAATGGCCGCCGGCCGCCGCTTTTTTCCATTTTGACGTGTTTTCTTCACGCGAACCGGTGTCCACTTCGCTCAAAAACGCTCCACTTGAATCGTTGCGTCGGTTTTCAGCATCCGCTCCAGCGTCTCCAGCCGGTCGGCCTCGCGCGGCGGTTTGTCCCAGCGCAGCCGGTTGATGCGCGGAAACCGCATCGCAACACCGGATTTGTGCCGCGGCGAGCGTTGCAAGCCCTCGAAGGCGACTTCCAGCACCAGCCCCTGATCCGGCTCATGCACCACGTGCCGCACCGGTCCGAATTTTTCGGTGGTGTTGCGACGGACGAAGCGATCGATTTGCAATAATTCCTCGTCGGTGAAGCCGAAATAGGCCTTGCCGACCGGCACCAGTTGCTCGCCGTCCTCGCCTGAGGTCCAGACCCCGAACGTATAGTCCGAATAATACGACGAGCGCTTGCCGTGGCCGCGTTGCGCGTACATCAGCACGGCATCGATGATGTGCGGGTCGCGCTTCCATTTCCACCATTGTCCTTTCGGGCGGCCCGGCAAATACAGCGCGTCGCGGCGCTTCAGCATCACGCCTTCGACCGCCTCGGCATCTTCGCCTGCGCCTGCGCTTGCGGGATCGGTTCGTGCGGCGGTGAGCGCGTCCCAGCTGTCGAAGGGAATCGTCGGCGACAGGTCGACCTTGGTATCGTCGAGCTTTGCAACGAAGGCCTCAAGCCGGGCACGGCGTTCCGAAAATGGCAGCACGCGCAGATCATTTTCGCCCTCGCCGAGCAGATCGTAGGCGCGCAGGTGTATCGGATATTCCTTCATCAGTTTCGGTGAGACGACCTTGCGGTTGAGGCGTTGTTGCAGAACGTTAAAACTCTGCACGCGGCCATCGCGAACCACCAGCAACTCGCCGTCGATGGCGCCCGGCAAGTGCAGCGACGGCAGCAAGTCGGGAAAGCTTTTGGTGATGTCCTCGCCGCTGCGCGAATAGAGCCGTGCCAGCATGTTGCCGCGCGCGTCACGGCCACTGACCGCCTGCACGCGAATGCCGTCCCATTTCCATTCCGCGACAAAATCGCCGGCGTCGAGATTTGCAAAATCGGTATTCTCGATCGCATGCGCCAGCATCACGGGGCGGAACGGCGCGGGGTCGAGATTGACAGGCTTTTCCGCGCGGCCCTCCAGCCACGCGAACAGATCGAGGTAGGGCGGGGCAAGCCCAGGCCACATCAGTTCGATATCGTGCGGGTCCTTATCGCCAAGCTCCGCCGCGGCCGTCTTCGCCAGCCGCGCCGAAATACCGATCCGCATCGCGCCGGTGACGAGTTTCAACAGCGCCCAGCGGCCGGTCTCGTCCAACTCGTCGAGCCAGCGCGTGAGCTGCTTTGGAAGTTCAGTCTTGCCGAGGGTGCGAAGCGTGGTGACGACTTCGGTGAGGGTGGGCGGAGGTGGGTTGTCGTTGCGTCGTTGGTCATCATGACCATTGTGCTCGCTGCCCAGCAAAGTTGCTTTGCGATTGGTGGCTTCCTTCGGCCACATCAGCGCAACCGTCTCCGACAGGTCGCCGACGTAATCATGCGACAATGCGAAAAGCACCGGATCGGTTCGCGCCGCGATCAGGTCGCGGATCAGTCCTGGCTTGGCATGCTTGAAGGACAGCGCGCCGGTAAGCGCCGCCAGCGCGTAGCCGCGATCGGGATCTTCGACTTCGCGAAAATATTTGGTGATCAGCCGCAGCTTATTGTTGCGGCCGGGCTCATAGGCGAGGCGATCGAGCAGTTCGGCGAAGCGGTTCATGCCTCGGTGTCCTCATCTGCCGGCATCGCATCGCCTTCATCCTCTTCGCCGTAACCAACCAGATCCAGCGGGCGGGCGGCCAGGCCTTTGGCCGTGCACCAATGCACCAGCGCGTCTTCCTGGCCATGGGTGACCCAGACCTCGCCCGCGCCGGTGGCGTTAATGCTCGCGGTCAGTCCGTCCCAGTCGGCGTGGTCCGAAATCACCAGCGGCAGTTCGACGCCGCGTTGCCGGGCGCGGGCGCGCACCCGCATCCAGCCCGACGCAAACGCCGTGACCGGATCGGGA
>WNFR01008816.1_pt1 | contig 12595 bp, 9 predicted proteins | sample 5400221 | NCBI WGS metagenome assembly WNFR01 (sample SAMN13153357, study PRJNA577476) | soil metagenome | isolation source: 40 cm soil under Madrone tree | place: USA:California | collected 2016-06-14 | reverse complement strand
CAAGGCCCGGAGCGGTTCCACCGCGGCAGCCCCGCCCTCCAGGTAGCCAAGCGACTCGGCCACCGCCATCCGCACCTGCCCATCTTTATGCGTCAGCAGACGCGCCAGTGCTTCCACCACTTGGGGACCGCCGATCCTCGTCACCGCGCCCACGGCGGCAATGCAAACCGCCAATTCGGGAGATTGGAGCGCCTCCAGCAACGGACCTAGTACCCGCTCTCCCGCTCCAATGACTCCCAGCGCCTCAATCGCCGCGGCCCGCAAACTCGGAGGACTTGAAGCCATCACTGATTCCAGCGGCCCGATGGCCGCCTTACCGAAGCCCGCCGCTCGAACCATCTGCGCTTTGGCGATGGCCAGCCAGATCTGCTCCTCCTGCGTGACTGGTCTCCATCCGATTCCTTCCAGGGCCTGCGCCGCATGGGCGCGCACGCCCGCGTTCCCATGGCGCAGCAGCGGAGTCAACCCGGTGCGGGCGCGCTCGTCCGGCGTGCGCTTGAGCGCGGTGATGGCCGCCTGGAGCACGTCGGGATCCTCCAGCTTGCTCAGGGCCTCCGCCCCCAGCCGCCGAACCTCCGCGTCCTCATCCTGCAAAGCGATGAACATCTCGCGCAAAGCCCGCGGATCGGGCTTCTTGCACAGTTGTTCCGCCGCCTTACGCCGGGACGGGGCGTCCTTCGATCTGAGTTGATAACGAGTCAGCCACAACATGGAGGCACGGCGGAAGGCTACGCGAAGACCGCCCGCCTGTCACGAACGGAAACGTGGCCCTTTGCGCAGTGGAACTGGGCTACCCGAAAGGCGCTGCGAAGGAGGCCGCCCTCCCTGGTTTGAGAAAGAGCGATTACGAATAGGACGACGAGGTTTTCTTGCCAAAATCGGGATCCAGCGGCACAAACGCCACCACCAGGAACCCGGGGAGCGTTGCCAGCATCACCCACACGAAGAAATGCTGGTAGCCGATAACCTCCTGGAGCCAGCCGCTGAACATTCCCGGCAGCATCATCCCAAGCGCCATGAACCCTGTGCAGATCGCGTAGTGCGCCGTCTCATGCTGCCCGCGCGCGATATAGATCATGTAGAGCATGTAGGCCGTGAAGCCGAACCCGTAGCCGAATTGCTCGATGGCTACGCACAGGTTGATAACGGCAAAATTATCCGGCTGCGCGTAAGCCAGATAGATGAACATCGCATCCGGCAGGTGCATGATGCACACCATCGGCCAAAGCCACGATTTTAAACCCCACCTCGAGGCGGCCATTCCGCCGAGCAAGCCGCCGCACGTCAGCGTGATGATGCCAACTGTCCCATAAACAAACCCAACCTCCCCGGTCGTCAGGCCAAGTCCACCGACTTCGCGCCCGTCCAACAGAAATGGCGCAACCATCTTGACCAATTGCGCCTCCGCAAACCGGTACAAGAGCAGGAAGAGCAGTAGAATGCAGATGTGGTCCTTTCGGAAATAAGCGCCGAAGGTTCTGAAGAATTCTTTAAGGAAAGCGCGCACTGTGTCTGCGGTGCCTGGCCGGTCCGTCGCCGGGCGTGGCAGAATGAATTTATGATAAATGCCAAAGAACAGGAACAAACCGACCAGGACTGCAAACGTGACGACCCAGGAAAGTGGGATATTTCCCGAACGCACTTCGTAGAGAGCCGCGGACGCGCCCTTGAGTTTGGGGTCTAGTTGGAACACGGCAAATGCGTCCTTATTCCAATTCCGATTCTCGAAAACAAGCCGCGAGCCTTCCGCGATGGAAATGCTTTTGTCGCCGGACTTGAGCGCAACCGTGACCACCACCTCCTTTCCAGGCGCCCGGGAGAGACGCAAATAACTGAAGCCGATGTTTCCAGCGGTGTCACTCTTGTTTGTGGTCTCCGGTCCAAACCACTTCCGCAGAAGCTCCGCCAGCGGCCCCGAGACATGGCGCTGCCACCACGAAGGACCTTCATCTTTTTTTCCTTGCGCCTGGGATTGCTGCGAAGCACGGGTGAAGCCGTTGCTTGTATTCCACTCTCTTGCCTGCGCTAGCAGATCGCTGATCTCCGCTTTGCTGCGCGGCTCAGGGCTGATTTGAATCGTGGCTGGCTCAACCAGGACCCGCAATTCGCCCGCGCTGGCGGCGAACGGTCTAAAGGTTTCGAGATGGATGCCTTTGAGGAGAGCCACTGGCTTTGCTTCCACCTTCAGTTCCACCCTCGGCAACCCCGTGTTGCTCTGAATCAGCCCGGCCAGGATCACCAGCAGCCCTTGCCCGCTAATCATCGCGATGCGATAAAACGTGCTGCGAATCCCCACGAAAAACGCCTGCTCTTTCTCCGTCAGTGCCAGCATGTAAAAGCCGTCTGCGGCGATGTCATGGGTCGCCGAACTGAAAGCCAGCAGCCACAGAAACGCCAGCTCGTGTAGAGCGCGATGTCCGTGTTCGAGATCCCCATCCCCTTGTACATAATCACCGAGACCGTCATCACCACCACGTACGGAAGTCCCTCCGCGAGGTACAGGGTGGGGATCCACGCCCAGGGATTGCGGAAAGCTCGTTTCGGTGCTGGCGGGCTGGCTTCTGCCACCGAGGTGCCGGGCATCATATCAGCGGCTGGCCAAAACTTCCTCCACCGCTTTCACGCACCGCGCGCAGATAGTCGGGTGCTCGGGGTGCGATCCTACATCCGTCTCCCAATGCCAGCAGCGCTCGCATTTGGCGCCGTCCGCTCGGCTGACCGCCACGGCGATTTTGTCTCCTCTTTCTGGTTTGATTTCCAACTGCGACACGTTCAACAGTTCCCGAAGCGATTCCTGATGCTCTTTCGCCTCCGCCAGCATCTCGCTGGAGCCAACAAAAGACAATTTCGCCTCCAAGGCCTTGCCGATTTGCTTCGCCTGCCGCGCCTTCTCTAATTCCGGCAGCGCCAAGTCGCGCAACTCAAATAGAGTCTTCCAGACCGCTTGCTCTGCTTTCGCCCGCTCAAGCTTCGCCGGCTGCCACGTAAGCTCATGAGCGGAGTCAACCGTTTTGCCCGGCACGAATTCCCACGCTTCGTCGGCCGTAAATACCAGAATTGGCGCCAGCATCTTGCAAAGCGCCGCGACCATCCGATGCAGCGCCGTCTGCGTCGAGCGTCGCCGCGCGGAATTGGACGCGTCCGTGTAAAGCCGGTCCTTCACCGCGTCGTGGAAAATCGCCGAGAGTTCCACGGCCACGAATTGGCTGAGCTTCTGGTAAACCACGTGGAACTCGTAGCGGTCGTACGCGTCCGCGACCTCGTGTTCGAGTTGGGAAAACTCGCCCAGAATCCACCGGTCCAACCCCGTCAGCCTTTCCTCCAGCACCCGGTGCTTCGCCGGCTCGAAATCGTAGAGGTTCGAGAGTTGGTAACGCAGCGCGTTGCGAAGCACACGATAGGTCTCGCCCACTTTCTTGATCCGCTCTTCGCTCACGATGATGTCGCTGCGAAAATCCTGGGAAGCCACCCAGAGGCGAATAATGTCGGCGCCGAATTCTCCGATGTAACGATCAGAAGTCTGCGGCTTCTCGTATTGTCCGCTCTTGGAATACTTTTGCCGATCTTCGTCCACCATGAACCCGTGCGTCAGCACCGTCCGGTAAGGCGCCGCCCCGTTGCCGGCCAGCGACAGCAACAGCGAGGATTGAAACCAACCCCGGTGCTGGTCGCTCCCTTCAAGATACATATCCGCCTGGAATGGCCTCTCCTTTCCGCGAATCTCCTCCCGCCGCGCGATGACTGCGCGCGAGGATGACCCCGAATCAATCCATACATCCAGCGTGTCGCTGGACTTCCTCGCTGCTTCAGGACCCTTCCAACCCGCGGGCCTGAGTTCGGCCCACAATTCGGCGGCGGATTTCTCGAACCACACGTTGGAGCCGTGCTTCTCGATCAGCGTGGCCGCGCTGCGCACGATTTCCGGTTCCAGAATCGGTTTTCCGCCCGTATCGTAAAATGCAGGAATGGGCACGCCCCACGTCCGCTGCCGCGAGATGCACCAATCCGGCCGTCCCTTGACCGCCGCTTCGATCCGCCCCTTGCCCCAATCCGGAATCCATTTCACGCCCTCAATTGCGGCGAGAGCTTGAGAACGGAATGTAGGAGCCGAGGTCACGAGGCTCTGATCTTTTGTCGGCGTCTTAGTTGCCCGCTCGGATCCGGACGGAAGAGACTTGAGCCTCGTTACCTCGGCTCCTACATGATCAATCTCGATGAACCACTGATCCATCGCCCGGAAGATCACCGGCGTCTTGCTCCGCCAGCAGTGCGGGTAGCTGTGATGATAATTCTCCTGGTGCAGCAGCGCCTTGCGCAGACGGAGTTCGTGCAGCACCGCCTCGTTGGCTTCGCTCTGCCCGTGCTTTTCCAGGATGGATTTGCCGACCATCTCGACCGGCATCTGCTGCTCCACGGGCAGGTCACTCGTATGAATGAACCGCCCGTCGTCGTCCACCGGCGAGTAGATCGGCAGGCCATGCTCGCGCCCCAGTTGGTAATCCTCCAGACCGTGCCCCGGCGCAACGTGAACGAAACCTGTGCCGGTTATGTTGTCCACAAACGCATCACCGGCGAATAACTTTCCCGTGCGATTGCAGAATGGATGCTGATATTCGAGGCGGCTGAGATGTCCGCCGTCAAGGTTGCGGAGGACTTCGTAGCCCTGCCAGCCGCACTTCTCCGCCACCGCCGGCAGCAACGCGGCGGACACGATGAATTTCTCCCCCCCGTGCCCAACCAGCGAATAGCTGAAGGTGGAATTGTAGGCCACTGCCAGGTTTGCCGGCAGCGTCCAAGGCGTCGTCGTCCAAATCACGATGAACGTTGCCGACTGACCGAGCACGGGAAACTTCACAAACACGCTCTGGCTGACGTGCTCTTTGTATTCCACCTCCGCTTCCGCCAGCGCCGTGCGGCAGGGGATGCTCCAATACACCGGCTTCTTGCCCCGATAAACGAATCCTTGCTCGACGATGTCGGCAAACAGGCGCAGCTCATCCGCCTCATACTCCTTGTTGAGCGTCAGGTAAGGTTCGTCCCAATCCCCGAACACCCCCAGCCGTTTGAACTGCTCCCGCTGAATCCCAATGTATTTGCGCGCAGACGCTTCGCAGGCCCTGCGGATCGTCGCCGCATCCGACGCGGTATCGCCGGCTTTGCGCATGTCCTGAGTGACCTTGAACTCGATAGGCAGGCCGTGGCTGTCCCATCCCGGCACATACGGCGCCCTGAACCCGCGCAACGTCTTGTGCTTTACGATGATGTCTTTGAGGATTTTGTTCAGCGCATTCCCAATGTGTACGTCCCCATTGGCGAACGGCGGCCCGTCGTGCAGCACAAACTTTTCCGCGCCCGCGCGTTGGGCCTGAATCTGCTGGTACAGCCCCGACTCCTCCCATTTCTTCAATCGCTCCGGCTCCCGCGCCACCAACTCGGCCTTCATCGGGAAATCGGTGCGCGGCAGATTTAACGTGTTCTTGTAGTCCATTCTCTGCATCCCAAAGAACTCGCAACTTACCAATGCCACCACACCGATGTCAATGAACGCGCCCGCCCGCCCACTTCTCCACTACGCTCAGTTGCTTTCGCCCTCCAGCCCCTTTACCCTCTCTCGTCCTATGATCAAAACAGAAAAGCCGCCGGCCGATCTCGAATTGCGACGGCGCATCCAGGACCTCATTGACTACAAAGGGGGCGGTTTCAACCAGGAAAGCGTCGCCGATATTATTGAAAACGCACTCAAAATTCTGAGCGACGTTGAAGACAGCGGTGACGTGCGCGTCATCCAAACCGCCTTGCGCGAGCTGCGCTACGCCTTCCGCCTATTCGCTCCCTACTCTCATACCCGCAAGGTCACCATATTCGGTTCGGCGCGAACCCAGCCGTCGCGCATGGAGTACCAGCAGGCCATCGAATTCGGTCGCAAGATTACGGAGGCCGGCTTCATGGTCATCACGGGGGCGGGCGGCGGCATTATGCAGGCCGGCCATGAAGGTGCCGGCCCTGAAAAAAGCTTCGGCGCCAACATCCGCCTCCCCTGGGAACAGAGCGCCAACCCCGTCATCCGCGAAGACAAGAAGCTCGTCACCTTCAAGTATTTTTTCACCCGCAAGCTCATCTTCATCCGCCACTCGGATGCCATTGCGCTCTTTCCCGGGGGCTTCGGCACGATGGACGAAGGTTACGAGGCCATTACACTCATGCAGACCGGCAAGAGCCAGTTGATGCCGCTGGTCTTGATTGATCGGCCCGGCGGCACCTATTGGAAAACCTGGGACAAACATGTGCGCGAACATCTCCTGCGCGATGAGTTGATCTCTCCCGACGACCTCCACCTTTATCAGATCACCGACGACACCGACCAGGCAGTGAAGATCATCACGCGATTTTATCGCAACTTCCACTCCAGCCGCTTTGTCAAAGACCTCTTCGTCATCCGACTCGATCACGCGCCGACCAATTCCGCCATCAAGGCCATGAACGAGGATTTTGCCGACATCATCATCGGCGCCGAAATCCAGCGCATCGAGCCTACGCCCGAAGAACTGGCGGACAACGACCACATCGAATTGCAGCGCGTCGCTTTCGGTTTCAACCGCCGCGATTATGGCCGCTTGCGCAAGTTGATTGATCAGTTGAACAGTCTTTGATCCGAGACGCTCGAGCGGATTGACCTCAGGCACACGCAGGCCGAATCTTGCCAGGGCACTCGACGCCGCTCGCCCAATGCGATATAGTCACTCAATGAAACGGCGCACATTTCTCGGGGCCGCTCTGGCTGCTGTTTCACTCGCCATGTCCTCCGCAGCTCTTGGCTTTCGCGCGGCTGCGGCCCAGGTGGCCTCCGCCCTGAAACCGCGTCCACGCGGCATGAGGCTTCCGCCGGTCCCCAAATGGAACCAGGCTACCGACGACATTGATGGCGGCGATTTTCTGAGGCGTTGCGGGGACTACGAACGATCATTTTTGCCTCCCAACCTCCACTTTCCGCGCACTGGCCAGATTTGGGAGGCGGTCCGCGATTGCGAAGTGCACGTCTCCCCGATCTGGCCGGCGCGTGGAAAGGGGATGGTTGCCCCCAAGGTGCCGGTGATTTGGCCGAAAGCGCGGCTCCGGCGAGGCGAGAAGGTTCGTATTCTTGAACTGGATGACCCCAGACCGCTCACGGTCCTCTTTGTGCCCGTCCGTTATGCCGAGTTGCGCGAGAGCATCGCGCCTCAGAGCTTGGACTATCGGCTATCGGTCAGGACGGCGCGGACTTTTACCTCTCTGCCCGACAAATCAGCATACTTCAGCGACCTGTTCAGGCTGGTAGAGGACACGGCCTGACCTATGGTCGCTTCGTGGAGCGAGGCGGAGAAACTGCGTGATGTGTGAAGGGAATGACGGAATCCGAATATCGAATGTCGAAGGAAATCCGAATTACGAAACCCTAATTCCTGCCTTATGAGATCATCCAGCATTTCCCGCGAGACCATTAACTGTCGGCCTTTTTCGAAATTCGGACTTCGTCATTCTTTCGTCACTCGTCATTCGTCATTCGTCATTTTGCTCCTGCTGGCTTCATCCTTCGGCTATTCCAGCGAGCCTCTCCGCGCTCTCCTCATCACCGGCGGCTGTTGCCACGATTACGCGGCCCAGAAGAAAATTTTGACTGAAGGCATCAGCGCTCGAGCGAACGTCACTTGGACCATCGTTTGCGAAGGGGTCGGCTCCGACAAAGACGTCAAATTCAGCATCTACGAAAAACCCGATTGGGCAAAAGGATTCGACATCGTCGTTCACAACGAATGCTCGGGCCAGTTGACTAACGTGGCCTGGATCGAGCATATCGCGAAAGGCCATTTCGAGGGCGTGCCCGCAGTGGTCATCCATTGTTCCATTCACAGTTACCGCTATTCGTCTTCTGACGAATGGCGCAAGCTGCTCGGCGTCAGTTCTTACCAGCACCAGGCGTTCCGGCCCTTCGAGGTCATCAACCTCCAGCCGAAACACCCGGTCATGATCGGTTTCCCTGCCAAATGGCAGGATGACCCGGATGAACTCTACGAAATCAAGGTAGTCTGGCCCACTTGCATTCCGCTCGCCGAAAGCCTCACCCCCGGAAAGGAAACCGACAAGCACACCTGCGTCTGGGTCAACACCTACGGCAAGGCCCGGGTCTTCGGCACCACCCTGGGCCACTCAAACCAGACCATGCAGCGGGAACTCTACCTCGACCTCGTCACCCGCGGCCTCCTCTGGGCTTGCGACAAACTCGACGCCGACGGCAAGCCAAAAGTCGGCTACGGGAAACAATAACCAATAACTCCCGTCCTGCTCAATCCTCGGCAAACAAATACTCCAAATCCGCCTTCGACAAACTCCGGGCAAACCCTTCCTCGCCCAGCACATCGGCGATGGTCTTCGCTTTGCTTTGCTGCAACTCCCAAATCTTTTCCTCCACCGTCCCCGGCGAAATTAGGCGATACGCGTTGACAGTCTGCGTCTGGCCGATTCGATGGGACCGGTCAATGGCCTGCGCTTCGACGGCCGGGTTCCACCACGGATCGTAGAGCACCACGTAGCTGGCCGTGGTCAGGTTCAAGCCGGTCCCGGCGGCGCGGAGGCTGAGCAAAAACACCGACGGCTCGCTATCGTTCTGGAAATTATTCACTACCTGCTGCCGATCTTTCGTCTGGCCCGTCAAAATGTGCGTGCGGATTTGGCGCTGCCGGCACTCCTCTTCCAGCAATTGGAGCATCTGCACGAACTGGCTGAACAGCAGCACCTTTTGGCCTTCGGCGATCAGCGAGTCCAGCAACTCGAACAGCGTTTCCGTCTTGCCCGAAACCGAATCGTTGCCCACCAGTTTCGGATGACAGCAAATCTGGCGCAAGCGCGTCAGCGCCGCCAGCACGTGGAGCTTGCTCTTGCCCAGCCCCTTTTCGGCGACGGCTCTCATCACCTCGTCGCGGCTGCGGCGCAATTCTGCCAGATACAGTTTGCGCTGTTCGTCGCCCAACTGGCAGTCGCGGCGTTGCTCGATGCGTTCCGGCAAATCCTTGGCCACGTGCTTCTTCAGCCGCCGCAGCAACAGCGGACGCAGCCTGGCGGATAGCCGCCGCCGGGCGATCCGCTGGGCGGACTCCGCGCCCTCGCCGCGCGGCTCGTAAGTCTGGGTAAAATGTTCCTGGTCCCCAAGGTAACCCGGTTGAATGAAATCCGCGATGCTCCATAGATCGAGCAAACGGTTTTCCAGCGGCGTGCCCGTCAGAGCCAGCCGATGCTCGGACCTCAACTGTTTCACCGATTGGGTGACTTGCGCCGCCGGGTTCTTGATGAACTGCGCTTCGTCGAGAATAACTGCTCTAAATGCGAATTTCTGCAACGCCTCCAGGTCGCGCCGCAAAAGCGCGTAATTGGTGACGATCAGATCGTGCTGCGGAATCTGCTTGCGCAAATTGTGCCGCGCGGCGCCGCTCTCCAGCACCAGGACCTTCAGGCCCGGCGCGAAGCGGGCGGCTTCCCGGCGCCAATTCTGCAATACCGAAGCCGGGCAGATCACCAGCGACGGCGCGGCTCCTTTTCCGTTTCGCTCCTTCAAGCGGGCCAGCCAGGCGAGCGTCTGCAACGTTTTACCCAGGCCCATGTCATCGGCCAAAATGCCCCCAAGTTTCATTTCCGCCAGGTGACACAGAAAGTCGAACCCGTCCTTCTGATACGGCCGCATCTCGGCGTTTAAGGTGGCGGGCAGTTCGGTTGCGGGAACCGCTTTGAAGTCCTTCAGCCGCTCGCGCAGGGTCTTGGCGTGGGCGGAGTCGGCAAATCGTCCCAGCCCGGCCTCGTCCAGGTGGGCGGCCTGCGCCAGCCCAATACGCTGGGCCACCGGCACCAGGCCGTCCACGCCGAGGTCGGCCATGGCTTCATGGGCCGACTGGACGGACGCCGAGTCCAGCTCGACCCAGCCCGAATCCGGCAGTTTGACGAACCGCTCCGTGGCCGTTGCCAGACGTTGCAAATCCGCCGCGCTCAGCTTCATCCCTTCCTGCTCCCATTCGGCGGACACGGCCAGCCAATCAATTCCACTGCCTTTGACGACCAGGCGCGGCCGCAATTGCCTGGGCGCCAGGAAGAGGCGATGAAAGGCCGGGTTGCCAAGATATTCCGCCCCCGGGGGCCGTTCTGCCCACGCGCCGGCCAGCGTGCTCAGGAATGCTTCGTTCGCATCCCCCACCCAGAGGCCGGGCTCGGGCGTGAACCAATCCAGGCGCCGGAGCCACGCCGTGGCCGGCTCCAGCCGCGGGTCGTCCAGTATCTCCGGCTTTTCGGCGGGCCGTGGTTTTGGTTCACGCAACTGCCAGTCGTGGCCGTTCCAAAGCCACACGCTTTGGTCTCGCTGGCTCGTGGCCAGCAACCGCAGGCGGACCGTTTCGTCGAGCAGCTCGAAAACGAACTGCGGCGCGGCTGGATGAGTGACCACCAGTTGCTCCCAATCCACGCCGTGATTGGACTGGGTCTTGCGCAAGTGCGTGAGCAAACGGTGGCTGAGCTTGCGCACCGGCATGGCCGGCTCGCTGGCCCAGTGCTCCAGCAACTCGGGCGGCGGCGCGTTGCGCACCAGATAAAACGTGTTCTCCACCAGCGCAAACGGCGGACGGCTTTGGAAAAACTGCACTTCGCGCAATGGGTGCGTCCTGCCGCCCGGCAACTTCACGCGATGGGTTAGCGCCAATTCCCCTTCGCCGTTCTCCAGGAGCGGTGTCAATTCGGCGACCTCGCCGTGAAATTGGAGTCCCTTCGCCCCGTTTCCCGTCTCGACTTCCAGCCGCTGCGTTTGCCCCCACCGCGCCAGCCAGCGCAACAACTCCAGTTCCGACAGCACCAGCCTCCCCTCTCCTCCGACCTCCCGTCTCCTGTCTTCTGCCTCCTGTCTTCTATCTCCGGTCTCCTGCCCTCGGACTTCGGACTTCGGACTTCGGACTTCCGTTCCCTCCGCCAGCCATTGAATGAACTCCCAATCGCCCGGCGGAAACTGTTCCTGCTCGTGCGCTGCCCGGGTCGTCAGTTCGATCATCTCCGCCAGCGATTTAACCTTTTCCCCGGTACGCGGTCGCATCAGATGAAAGCGCACTTCCAGCCGGTGACGCGACGGCTGCTCGGGGTCCGGCGCCGCCCGGCAGGCGACCCGCAACGATGCGCGCGGCGCATCCAGATGCGTCAGCCTGGGAGGAAAGAGCCAGGCCTCCAACTGCCGCACCACTTGCTGTTCATGAGCCGCTTGCTGCACCTGGGCGAAACGATCCAGATTCGCGTACGTCGTAAGCTCGGTTGGCAGCGACCGCTTGGCGCGCAGAAAAAGGAAGGCCAGTTCTTCCAGCCGCGCCCGGCTTTGCGAACCCAGCAGACGCGGCCACCAATCGGCGTTCGGAAAATCCTTGCGGGAGAGCGAGAGTTTCTCGAAGTAATCCTCCAGCAACAGCCAGGCCCGCTGCGAATCGGCGCACACCGAGAAGCTCCGCAGCAACTCCTCTCGCTCCGCGACCGCCGCCCGGGAGTCCGCCAATTCCCGCCGCAGCTCGGCAAACGCCCCATAGGTCTTGGACAGCACCGTGTGGTGCGCATCATACTTCGACGCCTGGATTGGACGTGGAGCGTTCCCGTTTCTTCCTAGAGATCTTGCCATCTGATTGAATAATCCCCGGTTAGGGTTCTTTATCTCGACACAGAACCCCCATTTTGGTCAACAGAAATGTAAAGATTTCTATTCACACACGCCGGCTTGGGCTGTGGACCCATCTTGGACGCCTTTAGGGTGGCAGCTCGCAAATGGACTCACCACTCCAACCGCGCGAGTTGCGCTTGGCCGCGCGGCCAGTACTCCAAGCCTGCCGGGTGGATGCGGACCACCGTTCCAAGCCGTTGTTGGTGCGTGCAAAAAGCCGGATGCCGCAGAAAACGTCGGATGAAAAACGCGGCCTTGTCAGGACGGACATTCAACCAGGCCAGGCAATAACGCGGATGGCGCAACCGCGGCTCGAAGTAATCATAATCGCGCGTGAAGAACGTTGGCTGCTTCAACTGCCGCAGTAGCGGGATGATTTCCGGGTCTTTTACTCCTGGGCAGGCGAGTTCGTGGCCGATTTGCCGAAAAGGAATGCGCCACTGCCGCAATTGGTTCCGTTGACTGGCGATGATGTTCTCGTCCAGCAGGTTCATCCCCTGCCGCCGGAGAACTTGGCCCAAGTCTGAAAGCCCTCCGGGTTCTCAGCGAAGAAGTGACGGCCAAGTTCCAGTGCTTCGCGCGCGGCCTCGGGCTTGACGCGGCCGGGAAAGTGCTTGGGGAAATCCTCCAGCGGCTCACCCAAGGCGAGGTGCTCGAATAACTGCCAAACCATTACGCGCGTGCCTTTGAACGTCGGCTTCCCGTGACAAACCTCAGGATCGGCAACAATGTATTCCCCCAACTCCACCCGCTCTGGAGCACGCGCAGCGCGCGGCTTTTTCTCCGGCGTCAATGTGGCGGTTTTCATAGCTGTCCTCTACTTGCCACGCACGGGGAAGGGTGTCAAACGCTATTGAGCCGGGGACGAGAAGACGTCCCTTTGGCCATTTT
>WNFR01006360.1_pt1 | contig 12597 bp, 10 predicted proteins | sample 5400221 | NCBI WGS metagenome assembly WNFR01 (sample SAMN13153357, study PRJNA577476) | soil metagenome | isolation source: 40 cm soil under Madrone tree | place: USA:California | collected 2016-06-14 | reverse complement strand
AATTCTTCGAGCAGTCGTTCAAGAACGGTCTCGGGTTGCCGAAATTCTTCGCGTTCAACGGCGCCTATCTGTTCGTTCCGATGTGGGACGGCGCCAAGACCAAGTTCGCGGGAAAATCCTGGAAGGACGTGCTGGGCGCGGTCCCGGCCGGGCGCCTCACGGTCGGCGACGTGTCGAAGTCGGTCGCCTATCTGGCGACCTATGCGGGACAGCGAAAGATTCTCGGCGTCGACTATTTCAAGAAGCTCGCCGAGATGAAGCCGTCCTATCTGGTGCGCTCCGAGCAGATCGCGAGCCGCGTCGTCTCGGGCGAGGATCTGTTCACCTTCACCGGGATGCCGACCCGCGCCTACCAGAACAACCAGAAAGGCGCGACGCTGAAATTCGTCTTTCCGGAGGAAGGCGTCGTGCTGCTGCCGCAGAACATGTTCATCCTGAAGAAGGCGCCGCATCCCAACGCCGCCAAGCTGTGGATCGATTTCATCCTGTCGGAGCGCGGGCAGACGATCCTGGTGAAGGGCGAGGCCGGCTTCACGAGCCCGCTGCCGGAATACGCTCCGCCGATCGAGAGCCTGAAGATCATTCCGATCGACTGGGAGAAGCTGTCCACCGAGGAGCTGCAGAAAATCCGCAGCGAATGGGTGTCGATCTTCAATCCGTGAGACGGGGCGACGCGGCGCCAGCAAGACCGTCGTAGGGTGGGCAAAGGCGCGGAACGCGCCGTGCCCACGCCGAACGTCGTCGTGGGCACGCTTCGCTTTGCCCACCCTACGAGCTGCACCGCCTCACTGCGCCGTCAGCCCGCCGTCGAGCGCCAGGGTTTGGCCGGTGACCGAAGCGGCGGCGTCGCTCGCCAGATAGACCACCGCGCCTGCGACCTCCTCGGGGGTCACGAAGCGCCCGCTCGGGATGCGGGCGAGCATCTTTTGCCGCGCCGCCGGGTCGCTCAGCATCTCGGCGCGCGACGGCGTGAGCACGGTCGCCGGCGCGATCGCGTTGGCGCGGATGCCGTGCTCGGCCCATTCGATCGCCAGCATGCGGGTCATCTGGATCAGCCCGGCCTTTGCGATGCCATAGACCGAACGGCCCGCGATGCCGGTCATGCCGTGGGTCGACGCGATGGTGACGACCGCCCCTCCCCGCCTGGTGTCGATGCAGTGACGGCCAAAGCGCTGCGTCAGAAAGAAGGTGCCGCGCAGGTTGGTGCCGATCACGTCGTCCCATTCGGTCCGGGTGACGTCCGCCACCGGCTTGATCAGCGCGCGGCCCGCATTGTTGACCAGGAGATCGATGGCGCCGAGCTTCTGCACCGCCGCGTCGAAGGCGTCCACGATGCTGTCCTGCTGTCGCAGGTCGAGGCCGAGCGGAACGACCTTGCGGTTCTTCAGATCGGGATGGCGCAGCGTCTCCGTCAGCGCGCCGGTGTCGAGCTCGGTGATCGCGAGGTCATAGCCGGCGCGCGCGAGCGCCAGCGCGATCGCCCGCCCGATGCCGGTCGAGGTTCCGGTCACCAAGGCCGTGCTCATGCGGTCTTCTCCAGGTCGACCCAGGCACCGGTCGCGGCGCTGCGCCCGCAGGCCTCGGCGAACTGGAGATCGCGGACGCCGGCCGCGAGGTCGGATTTTAACGGCGCGCCGGCGACGAGATGGCGCAGGAAATCCTCCCAGCCGATCCGGTAGGGATTGGTGTAGGGCCCCGCCTCCGGCGCATCGGACCAATCCGCCCGATAGTCGATGCCGAGATCGACCATCGGATTGAAATGCTTCACGGTCGGCGTGCCGGCATCGGTCTGGATACGGCAACGATGCAGCCCGGCGACCGCCGAGCCCCCGGTGCCGTCGATCGCGAAGGTCATGAGATCGTCGCGCCGCACCCGCGTCGCCCACGAGCTCATGATGGTGCCGAAGGCGCCGTCTTGCAGCTCGACCAGGGTCGTGGCGGTGTCCTCGACGTCGACGGAATAGCGCGCGCCGGTCTCGTCGATGCGCTCCGGGATCGCGGTGGCGGCCGCCGTGACGACGCGGCGGATGGGGCCCAGGATGTTCTCGATCACGTAGCGCCAGTGGGGATACATGTCGAGGATGAGGCCGCCGCCGCCCGCCCGGGTATAATTCCAGCTCGGCCGCTGCGACGGCCGCTCGACGCCGTCGAACACCCACCAGCCGAATTCGAGCCGGAAGCCGACCACGCGGCCGAAGAAGCCGGCGCGCGAAAGCGCCGCGAGCTTCTGCAGGCCGGGCAGATACTGCTTGTCCTCGACCGCGCCATGCTTGAGGCCGCGCGCCCGCGCGGCGCCGAGCAACGCAAGACCGCCGGCGGCCGAGAGCGCGACCGGCTTCTCGGTATAGAGGTGCTTGCCGGCCGCGATCGCCTTTTCCAGCACCTGCCGGCGCTGGTGGGTCGCCGCGGCGTCGAAGAAGACCGTGAAGGACGAGTCGCCGAGCGCGGCGTCGAGGTCCGTGCTCCATTCGGTGACGCCGTGGGCCGCGGCGATCTGCGCGAGCCGGCCGGCATCGCGCCCGACCAGCAAGAGGCGCGGCACGATGCGGTCACCGCCGACCGCAAGCCCGCCTTCGCGACGGATCGGCGCCAGCGCATTGGCGAGATGCTGGGTCGAGCCGATCCGCCCGGTGGCGCCGTTGATGATGATGCCGATGGTTTGGGTGGACATGCCTATCTCAAATACAGACGTCATCGCCCGCGAAAGCGGGCGATCCAGTAATCACGGAACAAAAGGGTGGGCAATACGGTGCGCCAATCGCATTCTCTGGGCGTACTGGATGCCCGCTTTCGCGGGCATGACGGCGAGAAATGAATGACGCCTACGTCTTCGCTTTCTTCTCCACCTCGCGCACGGGGGTCTCCGGCGTGAGGCCGCCGCGGCGGCGCGCGAACGTGTCGATACCGCTCTGCGCCCAGGCACCCTCGGTCGCGCGTCGCGCGTAGGTGTCCCAGGCCGCGTCCCAGTCGCCGAGCGAATAGCCGTGCCAGGGCGGTTGCGGGGCGAGCCGCGGCAGGCCGAGCTCCTCCCAGATGGCGCGCGCCTTTTCCATGAAGTCGCGGGCCGGCAGCGCCAAGGGCGGCATCGGCCCCTTGAGGGTCGCGTCGATCATCAGCGTCGAGTCGCCCTTGCGGCCGCCCTCCGGTTTCGGGCCGTGGCCGCCCGAGCGATAGGGCGTGACGTGGAGGTCCTCGCCCAGGTTCGCCCGGTAGGCGAGCGACCAGAACACGGCGTCGGTGTTGGTCGGGTCGATGTCGTCGCTGACCGCGATGACGATCTTGCCGCAATCCGCCTTGAGCGTGGCGGCGCCTTGCAGGCCGCGCCACACCTCGGTACGCGGCACGCCGGGGGCGAACTGCAGAAAGATCACCGGCCGGATATTGGTGAGCGGCTCGTGCAGCACGACGCGCTTGATGCCCTTGATCGAGAGCTGGTCGCGCAGATGCGACAGGAACACGGGCTCATAGGCGACGCGCTTGATCACGCTCGATTCGCTCGGCGTGACCTGGCTGATGATCGACACGAAGACCGGCGCCCGCTTGTGGGTGATCGCGGTCACCTGCATCGACATGTTGAAATCCTCGAGCGCCACATGGCCGTGGCTCTCGCCGAACGGGCCCTCGGGCTCCAGCAGTTCCGGGTCGATCAGCCCCTCGATCACGATCTCGGCGTCGGCCGGGACCTCGCAGTCGATGGTGACGCATTTGGCGGTGCGGATCGGCGCGCCCGCGAGCGCGCCGGCGACCCCCATCTCGTCGACGTCGAGCGCGAGCTTCTGCGGGCCGGTGAACACCACCACCGGGGCCGCGCCGATCACGATCGCGCAGGGCATCGGGGTCTTGCGCTTGCGATGCTTGAGCCAGTGCTGATAGCCGCCGGCGCCGCCGATCCGCGCCGCCATGCGCACCCCGAGCCGGTCGCTCGCCTTGAGCTGGGCCCGGTAGGTGCCCATGTTGCGCACGCCGGTTTCGGGGTCGTGGGTGACGGCGAGAGTCGCCGTGAGATAGGGCGCGGCATCGAAGCCCGGTGTCGAGACCGGCACCGGCAGCGCCATGAGGCCGCGGCCCGGCCCCCGCAGGGCGTCGCCCGTGACGACGACCTCCTGGCACGGCGGCGAGGTGACGCGCACGGGCGGGATCGGATGCGCGATCGCGTCGGTCCAGGCGGCGCCGATCTCCTCGACCGCGCGCCCCATGCCGACCGCGTAGATATCGGCGGAGGCCGCGAGCGCGCCGACCGCGACCGGCATGTCGTAGCGGCGGCCGGCCGAGTCGACCACGTGGGTGAACAGGAAGGCGCGGCGCTCGCTCTCCGCCAGCCCGCCCTGGAACTGCCAGCGCGCCAGCGGATGCAGCTCGGTGTCCTTGTTGATCGGCCGGTCGATGCGCGTCAGCAGGCCGCGCGCCTCGAGCCGCGCGAGGTGCTGCTGGAAATCCTGCGGCGGGCCGGCGGTCTCGTGCGCCGACGTGGCTGTTTTGTTCGCCTTATCAAGCATTGTTCAAAACCTGGTGCCCGCTCGCCTCGCTTTGCGTGCCCACCTCCTGGTTCGAGACGCGGCGCTGCGCGCCGCTCCTCGCCATGAGGCTCCGAGAGTCAAGATTCGGGCGCGTTCTCGATCTGGTCGAACCAGTCGAAGCCCATTTCCTTGACCATGCGGTTCGAGATCACGATCAGCCGCGCCTCGGTCTTGGGGTCGGCGTTGAAGTGCTGGTGGATCGTGAAGGGCGGCACATAGATGAAGTCGCCGCGCTGCCACTCGTGCTTCTTCGGCTCATCGCTCCATTCCCACTCGAAGGCGTCGATGCAGTCGAATTTGAGGTCCCAGTGCAGGTCGTAGCCCGAGCCTTCGACCACGAACAGCACCTCCTCCCACATGTGGCGGTGCTTGCCCGAGCGCTCGCCCGGCTTGAGGAACTGCATATAGGCCTCGACGCAGCGCTCGCGCGTGTTCATCTTGTGATGCACGAGATGCTTGATCAGGCCGTCGGCCGATTTTTCCCACGGCATGTCCTCGGCGCTCACCACGTTGGGCAGCGTCTCGTACATCTTGCGGAAGGCGGCCGAAGCCGCGACGTCGTCGGCGCGGATGCTCGCGGTCTTGTCGCCCACATGCGCGAAATCGCGCTCGTCCAGAATCTTGCTCATGTCGGTTCTCCAGAATTCCGATTCGTCATTCCCCGCGAAAGCGGGGAATCCAGCCCTTCAGCTCGGCCCGTGGGGCGAGAACTGGATTGCCCGCTTTCGCGGGCAATGACGGCGGAGGGGTCATTGCGTTGCATCAAGGGTCACATTCCCGGCGACTACAAATCCTTCGGCGGCCGGAAGTCCTCGTGGCCGGGCGTCGCCTCGTTGGGCGGATAGGAGACGATCTTCTGGAACAAGAGGTGCATGAACAGGAACAGCGGCTTCGCCTTGAACACCAGCAGGATCGCCTCGTTGTCGGGATCGTCGTTGAAATGCTGATGCACGCAGCCGCATTCCACGATCATGACGTCGCCCGCCTTCCACTCGATGTGCCGGCCGTCATGGACGTCGTGGCCGCGGCCCTTGAGGACGTAGAAGACCGCGCTGTTGAGGTGGCCGTGCTTCTGCCCGTAGGCGCCGGGCGCGTAGACCTCGATATGGGTCTCGATCGACTGCGTGATGTTGGCGGCGCCGGGGGCGATGACGTGCTTGCCGTAGAGCGCCGGGCCGCCCTTCCAGGGATGATGGCGCGAGGAATAGACGCGCGGCTGCTCCAAGAGGCCCTTGTAGACGTCGCTATAGGTGCCTTCGAGCGCCCGCACGAAGACGCGCTTTTTCGACCAGCGCTCCCACTTGCCTTCCTTGTCCTCGGTCGGCGGCTGGTTGTGGCCCTGCCCCGGGGTGCGTTCGTAGAGTCCTGTCATACCTGCATTGCTCCTGCCTGGCGGTCGCCCCACCATATTTTTTGGTCGCATTTTCGACGGCGAACCGGCGCCCGCTTCGCCGGAAAATGCTCTACCAAGAAATCAATGGCCGGTATATCAGGTCGGGCGATCAAATAAAGCCGACCGCCGCGCGCAATCCCGGCCACAGGTCGCCCAGCAGCGACTGCGGCCAATGGACCGCCAGGACGCGATCGAACAGCCCCCAGCACAAGAGCACCGTCGCCGCCGCGAAGCCGGCCGAATGGACGGGCGATTCGCCGAAACCGAAGCACATATAGGCGAAGACGAAAATCGCGATCGCGGGCAGGAAGCCGATCAGCCAGATCGCCAGCAGGAACGCGGCCAGCCAGGCAAAATAGAGCGTGGCCTGGCGGCGGGCCGCCTCGGGCGTGACGCCGAGGTCGATATTCTTGACCGCGACGCCGCCGTCGACATTGCCGCGGGTGGCGGCCGACTGCTCCTTGCCGAACAGCTCGTTGATCAGGTTGAGCGCTGCGGCGGTGAGCGCCATGTAGCAGGCGGTGAGCGGCACCGGCTTGGCGGCCGCCGGCCAGCCGGACGACAGCAGGACGGCGATCGCGATGAAGGCGATGACCGCGAGCGTGAAGGAGGCCGAGGCGCCGAAGCGCAGCTGATGCCGTTTCACCTCGCGGATCTCGCGCACCACGTTGAGCACGATCTCGGACAACGGCTTGAACAGCGCCCAGGCCACCAGACACAGGATCACGACCACCACCGGGCGCAGCAGCCAGCCGCTGCCGTAGAGCGAGGTCGAGATGAAAAGATAGCGCTCGAAGATCCCGCCGATCACGATGCCGAGCACCATCGGGGGACGCGGCCAGCCGAGCCGCTTCATGAGCCAGCCGACGACCCCGAAGCCGAGCAGCACGAACAGGTCGCCCCAGTCATGCGAGCCCTCATAGGCGGCGACGAACACCAATGCGAGCACGATCGGCAGCAGGATCTCGGGCCGCACCGTCGAGATCCGGGCGAGCCAGCGGCTGCTGCACAGGCAGATCAGGGCGCCGATCACATGCGCCAGGGTGAGGCTCCACACGATCGTATAGGTGACGTCGAGCCGCTTGGTCAGCATCTCGGGGCCGGGGGTGAGCCCGTGCATCAGGAAGGCGCCGAGCAGGATCGCCATCGAGGCGCCGGCCGGGACGCCAAACGCGATGGTGGGAACCAGGTGACCGCCTTCCTTGGCGTTGTTGGAGGCTTCCGGCGCGATTACGCCGCGCACGTCGCCCGTCCCGAAGGTCTCGGGGTTCTTCTCGGTGCGCTGCGCATACCCATAGGCGATCCAGTCGATCACCGCCGAGCCGATGCCCGGGATGGCGCCGAGCCCGACGCCCAGAATTCCGCAGCGCAGCACCAGCCACCAGTGGCGCGCCACGTCGCGCACGCCCTCCCACTGGCTCGACATGCTGATGTTTCGCGCGTTGTCGCCGGCGATGCGCTTGCGCGCCACCGCCAGCTCGCACAGTTCCGGCATGGCGAACAGGCCGAGCGTCGCCGGCACCAGCGGCACGCCGTCATAGAGATAGAGCAGATCGAAGGTCCAGCGCAGCGTCCCGCTTTCGGAGCGCGACCCGATCATCGAGATCATCAGCCCGAGGCCGGCGGCGGTGAGGCCCTTGAGGGGCGCACGGCCGCTCAAGGTCGCCACCATGGAGAGGCCGAACAGCGTGAAGGCGAGAAGCTCAGGCGAGCCGATGGCCAGCAGCACCGGACGCAGCACCGGAATGCTGAGCGCCAGCACCACGGCGCCGACCAGGCCGCCGGCCAGCGAGGAGGCGAATCCGGCCCCGAAGGCGCGACCCGCCTCGCCGTTCTTCGCCATGGCGTGGCCATCGATGACGGTCGCGGCCGCCCCCACATGGCCGGGCACGCCGAACAGCACCGCGGTGATGAAATCCGAGGAGGTGATCACCGCCGCCATGCCCAGCAGCAACGCCATCGCGGTGTGCGGATCCATGTTGTAGGTGAAGGGGATCAGCATCGCCATGCCGACGATGCCGTTGAGCCCGGGGAGCACGCCGATCGCGAGGCCGATCACCACGCCGATACAGAGGATGCCGAGCCGCGCCGGCTCCAGCAGGAGCGTGAGCGCGTGCCAGGCCATGGACGCCATGTCGGGCTGCATCTGACGCTTCCCCGGCGCCCGACGGACGCCACTTTCCTGTTACCCCGATGGCCGCGACGGGCGCCGCCCGCAATTCTTAATTTTCGTCTCACCACATGGCGGCGGGCCTACAACGAGCCCGTTCGATTGTTACATCCGAAAGGCCCTGAGGCGTCAAGCCGTGCCCCCGGCCGGCCCGGCCCTGGCATGGTGACGCACCGGCAGGGGTGACACATCGCCCCCGATCTGTGCCATAAGCCCGCCGCGGCGACCTGCTTGGTTGACGGTGTTCAGGTTCAAGGAGAGACAAGATGGTGTCGAAGGCGTGTGGGTGCGTATTGGCGGCGGCCCTGGTGACGGCGCTGCCGGGATCGATGGCCCGCGCCCAGAGCCCGGCCGATTTCTACAAGGGCAAGACCGTCGAATTCTACATCGGCTACAGCGTCGGCGGCGGCTACGACCTTTATGCCCGCACGATCGCCCGTCACATCGGCAAGCACATCCCGGGCAACCCGACGGTGGTCCCGAAGAACATGGAAGGCGCCGGCAGCCTCAGGCTCGCCAATTGGCTGTTCCGGGTCGGCGCCAAGGACGGCTCGGTGATCGGCACGATCGGACGCGGGACCGGGTTCGACCCCATCCTCGGGCAGCAAGGCGCCCAGTTCGACGGCACCAAGTTCACCTGGCTGGGGAGCGCCAACAACGAGGTCAGCGTCTGCGTGTCGTGGAACGCCACCTCGGGCATCGCCAAGTTCGAGGATCTCCTGGGCAAGGAGATGACCGTCGGCGGCACCTCGTCGAGCGCCGATACCGACCAGTTCCCGCGCATCATGAACGGCGTGCTCGGCACCAAGATGCGGATCGTGAGCGGCTACCCGGGCGGCAACGACGTCGTGCTCGCCATGGAGCGCGGCGAGGTGAAAGGCCGCTGCGGCTGGTCGTGGTCGAGCGTGATGTCGACCCACCGCGTCTGGCTCGACGAGAAGAAGATGACCGTGCTGGCCCAGCTCGCGCTGCAGAAGCATCCCGACCTGCCGGATGTGCCGCTCATCATCGATCTCGCCAAGACCGACGAGCAGAAGCAGATCCTGAAGCTGATCTTCGCCCGCCAGGTCATGGGCCGGCCGTATCTGGCGCCGCCCGGCATTCCGGCCGATCGCGCGGCGGCGCTGCGCCAGGCCTTCACGGACACCATGACCGACAAGGATTTCCTCGTCGACGCCGAGAAGGCGCAGCTCGAGATCACGCCGGTCGACGGCGCCACCATCCAGAAGCTGGTGGCCGAGGTCTATCAGACGCCGCCCGAGGTGGCCAAGAAGGCGGCCGAACTGCTGAACGCGAAGTGACGCCTCGCGGCTGACGTTTTAGTTCGCGGGGTTTGCAACGCGACGTCGGCTCGGCCGTTGTATCCCTGCCGGCGCCGCGGGTGCGGCTCCCATGGGATCAATGTTTTGGACGGAGCTGAAAAAACCACCGGTTCTGTCTATTTCAGGATCATGGCCCGCGTGGGTTATGTGGCCCGCGGCCTCGTATTCATCATCCTGGGCGTCTTCGCCGCCCTGGCGGCCGTTGGCGCCGTAAAGCATACGGTCGACAGCAAGGACGCGGGGCGAGCGCTGCTTGACCAGCCTTTCGGGCATCTCATTCTGTCGTTGATCGCCTCGGGGCTTCTTTGCTTCGCGTTGTGGCGGGCGGCGCAAGCCGTCCTGGATGTGGATCGGTGCGGGTCGGACCTGCGCGGGCGGCTGCGACGGCTGGTCTACGGCTTCGCGGCGCTGTTCTATGCCGGCTTCGCGATCGCCTCGGTTTCGATGATCTTCGGTTGGGATCAACCCGGAAACACCGACAAGCTCACGCGCGACTGGACGGCTTGGCTGCTGAGCAAGTCGTTCGGCCTCTGGATTCTGCTCGCGACCGGAGCGGCGATCGTCGGGACCGGCATCGGGGTGGCTGTCGCAGGGTTTCGCGCCGAGTTCGGCAAAAGGCTTGCCCTGAAGGAAAAACCCCGGCTGCTGGTCACGGCGCTGGGGATCGCGGGCTTTCTGGTCCGCGCCTATGTGTTCATCGTGATCGGGGCGTTCGTCGTGTTTGCGGCAATCGACTCGAACGCGCGGGAAGCCAAAGGGCTCGCGGGTGCGCTGCAGGTGATCCAGCAGCAGCGCTACGGCTCGCTGCTCCTCGCGCTGACGGCCGCCGGGTTTCTGGCCTTCGGGGCATTCGGCGTCGCCGAGGGCGCCTATCGAAAGATACCCGAGAATGGTCAATCGAGGCGGCGCGTTAAGCGCCGATAATATGCCCCGCGGGCTTCAGCGCCTCGACGCGATCACACAGGATCTTGAACATCGCCAGCAGCGGCACCGCCAGCAGCGCGCCCGGAACGCCCCATAGCGTGTGCCAGAAAAACAACGACACGATGACCAGCACCGGATTGAGGGTGAAGCGCTTGGCCAGCAGCATCGGCGTGATGATCTCGCCCTCCATGATGTGGATCGACAAATAAAGAAGGGCAGGAATGAGCGCTTGCCACGGCCACTCCAAAGCCACGATGCCGGCGATGAAGAACAGACCGACGCCGGTCGCGGGTCCGAGAATTGGAATGTAATTCAGCGCGAAGGCGGTGGCGCCCCAGAGAACGGGGTCGCCCAGCCCGCAAGTCCACATCGCCAGGCCGGTGACGATCCCCACAAGGGTGTTCATCACCGTGATGGTGACCAGATAGCCTCCGATCTGGCGCTGCGTCTCGACCGCAATGTCGACCGCCTGCCGCTTGTCGCGCAGGCGCGGGAGAACTTCGATCAGGCCGCGCAAAAGCCGCTCGCCGGCCGCAAGCAAAAAGAAAAGAACGATCATCGTGGTGAAGATCCGCCCCAGCACCATGAGGGTGATCCCGGTCAGCTTGCTTGCGACCGCCGCCGTATCCTTGACCGCAACCGTCGGTACGTTTGCGTCCTTGGTCGAGGTTGCGGCGTCCTCGAGCTCCTTGAACGCGCCTTGCAGGTAGTCGATCGGCCGCCGAAGCGGCACGAGCTTCTCCTTCAGGGTGGGAAGGACCTGGGGAGCCTTCTGGAGCCAGCTCGAGGCAGGCCCCGAAATACTGACCGCCACCACGACCGACGTTCCGAAGATGCATATGATCAGCATGACCGCGCTCAAGGCAGCCGGAATCCGGAATCTCACGGACAGGAAATCCATGACCGGCTGAAGCAACAGCTTGAGCACGAGCGCCAGCGTGATCGGAATCAAGAGCTCCTTGCCGACATAGAGGGCGCCCACGCTCGCCAGTCCGGCGAGCACGACAACGCCAACCGTCAACGCGCTCGTCCCGCCGGCCTTCATGCGAGCCTGATCGGGGGCCGAGACCTGGGCGGCCTTCTCCCGCTGCCTCAGCTCCTGGGCATCGGACGCCAACTGCGCTTTCTTGGTAGCCATCGTTTCGGCAAACCCCACGGATCCCCGGGCTCAGCCGAGCTAAGGGCGCGGACACCAACGACAGGCTCCGGCTCCGGTTCCATTCGCGGCTCGGATCGTGGTGGATACCCAACGGCCGGCGACCGTGGTCGGATGACCGGCGGTCTCGCGGCGATGCAAGCGCCCTCGCGGTCGGGAAAGCGACGCCGATCGACGAGCGCCGTTACGGTTTCGCCGCCAGCTCCACCACCGGCCGCACGTCGTCCGCCGTCTCGATCTCCCACAGCCGATCGGCGAGCTCGCCGGCGCGCGCGGCGCCCAGCACGGGCTCGACCAGCTCGTGGAACTTGGCCTTCAGCCCGGCGTCGCCGAGCGGCACGATGCGCGAGCCGAGCGCCTCGTCGGCCTGGCGCGTGAAGGCGCCGCGCGCGGTCGTCACGGTGACGCGCGCCGGCCGAAGCTGCGGGTAGAGCCGGTCGATCTCGGAGGGCGCGGTCACGTGAAGCATGCGGGCGACCTTGCCAAAGGCCGGATCCCGCCGGGTCGCGTCCTCGAAATATTTCATCTTCACGCCGCGCAGGCGCAGCGCGAGCCCGATCAGGTAGGGGAAGCTGAGCTGCGCGCTCGCATAGTCGTCCCAGCCCGTATGGGCGTGCTCTGCGGCGATCCGGTAGGTCTCGACGTCGATCCGCGTCACCTCGTCGGCGGCGATCTTCTCGTCCTCGAGCAGCCCGATTAGCGCCTCGACGGCCGGCTGGATGTGGCGACAGCACGCATAGGGCTTGATGTAGCAGTCGGTGATGCCGAAGGGCGGCGGCAACTGGACGGGACGCGCCCTGTCGATGCGGCCGAACGCGAAGGCCTGCATGAAGCCGTCGCGCGATTCGATCACGGCGGGCGGACCCGCGACGCCCTGCTCGGCGAGCAGCGCCGCCTGCAGGCCTTCGCGCGAGGCGTGGCCCGCATGCAGGCGCTTGATGTCGGCGCCGCCGTTGACGAAGGCGAACAGGCCGGCGGAGCTCGACGCCGCGATCCCTATGGCGTCCGACAATTGCTGCCGCGTCAGGCCGTGCAGCTTGCCGGTCGCGACCGCGGCGCCGAACACCGCGCAGGCGCCGGACGGATGAAAGCCGCGCTGGCGCAACTCGGGGTGG
>WNFR01005832.1_pt1 | contig 12599 bp, 13 predicted proteins | sample 5400221 | NCBI WGS metagenome assembly WNFR01 (sample SAMN13153357, study PRJNA577476) | soil metagenome | isolation source: 40 cm soil under Madrone tree | place: USA:California | collected 2016-06-14 | reverse complement strand
TCATCGCCTACACGCGGCCGCCGTTCGTGCTGTACGGCACGCTCTGGATCCTCTTCCTCGCGTATCTCACGAAGGAGATGCCGGTCGGCTACGCGCAGGCGGACGCGACGTTCCGGGCGATCCCCGCCGACCTCGAGGACGCCGGACGCGTGCTGGGCGCCGGCCGGCTGCGCATTCTGCGTGAGATCACCGCACCGCTGGCGAAGAGCGGCATCATCGCCGCCTGGTGCTTCATCTTCATCGGGGTGATCCGCGAGCTCTCGGCGTCGATTCTATTATTCACGCCGAACACGAAGGTGATGTCCGTCGTCATCTTCGACCTCAAGGAGGAAGGCCAGTTCGGCGCCATCAGCGTGCTCGGCCTCGTCATGCTCGCGCTCACCTTCGCCACCGTCGCGCTCGTCCAGGCCGTGCTCGGCCGTGACGTGCTCGGAGCGCGCCGGTGACCCGCGCCGCGGAGCCGCGATGCCGGGCGTAGTCCTGAAAGCCCTCACGAAGCGCTACGGCGACGTCGGCGCCGTGGACGGCCTGTCGCTCGAGGTGAAGCCGGGGGAGCTGCTCGCGCTGCTCGGCCCCTCGGGCTGCGGCAAGACGACCACCCTGCGCCTCGTGGCCGGCTTCCTGGCGCCGGAGGCGGGGGAAATCTGGGTCGGCGACCGCTGCCTGTCGTCGCCGGCGGGCGTGGTGCCGCCCGAGCGCCGGCGCATGGCCATGATCTTCCAGAGCTACGCGCTCTGGCCGCACATGACCGTGGCGCAGAACGTCGCCTACGGCCTGCGGTTCAAGCCCGGGCTCTCACGCGGCGACCGCGAGGCGCGCGTGCGCGAGATGCTGCGCGTCGTCCAGCTTGCCGGATACGAGACACGCTATCCGGGTGAGCTGTCGGGCGGCCAGCAGCAGCGGGTGGCCGTCGCGCGGGCGCTCGTCGTCGAGCCGGAGATCCTCTTGCTGGACGAGCCGCTGTCCAACCTGGACGCCAACCTCCGGGAGGAGATGCGCTTCGAGATCCGCCGCCTGCACGAGACCTTCGGCAACACGACGCTCTACGTCACCCACGACCAGGGCGAGGCGATGGTGATCTCCGATCGTATCGCGGTGTTGAAGGCGGGAAAGGTGGCTCAGACGGGGACGGCGGACGATCTCTACCACCGGCCCCGCACGCGCTTCGTGGCGGAGTTCATCGGGCGTACCAACGTGGTGGACGGCGTCGCCGTCGCGCGTGATATCGTCGCCCACGCCAACGTGCGGATCCGCGTGGCGATCGCCGATCTCGCGCCGGGCTCGCGCGTGGCGCTGTCGATCCGGCCGCACCAGGTGCGGCTCGGCGAGCCGGGTGACTCCGCGGATGGCGCCAACGCCTTCCGTGGCAGCGTGCGGCGGGTGGCGTTTCTCGGCGACAGCGTCGACTACGAGATCGCCCTCGCCGACAGTGATCTGGTCTTACGCGCGGCGGCGGCGCCGACCCCGCGTTTGCCGGTCGGCGCCGCCGTGCGACTGACGATCGAGCCGGCGGCGTGCGTGCCGCTGGCGGAGAGCGATCCCAGCTGATCTAGCGGTCGCGGTCGTGGCGGTCCCAGCGCCCGTGCTTCTCCCAGCCGTGACGGTAAGCGTACCGACGATAGCCGTAGACGGGCCGCGGGGAGACGTACACGGGCTGTGGAACGACGTACACCGGCTGCGGAGGCGCGTACACCACCGGCGGCGGGCCGTACACGATCGGCGGGGGAGGCGCGTAAACGACGGGCGGCGGCGCGTAGACGACGGGCGGCGGCGGCGCGTAAACGACGGGCGACGCTGGCGCGAAGACGACGGGACGGCCGAAGACTCCGACACCGCCGAGGATCTGGTTGAAGACGGCGAAAGCGCCGAGGCCGAGGGCGGCGTCGGTGGATGAGCCGGCAAACGCGACGCCGGGAAGCAGGATCACAGTCATGAGAGCAACGGCAGCCAGGCGTTTCATGGGCATCCTCCTCTCGCTTCTGTAACTCTGACGACGACCGCCCCGACGCTATTCTCCAGAGGCCGGCCGGCGACATATGAGAGGAAGGACCCATCTCGTCTTCGGAGTAGCGGTATCATCGGCGCCGCCATGGGCCCGCGCAGCGACGTGGTCGGCAGTCTCCTGCGGCCCGCGTACCTCGTCGAGGCGCGCGCGGGGCTGGAATCGGGACGACTGACAGCGCCGGCGTTCAAGCGGATCGAGGACCGCGCGGTGGACGAGGCCGTCCGGCTCCAGGAAGCGGCCGGACTCGATGTCGTCACCGATGGCGAGCTGCGACGCTATGCGTTCTTCGGCCACATGATCGAGGCCCTCGCGGGCTTCGACAAGCACGGGGGCTGGGCCATCCCGTTCCGCGACGAGCAGGGCGAGGAGCTCATCTTCAAGCGTCCGGTCGTGGTCGAGAAGCTCGCGTGGCGGCGCAGCATGTGCGGCGAGGAGTTCGCGTACCTGCGCGCGCGCGCCGCGAAGGCGACGAAGGTCACGCTGATCAGCGCCCAGCAGGCGGCCGCTTACTATGACCCCCGGCAGTCCGCGGGCGCCTACCCGACGCGCGACGGCTTCCTGGCCGACGTCGTGGACTTCAACCGCCGCGAGGTCGAGGAGCTGGTGAGGCTCGGCTGCACGTACATTCAGATCGACGCGCCCCAGTACGCGGCCCTGCTCGATCCCGCGCTGCGGGCGGGCTACGTCACGCGCGGCAGCGATCCCGACCGGCTGATCGACGCCTGCATCGAGATGGACAACGCGGTCATCGGCCGCCACCCGGGCGTGACCTTCGGTCTGCACATTTGCCGCGGCAACAACCAGTCGAAGTTCTACGCGAGCGGCGGCTACGAGCCGATCGCGCGCGTCTTTGGCAAGAGCCGCTTCCAGCGCTTCCTCCTGGAGTACGACGACGAGCGCTCGGGCGACTTCGAGCCGCTGCGCGTGGTGCCGCCCGATCGCGAGGTCGTGCTGGGTCTGGTGACCACGAAGAAGCCGCGGCTGGAGTCGGTGGAGGAGCTGCGGCGGCGCATCGACGCCGCGGCCAAGCTCGTGCCGCTCGAGCGCCTGGCGCTGAGCCCGCAGTGCGGCTTCGCCTCGACCATGGAGGGCAACCGCGTCACGCCGGAGGATCAGCGCAGCAAGCTCGAGCGGGTGGCCGAGGTCGCGCGTCTCGTCTGGGGCCGCTGAGCCCGGGGAGGGCTTCATGCCGCGTCTCCGTCGCCGACTTCTGGTTGTCGACCGAATGAACCGACTCCCAACGGAGGGATCGATGAGGGTGCTGGCTGCGCTGGTGCTGGGACTGCTCGGACTCTGGCCGTCGCTCGTGGCGGCGCAGACGGTGAAGCTCGGCGCGGTGGTGCCGCTCACCGGCCGTTATGGCCCGGGCGGCGCGCAGGTGCGCACCGGCTACGAGATCGCCGTCGAGCAGATCAACGCCTCGGGTGGCATGACGCTCGCCGGCAAGAAGACGCCGCTCGAGCTGGTCGTGCTCGACGACGAGTCCGATGCCACCAAGACGGTGGCGCGGCTCGAGTCGCTGGCCTCGCAGGGCGTCGCCGGTTACCTGGGCGGCTTCGGCTCGGACCTCCACGCGGCGGCGGCCTCGGTCGCGGAGAAGAACAAGATCCCGTACCTCGGCATCGCGTTCGCGCTCCACCGGATCCACCAGCAGGGCTTCAAGTACCTGTTCTCGCCGTTCTGGAAGTCGCCCGACATCGGCAAGCACACCCAGGGCCTGCTCGCGCTCATCCCGGCCGGCGAGCGGCCGAAGACGGTGGCGATCTTCCAGGAGAAGACGGACTGGGGCCAGGAGATGGCGGCGGCGTGGACGGAGGCCGGCAAGGCCGCCGGTTACCAGGTCGTCGTCCACGGCGAGTACGCGCCCGGCGCCAAGGATTTCTCCGACCTGATCCTCAAGGCGAAGTCGGCCAACGCCGACGCCGTGTTCGGCATCCCGACGCCGCCCGACGGCATGACGATCATCAAGCAGATGAAGGAGCTCGGCTACACGCCGAAGCTCACCGTGCTGATCCGCGCGTCGGACTCGCCGCCGTGGACGAAGAACCTCGGCAAGGACGGCGACTACACGGTGCTGGCGGCCGGCTGGCACCACGCGATGCGCGCGCCGGGCGTGAAAGAGCTGAACGAGGCGCACGAGAAAAAGTACGGCCGCCCCGCGGATCCGATCGTCGGTCCCGCCTACGCGTGCGTGCAGATCCTGGCGGCCGCCATCTCCAAGGCGGGCTCGACCGACCACGCGAAGGTCCGCGACGCCGTGGCCGCCACCGACATGACGACGGTCATCGGGCCGGTGAAGTTCCGCCCCGACGGCACCGGCATCGTGCCGGCCGCCTTCGCCCAGTGGCAGAACGGCAAGCAGGAGCTGGTGTGGCCGAAGGAGTTCGCCACGGCGCCGCTCGCGTATCCCGCACCGCCGTTCGCCAAGCGTTGACCGCGCCGGGGCCGTAGCGGCCGCATGCCCCTGCTCGAGGTGGAGCGGCTGTCGAAGGGCTTCGGCGGCGTCCGTGCGGTCCACGACGTCGGCTTCGTCCTCGAGGAGGGCGAGCTGCTCGGCATCATGGGCCCGAACGGCTCCGGAAAGACGACCCTCTTCAACCTGATTGCCGGCGCGCTCGCGCCCGATGCCGGCCGCATCCGCCTCGCCGGCCGCGACATCGCCGGCCGGCCGGCGCACGAGGTCTGCGCGGCCGGCGTGGCGCGCACGTTCCAGCTCGTACGGCCGTTCGCGGGGCTCACCGCACTCGAGAACGTCCTGGTCGGCCGGCTGTACGGCCGCGCGCGGACGACGAGATCGGAGGCGGTGAGCGAGGCGCGACGGCTGCTGCGCGTGCTGGGCCTCGAGGCGCGCGCCGACGAGCCCGCCGCGCGGCTCACGCTGATCGATCGCAAGCGTCTCGAGCTGGCCCGGGCGCTGGCGACGTCGCCGCGGCTGCTGCTGCTCGACGAGTTCATGGCCGGATTGAATCCCATGGAGACGGCGACGGCGATGGAGCTCGTCCGCGATCTCGTGGCCGGCGGCATGACCGTGCTGATGGTCGAGCACATCGTGTGGGCGCTGATGGACCTCGCCCGGCGCATCGTCGTGCTCAGCGCCGGCGAGAAGATCGCCGATGGTCCGCCGGCGGCGGTGGCGGCGGATCCGAACGTCGTCGACGTCTACCTCGGCGGCGACGTGGGGCGCCGCGCGCGTGCTTGAGATCCGGGGGCTCGAGGCCGGCTACGGCGACGTGCCCGTGCTGTCGGGCGTGACGCTCGCCGTCGGCGCCGGCGAGATCGTCGCGCTGCTCGGTCCGAACGGCGCCGGCAAGAGCACGCTGCTGAATTGCGTCGCCGGCCTCGTGCGGCCCCCGCGGCGTGGACGGTGGGCGGGCACGATCCGCTGGGACAGCCAGGACCTGCGCGCGCTCGATGCGCACCTGATCGTCCAGCGTGGTGTCGCGCTCGTTCCCGAGGGCCGCCGGCTCTTCGGCGGCATGTCGGTGCAGGAAAACCTCGAGCTCGGCGCCTTCGCCCCGCGCGCGTGGGCAGGGCGGCGCGCGGCGCTCGAGCGCGTCTACACGCTGTTTCCCGTGCTCGCCGAGCGCCGGCGCACGGCGGTGCAGGCGCTCTCGGGCGGCCAGCAGCAGATGGTCGCCGTCGGGCGCGCGCTCATGGCGAGCCCGCGCCTGCTCATGCTGGACGAGCCCTCGCTGGGGCTGGCGCCGCGGCTCGTGGCGGCGATCCTCGAGGCGCTGGTCGCGATCAACCGCGACGGCGTCGCCGTCTTTCTCGTCGAGCAGAACGTGCCGGCGGCCCTGAGCCTGGCGCATCGCGGCTACCTGCTCGAGGGCGGGCGGATCGTCGGCGAGGGGAGCGGCGCCGGCCTGATGGCCAACGAGCATGTGCGGCGCGCCTACCTGGGTCCGCTCGCGGTTCGACGATGATACTCGCGCAGCAGCTCCTGCTCGGCCTGCTGATCGGCGGGCTCTACGGCCTGGCGGCGGCCGGGCTCTCGCTGGTCTTCGGTGTCATGCGCGTGCTCAACGTCGCGCACGGCGAGCTGATCATGCTCGGCGGCTACGGCGCCTTCTGGCTGGCCGCGCTGCTCGGTGTCGATCCCTTCGCGTCGCTGGCGCTGGTGATCCCGGGCGCGCTGCTGCTCGGCGCGATCCTTTACTGGGGGCTCTTCGGCTTCGTCGTGCGCGCGCATGAAGAGACGCGCGTGAAGAATTCCCTCCTGATCGGGTTCGGCCTGGCCCTGGCGCTGCACGCGCTGGCCGTGCGGCTCTGGACGGCCGACGAGCGCTCGATCCCGACCTCCTACGGCGGCGCCGTGCTCTCGGTGGGTGAGCTCTCGATCCCTCTGGTTCGTCTCGCGACGCTGGTGCTGGCGCTGCTGCTGATCGGCGCGCTGCAGCTGCTGCTCTCGCGCTGGCGCTGGGGCAAAGCGATCCGCGCGACGGCGGAAGACTGGCAGGCCGCGCTGCTGACGGGCATCGACATCCGGCGCGCCTATCTCCTCGCCTTCGCGCTCGGCACGGCGCTGGCCGGCGCCGCCGGCACGCTGGTGACCGTGGCGTATTCGGTCAGCCCGTCCATCGGGCTGGAATGGACGCTCAAGGCGTTGATCGTCGTCGTCCTCGCCGGGCTCGGTTCGATGATGGGCACCTTCGTCGGCGGCCTCGTGCTCGGCCTGGCCGAAGCGGCGAGCGCGGCGACGTTCGGGGGCCCGTACCGCGAGATCGTCGGGCTCGTGATCTTCGTCGTCGTGCTCACCGTGCGCCCGCGCGGGCTCTTCGGCCGATGACGTCGGGCGGCCACGAGCGCCGCTGGGCCGCCGCCATCCTCGCCGCGCTCGCGCTGCTCGCGCTGCTGCCCCTCGCGGCGCCGCGCGACGACGTGCTGAACTTCGTGTTCCTGATCTTGCTGGCGATCATACTCGCGGAGTCGTGGAACATCGTCGCCGGCTACGCCGGACAGGTGAATCTCGGCCACGCCGCGTTCTTCGGCCTCGGCGCGCTGGTCACGCGCACGCTGTGGACGGACGGCATCCCGGTGCTGCTGGCCATGGCGGCGGGCGCGGCCACGGCCATGCTCTTCGCGCTGGTGATCGGCGTGGCGGCATTCCGGCTGCGCGGCGCCTACTTCGCCATCGGCACCCTGGCCCTCGGCGAAATACTAAGGACCACCGTCGGCAACGTGCTGCCGCAGATCTCCACGCTGCCCGCGGCCACCATCGCGAGCTACCGGCTCACGCAGCGCTACTACCTGGCGCTCGGCCTCGCGGCCGTGTCGGTCATCGCGGTGACCGCGCTCGCGACCTCGCGCCTCGGCCTCGGCATGCGCGCGATCCGCGAGGACGAGGAGGCGGCGGAGGCGTCCGGCGTCGGCGCGCTCTCGCTGAAGCTGACGGCGCTCGCGCTGTCGACGGCGCTGGCCGGACTGGCGGGCGGACTCTTCGCCTACTACCACATCAGCTACTACCCGTCGCACCCGTTCGGTCCGCAGTGGACGTTCGACGCGCTGCTGATGACGTTCATCGGCGGCGTGGGCACGCTCCAGGGGCCGGTGCTCGGGGCCGTGCTCTACGTCGTCCTCAAGGAGTACCTCGCGCTGCACTGGGTCGACATTCACCTGCTGATCTTCGGCGCGCTCTTCGTGGCCATCGTGCTGCTGCTGCCGGGCGGCCTCGTGCAGGCGGCGGAGCGGGCGCGCGCGGTGCTTGGCGGTTCTCGACGCGCGGCGTAGGCTGGAACGAGCCAAGGAGGCTGCCGTGACGACGATCGGGATCCTGCATCCGGGCGAGATGGGCAGTTCGGTGGCAGCGGCGGCGCGGGCAGGAGGCTCGCGCGTGATCTGGGCGTCGGCCGGGCGCGGTGAGGCGACACGCCGGCGCGCCGCCGCCGACGGCCTCGAGGACGTCGACACACTGGTCCGGCTCGCGCGCGAGAGCGAGATCATCCTGTCCGTGTGCCCGCCGGCGAGCGCGCCCGCCGTCGCGCGCGAGGTCGCGGCCGCGCGCTTCGGCGGCACTTTCGTGGACGGCAACGCCGTCGCGCCCGCGACGACGCGCACGATCGGCGAGATCGTCACCGCCGGCGGTGCGCGCTTTGTCGACGGCGGCATCATCGGCCCACCCGCCCGCAAGGCGGGCGACACGCGCCTCTATCTGTCCGGCCCCGGCGCCGCCGACGTCGCCGCGCGCTTCAAGGGCAGCCTGCTCGAGGCGATCGTGCTCGACGGCCCCGTCGGCGCCGCCTCCGCGATCAAGATGGCGTACGCCGGCTGGAACAAGGGCTCCCAGGCGCTGCTGCTCGCGATCCGCGCGCTCGCCGCGCACGAGGGCGTCGATGCGGCGCTGGTCGCGGAGTGGGCCCGCTCGCAGCCCGACGTGACCGCGCGCTCCGAGCGCGCGGTGTCCGCCAACATCAAGAAGGCCTGGCGCTTCGTCGGCGAGATGGAGGAGATCGCCGCCACGTTCGATGCGGCCGGGCTGCCGGACGGCTTCCACGACGCGGCCGGTGAGATCTACCGGCGGCTCGCCGGCTGGAAGGACACGGCGACGCCGCCGTCGATGGCGGAGGTCGCCAAGACGCTGGCGCCATGAGCGGCCTCGGCATCCGGCGGCTGCAGCATCTCGTGCTCTGGGTCGCCGACGTCGAGCGCAGCGAGCGCTTCTACCGCGACGTGCTCGGCTTCGAGGTCGCGCATCGTTATCCGCAGGCGGCGTTCATGCGGATTCCGGGGAGCGACGACGATCACAACCTCGGGCTGTTCGAGCAGCCGGGACTGCGCGAGCCCGACGAGCACGCGGCGCGCATGTACCACGCGGCGTGGGAGGTCGGCGCGCTGTCGGATCTCGCGCGGGCGCGGCGCGTGCTGATCGACGCCGGCGCCCTCGTGGGTCAGTCGGACCACGGCGTGAGCCTCTCACTCTACGCGAAGGATCCCGACGGCCTCGAGTTCGAGCTGTTCTGGACGGTGCCCGACGGCAAACCGATCGGTACGCGTCCGCTGGACCTCGACGCGGAGCTAGCCAGGCGCGGCGTCAGCGCTTAGCCGATGCCTCCCTCCTTCCATCTCTTCAGAAGCTGATAGAGGCTCTGCGCATCAACGCCGAGCGCGCGTAGCCGGATCGGCCGCCTCTGACCCCGGACGAGGACCTCGACCTGTGGGGGCCCGAAGCGATCTTTCAAAGCGTCGCTGATTCCGATGGCGTCGACGTCGTCGCGGCGCAGGATCCGCCTGCGAACCGGATATCGGATCTCGAGCTGGCCGGGCGAGACGACGCAACCCGACACGGTCGTCAGGTATTCATGGAGACCGATGGCGACCGTCAGGGTCATGGAGCCATACCCCAGGGCGGCGCGTCCGCTGATGGCGAGATACACGCCGATGAGCGCAAACGCCACGAGAGCGCCGATGTAGTACAGATGGTGTGAGACACGCTTCGTGAACTTCGCCGGCAAGGGCTGGTGCTCCAGCGCCAAGCGCACTTTTTCCGCAAGGGCAGCCCGAAGCGTCTCGAATCCCGTGAGGTAGTAGTCCAGCGTCATTCGGCTGCGGCCGGCGACGTCAAGCAACTCCAGACGATGCCGGAACCGCCGTTCGCGGACCGATCGAATGTCGCCCCAGCGCAGCAGGGCGGCGTCCTTCGCCATGTGGGCCGGCCACAATCCATCGTCGTCGAGCACAACCGTGGACCGTGGCAATCGTTGCGTCGTTCGATATGCGAGCCACGCGAGCCCACCGTAGAAAAGGACGCCGAGGGCCGCGCAGAGCCATAATGCGACTAGGGCGCGCACGCGACCGCCCGTTGGAACGAGCGGCAACGCGAGATGGAGCAGAGCCACGACCCCGAAGAACCACAGCGCCCAGCGATTTCCCCTGGCGAACCGGGGGTCGATCGTAAACGTCCGTAGCGCAGCCGATGGCACGAGTCGTTTTCCGGCAGGCCGCTCGGCCGCTCCCGGTCGACGCGCGAACGCCCCGCTAACCTTTTTTCGCGGGCGCGTGCTTGCCGCTGAGCTGCGGCGTCGTTCCCTCTTGGCCCTTCTGCTGCCGGTCCAGGCGCGTCTCGCGGTCCCACGTGCGCTTGAGGGCGTCGCGGATGTTGAAGCGCAGCGTCCCCAGCCCTTCCGTCTCCACCTCGATCCGGTCGCCGTCCTGGAAGGCGCTCAGTCCGCGATGGTTGGTGCCGGTGGCCAGCACGTCGCCCGGCTCCAGCGTGTGGATGGAGGTGACCCACTCGATGCAGCGCGGGATCTTGTGCGCCATGTCGTTGGTGTTGAAGTTCTGCTTTACCGTCCCGTTCACCGAGAGCCTGATCTGCCGTTGATGCGGGTCGGCGATCTCGTCGGCGGTCACGAGCCAGGGCCCGAGCGGCGCGAAGGTGTCGCGGGATTTCATCTGGTAGAAGGTGTTGCCGGGTGGCAGGAGCCCGCGCGCCGAGCCGTCGATGAAGTTGGTGTAGCCGAACACGTAGCTCATCGCGTTGGCCGCGCTCACGTGCGAGGCGCGCTTGCCGATGATCACGGCCATCTCGGCCTCGCCCTCGAAGATCGTGGCCGGCACGTCCGGGAGCACCATCGTGTCGCCGTCGCCGATGATCGCCGAGGGGGCCTTGAGGAAGGCGTTGATGGGCGCCGGCTCGCTGCGGGTGCCGTCCTCCATGTAGTTCACGGCCATGCAGACGATGTTCGTCGGCTTCGGCAGCGGCGGCCGGATCTTCACGCGGTCGAGCGGCACCCCGCGCTCCTGGGCGGCGGCGGCCTCGAGCTTGGGGCGAACCTCGGCCCAGCGCTCGATCACGCCGCGGATGATGTCGTGCGGCCCCAGGTGCGGAATGTCCTGCACCACGCGTGCGACGTCGACGACGGCATCGCCCTTCAGCACGCCCAGCGTGAACTCGTCGAAGAACACGATCTTCATGGTCGCCTCGCTGTGGTCAGAATTTCAGGAATGCGCGCAGCGCGTCGAGGACCGCTTCGGGGTTGTCCTCGTGCAGCGTGTGGACGGCGCGCGGGATCTCGACGAGGGTGCCGCGCGGCAGCTCGCGCGCCATGCGCTGGGCCACATCGGCGTCGAGCACCATGCTCTCGGCGCCGCGCAGCAGCAGCAGCGGCGCCTTGATCTCGCGGATGGTCGCCCACCAGTCGACGTCGCCCATCACGCGGCGCTCCTTGATCGACGGATGCCACTTCCAGACGAGCCGGCCATCCTCGCGCGCGCGCAGGCTCGACGACGCCACCCAGCGGTAATAGTGGATACCCGGATAGGCGTTGCCGCGCAGCAGGTGCCGCGCCGCCTGCTCGATCGACTCCCACGTCTCGGGCTCGGGCGGTCCGGACGAGGGCGCGCTCGCCTTCTTGCTGATCTCGGGTCCGATGTCCAGGACGACGAGGCGATCCACGAGCTCGGGGCGCTTGGCCGCGAAGTACATCGCGCTCCGCCCGCCCATCGACAGCCCGACGAGCGTGAGGGCGCGCAGGCCGAGCTGGTCGACGACGCTCGCGAGGTCGCGGAACGAGCCGGCGGCGTCGTAGACGTCGGCGGGATCGCTGTCGCCGTGACCGCGCGCGTCGAGCGCCATCACGTGGAAGTGCGGCTGCAGGGCGATGGCGAGCGTGTCCCAGGCGTGCGCGTGGCCGGTGAAGCCGTGCAGCAGGAGCAGGGGCGGGCGGCCGTCGCCGCCCCAGTCCAGCAGGCGCAGGCGTCGTCCGTCGACGACGAGATCGCGCTCGTTCGGGCGCAGGAGGTTCATCATCGCGCCCCGCCTAGATCAGCCCGTAGAACTTCCCCGCGTTCTCGCACGTGATCTTGTGCGTGACGTCGGCCGGCAGGTGGCCGAACTGCTCGGCGATGTATTTCGACGACTCGGGCCAGACGCCGTCGGGGTGCGGGTAGTCGGAGCCCCACATCAGCGTCTCGACGCCCATGTCCTCGATCAGCTTGGTGCCGATGCGGTCGTACTGAAACGTCGCCTTGCACTGGCGGCGCCAGTAGTCGCTGGGCTTCATCGTGAGGCCGAGGTCGCGGAAGCGGTCCTCCCACTCGTAGTCCATGCGATCGAGCGCGTAGGGGATCCAGCCGATGCCACTCTCGCCGAACGAGATCCGGATGTTCGGATAGCGCTCGAGGACAGCGCGGCCGATGACGGCGGACAGGATATTGACCAGGTTCAGCTGGAAGCTCGAGACCGCGGTGAAGAAGGCGGCCCGACGGATCAGCCCCTTCTGCTCGTCGATCTTGCCGGGCGGCAGCGACGGGAAGGTGTGGAAGTGCAGCGGGAGGTTCACGTCGTTCACGGCCTGCCAGAGCGGCTCCCACATCGGATGCCACATGGGTTCCATGTCCCATGAGCACGACAGCTCCATGCCGCGCAGCCCGAGGCGGCCGACGCGGTAGATCTCCTTGACGGCCGCGTCGATGTCGCCGTACGGCAGGCACGCCAGGCCGATGAAGCGCGTGGGGTCGTGCTTGCAGAAGTCCACCAGCCAGTCGTTGTAGATGCGGAACATCTCCGTCGCCGCCTCGTGATCGTTCAGCCGCGTCGCGGCGCCGAGGATGCCGAAGATCACCTCGGCCTGCACGCCGTCGCGGTCCATGTCCT
>WNFR01011737.1_pt1 | contig 12600 bp, 11 predicted proteins | sample 5400221 | NCBI WGS metagenome assembly WNFR01 (sample SAMN13153357, study PRJNA577476) | soil metagenome | isolation source: 40 cm soil under Madrone tree | place: USA:California | collected 2016-06-14 | reverse complement strand
TCGGTAACGGCGATCGCCGACCAGAACTGCATGTTCGAGCTGGTGGCGGCCGATTGCGCGGCGGCGATCAGCGTCTCAAGCGTGCCGGCGGGCACCGCGTCGGGCAGGTAGCCGCGCACCGAGCGGTGGGCGAGCATCGTGCCGATGGTCTCGTTCCAGGGACCGGCCGGCGCTACGGCGTCCGCTCCATAGCGCTGGCCGAGGGCGGTGCCCTTCGAGGTCGTCGGGCGGGTCAGCGCGTCCATGCAGGCGTTCCTTGTGGTTTGGAGCGTGTTATCGCCGTGACGAGCGCGAGCAGGATGAACACGGTGACGATGGCGAAGATCATGCGTGGCTGGCCGCGGTCCATCAGCCAGCCATAGAGCAGCGGCGCGATCATGCCGCCGAGATTGAAGCCGGTCGAGACGAAGCCAAAGACCTTGCCGAACGAGCCCGCCGGCGTCACCGCGCGCACCATCATGTCGCGCGACGGCTGGATCATGCCGTTGAGCAGACCGCCGAGGGACATCACGCCGATCAGCAGGGCGGCCGGCATGTCGACCCAGCCCATCAGCACGGCCATGGTCGAGGTGCAGGCAAAGCCCACCGCCGCCACGCGCTCATGGTGGATGGTGCGGTCGGCGATGATGCCGCCCAGCAGCACGCCCGCCGCGCTCATCAGCAGGAAGCCCGACAGGCCGATATTGGCGACGGAGAAGGGCGTGCCATGAATGGCGCCCATCGCCACCACGCTATAGGTCTGGATGCCGCCATTGGCCATGGCGAGGCAGAGGAAGAACAAGAGGTTGCGCAGGATGGCCGGGCTCAGGAGCAGGTCGAGGCCGACCTTGGTATCGGGCTTGGCGGGGGCGTCGGGCTTGGCCGGTGTGGCCGCGGCAGGCTTGGCTGTCGAGCGGGGCAGGACGCTGCCGGCCACGATCAGCAGGAAGGCGGCGGCGAAGGAGAGGCACGCGGCGAACAGCAAGGCGCCCTGCCAGCCCCAGATCGCCGAGCAGCCCAGCACCATCGCCGGCGTGACGCCCGAGCCCAGGTAGCCGGCGAAAGTGTGGATCGAGAAGGCCTTGCCGATGCGCTTGCCGTCGATCGTGGCCGACAGGATGGAATAGTCGGCCGGGTGGTAGACGGTGTTGGCGACGCCGAGCAGGCCATAGGCGATGACGAAGAACCAGTAACCGGGCAGCAGGGCCGCGAGCGCGATCGCGGCGCTGCCCACGACCAGTCCGCCGGTCAGCATGGCGCGCGGGCCGAACCGGTCGACCAGGAAGCCGGCCGGGGTCTGCAGCAAAGCCGAACAGACATTGAAGGCGGTGAGCGCGAAGCCGATCTCGATATAGCTGACGCCGAATGCGTCCTTCACCTGACCGAAGATCGGCGGCAGCAGCATGATGTGCACGTGGCTCACGAAGTGCGCGATCGCGATCAGCGAGATCACGCGCGCGTCGCGGCTCAGGCCGGCCTTCTCCGGCGCCGGCACGTCCGCCGGCAAGTCCAACGGGTCACTCGTCGACGACATTGACGCTCAAGGTCCCGATGCCAGAGATTTCGACTTCGACACGGTCGCCGACCTTCATCCAGAGTGGCGGTGTACGGCCTTGGCCGACGCCGTCCGGCGTGCCGGTGGCGATGATGTCGCCCGGTTCGAGCCAGGTGACGGTCGAAAGATACTCGATGATGGCCGCCACGTTGAAGATCATGTGCTCCGTCGTGTCGCGCTGCACAACGGCGCCATTGAGCCGGGTGGCGAGGGTCAGCGCCTGCGGATCGCCGATTTCATCTGATGTGACCATCCACGGCCCGAGCGGCGCGGTGGCGGGAAAGTTCTTGCCCGCCGTCACCGAATGCTTCTGGAAGTCGCGCACGCTGACATCGAGGAAGCAGGTATAACCCGCAACGACCGAGAGCGCGCTGCCCCGCGCCACGTGCCGGCAGCGCTCGCCGATGACGATGGCGAGCTCGCCCTCATAGTCGAAATGCACGGACGCCTTGGGTCGCACGATATTGCCGCCCGGTGCCACCAGGGTGTTGTGCAAGCGGCTGAAGACGCTGGGCTCGGTCGGCAGCTTGAGGCCCATCTCGGCGACATGGGTGGCGTAGTTGATGCCGATGCACAGGATCTTCTCCGGATCGGGGATGACCGGTGCGAGTTCGACTTCATCGAGCTTGAAGTCCGGGCGCGCGCCCTTGGCTGCCGCCGCGAGGTCGGGCAGCGCCTTGGCCGCGATGGCGGCGCGCAACGAGGGCCAGCGCGCCGACAGATCGACGATCCCACCCCCGACGACCGCGCCGAACTTTGCCACCTCCGCATGGCGAAAACTTACATACCGCATGGAAGTGAACGAGCCCGATGGGCCGGGTTGTGTCAAGGCGGCCGCAAGGGACCTTTCGCTTTAGCCCAGCAGCTTCGCCAGCCCCTTTGAAAGTCCAACGCTCCCGACCGCTGCCGGTTTTGCAAAAGCGCCGGTTCGTGCCTTCGCCGGCTTCTGCCGCGCCAGCGACTCCGCAAGCGTGATGGCGCAGGCGACGCCGTCGAGCAGCGGGACCTCGACCTTGAGACCGAGTTTTGCCGCCAGGCCGGCGAGACCCGCGCCACCCAGGATCACGACGTCGGCGCCGTCCTCACGCACGCAGGCCGCGCAGCCGCGCGCCAGCATGGCGAGCGCCGCCTTGGGATTCCTGGCTATGGCCGCACCTGTCGGCGCCACGGTGCGCACCGACGCCAGTCGTGACGAGAGACCTTGTGCCGCCACGAATTCCTCGAGCATCGGCTTCCAGCGCTCGCCACCGGTGACGATCGAGAAACGCTGACCGAGGCTGCAGGCCTGCAGAATCGAAGCATCGGCCATGCCGACCACCGGCACGTCGCTCACTTCCTTCAGCGCCACGAGACCGGGATCGCCGAAGCAGGCCAGCACCACGGCGTCCTTGGGGCCGCGGTCGTTGGCGAAAGCGTCGAGCGCGGCGTGGCCCGCCACGGCATAGGCGGCGCGCGAGGCGATGTAGCGCGGCCCGAAGGTGCCGTTCACCGCCCGCAATTTCGTACCAGCCTGGGCGAAGGTCCTGGCGGTCTTCAGGACCAGCGCCGTGATCGAGGCGGTCGTGTTGGGATTGATCAGGAGAATCTCGACCATCGTTTCGCGTTACTCCTGCATGATTTCCTTGAGGCGGGCGGCGTCGTGATTCTCGCCGATCGACAATGCGCAGATGCGCGAGACATGGACGAGCGGCAGGCCGCTCTCGCGCGCCCAGGCGTTGAGTTGCGTTTGCGCCGCTCGCGCATCCTTTTTCGAGGTGCCCTTGTCGGAGAGCGCCAAGCCGCTGTCGCGCAGGCAGAGCAGCACGTCGCCCGACAGAACGTAGGAATCGCGGCCGAGGAAGCGCAGCAGATACTGCCCGCTATAGCCTCCGAGCCGCGAGCCGCGCTTGGCCAGGATGTCTAAAAGCCCGATCTGGTCGTCCGCCGGCCAGTCGGCCAGGAATTTGCCGAAGCTGCCATGTTCGGCGGCGATGTCGCTCACGAATTTCGCATTCTCGCGCACCGACCTGATCTTCTGCGGATTGCGCACGATGCGCTTGTCCGAGGTGAGCTGCTCCCAGAACTCGGCCGGCTGAAACAGCAGCCGCTTGGGGTTGAAGCCCAGAAAGGCCTCCTCGAAGCCCGGCCATTTCTTGTCGATCACGCTCCACACGAAGCCGGCCGAGAAGACGCGTCGCGCGATCTCCGACAGCACCCGGTCGTCCGGAAGATTCGCCAAAGCCTTGTTGTTGCGCGGCTTGGGCAGCAAGGTCGCCAGCACCTTCTCGCCGCCCTTGCGCCGGGCGGCGCGTTCGCGGATGCGCTTGAACGAAACCCTGGCCACGGTGGTTATTCCAGCCAGCCGTCGAAGAAGTCGAACACGCTCGCCTTGAACAAGGCATGCGCGATCGCCGAGAAATGATCGCAGCCCGGCAAAGTGACGGCCTTGGCGCCGGGAATCGCCTGGGCCAGCCCTTGCGGGGATCCGGCGAGCTGGTCGCGCGCGCCGGCCACCACCAAAGTCGGGCGTCGGATGGCTAAAAGCGCGTCGGGCGTGAAGGGCGTGCGCGGGCCGCGCGAGCAGGCGGCGAGCGCCAGCCGGTCCTCCTTCTGCTCGTCGGCGAAGTGCCTGAAACTCCGCATCATCGGATCGGCGATCGAGTCGGGGGAGTCCGCCTCCATCGCCTCGGCCATCGCATTGTCGGTGCGCGGCTCGAAGACCTTGGCGCCAACGCCGCCCACCACGAGATGGTCGATGCGGCCCGAATCCTCCAGCGCGGCGGTGAGCGAGATGTAGGAACCCATGGAGAAGCCAAGCAGATGGGCGCGCTTTACGCCGGCATGGTCCATCAGCGCGAAGACATCGCGCGCCATCGCCACGCGGCTATACAGGGCGGGATCGTGCGGCTTGGCGCTCTCGCCATGGCCGCGATTGTCGAAAGCAAGGCCGCGCATGCCCTTGCGCTCGATGGCGTCGTACCAGCCGACGCGTTTCCAGTTTTCGTAGCGGTTGGAGGAGAAGCCATGGACCAGGACCACGGTCTTTCGCGCATCGCGCGGACCGAAATCATCGTAGGCGAGGGAGAGTCCGTCGGAGGTGAACTGAGCCATAACTTTCCCTAGCCCGAGCCATGAATGGTCACAAGTTGATCCGGTACGGTAAGTGTCGGACAAGTGAGGTCAACGGGGGAACGCCAATGGTCGAAACGGACCGCTTCAAGGGCAAAATCGGCGCGACGGTGCAGGAATCCACGCCGCACTGGCCGGAAGGCCCCAAACGGCCGCCGGGCCTTGATAAGAAGGGCGCGCCGAATATCCTCGTCGTGCTGTTCGACGATGTCGGCTTCTCCGATCTCGGTTGTTACGGCTCGCCGATCGCCACGCCGACCATCGACGCCATCGCCGCGCGCGGCCTGCGCTACACCGGCTTCCACACCACCGCCATGTGCTCGACCACGCGCTCGGCGCTGCTGACCGGGCGCAACCACCATTCGGTCGGCGTCGGCTGTCTGGCCAATTTCGACAGCGGCTTTCCGGGCTATCGCGGCAAGATCAGCCACGAGGCCGGCACCATCGCAGAGATGCTGCGCCCGCATGGCTATCGCAACTACATGCTGGGCAAGTGGCATGTGACCTCGCTCACCGAGACCGGCGCCACCGGCCCGTTCGACGGCTGGCCGCTCGGCCGCGGCTTCGATCGCTTCTATGGCTTCATGGACGCCGAGACCGACCAGTACGCGCCGGAGCTGGTGCGCGACAACACGCCGATCGATCCACCCGGCACCTTTGCCACCGGCTATCATCTGACGTCCGACCTGGTCGACCAGGGCATCCGCTACCTCGCCGACCATGTGAGCGACGACGCCAAGAAGCCGTGGCTGATGTGGCTCGCCTTCGGTGCCTGCCATGCGCCGCACCAGGCGCCGTTCGATCTCATTCGCACATATGACAAGGAATTCGCCGCCGGCTGGGACGCCGAGCGCGACCGGCGCCTCGCACGCCAGAAGAAGATGGGCGTGGTGCCGGCCGACACGCGCCTGCCGCCGCGCAACGACGCCGTGCGGCCGTGGGACGAGGTGCCGGAGGCCGAACGCGGCCTCTACACGCGCCTGCAGGGCGCTTATGCCGCCATGCTCGATCATGCCGACCGCCATCTCGCACGGTTGATGGCCTTTCTCGAGGAGTCCGGCCAGGCCGAGGACACTTTGGTCATCGTCATGTCCGACAATGGCGCCAGCCAGGAGGGTGGCCCCTTCGGCATGATCAATGCCATGGGCCCGTACAATCTGCGCCGCGAGCCCATGGAAGAGAAGATCGCGCGTATCGAGGATATCGGCGGACCAGACACGCACTCCAATTTCCCGCTGGGCTGGGCGATGGCCGCCAACACGCCCCTGCGGCGCTACAAGCAGAACACCCATGGCGGCGGCATCCGCGATCCGCTGGTGATGTCCTGGCCGCGGGGCATCGCCGCGCGCGGCGAGCTGCGTCCGCAGTTCTGCCATGCCAGCGATCTGGTGCCAACGTTGCTCGACATCGTGGGCGTCGAGCCGCCCGCGACCATCGCCGGCGTGCCACAGATGCCGATCGAGGGCGTGAGCTTTGCCAAAAGCCTCGCCGATCCAGCCGCGCCGGCCAAAGCCACGCCGCAGTATTTCGAAATGTTTGGCCATCGCGGCCTGTGGCGCGACGGCTGGAAGGCGGTGGCCTTCCATCCGCCCGGCACTGCCTTCGAAACGGACAAGTGGGAACTCTACCATCTCGACCGCGACTTCAGCGAAACCGAGGATCTGGCCGAGCGCGAACCGGAAAAGCTCAAGAGCCTGATCGACGAATGGTGGCGCCAGGCCGGGCAGCACAAGGTCCTGCCGCTCGACGACCGGTTCGGGCCGCGCTTCGCCGACAATGCCCTGCGCGTCCACGCGCCGCGCAAGCGCTTCGTCTTCCACACCGGTGTCGGCCACGTGCCCACCGACGTGGCGCCCGACGTGCGCGGCCGCAGCTACACGATCGAGGCCCATGCGCGCGTCGACGGCCCCACCACCGAAGGCGTGCTGATCGCCCACGGCGACATGACCTCGGGCTACGCGCTCTACGTCAAGGACGGTCGCCTGGTCTACGACATGAATATCGGCGGCGAGCACCATGTGGTCGTCTCGGATCGCGTACTCGAGGCCGGCAATCGGCGGCTGGCGGTGCGCATGCGCCGTAACAAGGGCATCAACACCGCCACCTTGCTGATCGACGGCGCGCCGGCGGGTTCGCTGGAGACGCAGGTGGGCTTCTACAATTTCATTTCCTGGTCGGGTCTCGATATCGGCCGCGACCGCGGCAGTCCGGTCTCGCACTACGACGCGCCCTTTTCCTTCACCGGCAAATTGCGCAAGGTCGACGTCGTCATGGACGACGACCAGGCACTCGATGGCGCGGGCATCGCCCAGGCGGCGCTGGGCCGCGAATGAATCCTCGAGCATGACAACGGCATCGTCTTCTTCCCCGGGGATCGACAGCCCCTATGCCTGGCGGCTGGCGATCGTGTCGATGTTCTGCATTGGCCTGGGCGGCGGCGCGATCTATCTGCCAGTGGTGGGGCTGAAAGAGATCGCCGCCGAGTTCGGCGACCGCCGTGCCGTGCCGTCGTTCGCCTATATGCTGGGTTTTTTCGCCATGGGCCTGGGCGGCGTGGCGATGGGCTGGCTGGCCGACCGCACGAGCCCGCGCGTGCCGCTGCTGATCGCGGGCGTGTCGATCGCGGCCGGCGGCTGGCTGGCGTCGAGCGGCGGCGAGCTGGCGCTTTACGTGGGCTATGCCCTTCCGCTTGGTTTCCTCGGCAACGCCGCCACCTTCACGCCGGCCATGAACAACATCCAGGGCTGGTTCGACCGCCGCCGCAGCACTGCCGTCTCGATCGTTTCGGTCGGCCCGGCGCTTTCGGGTTTCGTCTGGCCGCAGATCTATCGCTGGCTGCTGCCGGACGTGGGCTGGCGCCAGACCCTGGTGATCTACGGCGTCACCGCGGGCACGCTGCTGTTCGCCTGCGCCCTCTATGTGCGGCCCTCGCCGGTCGCGCGCAGCAAGGCCGCGCGTGCGGTGGAGGATCTCTCGCGCCTGCCGATGTCGTCGCCCGCGATCATGGCGCTGTTGTCGGCGGCGGGCTTCTGCTGCTGCGCCGCCATGGCCGTTCCCTTCGTGCACATGGTGGCCTTCTGCGGCGACCTCGGCTTTGCCTCGGCGCGCGGCTCGGAGGCGGTGTCGCTGATCCTGTTGACGGCGGTGGCCTCGACCTTCGCCATGGGCCGGTTGGCCGATTATATCGGACCGCTGAAGGTGAGCCTGCTCTGCGCGCTCATCCAGATCGCCTCGCTTTCAGGTTTCGTCTTCGTGGACAGCCTCTCGGGCATCTACACGCTGTCGGTGATCCACGGCATTCCCTACATCGCCATCGTGCAGGGCTATGCGCTCATCCTGCGCCACCTCTACGGTCCCGCCATCGCCGGCTGGCGGTTGGGGGTGGTCATGCTGTTCGCCATGGCCGGCATGGCGGTCGGCGGGTGGCTGGGCGGCGCCATCTTCGACGCCACTCTGTCCTACCGCGCGGCCTTCAAGACGGCCCTCGTATTCAACCTATTCAACCTGATGCTGCTGGGCATGCTCCTGTTCTTCCAGCGACGCCAGGGGATGTATCTGCGGAGCGGCGGACTGCTCGCGCCATGAGCTCAGTATCATAGCTGGGAGCGCGCCACTCCAGTGGCGCTCATGATCATGATGCGCCACTGGAGTGGCGCGCTCCCAGCGAAGATCTGAAAGCGACAAAAGGTAATCGGGACCGAGCGATGACTCAAAACATTTACGACAACGAAACTTTTTTCGAAGGCTATGCGCGCCTGCCGCGGTCGGTCGCGGGTCTCGACGGCGCGCCGGAGTGGCCGGCGCTGCGGGCCTTGCTGCCGGAGCTGAAAGGACGGCGGGTGCTCGATCTCGGTTGTGGTTTCGGGTGGTTCTGCCGCTGGGCGCGCCAGGCCGGCGCATCGTTGGTGCAGGGCATCGATGTGTCGGAGAAGATGCTGGCGCGCGCTCGGGTACACCGCACCTGTCGCGCCGAACTGGGTCGTCGATGACGCGGGCCGCAAGACCTGGCCCATCGCGGGCTACCTGGAAGAAGGCCCGCGCCGCACGGATTGGCTGGCCAAGGGCGTGATCAAGCAGCACCGCATGCTGGCCACATACCTCAACATGCTGCTGTGGCTTGGCTTCACTCTCTCGCACATCGAGGAATGGGGGCCGACCGACGAACAGATCGCGGCCCGGCCGAGGCTGGCCGACGAAAGACAGCGCCCACCCTTCCTGCTCGTGGCGGCGCGGCGTTAGAGCCTGTCCATCTTAATTTCTACGCTCGGAATTATTCCTCCCCCATCACATGGGGCAGGTTAGACTGCGGCATCAGCCTCGGAGGGAAAATGAGCAACGCATTGTGGCGGAAGACGGCAGTCGAGACGGTGGCTTTGCTGCGCAAGGGCGAGGTCTCGCCGCTTGAGCTTGTGGACGTGGCGGCCGAGCGAATCGCCCAGGTCGAGCCTGATGTGAACGCGCTGCCCACCCTGTGCCTCGACCGTGCGCGTGACCACGCCAAGCGGCTGATGAAGGGCTCCGATCGCGAGGCCGAAGGCGAAGCGGGCTGGCTGGCCGGACTGCCGGTGTCGATCAAGGATCTCACCGATGTGGCTGGCGTCCGCACCACCTATGGCTCGCCGCTCTTCGCCGACCATGTGCCTACCGCGTCGCATCCCCTGGTCGAGCGCATCGAGCGCAAGGGCGGCATTGTCATCGCGAAGTCCAACACGCCGGAGTTCGGCGCCGGCGGCAGCACCTTCAATGAGGTCTTTGGCCGGACGCGCAATCCCTGGAATACCTCGCTCACCTGCGGCGGCTCGACGGGTGGCGGCGCGGTCTCGGTGGCGACCGGCGAGGTCTGGCTGGCCCAGGGCTCCGACCATGGCGGCTCGCTGCGCCGGCCCGGCACCTATTGCTCGGTCGTGGGCTTGCGGCCGTCGCCCGGCCGGGTGACGCGCGGCACCTCGAGCAATCTCTTCAGCCCGCTCTCGGTGCAGGGACCGATGGCGCGCACCATCCCTGATCTGGCGCTGTTCCTCGACACCATGGCGGGCCTCTGTCCGCACGACCCCATGACCTTCGATGCGCCTGCCGTCTCCTTCAGCGATGCCGTGGCCCGTCCGGTTCTGCCAAAGCGCGTCGCCTTCACCATCGACTATAACGGCAAGGCGGCGATCGACAGCGAGGTCCGCGAGATCTGCCTGAAAATGGCCAGGCGTTTCGAGGAATTGGGCTGCATCGTCGAGGAGAAATCGCCCGATATCGGGCCGGTAGACGAGGCCTTCCTCAATCTGCGCAGCCAGCAATTCGTCGTCGACCGCGAATTGCAGATCCAGCAGCACCGAGACAAGTTCAAGCCCGACATCATCTGGAACACCGAGCGGGGCCTCGCCCAGACGCCGAGCCAGATCGCCTGGGCCGAGCGCGAGCGGGCCGCACTCTTCCGGCGCTTCGCCGTCTTCTTCCAGACCTACGATTTGCTGATCACGCCGGGTTCGCCGACGGCGGCCTTCGACGTCAATCTGCGCACGCCCGACACCATCGCCGGCAAGAAGCCGGAGAACTACATGGCGGGATCCTTGGTGAATTCGGCGATCACCATGACCTCCTGTCCCGCGGTTGCCATCCCGTGCGGCTTCGACCGCTTCGGCCGCCCGGTGGGATTGCAGTTGGTCGGCCGCCCGCGCGGCGAGGCAGCCCTCCTGCAGGCCGCCGCGCTCTACGAAAAACTGGTCGGCCTGGACGCCCTCCTGCCCATCGATCCCAAGCCCGGAACCGTGCCGCCGGCGGTTAACTAAAACCGATTCGTTTACGCAGGCGAGGGGGAGAGGTCATGCGCCGCGTCGTTGCGTGGACGCGGTTCGCCAGGGCGGGCGAATCGCAGGTGATTCCCTCGAGGCCGTCGAGCAGGAAGCCGGCCTGGCTCCAGTCGAGGATCACGGCGCCGCGCCGGCCGCTCATGAGCCAGCGCAGCGGATCGGAATAGAGCGGCAGACGGGTGCGGCGCAGGACCGCGAGGTCTATCCAGTCCTCGCCCAGCGCGCGGGCGATGCCGTAGCGGGTGGCGATCTGGCGGTCGGCGATGCGGCAGGCCACGAGATCGGCGAGCACGCCGTCATCGAAGACCGGCACGATCAGGGCGCAGTCGCCGCCGAGGACGGGCTGGTAGGTGAGGCGGGAGAATTCGACGAAGTCGAAACCCCAGATCGGGCCGGTATGCGTGAGGCTGCAGGCGGCGAGGCTGTCCTTGTATCGGGGATCGCAGGCGATCCGGTAAGCCTGGAGGAGTTCGCGGAGGCGCGACGGGAGGGGCGGTGTAGGCATGCCCACGCAATCGCACGGCCGGGCCCCGGCCTCCTATTCTGGTCCCTACTCAACTCGTCTCATCGGTTGCCCTTGGCGACGATGATGGCGGTGAAGGTGCTGATGTCGGGGCGCGCGCCGGTCCGCTCGCAATGGGCGGTGAATTCATCGGGCGTGATGTCGACCATGACGATTTCGCTGCGGCGGCTGGCCCAGTCGGCGATCTTCTTGGCCTGGAGTTCCTGCCATTCGGCATAGGGTCGCCCCGGATAGTGCCGCACGATGCGCTGGAAGACTTCGTGGTCGGCCGCCGTGACCTTGGGGAAATACTGGGTCGCCATGAGAGTGCCTCGTTGTGCTGGTTGACGCTTATAGCGAGGTTGACGGCCAAGGAAAGGTCCCTCGCTTTGCTCGGGATGACAACATTTTCTTCACCAATGTTTCGAGCCAACGCACGCAGCCAAACTCGACATAGTTGTCATCTGACGCGGAGCATCTCCGCGCTGGAGCATAGCGAGGGACCTTTGCTCAGAGTCTCTGCAGCATCCCACTCCGCTCGCACGCTGGGGTCCGTCTCCGCCGTGACGCCGCGCCGCCGGGCGAATTCTTCCGGGGCCAGCCGCGCCAGTGCCCACACTGCGGCGCCGCGCACCAGGGCGGACTCGTCGGCCATCAGGCGCTCGACGGCCGGCAGGGCGGTGGCGCGGTCGGAGCTGTTGCCCAGCGCATAGGCGACGTTGCGCAGCAGGCGGGCGCGGCCGCTGCGTTTGACGGCGGTGCCGGCGAAGCGCCGGCGGAACTGGGCGTCGTCGAGCGTGGCCAGTTCGGCCAGGGAAGGGGCTGCAAGAGAAGGGCGCGGCGCCAGCGACATGTCGCGCGCTTGCTGCGCGAACTTGTTCCACGGGCAGGCGGCCAGGCAATCGTCGCAGCCATAGATGCGGTTGCCGAGCAGCGGCCGCAGGTCGCGGTCGATCGGCCCTTCATGCTCGATGGTGAGATAGGAGATGCAGCGCCGCGCATCGAGCCGGTAAGGCTCCGGGAAGGCGGCGGTGGGGCAGGCGTCGATGCAGGCATGGCACTGGCCGCAATGATCGCTTTCGGGATTATCCGCCGGCAGGTCGACCGAGAGCAGCAGCTCGCCCAGGAACAGCCACGAGCCGAACTGGCGCGACACCAGGTTGGTGTGCTTGCCCTGCCAGCCGTGGCCGGCCGCCTGTGCCACGGGCTTCTCCATCACCGGCGCGGTGTCGACGAAGACCTTTATGTCGTGGCGGTAGACGTCCCAGATGAATCGCCCCAGCGCCTTCAGCTTGGTCTTCATCACGGCGTGATAGTCGCTGCCCTGGGCATAGACCGAGATCGCCGCGCGGCTGGTGTCGGCCTGGGCCTCGCGCGGATCGTGGGCGGGGCCGTAGTTCATCGCCAGCGACACGACGGTGCGCGCCTGCGGCCACAGGGTCTCCGGATCGGCGCGCTCTTCGCTGCGCTCGCTCATCCAGCCCATGTCGCCCATCCAGCCATCGGCCACGAACTGCGCCAGCCGCTGCAGCCGCAGCGCGCGGGCTTCGCGATCGAGCGAGGCCGGGGCGAAGCCCACAGCGTCGAAGCCCAGCCGCAGCGCCTCGTCGCGGATCGCCGCGCGCAGCTCGAGCGCTGTCGCCTTTTTCGGCGGA
>WNFR01007770.1_pt1 | contig 12603 bp, 9 predicted proteins | sample 5400221 | NCBI WGS metagenome assembly WNFR01 (sample SAMN13153357, study PRJNA577476) | soil metagenome | isolation source: 40 cm soil under Madrone tree | place: USA:California | collected 2016-06-14 | reverse complement strand
CTAGTCACACTGACTAGATTATCACGGAACTGCCCCTCCGCTCAAGGCACGTGCGGCCCACCGTGCCCGCCGCGAGCCAGGGAGTTGGTGCGGCGAACTGTAGACCTTTTCAATTCGCGGACGAGGGTGAGGGGCATCCCATGGATGCCTCTCTCTAACGCCTAAGGCGATATCTACGCGGTTCGCTTGGCGGCGTGCTTTGCTCTCGTGTTGGCCTTCTTGCGGGCTGCCTTTTGGCGGTCCTTGACCAAACCGCCAAGGAACTCACTAAACGGTCGCGCGTTCTGACCGACGCTCGCGGCTTCGAGCACCTTCAGGTAATCGTGGCGACGCTCAACAGGGACGATCGCCCTGGGGACAGCGCTCGCTGCTTAGGCGTCAAGTCAGCCATCTCGTCCGTGTCATACAGCGTGAGCAAGCAGAATTCGTGTGCCTAAAACGCCAGGTAATCGAGCCGCGGTACACGCTCGAATGCCTTTTCACGGGCGACCAAAGTCGCCTCATAGGACAGTGCGGTTGCGGCGATCCACGCGTCGTTTTCTCCCAGTCTGCGGGCAAGCGAGCCTTGAAGCGCGGCCGTGCGCCACGCAATGGCGCGCGAAAGCTGGACGACGCGAAATGGCGCCAGAAATTCCAGCAAACCCTTCGGATCGGTAAACCCTTCCGCAAACTCCCCGAGCGTGATGATGCTGATCGCCGCTGCCTGCCGACGGTGGGCGGTTAGTACTGCTCTTGCGGGACCGCTCTTTCGATTGACGAGCTCATCTTCGAATTCGATTAGAAAGCTGGTGTCAAGCAGCAGCATTGCGTTCGCGTCTGCGCCGGGCCCCTGCTCCCTTGCCCTGAAATGCCTCCATCGCCGCAAGCAAGTCCCCGGCCGTCAGAGCGGGTCGCTCCGAGAGCACGCGCCGAATTACCCTGGAGAAGGACTCCTTGGGGTCACGCTTCTCCCGGACCAGCAGCTCGTAGGCATCGATTTCGATGGAGATGGTTTTGGTAGCCATACACAGATCATGCATGGGCCATGCATGGGAGTCAAGGTCGCCCGAGTTTCCAAGAGCCCGGGGCGGAGCCGACACTTTGGATTAAGCGTCTATTCCGCGCCTAAGTTTGCCAGAAGTAACCCCAGGCGGCGGCGAAGCGTGGGCTATCTGTTCAGCTGGCCGCTTGCGAAAGATAAGATCGAAGAGATGCGGATATCGGAATCAGCTTCCGCGGCGGCGACAACGACATCATGGTCTCTTCCGAATGCTGAACTCATTATCTTTCCGAATGCGCCGGCCACGGTGGCATTTTCCAGTATCACCGGGAGTTCATCGAACAGGCGCTTCGGTTCTTCGAGAACTGATCCTTCCAAGGAGCGTCTGCAGTTCGCGCTTACCGATGCCGCCCGGGCGCTGCGAGGCTTCTTGGCTCGAGTGAGATTCGCTACCCCGCCGGGACAGATACCAATGACGGATGTATTTCAATGGAAGCGCCATTCGGCGATGTTGTCGGCGGATCGCGCAATAACGTCGCCACCGCCGCGACCTCGAGGTGTGCGCGGTTCCTGGCGTAACCGGCTGCAGCGAGCCGACACATGTGTTCCTGCCGGCAGGCGCAGCCGGCGTCAGCACCCGGACCAGAACCAGCCATGTGGGGGAAATCTAACGGCACACCGGACCACAGCCTCCAGCCGCTGGGCGTCCTCGCCCGCGCGGTACTCGCAATGCATCAATCCGCGGCGGGATGAGTGAGACTGGTTCCGGCCAGGCCGTACGTCAGGTATACAGGGTCAGCAGGCTTGCAACACGGTTCGCCGCGTTGCAATACAAAAACAGAAGGATCTCGGCATGAGCCAGGCCAGCTCAACCACCGCGACCACCGGCGTGAAGACCAGCAGCAGTTTCCGCGACGTCCTCACTGCGGAACTGAAAGACGTACTTCCGAACCTTGCCCTGCCGGCGGACGAGATCGACGACGACACTGCGTTGAACTTGACCTTCCACGCCCTCGATCGTCCCACCACCGAGGACCTTGCCGCGTTGTGCCTCTCGGGCGGCGGAATTCGCAGCGCCTCATTCGGCCTGGGTGTGCTTCAGGGTCTCGCTCGCTTCGGTCTGCTCGGACAATTTCACTACCTGTCGACCGTGTCGGGCGGAGGCTACATCGGCAGCTGGCTGAGCGCCTGGCGCTCGATCGAAGACGACGCCACAGTGATCGAGGGGCTGAAGGCGACGGGGTGTGAGCCGCCCCAGATCAAGGGAATTCGCGCCGACAGCAATTACATCACCCCCACGCTCGGGCTCTTGTCGGCGGACACCTGGACGGTGGTGACCATCTACGTGAGAAATCTGCTGCTCAACTGGGCACTGTTTCTGCCGTTCTTTACCGGGTGCCTGCTGTTTCCGCACTGGTATCAGTCGGCGCTGATCTGGGCCAGGCATGATGGAACCGTTCATTCGACGCCCTGGCTCATCTCGGGCTGCGTGCTGCTGACCATCGCATTGAGCTGCGCAGTCTGCGGCCGATTCAGGAAACACGGCGAGTGGGTGTCGCGAGCACGGTTCCTGAGCCTGGTTCTGGCGCCGATCGTGCTTTCGGCCGTCTGTTTCACCGTCGCAGCGGCGTTGGCGGGCGTCCACGGAACGGCCCCAGCGCCAGTCGCCAATGTGCGGACGCAGCTTCTTGACGGTATGGGAGTCGGAGCCCTCATCTATGCGGCCGCGTGGCTCTTCGGTCGGATCGCCGCACGCAGATGGGACGAGAAAGTGCTCGTGCCCGACCTGATCTGTTGGATCATCTCGGGAGCGGTGGTCGGACTGTTGATCACGCTGGGTCTGCAATTGGTTGAAGGGCATGCCCACAATGCGCGTGTCACGGTGATCCTGGGGCTGAGTGGCGTGGTACTGGCTTACCTCGCGGGTGACATTGTCTATGTCGGCGCCTCGAGCTTGTCCCCTCGTGGCGACATGGATCGGGAGTGGCTGGCACGAGCCTCGGGTTGGCTGGCCGCGGTCGCGGTCTCGTGGAGCGCGGTGAGCGCGCTGTCACTCTATGGACCGGACCTGCTGCGGAGCACATGGGGCAACGCGCTCGGCCTCGGGCTCGGCGGTCTCTCGGGCATTCTGACGGTGTTTCTGGGACCGAGCGCACTGACGGCGGCAACCAAGGCCGGTGAGGCCCTGGAGCGGATTCCGCTTACGCGGATCGCCAGCATTGCGGCCGTCGTGTTTGCGGTAGTCCTCGGAGTCCTGCTTTCGTTCCTCGGGCAGCAACTGCTCGCCGCACTGAACGCCCGCGCCGCCTACATCGCCGTATGGGCGGACTTGCCGGTGATGGCAGCCCTCATCGGCGGCTCCTTTCTGATCTCGTTGTTCGTCAACGTCAATCGCTTTTCGCTGCACGCCATGTATCGCCATCGGCTGGTGCGCGCGTTCCTCGGCTCGGCACGCTGCCCCCACCGCCAACCCGACCCGTTCACTGGCTTCGATCCAGACGACAATCGCCACCTGGCGGCGGTCGTGCCGGCATCCGGGACCAACCGGCTGTTTCATGTGATCAACACGACCCTCAATGTCGCCTCGACCAGCAATGCAGCCTGGCAGGAGCGCAAGGCGGAGTCGTTTGCGATGACCCGCCAGTATTGCGGAAATTCCTACGTGGGTTATCAACCCACGAGTGTGTATGGCGGCAAGCGAGGCGGGATCAGCCTCGGCACCGCCATGGCCATCTCCGGCGCTGCCGTCAGCCCTAACCAGGGTTACAACTCCTCGCCACTCGTCGGCTTTCTCCTGATGCTGTTCAACGTGCGCCTGGGCTGGTGGCTGGGAAATCCCCGCCGCAAGAATTTCGGCCGCGAGGCGCCTGTATGGAGCATCACGCCTGCGCTCAAGGAACTCGCGGGCGCAACGACAGACCAGGGTCGATGGATCTACCTGTCCGACGGCGGCCACTTCGACAACCTCGGGCTGTATGAGATGGTGCGGCGGCGTTGCCGCTTTATTGTGGTGGTCGATGCGGGCTGCGACCCGGATTGCAAGCTCGAGGATCTCGGTAGTGCCGCACGCAAGATCTATATCGATTTCGGCATCAGCATCGATTTCGGAAAGCTCGCGATTCAGGCGCGAAAAAACCCGCCGGTACCGGGGGCCCGTTTTGCGACGGCAACGATTTCCTATCCCGGCAGCACGCGGACCGGCTGGTTGCTGTACATCAAGCCCAGCTACTACTGCACGACCGAGGGCGTGGACGTGCGCGGCTACGCCTCCGATCATCCGGCTTTTCCGCACGAGAGCACCACCGATCAATGGTTCAGTGAATCGCAACTCGAGGCGTACCGCGCACTGGCCGCGCATATCGTCGAGCACATCTGCAGCGGCGGCTCAGGCGTCCCGCCGGGTCAGACTCCTGAGCCCCTCACCCTCCAATCCCTCCGAACGACGGCCAAGGCAATCCTCGAGAAAACATAGGGGTGGTTCGATGTACGCCTCTCGGGCACTGATGAACCTGACGATCGTGACGTTCCTGTGCGCGTGCGTGCCCATGCGCGAGACTCGCACGGAGATCCCGGATCAGGCGAGGACCGCGGGCATTCTCCAGGAGCCGACCGCGCTCTCGGCCGCCTGCAACGTGGGGAGCGGAACCGATCACGAGAACCGGCGGGTGATCGAGGACTACGGTTCTTACGTCCTGGCGTTCGCCGAATTCGACGATCAGGGCTGGTCGTACGGCGGCGATCGGCAACTCGCGGCGATCCGGGCGCGACTGCAGGCCGAACTGAAGGACCCGGCGTATGCCGAGTGGGACTTTGTGGTGGTGGTCTTCGTCCACGGATGGCATCACAACGCGCACGACAACGACTGCAATGTCCAGGAAGCGCGCCAGATGGTGCGCATCGCGTCGCAGCAGTTCGACGCCGCGGTCAAGGCCCACAAGTTCGTCCGCAAGCGCCGGGTATTCGGGATCTACGTCGGCTGGCGCGGCGAGTCGGTCAACGCCGTCGGCCTGCGCTACACCACTATCATTGATCGGCGCGACACGGCCGAGAAGGTCGCCAAGGGGTCGGTGCGTCAGCTCCTCGCCGACCTGCACGAACAGCAGCTCATCGCACAGGCCGCGGCGTCCGATCGGAAAGCAGAAGCCGATCAAGCGGCGCGCATGTACACCACGGTCGTCGGCCACAGCTTCGGGGGCTTGATCGTATTCAATGCACTCTCGCAGCAGCTCATCAGCGATCTGACCGCCAAGGCGGACGCGGCCTGCACGCCGGGCGGTGCTCCGGGTGGGACACGCCCGTGGCCGGACAGTGTGGTGCTGATCAACCCCGCCTTCGAAGCGACCCGCTTCGAGCCGTTGAATCGCCTGGCCGACCGCGCGGCCGGCTGCGGCTACGTGGCGTCGCATCCGCTGCTGACGGTCATTACGGCAGACAATGATCGCTGGACGGGAGGCGTGTTCACCGCCGGGCGCCGCGCGCTGACGTTGTTCGAGGGTTATGATGACTCGACGCCGCAATCCCGGGACATGGAGCGCAACGCCAACCTCCGCGCCATCGGCTTTGTCGATCGTTATCGAACCCATCGGCTTTGTCTGCGCCCGGACGGCGCAGGCGCGTATACGACCATTTCCGCAACCCTCACCCCCGTTTCCACGGCAGACCCGCGCACCGTGTCGAGCCGAGTGGTTTGGGTCGTGGGCGCCCCGCCGGACATCGTGGACGGGCACGACGGTTTCCTCTATGCGCGCAAGCGGCAAACCGTCCCCCAGCCGTACCTGCTGTACTGGCTGGTTGCGACGCACGTCGATCCCAGGACTGCCGTCTCGGCGCCGAATACCTGCGGCGGGTGGAAGTGACGCGCGGCTCAATCCTTCAGCGGAGCATGACCATGCGAATCGGTATTCAACGGTTGTTTCTCGCCTGCATCGCATCGACGGCCTTGGTGACCGTGGCTTTCACACAGTCAATGACCCTGAATGGAGAGCAGAAGTGAAGATTGCCTGGCATCAGCCCGCAGCATTGTTGGCAGTCGCGCTTGTCTCTTCGTGTAACAGAGACTCCGATCTGGTCTTGAGTCCGCTCAGCTGCGCCGAAAAAGCCGCCGACGGCCTTCGCCAGATCGCGTCGACACGCGACGCCAGATTCCAGGGAAAGGTAACGGAACAGACCGCTCTTTGTCGGGGTGGCGAGCCCGCCGCAGCGCGGCGCTCCCTGCCCTGGGTGGATTGGGCCAATTACTTTGCAACCGGCGATGAGACTTCGAAGTCATGGCTGCCCACGCAGAACTTCCGGGGCGTCGGCGGCGCCCTCGTTGATCTCGAGTACCAGCGCGCGGAACTCATCAAGTTCAACCTATTCGACAACAGCGGAACGTTCGAGCAATACCGCCGCGACACCGGGGGAAAGGAAGGCGCAGCTCAGAAAACCTGGCCACAGATGCGCCTGCCCGAAAGTGATCCGCACTTCACTGCGGTCGGCGGCGACGGCGAACAGCTTTGCAAGGGCGCGCTGATCCGCAGTCGGACACTCAACGGCATCTGCAACGACTTGACCAACCCGCTGATGGGCTCCACGGGCACCTTGTTCGCGCGCAACGTGCAATTTGAATCGACGTTCCCGGATCTGCAGGTCGATGCGCCTGCCGATGAGCGTGACCGAACAACCAACCGTCACGCCGGACGGATCTCCCTTCTGATCCCCGATCCACAGGTGATCAGCCGCAAGCTGTTTACCCGGGAACAGTCCGATCCTGCCGCCTGTAACGACGGCTACGGCAGGCCGGGACTCTCGAAGGATTCGCATTGCGACTACAAGCAGGCACCCTTCTTCAACGTGCTGGCCGCCTTCTGGATCCAATTCATGACCCATGACTGGTTCTCGCATCTCGAAGAGGGGCACAACAGGGGGGACTATATGAGCGTCGGCTGCGCGTCCCAGAAAGTGAACGGAATCGAGACCCCGCTCACACCGGCAGACATCACGCGCCTTGGCTGTCGGCCGTCCGACGCAATGGAACGGTCGTATGTAGCAGATGCGGACGGTCCCGCCACGTTCATGTCCGGAAACAAAAGCTACTATGCGCGGGCTCCCAAGACATTTCGCAACACCAACACTGCATGGTGGGATGGGTCGCAAATCTACGGCTTCGATGCGCTTTCACGGGCACGCGTTAAGCGCGATCCACACGACTCAGCCCGCCTCTTGATGGTCCAGGTTCCCGGAGCGAATAAACAAGGTGACAGCCAGGGCTATCTGCCGCTCTTGCAGGACGCGGACCCCAAGAACCCGGACTGGACTGGCCAGGAATCCGTCGCGTTCGCCGACAATTGGACCATTGGCCTGAGTTTCCTTCACAACGTTTTTGCGCGCGAGCACAACCAGTTCGTGGACGAGTTCCGGCGTCGCACGAACAAAACGCCCGACGCAGATAGCGGACTGCGCGACCCAGACGCTCCCGACCGCGTCATTCGCTACAGAGACGTCACACCTGACGAGTTGTTCGAGGTCGCACGCTTGGTGATCGCGGCGGAAATCGCCAAGATTCATACGATAGAATGGACTACCCAGCTCTTGTACAACGAGCCGCTGTACCGCGGCATGAACGGAAACTGGAACGGACTGCTGGAGAAGACCAGCTCTCTCTCGCGCGAGCTTGCGGATGTCGTCAGCCGGCTCAAGGCCAGCAACCGGTCGCTAGAGGCCAACCAGTACTACTCCATCCTCGCAGCCGGCCCGGGCATCTTCGGCCTTAAGAGCGCCGCACCCGGCTGGAGCATGGCAGGCGATGACAACCGGCGGGAATTCGTGAACGGCGGCAGCAACCATTTCGGCTCGCCGTTCAACTTTCCGGAGGAATTTGTCACCGTATATCGCCTGCATGCGCTCGTGCCCGACCTGATCGACTACCGCGTTCTCGACGCTGCCAACCAAATCAGCAGTGAGATCCCCGTCGTGGAAACGTTTCGTGGACGCGCCACGCCGTTCATGCACGAGCGCGGACTGGCCAATTGGGGGCTGAGCATGGGCCGTCAGCGGCTCGGTGCGCTGGCGCTGCAAAACCACCCCCGGTTCCTGCAGAACCTGAAGATGGACCGGCTTCATAGTCCGACTCAAACCATCGATGTCGCCGCCCTGGACATACTCCGCGATCGCGAGCGCGGGGTGCCACGCTTCAACGAATTCCGCCGCCAGTACGGACTGCATCAGCTCACGAGCTTCGACGACTTCATCAACCCGAATGACACCCCGCTCGCGCAAGCCGAGCAGGCCAAGCTCGCCAAGGTGATGCGTGAGGTCTACGGGCAACACAGGTGCGACCGCACCAAGAAGATTGCCTATGCGCAGCGCAACAATGACGGCACTGAGATCGACGACTGCCTCGGCAAGCCGGATGGCTCCATGGTCGACAACATCGAAGATCTCGACACCGTTGTAGGCTGGCTCGCAGAGTCCACGCGGCCGCACGGCTTTGCGATTTCCGAGACTCAGTTCGTGGTGTTCATCCTGAACGCGTCGCGCCGTCTCTACAGTGACCGATTCTTTACATCAAGCTTCCGCCCCGAGTTTTATACCGAGCCGGGGGTCGACTGGGTCAACAATAACGGGCCCGCTCCCATGCATGAAACAACTCCGATCAACGGACACCGTAACGAGCCAGTGTCGCCGTTCAAGCGCGTGCTGCTGCGCACTGTTCCCGAGCTGAAGTCAGAGCTCGCGCCAGTGGCGAATGCCTTCGATCCGTGGTCGCGCGATCGGGGGAAGTACTACTCGCTCGACTGGAAACCGCGCCCTGGCGCGGAATCGGATCCTGCATTTGCCGTCAAATGATGCCGCACAGTTGCAACGTGGCTCCGATAACCAGCGCATCCCCCGCCGCGCCGCGGCCGCCGCCGTCAACCGGCGTCGTTGATCTGATGCGTCTGTGTGGTGCCGTCCTGGTCGAAGGCGCACGACATCCACTCGACTTCAATTTGGACGCGGCGTTCCGGGCATGGGCCAGACGCACGTCCGCTCGTCTGGAGAGTGAGAATCTCGTCGTCAACTTCGGCGTGAAAAAGGTGCTGCTCGTCGGGTCTCGTGAGCTATCACTGTACATTCTGAGCCAATTCCCAAGTCGCTACGGATTCTCGACCGGCTCCCTAAAACGATCTGCCATGGCGTTTCTTGCAGCGCGCGCGCTCACAATCAGCGACGACGAGGACTGGCGGCGGCGACGCGCATTCAACGAAGCCGTACTCGAGCCGGAACGGCCGCATGAGCTTGCACAGGAGTTTGTTCGCGCCACCCTGAAGGCGTTCGCCTCCCCGGTCGCAAGCGTCGCGGAACTGCGGGCCGCCATGGGCCGGACGATGCTCGCGATCGTTTTCGGAGGAAGCGCGCCGCCGCGGCTGGTGGATGAAATCCAGAAGCTGTTCCAACTCGTGCAAAACCCTGTCAAGCGTGTACTGACCGCACCGTGGGCCTACCTGCATCGTGCGAGCTTCTACGACGCACTGCGTGCGCTCTGGATGGCGCGGGACGCCGGCGCCAATCCCACCCTGCTCCGAATCGCCAGCCGAGCTGCGGCAGAGCTCGACGGCACCGAGTTGATCGAGCAAATCCCACACTGGATGTTCACCTTTACCGGATCAGCGACGGATCTGCTGACGCGTGCGCTCGCTCTCATCAGTTCCGCTCCTGCCGTCCGTGTCCGCGTGCTGGCCGAAATGCAAGCAGCCGGACCGCTCGACGACGGATGCAACTTCGCTGCGCTGCCGTTTCTCGAGGGCTGCCTCCTGGAGGCCGCGCATCTCTACCCACCGGTAACGCGCACGTTTCATTGCGCATTGGCTGGCGCCACGGTGGGTAACGTCCGCATTGCACCCGGCATGGAAATCATGCATCTGTTCCCGCCGTTCACAACAGACGATGTCGGCGAGGATGCCGATTCGCGATCCTTCAATCCCGATCGCTGGATGCGCGCCGAGCCCCCCGCGTGTTCATTCGATCCATTTCTCGGGGGCGTCCGGCGCTGCCCGGGCAAGAGCGTCATCCTGCTGGTCTGCAAGGTGGCGCTCGCCAGTCTGCTCGTGCAGCACCAACTGGTGGTCGATGCCCCCGGATTGAGGGCACGGTCGCTGCCTGCCGTGTTCCCACGCCGCGGGCTTCGTTTTCACGCGGCGCAAGGGAGCGGAGGTCTGTCGGCATGAGTGCGCACAGTATGGGGCGCTGGACGCCGGAGGACATCGATCGAATCGCGGCCGAGGTTGCGGCGATACCTGCAATTCAGCAACGCTGCCTCGCGAACTCCTCCGAGAATATGAAATTCGCGGACCGGGTTGCGCATCAGTATCAAATTGCCGGCGGCAAGGTGTCGCTCAGGATTGGCACGGAGCTTCCCGAAAATCTGGACGGGGTCGGCCTGTTCAGATCCGGCTTGGAATATACGGGTATTGGCCGAATCTCGACCGGACTGGGCTGCCCGCACGCAGAGACTACCCCGGACTTTCTCGGCCTGAGACTGGCGTTTCTGGCCCCTGATGGAGTCCGGGTTGATTTCCTCGCGATCAACGATCCAGCCGCGCCAACTGACACGCACGGCGAATTCATGAGGCTCCTTGCAGGGACCGCCGAAGCGGCCGGTAGTGAAATCGTTGCGTCCGAGGCCACGCTCGGCCTGAGCCTGGTTCGGAGCCTCGGGCCCGCCCGCGGCGCCCAGATCATTGGGCATGTAACGAAGCAGACTGTGCGAACTGCGCTGTCAAGTACGGCGTACCAGTCCTACTGGACGGGCATCGTCGAGGCGGGTGGCGTCCTCGGCAAGTGCGTGCTCGCCCCAACGCGGGACGAAAATCAATTGCGAGGTCTTGCCGCCGGTCCACACCATCTAACCGGAATTCGATCTGTATTGGCTCCCGTTCATCGACGAACAGACAACGTCCCTGCTCGAGCTGACCAAGGCATGGCAAGAACATCGATGCCTCGTCGGGCGCGCTACCTTTCCAAGGTCTGATCTTGGAAGTGACGAGGCTGTTCTATGGGCGGCACTCGCCGCCGAGATGGGCGCTAATCCCGGAAACTGGGTTCGCGACCGTAATAACAGCATCGCGGAACCGCAGACCGAATTCGGTCTCGCTCGCAGGATTGCCTACAGAAAGAGCCAGGAAGAGCGGTCAGCACTGCCAGAGTCTGATTACGCTGAGGTGTTCTCAAGTGGCGTTATCAGCGACAAATTAGCCGCGGAGCTGAGGCGACGTCGCGCCGCGAAGCGGAGGGTTGGTCATATCGACGCAGCCACTTAGGGCGTTACTCATGAAAACGGCCGCTACCGCATGGAGCCTGTTCCAGCACCGGGGACGAGCCCCGGTCGGTGTTCTTAAAGGTGGATGGGCAGGCTCGGGGCAGGGTTCTTCCTGGTCAGTGCGGTGTACATGATCGCGGAGAAGACCGCCGCCATCCTGGAGAGCTCGGGAGGCGGATCTCCATGACCTGACGCTTTAATTTTAAAGCGGGCAACCACCGAGGAGATGGCAATGGCATACGACGTAGCACAACTGTTGGCGATGTCCCAGGCCCAGCTCGATGACCTCTTTCGTGCGAGCCCGCCGGGGGACATTCCGAACGGCCCGGCCGCCGGCACGGCCATCATCGCGCCGGGGACCAAGTATTCGCAGCCGATCGCACAGATCATCAATCACTTTGGCTGGCAGGGGAAAGTCTTCGACGCCAAGAGCGGCACGCTTAAGAACCGAATTCTGGCGTTCGGCCTCGAGGCCATCATCGCCAAGGTGTACAAGGGCGCCAGCTGGCTCGACGGCAAGGAGTGCATTGTCCTCGACTACTCCGAGACCTCGCTGGTGGCGGACCGGATACGGGACGAGATCCGCCTGATCGGTCCGGGGTTCTATCTGGGAAAGGTCTACTGGGGTAAGGAGCGCCTGATCGACTTCTGCCTCCAGTTCTGATGTCGTGACGCCCCAGTCACAATTCACGGTCGTGGCGCCCGTCCTCCCAGGACGCGAAGGCGCGCTGCGCAAGCTTCTGGCGTCGATGACTTCGCAGCCTGGGATGGCCGACCCGAAGAATGCCCTGCTGCCGTTCGGTGAGTTCCGCCACGTGCATTTCGCCCGTCTGGTGCTACTCGATGATCGGACGCTGGGTGACATCGAGGCCTACGGACTGCCGCGGCCGCAACGGCCGGTGTACCTGGCGTTCGTCGGGGACTGCGACGGGCCCGCGCATGAGTGCCTCGCCGAGCTCGCCCGGCGTGCCGGCCCAGGTTTGCGCGCCGTCTTCGAACACTGTGCGGACTTTGACGGCGCCCTGCTCCCCTGGATGCTCGCACACGACCAGCCGATCGCCGCCAGCTACGTGAACTGGGTGGGACGTACCGTCGTGCAGGTCAGAGAGGAGAGCGCCCTGCAGCAGACGCTGGCCGCCCGGGCCAACCGCGCGCCCGTCGACTCCCCGGCCGTCGCGCAGCAGCGCCGGCGCGAGCTGATCGCTTACGTGCGCTCAGAGCAGGCCGCCGGCCGCTTGTCGCTCACGCCACCTCAGCCGACCCCGCTGCTGTGGCGACTCGCGCAAATCGCGAATGCCCTCCTTGTTCTGTTGATTGGGGTGATCGCCCTGCCGTTCTTCATCGT
>WNFR01005829.1_pt1 | contig 12604 bp, 6 predicted proteins | sample 5400221 | NCBI WGS metagenome assembly WNFR01 (sample SAMN13153357, study PRJNA577476) | soil metagenome | isolation source: 40 cm soil under Madrone tree | place: USA:California | collected 2016-06-14 | reverse complement strand
GAAGCCGAGATCCGCGGCCACCGCCGCACTTATATCGGCGCCCTGCCAGGGCAGATTATCCAGATGATGAAGAAGACCGGTACCAAGAATCCGGTTTTCATGCTGGACGAAGTCGACAAAATGTCGATGGACTTCCGTGGCGATCCGTCGGCGGCGCTGCTCGAAGTGCTCGATCCCGAGCAGAATTTCATGTTCGTCGACCACTACCTCGACGTAGAATACGACCTCTCACAAGTTTTCTTCATTGCCACGGCCAACGTCATGCATACGATTCCGCCCGCTCTGCAGGATCGGATGGAAGTGTTGCGTCTCCACGGCTACACCGAGCACGAAAAAGTTGAGATTGCCAAACAGTTCCTGGTCAAGAAGCAGTTGCAGCAAGCCGGATTGACCGAGAAGAATCTGAAGTTCACCGATGACGCCATCACCGCCCTGATTCGCTCGTACACGCGGGAAGCTGGCGTCCGCAACCTAGAACGCGAAATCGGCAACGTTTGCCGCAAGGTCGCGCGCAAGGTGGTAAAAGACGGGGAAGGCTACAACGTCGCCATCGCTCCGGACAACGTGAACGATTTCCTGGGCGTGATTAAGTTCCGCGACACCTTGGCCCACGAAAAAAGCGAAGTTGGCCTGGTTACCGGCTTGGCCTGGACCGAAGTGGGCGGATCCATCCTGAGCACCGAAGCCACCGTGGTGGACGGCAAGGGCAAGCTCACGCTGACCGGCAAACTCGGCGACGTGATGCAGGAATCGGCGCAGGCAGCCATGTCTTATGTGCGCTCGCGCGCCCATCGCCTGGGATTGCAGCGCGATTTCTACCGCACTCTCGACATTCACGTGCATGTGCCGGAAGGCGCCATCCCCAAAGATGGCCCCTCGGCGGGCATCACGATCGCTACCGCTATTTCCAGCGCTCTGAGCAAGATTCCCGTGCGTCGCGATATCGCCATGACCGGCGAGATTACGCTGCGCGGCAAAGTGTTGCCGATCGGCGGATTGAAAGAAAAACTTCTGGCCGCGCATCGCGCCGGATTGTTCGAGGTGATCCTGCCTCAGGACAATGAGAAAGACCTGGCCGAGGTTCCGGAGAATCTGCGCAATGCCATGAAGTTGCGTTTTGTCGAAACCATGGATCAGGTTCTGGCCGTGGCCCTGGAGCAACCGCTCCCGCAAAGCAGCGAAGAGACGGCGCAGCCGATCGCGCCCATCGCGCCCCTGCCCGCCGAGAGTCCGGCGGCGCACCAGTAAGCTCCCATACCGCCATGTCCCGTGACAGTACCCTGGTCTGCCTCTAGCGTCTGCGCTCGAACAATTGGGGCTGATATAGTCGAGTAGCTCATGGTCCTGAAGTCAGCACCTCAGATTTCGCTGCTTCCCGGAGGTCCTGATGCTGGTAATTCCGCTGGTCACATCGGGCCTCAAGCGCACCGTTGTCGCTACATAAGAGGAGTTTCAGGCCGCTGGTGGCTTCGCCGGCCATTCACTCCTCATCTTCAACCTTGACGCAACTAAACTCGTAGGCAATGATCGAGGCTACAGACAAACAGTGTAACCAAGTAGGCCACGAAGTAAGGCGTAGAGTGAATCCACTTTCACTGGCGGCCGCGAAGGTGCATGTCGGCAAAAGCCAGGAATTGATCCCAATCGAAGGCGGTGACCGCATGCTTGCCGGTACGAATGTGATACGCGATGGTATGCATGATCGGCTGGTCGAGCGCCGGCATCTCACTGGTCCCAAGATCCTGCCGGCCCAGTAGCCGATAGACAGGGCCAGCAGCAATACATGCGAGGAACTCGCCCTTGGGATCGCCCCAGCGATCGTCTTCGGCGCCCGTAATATATACGGGGCGGGGAGCGATCAGGGCAATCAATTCGTGGGTATCGACGGGAAGCTGGTCGACATGATCAGGATATTTTTGGAAGTTGGTAGTGAACCAGTAAGGAAACGCGTCGACAAGATGGGTGACAGTTTCGCCATAGTTGCGCCGCGCCAGTGAAGCTCCACCCTCTCCCGAACAACTGGAGAGCACCATGGCAAAGCGGGTATCGATGGCGCCTGCCCACAGAACGGCCTTGCCGAGACGGGAGTGGCCCATAATCGCCACCCGCTTCGCGTCAACATCCTTGTCCTTCTCCAGATAATCCAGGGCCCGGCTTAAACCGTAGGACCACGCCGCGATGGCACCCCAGTCGTCGGGCGCGGGCTCGCTCTGTCCTGGTTTGAAGAACAAAGGGCGGATGCCGTCGACATAGCCGCCTTTGAAATCCGGCTCTATGTCTTGGTAGCAGATGGTGGCAAAGCCGTATCCCCGGGCCAGGATTTTCTCGACCTCGAATTCCGTGTCACGCCCGCGCGATTCTTCGGACGCTGGTTGCCGCCGGTGCGTCTTCGAGTCCCAGATTGTGGGCAGCTTGATCCCTGGGTCGTTGATGACAGACTGGTTGCCTGAAAAATTAAGGGTGAGGATGATTGGAACCGGCTTGCGCGCCCCGGCAGGAACGTAGATGAGCACATCCTCCTTCGGCCCGTCCTTGTTGGCAGAAAAGTAAATGGTCACTTGCTTGCGAATCGCCTTGCCGCCAAGCGCAGTCTTGGCGCTATCAAACATCTCGAAAGTTATGCGTTTGGGCGCTTTTGGGCTGTGGCCGTACACACTCGTCGCAAAGAGTTCGACAACCTCCTCTCGCCGGCGTTTCCAGTCACGCGCGCTACGCACAGGCTTGCCATTGTTGAAGATCAGCGGATCGGGAAGAGTGTAGGCGCCGACTTTTGATTCATCGTAATTGGCGGACTGCGCCTGTGTGCCAGTCCAGCTGCAGACGAGCAATGTGGCAAGTAAGAATCGGTAGGGCAGTTTCTCTAACCCGGGTGACATTTATCTAAACCCCTTCCGGTAACGGATTGCAGCCGGCATTTCTCATTCGGTTGAGGCATGCAACTCGACGTAGTCCAGAGGAGCGCGTTCCTCGCTGTCCGGAATGCCCTCTATGCGGATTTCATCTCCTGGGCGAAGAGCTAGCCCGGGAATTCTGCGGCGGGTGGAAGAATCGCCGCCTGGCTTGGTCGCAGGCAGGCGATCGCTGGCCACCCATTCATCCACCTGCCGATTGCTTACAAAGATCCGGAACTTCGATTCCCCGTTGCTCTGATCGAAGTACTGCACATCCATCTCATATGTCCCTGCGGCGCGGTCGAACACTAATGTGGCCTTGCAAGTCGACGCCTGCACACATTCAATGCCTTTGCCTCCCGAAGCGTTTTCCCAGGGAATCACGTCCATCGCTGTGTAGCCCTTGAGCGACATAGCTTCCGCCTCAATGCGACGGGGATGATTTCCCACGCGCCCCTGCGCGTCAGGAATCCCGGACGTTCGTAAAAACCAATTGCAAATCGCGTCGCGCCACACGATCGCATGCCCCGCCTGGTATTCAAGCCTGGCCAGCACCTCTGAATACAACTCGGCCGGCACCCGAAGTTCAAGCGATTTCCATTGCCGCACGAAATCGGCCGCCTGCTCCGCGCCTTCGTAATGCGAGTCATAGATGTGCTGGATTACCGTTTTACCCGAACGGAGGCGGTAGGTGTATGGAACATGATGGAAAAACAACAGCAGTTCGTCCGGAGTCGTCTGCACGGACTCGTACAAATCTCGAATCGCAGGCGGATATTGACCGTCATAACCAGTGCCGGTCGCCCCAGTGCGGTCCATGCCGATACCCTGGTGATCAGCGCGATGCCACTGCCCCCAGCCATTGCGCTCGGAGGATTCAATTCCCGGCCCGTAATGGCTGCCCAGAATATCGGTCAACGTTTGTGCGCCCAGCGGCCCGGTGTAGTTCTCATAGGTATGCCAGGACGCAAGCAGCATGGCGGTGATCGTCTTCACCACCACCGGATCGTTGCCAAAGGTGAGACCAGTCCACTCCCGGGCGATGGTCTCCGCGCTCAGATTGGGGTTCCATGCCAAGCGCCCGAAACCGTAGAGGTTGGCCATGGCCAGCGGATGCCCGAGCCAGTTCGGGTTCATGCCGACATTGGCCACGCCCACAAAAGCTCCAGCGATGCGATGAAACACTTTGCCAGCGACCAGATCTTTAACTGGTGTCCGGTCACCGTTCACGCGCAGGTCGAAGTCCAGCCCCTGTTTCCACATCGTAGGAAGGAAGCACAGATGCCGCTGCTGCCCCGTGTACTCCTGCGTGATTTGCAATTCGATGCCTTCGTTGGTTTTCTCCAGCCCGCCGAAAAGCGGCGATACTGGCTCGCGTGCCTGAAAGTCGATGGGGCCGTACTTGGTCTGGATGATGACGTTGGCGTCGAACTTCCCGTCGAGCGGATGGAAAATGTCGTAAGCAGCTCGGGCGCGGTCATTCTTGGGGTTTTGCCAATCCAGGTGATGGTCATACACGAAGGCCCGATAAAAAAGAACGCCGCCATGCGGCTGGAGCGCGCGGGCAATGACGTTGGCCGCGTCAGCAGGTGTCCGGCCGTAGGAGGATGGACCGGAACGCCCCTCGGAATCTGCCTTGACCACAAACCCACCGAAGTCCGGAATCTGCCGGTAGATCTCGTCGACCTTTGTCCGCCACCATTCGACCACCCGGGGATCGAGCGGATCGAAGCTGTCTAAGCTTCCTAAAGTCTTAGGGCTACCCAGATCGACGGACACCGCCAGTTGCACGCCCCAGGGACGGAATACATCCGCGATGCGCGCCAGTTGCGGAAGAAAACTATCGTCAACAATACGGGGATCAGCATTCACGTTGTTGATCGTGCAACCAGTGATGCCGAGGGAAACAAGCAAACGTGCGTATTCACCGGCGCGGGTTAGATCAGGGCGGACACTTCCCTTCTCAAAGAAGATGGAAGGGCCCGCGTATCCACGCTCGATGGTGCCATTCAAGTTGTCCCATTGATCCACCCAGCGAAGCGCCGCGTAGGGTTGCTGCAATTCGTGGAGCGGAGAAACAGGTTCGCCGCGTGCCACTTTGCTCAGGAACGCGAACACACCGTAAAGAACACCCCGCTCCGTAGGGGAGGTGACAATTAGGCAGTCGAAGCCACGAACTTGCGCAGTGATCAGCCAAAAGCCACCCGCTCCGAGCGGATTGGGTGGCGCCAATCCCGGGGCTGCAGCGTGGATGGTTGCGAGTGTTCCTAGGACAATCGCCCTCTCCCGGACGCCTCTCCCTGCATCCAGGGTTTTGCCGGTCATTCCCTTGAGGCCACGAATCATCTCTCCCTGTGCCGTCCTGAGCACGGCCGAATTCCCCAGAACAACCACGCTCGCCGGAAGCGATTCGTATTTTGAGCGCACCGCGCTCTCCAGGGGCGCATACCGCAACCATGCGTCTCGGCTCGCTTCGGCGTGCAAGGTTTCGAGGCCCCAGCCTCCGAGCAGGAGTACTACTAGAATTTCAAGGTGCTGGGGGCGCGTCATGACTTAGTTGAGAATTTAAGGTAAGGTTCGGCGCATAGATTCTATCTTGGCAGGTTACGAGGACTCGTCCTCCAGGGTTGGCCGATAAGAGGCGTCACCGCTCCTCATAGACTTCCTCCTCGGCCCTCCCCAGTCCAGGTCACTCAGCCCAAAACCGACACCACCGCCGGATATATCCGGCGGTATGCCGCGTAGCTCGCATTCATTCGCTCAACCACCGCAGGTTGCGGAGCCACACGTTGCGCGACCTTTACTACTTCACTGCAGGCGGTGTCGACCGAACTCCAGACTCCGGCTCCAACCCCGGCAAGAATTGCCGCTCCATAGGCCGCGCCCTCTTCGGCTTCGAGGACTTCAACTTCGCGTCCATAGACATCAGCCTGAATCTGCCGCCACAACGGAGATCGCGCTCCACCTCCGCCCAGACGAATGTTCCGGACGGGAACGCCCATCTCGGCAAAAAGTGTGAACGAATCCCTCAAACTGAATGCCACTCCTTCAAGAATCGCGCGGACCACATGCCCGCGGGTGTGGGACGCAGTCAGGCCAATCAAAGCTGCGCGCGCGTTCGGGTCAAGATGCGGCGTACGCTCACCCATCAAGTATGGAGCCCACAAGAGGCCGTCAGATCCGGGTGGGAGGGCAGCGGCCTCTGCCGTAAGGCGCTCGTAAGCATCACGCCCATCTTCATTTCCAGCCGCGCCGAAGCGGTCACGAAACCATCGCAAGGAAAGGCCCGCCGCCTGCGTTACTCCCATCAGGTGCCAACGACCCGGCACGGCATGACAGAAAGTGTGCAGCCTTCCTTTGGGATCAAGAGCCGGACGATCCGTCGCCGCGAACACAACTCCAGATGTTCCGATGGTTGCGCTCACCGCACCCGGCGCCACGATTCCCATGCCCACGGCTCCGGCAGCCTGGTCTCCGGCACCGGCCACAACCGGGGTACCCGGCTGCAGACCGGTAGCAGCGGCTCCACTGGGAGAGACTTTCCCGCAGATTTCGGACGACTCAAATAGCCGCGGCAGCAGCGACTCGTCCATGCCGGCCGCCTGCAGCACTTCATGAGACCACCGGCGGTGGGCGACATCCAGCAGCAAGGTACCGGATGCGTCTGCCATGTCAGTGGCACTCTCACCGGTAAGCCGGAAGCGGACGTAGTCCTTGGGCAGCATCACCGACCGGACCCGTTTCCAATTCTCCGGTTCGTTCTCGCGCACCCATAGGAACTTGGTTAAAGTGAAATTGGGCAGCGCAGGATTGCAGGTGAGGCGGATGAGCGCTTCGGCTCCGACTTTTTCCGAAAGCTCCTGACATTGTTTTTCGGTGCGCACGTCGCACCAGATCAGCGCCGGACGCACAACTTCGTCCGTGGCGTCCAGCATGACCGCCCCGTGCATCTGTCCCGAGAACCCGACGCAGCCTATCTGATCGCCACCCAAGGCCGCGATGGCCAAGGCTTTCCGCACGGCAATCCCGCAGGCACGCCACCAGTCTTCGGGGTTTTGCTCGGCCCAGCCAATCTGAGGTGAGGCAAAGGGCTCGTGTTCCTCGGTAGCGGACGAGAGTATGCGACCGCTCTCGCCGACAACTACGGCGCGAGTACCACCCGTCCCGACATCGACTCCGAGAACCTGCATGGACATCCGGTTCAATTCCTCTGCCTCAGGAGATTGGCCAAACCAGGTGAACCAATCGTGTCTCTAACGATCTTCCGCAATGGAATGGGTGAGCTGTGGGTGTCGACGGGGGCAGAGGATACAAGGAGGCTCGCGAGAAGAGTGGTTAGCATGTTACTTGCAAGCCGTACAGAGGATTCTCTAGCTCATGAAGGCAGCGCAAAAGTCCCGATCGTGTACGTTAACGGCATGGTCATACTAACATGCGCCTCAGAGATTACAAGCGCGGGATGGCGACTCAAGACGTCCCCGTTGTTCTACAGGAATCAGATATCCAGTCAAGCATCACGCCCACTACAAGGCTGACGGGGGCTCGTGGTTCGTGCCAGAATCCCCAGCGGCATAACACGGTGTCAGCAACCGCCGACGATTTGCGGCCGCGTTTTGCTCAAGCTCAACTGCATTCCCGGCGGATTTCAATCAACAGAGAAAACCTGTTTTCCGAGCCGTAGGCAGGCGCGGCGTCAGGTTTTTTTCCAGTCAGTGAGGGACATCAACTCATCCCGGATGGCCTGCAATCTCTCAAGCCTTCGCTGGTGATCGGCTGCCGCTACTGCCTTTTTCCCGCCTTCGAAGTACAAGCGGTTGGCTTCGCTGATGTCGGCTATTTCTCTCCGCAAGTCTTCGATACGCTCCTTCATCGGTCGCGGCATGGGGCAAGCTTAACAAGCACCCGCAAAACCACGCAAGGCCGGCATGTGAATGTTTGATCGTAGAGCGACAGCTTTTGTGGAATACCCATTCTGCGCCGATCGAATCGCAACGCGATGGACGAATGCCAGTCGCAGAGGGGAATAACTGCGCAGGTTACGCTCTTAAACATCTCGGCGGCTGCTGGTCGCCGGGAGCTTTCTCCACGCGGGGTAGGGGCCGAGGGCGCAGCCCTTGCGGGTGGATGCGCTTCCATCCGGTTGTGAACGACAAAAGAGGGGCCGATTTCGGCGGCCCCTTCTTTCGCGCCAGAGGACGTGGATCGCGTCCTGTTTATTTTACGTGGATGGTTTTGCCGTCCGGGTCGAGCGTGCCGTTGACGCGAACTTTCTGGCCCTCATATTTTTTCATCAGATCCTGGCGATCGACGTCGTATGCCGTGCCACCAGCATCTTGCAATACGTACTTGTTGCCAGACTTCACAACCGTGCCTGCGAAGATTTGGCCTTGAGGCTGCTGGGACTGGGCCTGGGAATCGGGCGCTTGCTGTCCCGATTGATCCGGTGCCTGGGCTGGCGGTTGCGATTGTTGCCCCCCCGCCTGGCTTGGAGATTGCTGGTCCGGCTGTCGCGCCGGTTGCTGGGCGTTGAGAGCACTTGTCAAGCACGCGCTGAGAGACAGCACCAGCACAATACCCAACCATCGAGAACGAGTCGGTTTGTTCATGAAATCCTCCCGAGAGATTTTGGGGTTCTGACATTTCCGAGCAAACACCCTGCCAAAGTCCCCCCCTTGTGGCACCCTTTTTCCGCGACAGACGCCAAGACATTTTCTTTTGTTCATCTTAGCTTGACCGAGCTAACCGCCTGAATCACTCTGCACGCTAGACTTCAGAACTTTTTTCCGTAGAACTACAGCGAACGTGGTAGCGATTCAGCCCTTCAGCGTGCGCCGCATGAGAAAGCTGACGAGCAAAATATGCTCGGTCGGCGGAACTTCATACTAGCGGAACGCCATACTATCTATAGGTCGCGCCACCCAGCTCGTGCCCCCGCGTTGTGAAAGATGAGGGTGGCGAGTGTTACTCCGCAATGCTCACGATCGAGGATTTGCTGGGCTTCCCTGAGTATTCTTAGCGATTCGGTCGAAGTCATACAGGATTCACCCTATTTACCAATCTCTATCTTCGCAATAGGTTGGGTCTACTTTGCAGCTCCTTCGATATTATGAGCGTTGAAATTTTCAAGTTTCCAGATAGCAGCAGGGCTTAGGCGACACTGTTGGCTGAATGAGCACGTTTTTACGCCGCCGGGGATTCAAGAAAATGCAAACCGACAATCCGCTCTCCGCGCGAATCGCGAACCACCCGCCGGCGGGCTATACGGTCGCGCTCTCAGGGCTGGTAGTTGCTTTGCTCGTGTGTCAGGTGCTGAGTCCCTTTCTCGGCAACGATGTGCCCTACATCGTCCTCTTTCCAGCAGTGGCTTTCGCCGCCTGGTACGCTGGTTTGGGGCCATCAGTTTTGACCGTCGCTCTTGCCCTTGCCGGGGCCAAGTACTGGTTCATTCCGCCCCTGCACTCACTTCGCATCCCTGGCACGGGCTATGTGTTGGGCAGTCTTGCATTCCTGTTTGCCTCAGGCGTCGTGGTAGCAATGGGAGAAGAACGTCGCCGTGATAATGAAAAGCTGCGGCGGGCGCAAGGGGAACTGGAGGAAAAAGTCAGAGAGCGCACAGCGGAACTCGATAGTGCCAATCAAAGTCTGCGCGACCTCAGTGCCCGTCTGCTCGAATCGCAGGATGATGAGAGACGACGGATCGCCCGCGAATTGCACGACAGCGTGGGGCAGACGATGGTAGCCCTCACTATGAATCTGTCCACCGCGCGAGAAGACATCGAACGACTTACTAAGACCGTCGATGCCCTCACCGATAGCGAAGCCATGGTTCAGGCAATTAGTGAAGAAGTCCGCACAATTTCGCACCTTCTTCACCCACCTCTGCTGGATGAGGCGGGGCTCTCGTCGGCGCTTCGCTGGTACATAGACGGATTTGCCGAACGCAGCAAAATTAAAGTCGACCTTGAGTTCCCCAGTGATTTAGGCCGGTTCTCGCGGGAGTTAGAAACAGCCATTTTTCGAACCGTTCAGGAATGCCTGACCAACATTCATCGCCATTCGGAAAGCCCGATTGCCCGAGTTCGCCTAATTCGTTCCGATGGCCAGGTTCGAGTCGAAGTGCAGGACCGAGGCAAGGGCATCGCACCCGAGAAGCGGATTGCGATGCACTCAGCGGGAGTGCTCGGAGTTGGAATCAGGGGAATGCGAGAAAGACTCCGCCAACTGGGCGGCAGTTTGGAAATCAGTTCTGACGGCAACGGCAAGGGTACCCTCATAGTCGCCCGGCTACCGGTAATCGGCGCGGCTTCGACAGCCGCCGCGTTGCAGAGCGCGTAACAAGCGCCGGGTCGCGCGGACGCTCGGCTACGGTTCGTTGAAGGAGTCGGTGAACGGTCCTTGGAGGGACTATTCCGCGGGGGCTGGAAGGCCCCTGAGCGGGTGCACCAATTTTGGGTAATTGACCCACGCCGCGGACCCTCATAGTGTTAGTCTCTTGCATGGTGTTGTTTTCTTGCACACACCCGTGTCTTTCTCCTCCTAATTTTCACTTCAGCCTTGGAGGGCACGAGGCAATTCGATGTCCAGGCAGAGTGTCGAACTCGCGATTGTGCGTAGCGAGGCTCAGAAGTCGCTCTCTGCCCCGAACCCAGGTGACGCCGCTCTAGGCGAACTCGAAAAACAAATAAGCAACAATCGCGATCGGCCAATCTCTGCTCTCCTGAGCGAAGTGGTGGCTCGCGTTTACTCGCTGACGCACGCCGATGGCGCTGCCATTGCCATGCGCGATGAGTGGGGCATCGTCTGCCGAGCCAGTGTGGGCGAAGCTCCTGCGGTGGGCTCACGACTGCAACCTGATTCTGCACTGACCCGGCAATGCTTTGAAACCGGGGCGGTGGTGGTTTGTAACGACACCGAATCAGATTACCGGGTCCGCGCAGCCACAGCCAAGAGTATGCGGCTGCGCTCTGCCGTGGTTGTACCCATCCAGACACGACGCCCGGTTTTTGGCAGATTGCAGGTTCTGGGCCTTATCGAGATTCTGTCATCCCGTCCTTTCGCCTTCGATACGGCACGGGTTGACAGCTTGAAGCGGGTGGCCGAGCTGCTCGCGACTGCTTTGGCTCCAGCGCAGTCTCAAGAGCCTGACGAGAGCATGGTTGCGCCAGTTGCAATGCCAGTGCGGCCGGAGCGACCGCCTGACGAACCTAAGTCCGACGAACCTAAGTCCAAAGGCCCCGCCCTCCGGCTCGCAGCGGTCCCTTTATTGCTTTTGCTTCTGCTTGTGTCTGCCCTGCTTCGTCGCCAAGCGCTGAGAGATGCTTCTACCCCAGACCTCCCGCCGGCTTCGACTTCAGCAAGACCCGCTCAGCCGACGCTGGGACAGCGAGGCGCGCCCTCTGGGGCCAAACAAGCGCAGCGCGGCGAGCCTGACCGTCCTTTGCATCCTGAAGCTTCCGCTCCGACATCGCCTATCTCCTCTCCTGGAACAAGCGCGAAATCAGCGGCAGGCGCTCCAGAGAGGCTGCCGCTGGCTCAAAGCCACGTCGCTGAGGATCAGGCTTCGTCGGTGATTCGCCCGGCCGTGCCAGCTCTTGTGATTCGCGAGGTCCCGCCGGGAAACCAGATTTTGGTCGATGACAAGTTAGCCTCCGCAAATCCATCCGCTCAGACCAGCATTTCGACAATGACGGCACGGCTCGAGCCCCTGGCGCTGCCGACTCTCGGTGAACCCGCGAAGGCCCCTATCCTCGCGGTCACGCCGGTGGTTCCTCCGCCAGTCACGCCGACCCGTCCGTCCCTTCCCGATTTCGCGCTGGATCGCACCCTCAAAGCTCATTCCGGCTGGGTGACTGGAGTCGCGTTCAGCCCTGATGGACAGCGGCTGGTTTCGGGAAGCTGGGACCGAACTCTCAAGTTCTGGCAGGTTGCGACCGGTGAACCACTCAACACCGTCGCCAGCAAGATGAAGGAAGTTCAGTCGCTTGCTTTCAGCCGAGACGGACAGTGGTTGGCGACGGAGAACTCCTCCGATACCGTAAGCCTGCGCGATCCGACGACAGGACGGGAGATTCTCGCGCTTCCCAGCGACAAGCCTCTGGGACCCCTGGGCAGCAACTGGGTCTATTCAATCGCATTCAGTCCCGATGGCCGATGGCTGGCCTCCGGCGTGGACGATAGGACAGTCCGGCTATGGGATGTACACACTGGGCGCAAGCTTCGCGACCTGACTGGGCTCCGGCGGCCCGTGATCTACATAGCCTTCAGTCCCGACGGGCGACTGCTGGCCACCGGCGATGACAGCAAGACGATCAGGATTTGGGACATATCCAGCGGCGAGCAAATATACAAGCTGAGCGGTCACAAGAAAGGGGTCTACGCGGTTGCATTCAGTCCGAACGGACAGCGGCTCGCTTCCGCGAGTGCAGATAAGACGGTGAAGCTTTGGGATCTGACGACGGGCCGCGAGTTACATACGCTGACCGGCCATGAAGACGCGGTGACCAGCCTGGCCTTCAGCCCTGACGGCCGCTGGCTGGTTTCCGGCAGTTGGGATAAGACCATCAAAATCTGGGATGTAGGAGGGGGACGGGAGTTGCAGACTCTGGCCGGGCACGACCATCCTGTATATTCCGTCGCTTTCGATTCTCGCGGGCGCTGGCTAGCTTCGGGCAGCGAAGACGGCACCATCAAGCTCTGGCGCCTGAACGACCCGG
>WNFR01013831.1_pt1 | contig 12606 bp, 9 predicted proteins | sample 5400221 | NCBI WGS metagenome assembly WNFR01 (sample SAMN13153357, study PRJNA577476) | soil metagenome | isolation source: 40 cm soil under Madrone tree | place: USA:California | collected 2016-06-14 | reverse complement strand
AGGAGTGCATTGCTCACATTGGCTCGCTGCGAAAGAGCTTTAACCACGGGGGTCACAGAGGATCACAGAGGAAATCCTCCCCACGCCTATATCTATTGTACTGCTAGGTGATTCGATGCTTTGAGTACTCAACTGGGTTGGGCAACTCTTCCAGACCGCGGCCGGCGAAGATTTCCTGAAATTCGTGCAGCAGCGCATCATGCACCAGACCGTTGGAGGCTAGAGTTTCCCGGCTGTCGAGTTGGAAGGGGCCGCCGGAAAAGTCGGTGATGCGGGCTCCGGCTTCTTCGGCAATGAGCACGCCAGCGGCAGTGTCCCAGGGGTTGAGGTTGAATTCCCAGAAACCGTCGAAGCGTCCGGAGGCTACATTGCACAAATCGAGAGCGGCCGAGCCGGCGCGGCGCACCCCGTGGGTGCGTAATGTCAGCTGGTGATAGAAATAAATGTTGGGATTTTTGTGGCGCTTCTGGCTCGGGAATCCAGTGCCGAGCAGACAGTCGGCGAGGCGGGAGGTGGCCGAGACGTGGATCGGCTTGCCGTTCAGCTTTGCGCCCTGGCTTAGTTCCGCAGCGAACATCTCGTCGCGGGTTGGATCGTAGATGACGGCGGCGGCGGCGCGTCCGCGAAAGTGGACGCCTAGCGAAACGCAGAATACGGGGAAGCCGTGGGCGAAGTTAGTAGTGCCGTCTAAGGGATCGACGTACCACTTGTAGTCGCTGCCGGATTCGATGCGCGTGCCTTCTTCGCCCATCACGTCGTGGGTGGGAAATTGCGCGCGAATTCGTCCGAGGATTAAAGCTTCGGACTCGCGGTCGGCGATGGTGACGAGGTCGGCTTCGCCTTTGTATTCGATCTTTACTTGCTGATCGAAGTAGCGCATCAGCAGGGCGCCGGCTTCGCGCGCCATCGATTGCATGGGCGCGATTAGATTTTGGGAAGGGTTGGAGGTCATGAGCGATGGGTAGTTCTTGATTCGGGGCGACCGGCTACGAGCCTCGGGCTGCGCGCTTCGAGCAGGAAGTTCACTTCTTTTTTCCGTCTTCGGAGATGTACATGATTTCGTGCTTGAAGATGAAGAGGTTCGGACCGTCTTCACGTGTCAGGCGGACCATGTTCTTGTCGTAATATTCGATCCATCCGCGCACGATTTCGCCGTCGGCTAGTTTCAGGCTTACAGTTTTTTGCTTTTCGCCGAGCGCCTTCAGGTAAGTAGCTTCTTCGTAGGTTTCGTCGGGGGGCGGAGTGCGCTTTTTGCCGACGTTTGGGTTTCCTGACTGGAATGGCATGAAGTCATTTTACATGGCCTCTGGCTTCCTTCGATGCGCATCTTTCGATTGCTACAATTCATCAGAGCCATTGGTACGCGAGTGAAGGACCTCGGTTACTCTCGGCCGGCAACTGAAGCAGTACAATTTCAAAACCACACACAATGCGGCGGGATGCGCGACGACTTTGCGTGCATGCTGAGCGCGACGTGAAAGGAAGAATTTCCGGATGACAGAGGAAGAAATCAGGCTGGCGGAATCTGGTGCGAAGACAAAGCATTGGAAGCGCTGGGGACCTTACCTCAGCGAACGGGCCTGGGGCACAGTACGGGAAGACTACAGCGCATACGGAACTGCCTGGGAATACTTTCCTCACGATCATGCGCGGTCGCGGGCCTATCGATGGAATGAGGATGGGCTGGCGGGCATCTGCGACCGTCATCAGTTCACATGTTTTGCGATCGCGCTGTGGAACGGGCGCGATCCAATCTTGAAAGAACGGCTCTTTGGGCTTACGGGCAATGAGGGAAATCATGGCGAAGATGTAAAGGAATACTACTTTTATCTTGACAGCACTCCCACGCATTCTTATATGAAGTATCTCTACAAGTATCCGCAAGCGACGTTTCCTTATGACCAGTTAGTGGCTGAAAACCGGCGGCGGGGGCGGACTCAGCCGGAATTCGAATTGCTGGACACGGGAGTATTTAACGATGATCGCTATTTTGATGTGTTCGTGGAATACGCGAAGGAGGATGTCGAGGACATTCTGATCAAGATCACGGTGGAGAATCGCGGGCCGGAGGTTGCTAATTTGCGATTGCTGCCGACGATATGGTTTCGCAATATCTGGTCGTGGAAAGCCGGCGAACCGCGTCCCGAAATGCATGTCGCGAATGCGGGGCCGGATCCGGCCATTGAGCTGAATCATCCGCAGATGGATAGCCGGTGGCTGCACTGCGAAGGCTCGCCGGAACTTTTGTTCACGGAAAACGATACCAATGTTCAACGTCTGTTCGGCGCGCAAAATCCTACGCCTTACGTGAAAGACGGTATCAATAATTATGTGGTTAACGCTGACCGGGACGCAGTCAATCCGCACGATTCCGGCACCAAAGCGGCAGCGCATTACTCCTTGACGATCGGGCCGGAAGAATCGGCGGTTGTGCGCCTGCGGCTGGCGCCCGGTGATTTACCAGAAGTGAATGCTTTCGATGACTTCGACAAAACGTTTGCGCTGCGGCAGCGCGAAGCAGATCAGTTCTATGCGGCCGTCATTCCACAAGATTTGTCGGCGGATGCGCAGAATGTAATGCGTCAGGGTTTGGGCGGCATGTTGTGGTCGAAGCAGTTCTATCACTACGTCGTGAAAGATTGGTTACAGGGCGATCCGGCGTGTCCGCCTCCGCCTCCGGAACGGATGAATGGGCGCAATCACGAGTGGATGCACCTGTATAACGCAGACGTCATTTCGATGCCGGACAAATGGGAGTATCCCTGGTATGCGGCGTGGGACCTGGCATTTCACTGCGTTCCGCTGGCACTGGTCGATCCGGATTTTGCTAAGGATCAGCTGACGTTGATCCTGCGCGAATGGTACATGCATCCCAACGGACAACTCCCCGCCTACGAGTGGGCACTGGGAGATGTAAATCCTCCGGTGCATGCGTGGGCGGCCTGGCGCGTGTACAAGATCGACAAGAAACGTTCGGGCAAGGGCGACACGGACTTTTTGAAACGCGTCTTTCATAAGCTGATGCTGAATTTCACGTGGTGGGTGAATCGAAAGGACGCCGAAGGAATGAACATTTTCCAGGGTGGATTCCTGGGGCTGGACAATATCGGCGTCTTCGATCGCAGCGCTCCGCTGCCCACGGGCGGATACATCGAACAGTCTGACGGAACCAGCTGGATGGCGATGTACACGCTGAACCTGCTGGCGATCGCGCTGGAATTGGCGAAGTCGGATTCGGTTTACGAGGACGTGGCCAGCAAATTCTGGGAGCACTTTATTTATATCGCGCATGCGATGAGCCATCGCGGCACTGACAGTATGGGACTGTGGCATGAAGAGGACGGATTTTTTTACGACGTTCTCAAATTGCCGAACGGTATGCAGTTCCCGATGAAGATCCGGTCTCTGGTGGGGTTGATCCCGCTGTTTGCGGTGGAGACGCTCGAACCGGAAGTGTTGGATTCCCTGCCGGGCTTCAAACGGCGTTTGCAGTGGTTCATCGATAACCGTCCGGATCTGACGGACAACGTTGCATGCATGAGGACGCCGGGCCGGGGCGAGCGCAGGCTGCTCTCGATCGCCAGCGAAAAGCAACTGCGCGTACCGGGTCGGGAAAAATGCTGACGCTGTGGCAGGTGGCGGGAGAGTTGTCGCGCCGCATGACCAGCATTTTTCTTCGAGACGAAAAAGGGCGCCGGCCGGTAAACGGCAATACCGAAAAATTGCAGACCGACCCGCACTGGCGCGACTTCGTGCTGTTTTATGAATACTTCAATGGGGATTCGGGCGCGGGCGTCGGCGCCAACCACCACACCGGATGGACTGGGCTCGTCACGAAGCTGATGCGGCAGAGCGGCGAGTCCATCCGGCGAAAGAAACATAAAGCGTCGGTTGAGAAGGTTGCTGCAGGATGAACTCAATAAAGCCATAGATGAACCGTCTGTGGCGTTCCTCATGATCCAATTTCAACCACAAATGCTCGGTAACGTGGACGCGGCTGTTCGCCGCGAATGGTTGGAGACGAACGGGTTGGGCGGATTTGCTTCTTCAACCATCATCGGACTGAATACTCGGCGCTATCACGGCTTGCTGGTCGCGGCGATGAAGCCGCCCGTCGGCAGGGTCGTGCTGCTGTCCAAGCTGGAAGAGACTCTTTTCGTTGACGGGCGGGCGTTTGAGTTGTCGGCGAACCAGTATCCGGGAGTGATCCATCCGCAGGGATTTCGCTATCTGACGCGGTTTCGGCTGGATCCGTTTCCGATCTTCAGTTACGAAGTCGAGGGGATCGAGATCGAGAAAACGGTTTTCATGATCGACGGCGAGAACAGCACTGTAATTCAGTACGAAGTGAAGAAGAGTAATGGTGCTGAGCGGCCAAACGACTTGTCGCTGGAGATCCGTCCGCTGATTGCGTTTCGTGACTATCACCAGACCACTCATGAGAATGGTGCGATCAGCGCAGCGGTGGAAGAGGCTGCGGGACTGGCAACGGTTACTCCTTATCACGGTCTGCCCTCGCTGCATCTGGCGCACGATGCCGTTGAGCTTCGCTCAGGTTTCGGTCATCGCTTCCACGGAGAAGCGCCATGCGGCTCGTGCCGGCGAATATCGGGAGGCTGAGATCAAACGCCATCGCGCGGCGGTGTCTTCTCCGGGTGAGGATAATTTCGCGCAGACGCTGGCCGCGGCGGCCGATCAGTACATTGTTTCCCGCGGCGATCAGAAGACGGTGATTGCCGGCTATCACTGGTTTGGCGATTGGGGCCGCGACACGATGATCGCGTTGCCGGGTCTGACGCTGCCTACCGGAAAGCATGATGTGGCGCGCAGCATCCTGCGGACGTTCGCAAAGTACGTGGATCAGGGAATGTTGCCGAACCATTTTCCCGACGCTGGCGAAACGCCGGAATACAACACGGTCGATGCCACGCTATGGTTTTTCGAGGCGGCTCGCGCATTTCTTGAATACACCGGCGACGAGGAATTCGTGGGCGACGAACTCTATCCCGTGTTCGCGGACATTATCGGCTGGCATGTTCGTGGCACACGTTACGGAATCAAAGTCGATGCGGACGGACTGTTAACGTCGGGTGAACCGGGATTGCAGCTCACATGGATGGATGCCAAAGCCGGCGACTCGGTCGTCACTCCTCGCCGAGGGAGGCCGGTCGAAATTCAGGCGCTCTGGTACAACGCGCTTTGCATTATGCAAGACCTGGCACGCAGGTTCGGGGACGAGCCGGAACAGAAACGTTATCGCGGGATGGCGATGGCGGCGAGTGCGAGTTTCAATCGATTGTTCTGGAATGAGAAGGATGCTTGCCTGTATGACGTGGTCGGCGATGGGCCGCCTGATGCGTCGATTCGTCCGAATCAGATTTTTGCGGTCAGCCTGAGGCATGGCATGCTCACGCCCGAGCGGGCGAAGAGCGTGGTCGATAATGTTCAGCTGCACCTGTTGACGCCTTACGGGCTGCGCACGCTCTCGCCGAGCGATCCGCGATATCGCGGACACTACACCGGCGGCCCCGTCGAACGCGACGGCGCTTATCATCAAGGGACGGTGTGGCCATGGCTGATTGGTTCGTTTATCACTGCGTACGTGAAAGTTAATGGAGGAACGGCGGCGGCGCGCTCGCAGGCGGGGGAGTGGCTCAAACCTCTGCAAGATCATCTTTCGGATGCGGGGCTAGGGCAGATCTCGGAGATCTTTGATGGCGATCATCCGCACTTTCCTCGCGGGTGTATTGCGCAGGCTTGGAGCGTGGGAGAGGTGCTGCGGGCTTATGTGGAAGAGGTGAAGGGGATTTTTCCACGGGGGGCAGCACTGCTATAATTTCAAAAGCATCTCCGCTATCACGCGCCCTTAGCTCAGCTGGATAGAGCGTCTGGCTACGAACCAGAAGGTCGGGAGTTCGAATCTCTCAGGGCGCACCATCCTCGCTGAGCCCGTTGTATAGAACCCATCTCGCAATTCATTGATGACCTTTTTGAAAATGTGTGAACAACCGGCGAAAGCAACTGAGGGTAAATGAGAAGAGCTCCCGAGCTGACGGATTCCTCCAGAACCTGTACCAGGCTCCTCTTGAAGGCTTCGCTCAGCGCGGGAGCTCCAAAGCACTCTCAGAATGACATGCACTGCGACGCCGGTCCATCCGGTCAAATACGTAGGACGACACAATAGGGACTGGTAGGTGCGGCCTGAAGGGATGCGAACTACAGCCGAGCGACAAAGCGCTGGTTCAAATATTGATGCTTGGCGCGGACTGCGTGGATTGCGGTTATTAATTCCTTTCCTGCGTCGGACTTCACTACATAGCCGAGCGCGCCGACGCCAAAAGCTTGTCGGATGGTCGGAAGCTCATCGTGCTGGGTCAGGAAAAGGATTTCCGCCCCGGGAGCAACTCTCTTTATTTTTCGTGCGGCTTCCAGTCCGTCCATGCCCGGCATAGAAATGTCCAGGACCACAATGTCCGGCTGAAGCTGCTTGGCGTGAGCGACCGCGTCGAGACCGTTGGTGGCATCGCAGACTACGGCAAAGTCGGGTTCGGCGCGCAGGAGTGAGCAGATGGTCTTGCGGGCGAGTGCGTTGTCGTCAACGACGAGGATATGCGCGCGCTGGCTCATAGGTGGCGTGAGCAGAAGTTACCATTCACGTCAGCACAGGGATATACAGGCTAATCGGTAGGAGTTGGAAAGACAGTCTCCATTACGAAGGTGCAAAGCGACGGCATGGGTCAATGGCCGAAGGGCCAGTTACCGGCGTCCCGGCTTGAAGATCATCCCCTCACGGGCCTTACCGTTCATCACGACCAGGAACTGCTCGGGGAAGCGGAGGTGGCGGACGCATCCCTGTTCCTCCACTGCCTGCTGCGACTCCAGCCAGGGCCAATCCACCGAGCCTTCACCGGCATCGGGATTCACGGTGAAGTAGCCGATTTGGAAGGCCATCAGGTTCTGGAAGAAATGACTCCCCTGCGACGGGATCACGCGAAAATCTTTGAATCCCGCTTCGACGATCACCCTCGCGCCTGAAATCTCATCCCATTCCACTGGTATCCCGAGCCAGGGATCATTCGATCCGAGGCGTCCGACTCCGATCAGGATGTACGGGCGATTCTCGAGCGCGAGTTTGGCGTTGAACTGCGCGACGGCTTCGGCAACTTCGTGACTGCGTCCACGCTCGAAGCGGTGGTAGTCGACTACGACTATGTCATGCAGATTCTGGATGCGGCCATTGCCTAACACTTGGGCGCAATGACATACGAGCTCTTCCGGATTTACGTCCTCCATTCGCAATTCTTCGCCTTCACGCGACAACACCAGGCGACGGATCTGGAGGAATCCGAACTCGGCTAGTTCGGCTGCGCGGCGCGGTAGTTGGACGGCGAACTCAATCTCGACGGGCTGGCCCAGCGCTTCTTCACCTACGCGCGATAGTTGTTCGAGAATGGCGGCTAGCGGAAATACTTCCTGCTTGAGGACGGGCGCGAAGCTGACGACTCGTACTCCGGCTCGGCTCATGCCGTCGTACACAGCGTCGTTATCGCGGCTATAGGTGGAGGCGACCGCCTGGAGCGTACCGTCGCTTTCCGCGGCTTCAAGGCCGAAGCTGGCTTCTCGTAAGTCGGCCAATGGTTCGTCGTGGCGGACGTGATTCAATTCCAGCGCCCAGAATTCGGATTGCGAGTTTGCCAAGATATCTTTCACGGCGGAGAACTGGATGAGGTTGCGGGGATAGCGCGGGCAGAAGGTCAGGCATTTCCCTCCTTCGACTACGGCGCGGCCCATCCCTAAGGCGACGGCAGCGATTCCGTCTTCGGAAGCCATGGGCGGAGCGGGATAGAAATTTCTCGAGCGCACTACGCCTGCGAAATCCGGATAGAAGCGATCGCCGTGAATCGTCCCTACTACCTGCTGCAAAATCACCGCCATCTTTTCTTCTTCCAGGCGGTACGGAGTTGCGCGCACGTATCCCTTGGCGTGCTGGCTGAACGTCGATGCATAAATGCGCTTGATCGCTTCTGTGAGCCGCTCCAGCCGTATCTGAACATCGGGCTGCTGATTGCCGAGCATGAAGGTTTCATATACGCCGGTAAAGGGCTGGTAGTGCGAGTCCTCCAACAAGCTCGAGGAGCGCGCGGCCACGGGGTAGTTGACCTCCAGCAGGTACGCCAGCAGGTCTTCGCGTAGATTGGCGGGTAACGGCGCGCCTAGAAAGCGGCGCTGGATCTCGGCGTCATCGTCGCAGTGAATGGCGAAATCAAGCAAGTTGTTTTCGGCGAGGAAGCGATCGAACAAATCCGTGCTGATGACTACCGCCGGGGGCACACGTACTTTCACTCCGGCAAAGCGGCGCGACAGATGCTGCTTGTGAAGAATGTGGCGGACGAAGGCAAGGCCGCGGGCTTTGCCTCCCAGCGATCCTGCGCCGATGCGGAGAAAGAAGGCGTCACCAGACTTGAAGGTGGCGGCGTCGAAGTCGCCGATCAGAAATTCGCTCTGCTCACGGCGATAATCGTTGATCGAAGAGATCAGGTCATGCCGCAGGTGTTCGAGGCTGGCGAAGTCAGACACCTTGCGCGGGCGCAGCTTCTGCGCCACGGCAAATTCGGTGCGCGCCGTCAGCCAGCGGGAAAAGTGGTTCCGCTGGCTGTGGTAGGCAATGCTCTCGGCGGGGACGGTGTGTAATTGCGCTTCGAGAGCGTTCATGTCGCTGGCACGGGAGACTTCGGTGCCGTCGGGCGTTCGAAATACGAAATCGCCGAAGGCGCATTGTTGGGTCAACAGGCGGCGGAAGTCGCGCAGGAAGGTTGGGGATCGCTTCTGTAAAAACGTGAAACCTTCGGCATGCGCGCGCGACCGGAATTCGGTGTGACTGGAATGGAGGACCGTCGGCACATCGGGCAGCAACTCCCGCACGAGGTGGGCCAGCTCAAATCCGGCTTCCGGCGCGGCTACGCCACCTCGTGGAAATTGCACGTCGGAGACTACGGCCAGCAGGTTCTCGCGATATTGACGGATCTGCTCTTCCGCATCTTCGTAGTCGGAGCAGAGGAGAATCTTCGGACGGGCGCGCTGCCGCACGAGCTTGTGAGCAAAGTTGATTCCCTCGCGGATCACCCGTCGCGACTGGCTGATCAGTTCGGTGTACATCACCGGCAGAATCGAGGAGTAATAACGAATGTTGTCTTCGACCACGAGCAGAACGGGGACGCCTACCGCACGCGTATCGTGGAATGCGTTGCGCTTGTCTTCGATGTATTTGACGATCGCAATCAGAATGCGGGCATTTCCCTGCCACAGAAAAATACGGTCGATCTCGGTTACAGGATTGCGGGCAACGAAATTCTTTACTTCGCGATAGTCGTATGCGAGCACCACGACCGGAACATCCAGGCCAGACTTTCTTATCTGCTGCGCCAGTTGCGCGGCATTCATCTCTCCTACTGCCAGGTTGGTGACAATCAGGTTGAAGCGGGGCTGCGAACGCGCAAGGTTGAGAGCCTGCACACAGTTGGAAACATGGGTGACGCCAGGAATGTGTTGCAGGTTGAGTTCGCGGGATTCGCCGATCAGGAGTTCGTTGAGGCGTCCGTCTTCGCGCAGAATGAAGGAGTCATAGAGATTGGAAACGAGGAGTATGTCGCGGACCCGGAATGGCATCAAGCGATCGAAGCCTTCGAGCGCTTCTTCCGCGTCGAGAAACGGATCGCTTCCGTCGAGACCGCTCATGAATCCGCCCTGTGACGCCACGCGAATGCTGGAGGTGCAGTGGACGTTCGGGGAATTGTAGCAACACGGCGCCACACAGGCGGGACTTACATTACTTTGGGGATTTGCGGGCAATAGCGGAGCCGGGGGCGGGCTTCCGCCGGCCATTATTCTTCTTGCCGTTGTTCTTGCTGACAGTTTGTTCGCGGGCGTCTAACTCTTTGAGAAGTCTATCGGCCAGCTCAGAGAGTCGCTGAGGATCGGACTCGTGCGTTATTAATTCGCACAGACTACGCCAGTCTTGTTTTTTCTCTTTCGTCATGAAATTTATATACGGCACGCAAATAGCCAAATGCAGAGAAGGGTGCGAGCGCAAGAAGTGTTTCTAAATCTCTCTTGGCCCGAGGCTTATGATCGCGCCCTGAGGATTCAAAAACCCGGACTGTACGAAGATATTGCACGAATCCACAGGGCACGGCAGTTGTTCTGAAAGTGAATAGTTTCTATCCACAAGGTTTAAGGCGAAGGTTTAAGGCGATTCCCCTACCTGGTCTCGGTAACGTACTGTATCGAACAAAAATGGTTGCGATCGCTAAAATCACGCGGTGCCCTTCTCAACTGACGCCCGCATTGAAGAGCTCTGCTCTCGCATTCGAGCCCTTTGCGGGCGGCGCTTCTCGCCGAGCGCCGAAGCTGAATTGAAAACGCTTGCCCAAGAACTACGCATGGCGGTCAAGGAGCATGTGGACATGGCCCAGTCTTCCTTGACGGCCCGAAAATCAGCTTTAATTCGACCCGACCCCGATCAGGAATAGGCTCTACACCACGGTCGCAAATGTTCTGCGGAGTCAAATCCAAAACCCTACGGTAAAGCGTGTAGGCACCGGGAAATACGCTGCGCGTATACTGAAGTCGTCGGGCGGGCGGGGCCCTTATTCGTCGAACTCGTTCTGAGTTGCCTGTCCGGACGCAAATACAACGCCTGTTTGCGACCGCCATTTACGCATCCAAAGTAGTGAAAGACTGAAGCACTTTGAGGAGTCGGTCGGCGATGGCCTAGGAGAGAGAAACTTCTATGACTAAATCATTAACGAAGTTGACTTGGTGCAGCGCAGCGCTGGGGCTGGTGTTATCGACTGTGGGTTTGCCAGATCGAGCGGCCGCTCAAGATCAATATCAGCAAGATCAGGGTTATCAACAGCAGGACGATCCGCCCAGCCGGGTGGGCCGACTGGGCTACATGGAGGGTTCGGTTTCGTTTCAGCCCGCGGGAGAAACTGAATGGGTACAGGCTGTCTCGAACCGCCCGATGACTACCGGCGACAAGCTCTGGGCCGACCGGGACTCACGTGCCGAGGTGCAACTGGGATCGGCGGTGATCCGCGTGGGGGCCGAGTCTGGGTTTTCGTTCCTGAACCTGGACGACAATACGGTTCAACTCCAGCTGACATCGGGTTCCATCAATGTTCGTGTGCGGCGGCTCGACCGCAACGATGTTTTCGAAATCGACACTCCCAATCAGGCATTTTCGGTTTATGAACCGGGAAGCTATCGGGTGGAAGCCAGTGAAGATGGCACGTATACGGTCGTCAGCATTCGCGAGGGTGGCGGCGAGTCGACCGGCAACGGGCAGACCTACACGGTGCGTGCCGGACAGAGAGTCACTTTCAGCGGCACGGATTCACTGAATGCCGAGGTGACGCAGATCAGCGGAGCTGATCAGTTCGATAACTGGGCGTACGACCGGGAGCGCCGCTACGATCGGTCGCGGTCCGCGCAGTACGTCTCGCACGATGTTGTCGGCTACGAAGATCTGGACGACTACGGCGACTGGCGTGACGATTCGAACTACGGGCACGTCTGGTATCCGAACCGCGTGGAATCGGGCTGGGCGCCTTATCGTCAGGGCCATTGGGACTGGATCGAGCCCTGGGGATACACCTGGGTCGATGACTCTCCTTGGGGCTATGCGCCGTTCCACTATGGACGGTGGGTGGTGGTCGGCGGACGCTGGGGCTGGGTCGCTGGACCGCCGGCAGTTCGTGCCGTATATGCACCCGCGCTTGTGGTGTTTATCGGTGGTGGAGTCGGAGTTGGCTTCGGCGGGAATGTGGGATGGTTTCCTCTTGGTCCGAGGGAAGTTTATGTTCCTTCGTATCAGGTCAGCCGCGGGTATGTAGAACGGGTGAATGTGAGTAACACGACGGTGAATAACGTTCAGGTCACGAACGTCTACAACACCACTATCGTCAACAAGACCACGAACATCACGAACGTGACGTATGTGAACCGCAATGTGCAAAACGCGGTGACGGTAGTGCCGCAACGTACCTTTGCGACTGCGCAACCAGTAGCGCGAGCGGCGGTGGCCGTAAATCGGCAACAGATCGCTGCTGCACCGATCAGCGCAAGAGTAGCTGTTGCTCCTACGCGCGAAAGTGTTTTGGGAGCGAGAGCTTCGACGGCCAATCGTGTGACCGCACCTCCTGCTGCTGTGATGAACCGGCAAGTGGTCGCGAAAAAAGCGCCACCGCCACCTCCGGTGCCATTTGAAAGACAGCAACAGGCTTTGCAGGCACATCCGGGACAACCGTTGATGAGAAGCGAAGTGCGTAGCTTGCGTCCGGCGGCAGCCGAGGCACCGCATCCGATGGTCAGACAGGCGCCTCCGGGCAAACCGGCTACAGCGACCCAAGGGCGTCCTGGCGAACAGAATGCGGGGCGGCCTGGGAATCAGCCCGGCAATCAACCGAATCAGCAGCCTGCCAATCAGCCTGGGAACCGTCCGGGGAATGAGCAGAATGCGGGGCGGCCTGGGAATCAGCCTGGGAATCAGCCGAATAATCCGCCGGTGAATCAGCCGGCGAATCGTCCGGGGACGGAGCAGAATGC
>WNFR01011910.1_pt1 | contig 12606 bp, 9 predicted proteins | sample 5400221 | NCBI WGS metagenome assembly WNFR01 (sample SAMN13153357, study PRJNA577476) | soil metagenome | isolation source: 40 cm soil under Madrone tree | place: USA:California | collected 2016-06-14 | reverse complement strand
GCGCAAGATGTCGGCGGCCTTTGCCGCCTGCCCCGCGGCGGCGTACGCGCGTCCCAAGGCCAGTTCCAGATCAGCGCGCGGCGGCTGACGCTCTTTTTCCAGCAGAGCGACCGCTTCCTGCGGCCGGCCCTCCGCCCAAAGAACGTTCGCATACAGAACGTGCGCGTCCCGCGTCAACAGCGACTCGGGATACGACCTGTCGAATTTCGCAAGGGTCGCAGCAGCTTCGGCCGTCCGCCCCGCTTGAAAGTATGAAGTGCAGAGATAAAAACTGACGTAGTCGCCCAGATCTCCCGCCCGAGCCTCGGCCCGGTTCAGCGGATCGATGGCTTTGGCGTAATCGTGATCCAGAGTGTGAGCGTATCCCACTACCAGCCAGGCCAGCGCGCCTGCATCTCCTTTGGTATGGAGCCGGGCGTAAGCCTCCACTCCCGCGTAAGCGGCCGCAGTGCGGTCCTGTAGCAGTTGCCGTGCCATCGGCTTCAGATTGGCTGAAGCCACAAACGCCTGATGCATCCGGCTCAAGCGGGGTGAGGACCGTCTGTGCCGGGCGGCCGCTTTGCCGCGCGCTTTCTTGCCGGACTGGGTTTTCCTGGTGGAAGACTGCGCCGCCGCAGGCGCCACGGAGGGGACAAGATTCAAACACAGAACTGCCCCAATCACAGAAATTCGAACCAGGGACGATGGCAAACGATGAAAGACCACTCTAATCAATTTCGCCGAAAATTGGCGCCCATGATGGAAGGATCGTCCTCGGCCAGACTGCGGATAAGTTCCTGGCTGAAGTAGTCGGCGCCGGCGGCCGCGCTATTTCCATAGCGTTTTAGGAAAGTCCCCCGGCTCTTTTCGATGTCCTCTTTGAGCCGGCCGTAAAGATCTTTATTTTTGCGCCCTTCGGCGACCTTCGCCTGATTGTACAGTTTGATCTCATCCACCAGCAGCCGGGCAAAGCGCTGGGCCTTGCGATGGACATCGGCATCCTCCGGGGAGAGATTGGCAAATGGATCCGCCGCCGGGGCCGGAGCGGCGGCTGCCACGGAAGCTTTGATGGGCTCGGCTTGAGCCACGACCACAGGTTGCTCGGCCACCACCGGCGGAACCACTATGGGCACGGGAACCGAGGCCACATGCTTCGGGGCGTGCGCCGCGAAAGGGTCCGAGGGGGGGGCAGCCGTGTGTGCCGGCGGGGCGCTTTCCGTTTTTTCGGCAGTCGTATCGGCGCTTTCTTCTTTTTGCGCCTGCTTTCGTAGCGAGGCCACTTCCAGCCAGGCACTGGTGGCTCGAACCAAAAGCTCCAGGGCCGCGGCGTCCATCTTTCCGCCCGCCTCCACCCCTGCATCGGCGTACACCAGCGCCGCCACTTTCTCCTTGAGTACTAGGGGCAGCACCAACACCTGATCATCGGCCGATCCGCCGAATCGTGACACAAATTCCGGGTCAATCTCGCTGGTAGCGCCGCTGAATGGCATTCGCGATCGCAGGGCCTGCTCCGGAGCTCCCATGGTCACGTTGAGGGCGAAATCCTTGATGGTGTCCTCGCCGTCCTCGGAAAAGCCGCGCCCTTGCCACCCGGCCGCAGCCCCGGCTTTGACCACGAACAGCGCCCCGCGGCCGCTGTAGCGGACCGTGTTGTCCAGCAGTGCGCGTAGAATTTCTTTTTGCGTTGTGCCCGCGTAGATGGACGAGATCGCCTTCAACAGATTGGCAGATCCACCGTCCCCAGATCCCCCCGCCCCAAGGGTCTGCGGAAGTTCCTCTAGGACGCGGCGCACTAACTCCTCCCGTATGTGCGGAACGTGGTTCTCCCATACCTGAGAAACAACTCTCTCGACAATTTCCTCGAGTTCGCTTCGGTCTGCCATGGTCAGTTCGGTGCTTCAGCCGCTGGATCTGGCTTTCTTGCCCTTCATCCCCGGTTCAAGCTTTTGGTAAACCTCGATTATATGGTCACTTGGCCGGTGTTTTCCGGTCACGTAAGGACGTGTTCTACTGCGGAATCAAGGCTCTTTGGAATTTATCGCAAACCGGCCCGGCATAGATACGTCAAAACAGTTAGCTCGGAAGGCGGGTTACCAAGTAAAATAACATTTCTCTCGAGCACCCCGGGCATGAAAATTGTTGCATCGGAAGAAGAATGACAGCCATCCAACAGAAGGTAACCGAACCAGTCAGTGATGAGCTGGCTCTGGTTCAGACCGCCAAAAGCGGAGATGTATCGGCATTTGAGGAACTGGTCCGGCGCTACGACCGGAATGTGTTTCGCATTGCGCAGCACATCACCCAGAACCGTGAAGACGCGGAAGATGTGGTGCAGGATGCCTTCCTTAAGGCCTACAGCAATCTGAATCAGTTCCAGGGCCAGAGCAAGTTTTATACCTGGCTGGTGCGCATTGCGGTCAACGAAGCGCTGATGAAGCTGCGGCGACGTCGGCCGGAGCGCATGGTCTCGCTGGACGAGGACGTCAAGACCGAGGAAGATTCGGTTCCCCGCGAAGTCGCGGATTGGAGTCCGAATCCGGAACAGCAGTACAGCCAGGCGGAACTGAAGGAAATCCTGACCAAGACGATTCAGGGACTGCCTCCGAGCTTTCGTACGGTCTTTGTTCTGCGAGACGTGGAAGGTCTTTCGACCGAGGAGACGGCTGAGGCGCTCGAACTTAGCATCCCTGCGGTCAAGTCGCGGCTGTTGCGGGCGCGGTTGCAGTTGCGGGAACGGCTTAGCCGTTACTTCCAGAAGCGTGATAGCGGAGATGGCAAACAGTGAAGTGTTCTGAGTTTCTGCAGGAACTGACCAACTACCTGGACGGCGTCCTTGACGACCGCACCAAGGCCGAACTGGAAGACCATCTGGCTTGGTGCCACAACTGCTACGTTGTCTGCGACACCACCAAGAAGACCATCGAGATCTACCGCGACTCTCAGCTCTACGAACTTCCCGACGATCTGCGCAACCGCCTTCGCAGCGCCATTGTGGCCAAATGTGAGGCACACAAAAAGGCGGGCCCCCAGGAAGCCTGAGCGCAACTAGGCGCGAGCGTCGGTCGGATTTCGCTACAGGGAACAACGGGCATGGCGAGCTTGCAGCGCTAACCCCTCATCCAGCAGACACTTCCGCTTATCCACATCCGTCGCGTGCACCCACCTCGTACCCCCCAGGAACCTTTCTGGGCAAAACTGAATCTAAGTAAACAGGACCGGGCAAGTTTCGTATTGAGGGCTGCCGGGGAGGGCGGTATGATGGCGAAATTGTTCGAAGTTTTCTTCGGTTGCAGACATTCTCATTATAGTTTTCCTATCACGGTGCGATCGCGATCGCGGCGCAATACCGCAGCCTCGCTGACCGGCACCTACGTCGCATGTCTCGATTGCGGCAAAGAATTTCCTTATGACTGGCAGGACATGAAGGTGGTAACGTCAATCGCGGCCAGGAGCCGTCGGGTACCCGCATTGGCTCCGAAAGAAGCTGCGTAAAAGAGTCCACCCGAAAGGTTCAGCCTTTTCCGGCCATGCCGCGAGTTCCTCGCGGCTTTTCCATTTCCGGCGAAAGTAAGCCCCAAAATAAAAGCGGCGGCCGAAGCCGCCGGATTGAATCGTGTTGACAACATCCTGTTTGGGCTCAGTTGCTGCTGCTGTCATCCCGCCGCTTCAGCGTAGGGCGGCCGTCGTCGTTTGTCTTATCGTCGGTGCCGTTCTTGTCCGGTGTCGAGGTCCGTCGCAGACTCGGCTTCTTGCCGTCGTCCTTCTTGTCGAGCACCTTGTGCCGGTTCTCGATCGCTGCCAGCCGCCCCTTGACATCGTCAAACTCGGAGGTTGAGACGACGTACTGCGCCCGTGCCGGCAGGATTTGCGCAATCTCTTCCTGCGATTTGGCGATCCGGTCCGGAGTCTGAGCATGGCACGCCGCCACGTGGGCAATTTCGTGCGCCATCACACCAGCCAGTTCCGCTTCTTCGTCGGCCGCCAGGATCAATCCGGAATTCACGTAGAAAAAGCCGCCGGGCAGAGCAAAGGCATTGACGTCGTCGGAGTCAATTACTTTAATGGTGAACGGTACTTGCGCGTCGGAATTGCGCACCAGGTTCTGCCCCAGCCGATTGACGTATTCCGTTACCACCGGGTCCTGGATCAGCTTTACCGTGGATTCGACCTGCTGGGAGTAACTTTTCCCCATGGCAATCTGTTTTTCCACGCCATACCAGTTTCCCAGCCCGGTCTTGCAACCCACATTCCGATTGCCGACGGCATCTACATCTCCCTTGCCGCCCTCATGTCTAACCTTGTCCGGGTCCGCCGGCTCGACGCTCGGCGGCGGGGTCTGGGGCGAGGTTTTGGCCGCTGCGTTGTCGGAAGCGCTGTCGCTCGGCTTGGCGCCGCCTTGATCCTGCGAGAAACCCCATGGCGCCGCATAACTGAAGGTCAGCAACGCAGCCGTCAATGCTAAGAGCCGTAACTTCATGATGGACTCCCTTGTTCCGTCCCGCCCCAGGACTCTTTCTCGATTATACGCCCGCTCGGAAAGGGCGATACCGCAGATTTCCCTGTTGGGTTGGACGCAGAATTCGGTAGCAAGGTTATCCGAGTCATGTCCTATGTGCCTTGTTAACTGTGCCTTGTTAACCGCACAGGCGCCGCCTGGGCACTTCTCCGTGTCCTTCAGCGCCCTCTATGGTTAGTTCCGCTGAGGTTCTGCCACAATCTCAAACTCCACCTGCAACCCGTCTTTTACCTTCACCGTTCCGCCCCCCAGGCTAACGGGCTCGATCCCGAAGTCCCGTTGTTTCAGCTCCGCCGTGCCACGATAGTGTCCATTCTCTCCCTGGATCTCCAGCTTTATCGGATGGGTGTGTCCGTGCAGACGCAGGTCTCCACGCACGATCCAGCGGCCCTCTCTCTTACTCTCCACCGCGGTGGAGTGGAATCGTATTTCCGGAAACTGGCCGCTGTCGAGAACCTTAGGTCCCAGCATGGTCTCCCGGATCTCAGCCCGGTCTTTTTCCGATACGTCCTTGTCCATGACCCGCATCTTGCGCGCATCCACGGCCAACTCCACCGAGGGTTGGCTTTCGTTGAACGTCCCGTGCTCAATGGGCGCGTTGATCTCGTGCTCGTGCCCAAAAGCTGAAAACAGCCCCGACTTGAACACCCGCACCGTAATCACGGATTTCTGGCCATCGATCTCTCTAGGCACGCCGGTATCCGCAGCCCATAGTGCGGCAGGTAAAACCGCCGCCGCAGACCACATCGCAAAGCATCTGCTTCGAGCTCTCATCTCTCCCCCCTAGCTGTGTGTACGACGTGGGACCGCGACGCCCCAATCCCGAGACTTGGTAGAATCTTGTCAACTGAGATGCGCATTCCCGCTCAAGGCACGACAAAATCGAGGCCAGTGTCCATTCGCCGACTCGCTTCTGGGAGTGAAGCATACACTGCAAGGAACCCAGGTGAGTGATAGCCAAGTGGAACGGTTTGCGCCCGGTTGGCCGGGAATTCCTCCGCGCTGGACTTCGAGTGCGAAGAGTGGCGTGGGCACCGCGCTCAACCAGCACAGCCGTGTGTGGTTTACCCTGAGCCATGGCATCCTGAATGAAGTTTACTTTCCGCGGGTTGATCAAGCCTGCACCCGGGACCTGGGACTGATCGTGACCGACGGCTCCAGCTTTTTCTCCGAAGAAAAACGGCACTGCAAGTTTGAAAGCGTGCCCCTTGAACCCGGCGTTCCGGTTTACAAACTGACCAATACCGAATTGCAGGGGCGCTACCGGATTGAGAAGGAAGTCTTTTCCGATCCTTATCGGAATGTCGTCCTGCAAAAGATCCGCTTTGTCCCTCTGCAAGGCAGTCTGGCCGATTATCACTTGTACGCACTCCTGGCCCCCCATCTGGCAAATTGGGGCAGGGAAAATACCGGCTGGGTCGGAGAGTATAAGGGCACTCCCATGCTGTTTGCCCAGCGCAACGATTGCGCGCTGGCCTTCGCCTGCTCTGTGCCATGGCGAAAGATGACGGCCGGTTTTGCCGGATTTTCCGACGGATGGCAGGACCTCTCCCAGCATTACCAGATGACCTGGGAATATACTCACGCGGAAAACGGCAACGTTGCGCTCACCGGCGAGGTCGACCTGGCGGCATGTGGCGGTGAGTTTACCCTGGCGCTGGGCTTTGGTGAGATCTGGACCGAGGCAGGACTGCACACACGTGGCAGTTTACTCGAGTCTTACGCCGAACTGCGTTCCCACTATGTGTGGCATTGGAAAAGTTGGCAAGACAGCTTGCTGAAACTTGACGAGCCTCGCCGCGAAGTGGACCTCTATCGGACTAGCACGGCTGTGATGCGTTCGCATGAGTCGAAAGATTTCTTGGGAGGAGTAATCGCCAGTCTTTCGATTCCGTGGGGCTTCAACAAGGGTGATGAAGACCTGGGCGGATATCACCTCGTGTGGCCACGGGATCTGGTGGAAACCGCGTTTGGCTTTCTGGCCGCCGGCGCGGAATCCGACGCTCTGCGCATCCTTCGCTACCTCGAAGCCACGCAGGAAGCGGATGGACGTTGGGCGCAGAACATGTGGCTGGATGGGCGTCCCTACTGGAGCGGGATGCAGATGGACGAAACCGCCTTCCCCATTCTGCTCATGGACGTCATGCGGCGGCACTCGCGATTTGTTCTGGGCGATCCGCAACGCTTGTGGGCCGCGGTAAGTCGCGCGGCCAGCTTCATTGTCCGCAACGGGCCGGTGACCCAGCAGGATCGCTGGGAAGAAGATCCTGGATACTCGCCCTTTACCCTGGCCGTCGAAATCTCCGGCCTGCTCGCCGCCGCCGATCTTGCCGACGCGGTGGGACAACCCGATATCGCCACCCACCTGCGCGAAACGGCCGATTGCTGGAACGACAACATTGAGCGCTGGGTATATGCAAAAGATAGCGACCTGGCGCGGCAACTCGGAGTGGAAGGCTACTACGTGCGGATCGCGCCGCCTGACGCTGATTGCGCATCGTCTCCCCTGGAAGGCTTCGTCCCCATCAAGAACCGGCCGCCGGGCCAAAACGCCGAGCGCGCCGCACACCTGGTTAGCCCGGACTCGTTGGCCCTGGTGCGGTTTGGTTTGCGCGCACCCGACGATCCCCGGATCCTGAGCACGGTAAAAGTCATCGACGCTCTGCTCCAAGTGAACCTGCCGCAGGGCCCTTGCTGGTATCGGTACAACGGCGACGGTTACGGCGAACACGAGGACGGCTCGCCTTTCGATGGCACCGGCATTGGGCGGGCCTGGCCGCTGCTCGCGGGCGAGCGCGGACATTACGAACTCGCTGCGGGACGTCCCCAGGCAGCCGGGGAGTTGCTCAAAGTGATGGAGCTTTCCAGCGAAGGGGGCCGCCTGATTCCCGAGCAGGTCTGGGACTCGGCGGATATCCCGGCGTTCGAACTGTTTCGCGGCAAACCTTCGGGTTCGGCGTGCCCGCTGGTTTGGGCGCACTCCGAGTACATCAAGCTGCGCCGCTCACTACGCGATGGGAAAATCTTCGACCAGCCGCCACAGACGGTGCAGCGTTATTTGGTGGAAAAGCAGAGAGCCACGCATTTTGAATGGCGTTTCAACAACAAATGCCACAGTATGCCGAGAGGAAAAAAGCTCCGGCTGGTCGTGCCGGTGCCGGCGCAAGTGCACTGGACCTTCGACGGATGGCAGACTGCGCAGGACACGAATTCTCGTGACCCGTTAGGCGTATTCATCGCGGATCTGCCAAGCGACCAGTTGACGTCGGGCCGCGAGATTATTTTCACCTTCTACTGGCAGCGAGAGCAGCGGTGGGAGGGGACGAACTACTCCGTAGTCGTGGAGTGAGCCATGCCCCGGTCAGTTGGGTTGCCGAAACCGGGCTCAGCGAGCGACTGTGCCGCCTGCATCACCAAACTTCGCAGGACCTTCCTCGCTCCACCCACCCCGCGAAATATTGGAATAAAGCGCGCCCGCGCAAATCGCGGACGCGGTCAGCAGTCCGATGCCCTCCCAGAACGGCCCCAGCAGCACATGCCCCAAACCAAACAACGCCATATACACCATGAAGCAGCCCAGAACCCACGAAAGCAGGTTGCGGCCCAGGTCGCGGGTCGACGGCACGTCTGGTGCTAGGCGCGCAACCGGCTGCCATCCGGTCACATGCGGTCGAACACTGCGGTAAAACTTCACCAGAACGTCCTCCGGCTCCGCTTTGGTCACATAAGTGACGATCAGCCAAACCAGCGTAGTGATGACGGTTGTGGTCAAAGCCGTCTTGGCGAAAACCACCGGGTTAGTGCCCGAAAAAGGCACTGTCCAGCGCAGCCACACGGTCATGGCCAACGCCGTCGCCATAGCCGAAATTTCGCTCCAGGCGTTGATCCGCCACCAGTACCAACGCAGCAAATAGACACCACCCGTGCCCGCTCCAACCTCCAAGACCACCTGCCATCCGGAACGAATATCAGACAGAAGAACAGAAATTCCCGCAGAAGCGATGACCAGCAACACCGTTGCGAGGCGTGAAATCAGCACATAATGTTTGTCGTTGGCGTCGCGCTTGATGAAGCGCCGATAGAAATCCGACACCAGATAGGAAGCGCCCCAGTTTAGTTGAGTCGCGATGGTGGACATGAACGCCGCCATAAATCCCGCGATCACAATTCCCCGAAGCGCCGGCGGCACGTGTTGGCTCACGATCAGCATGTATCCGGTCTCCGGATGTTCCAGGTGCGGATACAGCACCACCGCCGCCAAGGCGGTAAGAATCCACGGCCAGGGACGCAAGGCATAGTGCGCGACATTGAACCAGAGCACCGCGAGCAAGCCGTTGCGTTCATCTTTCGCGCTGAAGATGCGCTGCGCTATGTAGCCACCGCCACCCGGCTCTGCCCCCGGATACCAGAAAGCCCACCATTGCAGTCCGATATTGACCACAAACGTGATCACCGGCAAGATCCAGATTCCTTCCTGTGAAAATGGGCGGGAAAAATCCGGAAAGAAAGCGGTAGCATCGCCAGCGCCCGGTCCCGCGGTTGCCCGCATTTCTGCCAGCCGACTGAGCAGCATGCCCATGCCACCCGCCGCCGCCACGGCATACCACGCCACGGCGATCACAATCGCCATTTTCAGTGCGAACTGAAACAGATCGGTCCAGAGCACGCCCCACAATCCTCCGAGCGCCACATAGAGTCCGGTGAACGGAATCAGAAACAGAACACAGATGGCCAACGCGTTGCGGTCGCTCACGCCCAGCGTGACCGCCACTATGCTGGTCATCGCTTTCGTCACCCAGCCCAGAATTAGACAGTTCATCAGCAGGCCGAGATAAATAGCGCGGAAGCCGCGCAGAAACGCAGCCGGCTTTCCGGAATAACGCATCTCGGCAAACTGTACATCGGTCAGCAGGCCAGAGCGTCGCCACAGGCGGGCGAACAGAAACACGGTCATCATGCCCGACAGCAGAAACGCCCACCACAGCCAGTTTCCGGCGATGCCTTGGGTATAGACCAGGCCGGTCACCACCAGCGGGGTGTCGGCGGCAAAGGTGGTGGCCACCATCGAAGTGCCCGCCAGCCACCAGGAGACGTTGCGTCCGGAGACAAAATAGTCGTCCACGCTCTTGCCGGAGCGTGAGCGGAAATAAAGGCCCAGCATCAGAGTAATACCGAGATACAGGACGATCGCTGACCAGTCGAGAAGGGTGAAATTCATGGCGGGAGAGAATATACCCGAGCCGGACCGAATTCAGGAGAAAAATGCGCGGCCTAGCCAAGTCGCGCAAATAAACCCGCGACTGTGGCAGCAAAATTTCTTGCGCCCAAATTTATGGCGACGGCGCGGGCTTCTTTTCGGGCTGGCCCTGAAAATAAATTTCAGCCACGCCCTCCGCGATATGTCCGGGGTGAGCCCCAGCCAGGTTGGACAGCACAACCACGGTCAGCTTGTCATCCACATAGCGGGAAATCTGGGTCTCGAAGCCTTGCCAGGAGCCCTCGTGATCGATCAGGCGATGGCCGTGGGAGTTTGTAATCTCCCACCCAAATCCGTAATGACCGGAATTGGGCTGACCGTCGTTGAGCTTGACCGGAGTCCACATTTGTTCCAAGCGATAAAGTTTCAGTAGCTTTTCGGTGTAGAGCGCCGCATCCCACTTGGCCAAATCCAGAATCGAAAAATAGAGGCTGCCGTCAGCGGTGGTATTCAAAGTCGGCGAGACCCACTCCTGGTTCTTTAGTTGACCCTTCACCAGTCGATAACCGGCCGCGCGGTTGGGGATAATGTCAGCCTCGCTCGTGATGCGCGTGGTCTGCATCCCCAGCGGATGGAAGATGCGCTCTTCGAGCACATCGCCGTAGAACTTGCCGGTGACCCGGTGAATCAGGATGCCGAGCATCAAATATCCGAGATTGCTGTAACTCCATTGCGTACCCGGCGAAAAGCCCAGCGGGATTGCAGCCACAACTTTGAAAAGTTCGGCTTCGGTGTAGTCCTTGCGGAAATCGAAATCTTTCGGGTAATCCGTGAATCCGCCGGTATGACTAAGGAGATGGCGAACAGTAACCGGCTTCCAGCTGGCCGGAGCCTCGGGAAAATATTTGGTGATGGAGTCATCCAGCCCAATCTTCCCCTCCTCGACCAGCATCATGACGGCCGTAGCAGTAAACTGTTTGCCCACAGACCCGGACTGGAAAATTGTTTCGGGCTTAACCGCCACACGGTGCTCCAGGTTGGAAAAGCCAAAACCCTGAGCCCGCACAATTTTTCCGTCATGCGCAACCAAAAGAGCCACGCCTGGAATGTGCTGCCGGTCCATCTCGCCTTTGACGTAGGCTTCCACCGCACCAAAGTGGTCAGCCGGCCTCTGGCCCAAAGCAGCGCCAGACAGGGCGAAAAGACCTACCACGAGTCGCAAAGTAGACTTGTTCACGCCGGCACCCTCTCGAGAAATAAATAGCACGGAATACCTCCGGGCAGAAATCTCCCGCGACTGTCGTTAGTGTTGTGAAGGCTGGAAGCTGATTGCTGAAAGCTGACGGCTGAACTAACCCGAATACACCAGCTCCACCACCGTGCAATCGTCGCTGAGCGGAGTGCCGCCGCAGAAGTTGGCTACTGCGGTGAATATATCTTCGAGCGAGGAACTTTTGGCAGCCACCGTTTCCAGGCGCGAGTCCTCAAAGAAGTCGCCGCGCGCGTTTTCCGCCTCCGTGACCCCGTCCGTGACCAGAATCAACCGGTCCCCCGCATGCAGACTGCAATGATCGCTCTCGTAGGTGGCATCGGCGAGCAGGCCCACCGGCAGGTTGCCATGGGGCGGCCGCATCACTTCATGGTTGCAAACCAGCAATGGAGGCACGTGGCCGCAATTGACGTATTCCAGTTCCCCATCGCGCCGTATGCGCGCTATGATCAGCGTCGCGTACTTTTCTCCAATGTGCTTGTGCGTGAAAAACCGGTTAACCGCGGCCACAATTTCCACCAGCGGCATTCCGGCAATCAATTGCGAATAGATCATGCCTTGCAGGGTGGAAGCCAGTAGTGCAGCCGAAACTCCCTTTCCGCTGACGTCCGCCAGCACCACCGCCAGGCCTTCGTCGGTATTGACGGCATCGAAGAAGTCGCCGCCGATCTCTTTACAGGAAAGATTTCTCCCTTTCAGCCGCGCAAACGGAACCTCGGGAATCGTCACTGCCATCAGCCGCTGTTGGATGGAAGCGGCGATGGAAAGCTCCTGCTGGTAGCGGCGGGACGCTTCTTCGGCTTGCACCAGTCTCGCATTCTCGATCAGCGAGGCAGCTTCAGTCGCGATCGCCCGAAGAATGTCGTTGCTCACGCTTGAAATATCCCGCGAAGCGAACCGCGAGTCCACGTACAGCGCGCCCATCACCTCCGCTGAGCTTTCCGTGGGTGCCGGAGCCTGCGCGCCGCGCGTGGCTTGCACCTGAGGCTTGCGCAACGGAATGCAGATTACAGTGCGCAGATCGTAGGCCACAATGCTGTGCCGGCCCGCCAGGTCAAGCGACTGACTTGTATCCGTGATTACGAACTCGGAATTGGACTTGAGGGCCTCGTCCAGAATGGAGTGCGATATGGTCGTGTCATCCAGCAGCGGCTCGTCCTTGGAGTTGCGCCCCGCGGCTAGGCGCAGCTTGCTCTCCTCGTCCCGCAGGAAGACATACCCGCGTTCGGCACGGGTTAGTTTTAAGGTCGCGTCCAGCAGAGTCACCAGAATCTCATCGAGCACGCCCGTCGTGTTCAGCTTGCGGGCAGCTTCGAGAAAAAGCGTCAGCTTCTCCAGGTCGGTGGCATCGGTGGAGATCTGTATTCCCGAAATCTGGCTCAGGAACTCTCGCGCCGTGTTGGAGCTGGCATGATGGGGATGAAAAATAACGTAGGACACATCGCGCACGCCGAACTCCACCCGATCGTTCCGCTCCAGCGTCTTGCGCTGTACCCGTTCACCGTTGACGAAGGTTCCGTGCTTGCTGCCCTGGTCCACTACGCAAAACTGCCCGTCTTCCGACGTGATCAAGGCATGGTCGCGGGAGACGCGAGGATCGGCAATCACCAGATCCTTATCAACTTTGCGTCCGACGGTGAACGG
>WNFR01005827.1_pt1 | contig 12606 bp, 11 predicted proteins | sample 5400221 | NCBI WGS metagenome assembly WNFR01 (sample SAMN13153357, study PRJNA577476) | soil metagenome | isolation source: 40 cm soil under Madrone tree | place: USA:California | collected 2016-06-14 | reverse complement strand
CGGGATTAGCTCCGACGAAACCTGCTTACGGGCGGAGCGGCATCCGGCATGAGAGGTGGCCTGAGCTTGCCAAAGAGGCGGTTGAGCGGAACGTGGGAACCTGAGACACCGATGCCAACGGAGAAGCCACAAGTGGAAGAACCACGAGGGCGAGAGTACGGATGCGGAGTCTCAGGGTCGGACTGCCCAATAGTAGTGAAGAAGCGCGGTAATGCCCGTGGAGCGAAGGGGGCAGGTCACTCGCGTCCCAACCAATTCCGGTCAACTGGAAACAGGAGGAGCCGAGCGGTTAGGACGGAAGGTAGCAACCTTCAATGGGTGGCACGAGCCGTGTGACTGGAGACAGTCAAGCACGGATCTGTGAGAGACTCGGGGTGAAATTCCCCGGGCCTACTCGGCCAGGAGTTAGCCAGCCCTCTGCGGAGACGAATGCCGGTCTACCCATTGTCTTTGCTCGGGTGTATCCGGCACCGAGCAGCCTCTAGATTCTTCAATCGCACGGAAGGCGGATTCTGCTGAAAGTCCATTCCGAATTAGCGCAGAAGCCACAATCATAGACGACCGCCCAATCCCTGCTCTGCAATGAACCGCGACACCCTTTCCTTTGCGCAGAGAATCAATCACAGAATCGACTAGGTCACTAAATTCACTGTATGAACTGGGAACTGACCTGTCTTCGATGGGAAAGGAAAGAAACTCCATCCCGCTGTTTTGGCAGCACTGACTCTCTTCAACGAGCCCCAACTCTTCATTTTCGGATGGTGTCAATGCAGAAACGACTACGTCAACTCCCGCCCGTCGCAAAAGACTGATGTCATCAGGGAGCCAATCTTGTCCTCTTGGACGCGGCACTATCGCAAGCCGAATTCCTTCAATTTTTATCCAATAAGGATTCATAAGAGACCACCCAACCTTAGCGCAAGAGCACCTGGGCGTCGCCTGATGCCTGATAATCGGGAGTTAGCTGAACTTTTTTCAGTTTTTGTCCTCGCGGTCTTTATCGCTGGTCGCCTTCGATTCACGGCGGCCTTTGAGGTTGAGAGTGACAAAGTAAGGCGTCCCTCGTTGCAATCGGGGAGGAAAGAGCCGCGTAAATGTTTTTCGATACAGGAAAAGACCGCTCGTCGCTAGCCCATACGTTACCGGGAAACTAAGCCAAGCGCCTAAATCACCCGGCAGCCAACTCGTTAATAGAACGACTGTGCAGAGGTTCAAGGAGCAGAATGCAAACGCACCTGAAAAGCGCATCAAATTTTGATAGCTGTCCGAAAGACTCAACGGCTCCTTGCATGACGTACATTCGAATACTTCACTCAGCTTGATTTGCAACAGTTTCAAATTCGTATGACAAACCGGGCACTTGGTCCCCGGTATCTGCCAAGTTTTGCGGCTCTTTCCGTTTTGGGACCATGTCCCCACTCCCCATAAGTAGACTGCCTGAATCCCTAGATGAGCCGTGAGGGGAGCAAGGAAAGACCCCTGCCATAAGAAAAGAAACCCGAAAAACACTCCTTCGAGGCTAGCTACGGCCATACGCTGGAGGCCTAGGTTTAGGAACCCGCTGCCGTAGGCCACACCTACGGCGACGACCGAAAAAAGGGGCGAATTCCCGCTGGTCACTAGAGACGCAATTGCCACTGCCCGCCACGTCTCTTCTGCTAAAGCTCCCATCAGCCACACAGGAATTTGAAGTTTGAGCGGGGCGTTTAGTCCAGGGATTTCGCGGCGCATCCGTCCCGTTGCGGCCCCCAGCGCCAAGAGCCAAATTGAAACGCCCGCCCAAGAAAAGCCTAGGTATCCGCCGATTAGCGCACACGTGGGCCATTTGCTACTGAACAGACCGACTTTGTCTAGACCCAAGGAAAAGAGCAGCTGCCACGCCAGCGTGCCACATACCAAGCTGCTATAGATGAAGAGCGATATTGATGCGCTCAAGCGAGCCGTAGCCGCCTTCTCAGCCTCGGTCAGGGTGCCAGCAGCTAAATTCGGAACTGGTGGCCGCTTCTCTGGCCATACTGAGAAAAAGACACTGGTCGCAGCTAGGCAGATGACGGGATACAAGACTAGAAGGATGATTGAAGGAGGCATGCCATCTCTAACCGTGAGTGTATAACAATTCGAATAGTGCCTAAAATCGAACGGTTTTCTACACAGACCCAAACGCATGAGCACTCGCAGACGGTTGGTCACAGCGTGAACAGATAAGCACAATTCCCTTCTTTCGCTGCCCCCTCGGTCGCAACTTGAAGTGTTTTATTTCTCTCTATTAGGACGACTTGCTCGACGGATTGTGGTGATAAAAGGCGATTCATTCGAGTCGTACATCAAATGCACAGTGTTCTTGGCTCTGGTTACGCCGACATAAAACAAGCGAGCGGCCTCATCTATCTGTTCTTGCGTCCGGTCATAGACACCCGGGAAAGCACCGGCCTCCAACCCAACCATGATGACGGCCTCGAATTCCAAACCCTTTGAACTGTGAAGAGTCATCAGATTGATTTGGTCGGGGCTCTTCCCCTGGTTTCCGAAAATCTCGACCGTGTAAGACTCCAGCGCGCCACCCTTCTCAGTAGCCTTCAGCAAGTCCTCGAAGTTGTCCTTCTCATCGGCCAGGCCCGGTTCCTGGTCAAATGCGTCCCCAAGCGCCGCGTCATGAAGGGCTACCAACCACTTACGAAGGCGAATGGAGCCATCGCGGTGCGCGAAAAGGCTGGCAATCAATCTCGCCCTAGCCTCCAGAGCATCCGCCTCCCGAGTCAAGCTCCGTCGCATCAACCGCCATAACCTCAGAAGATCGGCGAGACTCACCGTACCTGACTCCCACCCGCCCGCACACCATTTTGCAGCATCGGTCAACCACTCGGTGAGCCGGGAACGCTTGATCGGAGAGCCGTTATCCAACCGGAAGTACCGCATACCCGCCGCTTCAGCGGCATCCGCAATTGCTTTCCCTTCATTCAGTGACCTGTACAGCAACGCAGTATCACCGAGCTTCCGGGTCGGGTTTGCTTTGAGGAGAGCTGGAACGACGGTTCCGAGGGCGTAATCGGCTTGGCCCCGAACATCACGCTCAACCTCGTAGATTTGGATCTCGCCCTGGCGTCCGTCGTGGGATTCAAAGTCGCCTGGGTCCGTTAATAACGTCTGCGAAGCCTTGATAATCCGGTCAGCGCACCGGTAGTTCAGTTTCAGCCGTATCGCCTCAACGTGCGGAAATTTCTCTAGCGCTCTCAGCAAACTCGGTTTCGCACCGGTGAATCCATATATTGATTGGTCGGGATCGCCGACTGCAATCACGCGGACCCCGGCCTTGTTCATTAACGCCGTCACCATTCGATGTAGCGGCAATCCAAGGTCCTGATATTCATCAATGACAATCACGGGGTATTTCCCCAACACGGCCCGACGAACCCATTCGTGTCTTTCGACTAGCTCCACACCCACCAAGACGAGGCCGTCAAAATCGATTAAGCCATTGGCCAAAAGAACAGCCTCATAGGCTTCAACAACTGCCGTCTCGCGCTTCGTCCAGCCTTTCCACTCAGCCCCTTCCCGGTCGAGTACCGAGCGGCGAAGCTTGTCGCATTCCAGCCGAAACCAACTCGGACATACCCCTCCAAGCGTCTGAACATACGCCTGCCCGAAAAGTTCGCGCGACTGTGAAGGTGATGCCACTACCAGCGGGTCCGGGACAGCGATGCCCGCCAGCCGGGCATAAGGCAATACCAGCTCGGTCAGGCAAAACGAATGCACCGTTGATATCAACAGCCGATCATCATCCGCGACGCCGAGCTTTCTCAGTCTTCCTCTCAGTTCTCCGACGCACGCATTGCTGTAGGTGATGCACGCCAGGCGCCGCGGCCGCCGCACATTCTCACCCAAAAGTCTCGCAATCTTGATTGTGATCGTTTTTGTTTTTCCGCCACCCGGCCCGGCCTGAACCACGCAGTTTCTCTCCGACTCGTACACTTTCCATTGTTCGCCGTTGGCGCGCAGTTCCTCGGCTGCCGCAACATACGAAGTCGCATTCATGCGACCCTCCCCTTCATATACTTCAGGGCTGCCGCAATGTATGGCGGGCAAATGTCGACCTCTCCCGCAACAAGGACCGATGCCAACCGCTGCGCGACCCGGCCTTTCCCCAGCGAGTCTATGTCCTTCAGAAACTGCTCTGGGTCGAGTGAGTCCGGGTCATCAACCAAAGCCTCGAATCGCTTATGCATCTTTTTGTTCTCAGTGAGGCCCTTGATGGTTTCAGCGAACTGTTCCGCCGCCCCGGCTTTGAGGAGGTCGATCTCAAACGTGAACGTGTTCAGGAACACGCCACGCTTTTCCGCACGCCCCAAGACGTCCTTGAAGGACAACTTCGTCCATTCTTCTGAATCCAGTACATGCTCCATGATCTGATTCACGACGCGATTTTCTCCATAGCAATTCCCGACACCTTTATCGTCCGGGTCCGCATCCTCCTGGCTGACCACTTCTGCCTTTGGATCGAAATCCGTCAACACGACGAAAGGAATGTCTAACCCTTTCGGGCCGAGCAGTTGAACGTACGGCGCAAAATTTGTCCCGCCGATGGAACAAACCGTAATGCCCAGCGCATCAAAATCCAGGTCGGGGTCGTGGAGCTTCGCCAGCGTAGGTAACAGGAATTTCTCAGCGTCGCCCTCTACCAGTATTACCCCTTTGGAAAAAAATAGCTCACCTCGCGTCACGTCGATGTAGCGCTCCAGGTCTTCGCGTTCTTCTTTCTCAAGCTTTAGACTTCGCAGTGACTTGCCGATGGTGTGATTCTCGCCCGGCGCCCGGCGGAGTACAACGATGTTGGATAGAGGGGCCACACTGGCGACGTTCGGCGAGTGTGTCGTCAACAGGATGGTACGGGCTTCAGTCGATGCCTCGGCCTCATCGCGCGTTTGGAGGTAGTTTCGATAGATCAGCCGCTGCAAATGCGGGTGAAGATGTGCTTCCGGTTCTTCGATGGCAAGGAAGGTGTGCTGACGTTCGCCCTCATCCACCAAATATTGATGCTCCAATTCTTTCAAGCCCAAGTAGAGAACATTGGCTGAGCCCAGACTCGCTTCGGCGATACCCCGCTTCCCGCCGTCGATCATCAATTGCAGCGCGCGCAGCAATCTGTCCGGTTCGGTCGGTGCAAATCCCAGCGCAGTTTCGACGGCATGCTTATTTCCGACCATCGTTGTCAACTGGCTGTTCACTTCGTCCACTACGGAGGCCAGCTCGGGTAGGGCCGCGATCTTCGAGGTTGTCTTGTGCACCTCTTTGGCGATCGTCTTCAAGGCCTCTGAGTCGACTGTCTTTGCAGCACGATCAAGCAACGGCCGCAAAGGCGAACGCGACCAGCGTGCCAAGTCAGCTTCAGCATCGCGCAGCGCGGGGAACAAATCCAAGGGCATCCACCGCCGCAGATCGTAACCAACGTTGTTGTCGGGCCCACCGCCGCCGAATATGACGTACTCATAGTCCGATTCGCTTTTTGGAGCACCTTTCAGCCCGGAAACTGGCTGGTAGCGATACGTTACCCGCGCAACCATGGGGTCTGGTTTCACCAGATGATCGGCGAGCACCGCCAGCAGATTCTCGCTCTTCTCAAAGCCGCGAAATTCAACCGATATTTCAATGATGTCCGCGGCGGCCAAGGGCCGCGGCAATCCGTCCCAAAAATCGTCAAGTCGAAGCCGGCGCGTCAAATCAGACAGCGACGGGTCGAGGATCAGCCGAAACGCGAACAGCAAATTGGTCTTGCCGACCTTGTTTTCGCCGAGCACGACAGCATGCTTGCCGAGCTTTACATCGAGACTCCTGAAGTTCCTGAAGTTCTTGATAATGATCCGGCTGAGCCACATTGCTTCAATCTTTCCTATGACGGCATCTTAGGCCGCGCTGACACACACCCACGATCCATAGCCTGCCTTCTTCGCTCATCGCAAGATCCTCTTCGACCCGGCGCCGGCAGCCTGTCCCGTTGCAGCCTGCCGCGACCCGCGAACCTGCCCGGGCAGGCTCGTACACATGCGAGCCCGCTCGACTCCGATGAGCCCGACCACCCAATCTACATGGTGCGGAAACACCCGCATTCGCCCGTGGCAAAGGGCATTGAAGACCGTATCCGCCAGCACTTCTCTGCCAAGCGCGCTCTGCACGTCGGGATGCATGAAAATATCGACCGTGTACGCGAGCCGCAATTCGGGAAAGCGCTGTGCACAAATTCGGTTGGCTTTCTTTTCATCGATCAAAGCGATCCCGTTGTTTGCGACCGCATAAGCAATCGTCGCCGCCTCGCCGTCGTCCAGGGTCATCTGTGCCGCGCCCACGACAAGCTGCTCGAAATACTGTCCCGCCGCGTCATCGAGCCGCACGATTTCAACGTGCCCTGCGTCGACAAGTTTCTTCAGAAGGTCAGCGTCTTGCCGCTTCCTCTGCCTTCCCTCTTCCAGCTCACCAGACACAATATCGACGACGGCCACCCGGTTAGGCAGAGCCTTGATTACCCTTTTCGCGCAACCCGTCGCATTTACGCTTATGATCGTGCTCGCGTCCGCGACAAGGAGAGCCTGAGCGTCAGTTAGACTCGATAGTGATTCCATCGGCCTCGGTTCCTTCGCTCTCCTGGCTGTCCAATAATTCGCGCAAGTCGAGCCGGTCTAGTTGCAAGAGGCGGGCAAGCTGCCCCTCACTCAAAAGACTCTGCCGGTACGCTTCAGCGGCAAGCAAATTCAGCCGCAGCGTCGTCGGCTGATCCGCCTCGGCCTTGTCCTTATCCGGGGCCGCCAGCTCGCCCAGAACCTGCCGCGCATGCTCGTCCGTAATTCCGCCATTGGCCTGAAACCAGTCCCAGGTGCCGGCTTTGGTCAAGCCCAGCTCTTCAAGACGGCGAACCATCGCCTCCCGCGAGACGCCGAAAAAATGCGCAAGGATAATCACGTGCCGGCGCGTGAGCCGGTCAGACCCCGCCGTCAATTCGTGAAATTTCTGAATCACGCCGCGGGCTGGCGTCAGGAACGCCCTGCCAAACGCGTTGGCGTAACGCTCCTCACGGGTATCTTCCTTCTCCTGCCGGTGCAGAATCTCGGCATGCCGGCGCGTCGAGACAAGATGTCCAGTCTCGTGGCCTGCCGACTGCGTCCGGCGTTCGCGCGGATGGCTCGCGTTCAGCAGCATGCAGGGGCCGAGCGCCTCGTCATACGCAAACAAACCTGAAATTCCGCTGTCGAGCCGCCGGACGTAAACGCGGACGCCGAGTTCCATTTCAAGCAGCGTCACGATATCAGGCACCGGGCGGTTTCCCAGACCTAGGCTGTGCCGCAACTCCATCGCGTCGTGCTCGGCTTGCGCCCGCACATCGCCACGCAAGATAGGCCGCTCCGCGGGATAGTTCTGCACACGCCTGACACCGAGCAGGTTTTCCAGCTCAACTTCCGCCCGCGCCAGATTGGCCATCAACTCAGCGGCATCAGCGGCTGCAGCGTCCTTGCTCCCGATCAGTTTCCGGAAACGCGGGGCAAGGTCGACCTGAATGGCTTCCCGGCGCAGCAACGCATTGATGGATGTTCCGTATGCCTTCGCGAGTTTCTGCAGCTCGCTCATCCTCGCGGGCCGCTGTCCCTGTTCGATCGCGACAACCGTCGTGCGGGCCACGTCTATCGCCTTGGCCGCGTCCTCCTGAGTGAACTTTGCGTTTTCACGGGCCACACGCAAACGCTCACCGACATTTTCCGGGCTCATCTGTTCGAGGAGATTCATGACTGCACCCCATTGGCCCAATTGCCCAAAAACGAAGTCCGTCCGAGAGAATCCATGAAACCCTTCCATTCCTTTTCGTGTTGAGCCAGCAGCCGGTCCAGCTTCGAACGGACATCCGATTCTGCAAGGCCGAGAGACTGGCCTAGCTGAAATGCGCACAGACTAAGCATTCCGGAATTCGCGGGCGATTTTCGCAGTTGAGCCAAATGGTCAAGGTGCAGGGCTCCCGCAATAGCGTATTGTCGCAGCGCCGTCGTTACTTTCTTTTTGGCAAACGACGCGGCCGCCCCCGCTTCGAAACTCGCGGCCGAAAGATTCTCCCAAACGTAAGTCTCTTTCGGTTCGCTAAGGCCTGCCCCATGCACGCTCAGCCGCCGCAACAGGCAGGCGGCACAAATCCCGCATTGCCGCTTTTTCCCCGCGACACTAACGTGCCGCGTTTGCTGCCAGCAGGACCACGTGCCCGCCCACGAAGAACCATCCTTGCACTCATCGACGAACTTCTTCAGCGTCTCGGCTTTCGTCAGCCAAAGTTGGGTGAAGCGGAAGCGCACTTTGTGATGAAGCAATGCCTCCAGAAATCTTTCCATCTTTTCGGTGAAAAGCGGATGACTGCGGTAGTCCTCGCGGCCTTGCCCCACGGTAACGAGCGCAGGCCCCAAAGCCCCCTGCCCGCTTTCCGGGACGATGACCTGACCGGCTTTCGTGAGGTACGCCGCGAGGCCACTGATCAACGCGAACTTGAACCCTCGCGACCTTGCGCTCGATTCAACAAACGGCTTCTTGCCCGCACGAACACGGTACGGAACCGACGTGAATGGTTGTCTCATCCGCGACAAAGACTGGCCATCGCAGGCTTTTGTTCCCAGGCGCACGCGAATCAGCTTGTCGCCCATTTCACGGTCAAGAATTCCGGCCACGCAGCGCGAATCCAGGCCATCGCTGAAAGGGATTACGGCACTCAAGTCAGCAGGAAGATTGAATTGACCCTGGGACGGTGCGCTTACCGATTTCTTTCTTTTGCAGAATTCAATGTTCCACTGGTCACCCGTCAGGAAATTCAACACCTCATGCAACGCGTCCGATACCGGCTTGCTCTTCCAGTGTCGAGGATCGTGGACGGGGATGACGAGCTGAAAATCCCGTTGCCAGCTCATCTGCGGGCGTCTCTGCACCCTGTCCGCAAATTCAACGGCCGCCGCCACAAGCATGGCGTCATAAACAATCGGTTCCCACTTTGCTATGCAATAAGTTTCGAGCCGTGCGGTCGAAAACTCAACGTTACGAGCAACCTGGCATCGCATCCAGCCTTTTCGTCCGCGCGTTGCATTCTCCAGCACATGGACATTGAGCGATGGACGCGGGAAAAGTGCGCTTTTTTCCTCTACCCTCACAACTTCACCCCGTCATCCAGGCCTTTCCGTTTGGGCGCTTGCGTCTCCGACTTCGATTCAGGGTCTAGAATCCGCCGCGCAACGCCGCCGATGTCGGCACTGCTGATCGCCTGTTCAATCCTTTCCCTGACCTTGTTTGCACGCGGCGTCGTTGATTCGCGGCAGAAATGCTCTTCGACTTGCCGGGCGCCCTTCGCAGCGCGATCGATGAGGGCGTCTTTCAGCGCTCTCTCCGGAATATCTTTAGGGCCATTACCCAGCGCGGCCTGCTGAAGGGCATAGTTCAGGACCGCGCGCGCGAGCCCTGCGCTGGCCGCGTTTCTGAGGGCTTCCAGCGAAGGCGCTACATCGTTTTTGAACAGTGAAGCCTCTTGATCTGCACAAACTCTTCGGAGGCTGCTAAAGAATTCCGGGCTGATTTCTCCCCGGCAGTCCTCCTCCAACGCAGGAAGGATTGCATCGCGGATTTCATCGGTGCCGAAAGCCTGGTTGTCTGCGCTTTCCGCAACCCGCTTCCAGCCCTTCCGCATGGGCAAACTGCGATGTGGACCGTCACTCATTGAACCACTCCGATGTCAGAACAGTAGCACATAAAGACTGACATTGTCAAATGTCAAGTTTTTTTGCAAAAAAACTTGACATGTTATTTGAACAAATCCAGACTTTAACGGTGAAAAGGCACCCGACCCAAACAAGACGCTACGGCCGCGTCATGGCTGTCATCCGCCGGCGTATCGAAGCGGAAGGCGAACGTCTTTGGAGGCTTGAAGACTTTGCCGACCTTCCCTTCAGCGCCGTCGCGCAAGCCCTGTCCCGCCTCACACGCGACGGTCGCCTTGAACGCCTCAGCAAAGGCGTCTACTACCGCACCCGGCAAACAGCGTTCGGCAAGAGCCGTCCCAATCCGGCCGCAATCCAGAAACTCGCCTCACGGCGCAAGAGCGTTTTCCCTTCGGGCATCGCAGCCGCCAATCTGCTGGGATTCACGACCCAGACGGCGCGCAAGGGCGAAGTCTCAACCAGCGCCCTAAGCCTGCCGCGCAAACTTGTCGGCGAAACGATTGTTCATACGCGCCGGCCAGAGGCCTGGGCAGGTCTCTCCGCCACGGACGCGGCCTTGCTGGATTTTCTCCGCCGGGCCGGAAGAACGAGCGAGCTCTCTCCGGAAGAAACAATCCGGCGCACGATCAGCCTTCTAACTGAAAATGGACGTTTCGAACGCTTCGTCAAAATTGCGGCTACAGAGCCCCCGCGCGTCCGCGCAATGCTCGGCGCCATCGGCCAACAGCTGGGGAAAAATCCCTCAGTTCTCAAACGCCTGCGCCAATACTTAAATCCCTTTTCGCGGTTTGACTTCGGCCTGCTGGCCGGACTACGGTACGCCCGCAACTGGCAAGCCAGGGGGCACCGCTGACATGAAGCTTTTTGAACACAAGGATTTCGAGCAGGCGATTGTGCGAGCGGTGGACCATTTTAGCGCGCGGAAATTGCGCCCGGCGATCATCGAGAAGGATTACTACGTCACAGAGGCGCTGCGCATCATCGCCGCCAAGGCTCCCGACAAGATCATCTTCAAAGGCGGCACGAGCCTGGCGAAAGGCTGGAACATGATCCAGCGTTTTTCGGAAGACATCGATATTTTTCTCGATCCCCGCGCCTTCGAGCCCGTCCTCGGCAAGAACGGCATCGACAGGGAACTCAAGGGGCTGCGCGATGCGGTCGCTGCCCACCCCGCGCTCACCTTCGTCGCGGCGGAGAGCCAGACCATCGGCGGATTTGGGCGCAACGACCGCTTCTCCTACACACAACGCTTCGGCGGCACCGGCGAAGTTCCCAACCGCGTCCTCCTCGAAGCCGGAACCGCCAGCGGCCGCGAGCCCACAACCGTCGTCAAGCTGCGCTCATATCTGGGACAGTTTCTTGAGGAAACAAAAACATCACTCGGCGCAGATGACGAGGGACCGTTTCCGCTGCGCCTGCTGCATTTCCGCCGCACCTTCGTCGAAAAGATGTTCGCGATCCACAGCAAGGTGGAAATTCTCAAGCGCGACAAGACGCCGCTCGGAACCTATGCGAGACACTACTACGACCTGTTTCAACTGGCGGCGCAGGCGGACGTCATCGCCATGCTGAAGTCCAGTGAATACGCCGCTATAAAAGAGGATTACGACGCGATCAGCCGAGAATACTTTCCGAAAAGCTATTTCTATCCCGAAGGGATGAGCTTCGCCAAAAGCGACGCGCTGTTTCCGCCGCCGGAGCTGGCCAAGATCCTCAGCGTCGAATATGAGGGGCAGTGCAAGTCGCTCTGTTATGGCCCGTATCCGTCGTGGGAAGAGATTCAGGCAAAGTTTAAGGAAATTCGAGACCTCTTGTAGCGTCGTCTTACCCACCGACGCCCGGGGGCTGCCTTCCCCCGCCGCCTCCCGCAGCGCCACGCCGTTGTCGCCCCCGCTCCACCTCCCGCGTCAGCGCCCGTCGCCTCCTTCGCTTCGCGCCGCGCCGTCGCCGTCGGCGTCATCATCCGCCGCCACCACACCCACCGCCGTCACCGCCAGCAGCACCAACGCCGCGCCGTCGGCCGGGCCATGGCCATCATCATGATCATCGTTGTCGTCGGCATCAGCATCGGCATCCACATCGCGGCCACCGTTCTCTTCTTCCTCTTCCGCTTCCTCCTCCTTCTCCTCGTTCTCCGCATCCGCGTCGTCCTCCGTTTCTTGTTTCTCCGTGCCTCCCTTCGTTCGTTTTTTCTCTCATTCCTTCATCCCTCGGACCTTGTCAGAGAAACTTGTCACGGCTCGTTGAATTTTCCGACCGAAAGGCTACAAACGAGGATCGACCGGCTCGCTCTCAAGGGCGAGGACACCGAAGACGCATTCGTGGACGCGGCGTAGCGGTTCTTGGCGGACGAATCGTTCCAAGGCTTCGATACCTAGGGCGAATTCGCGGAGGGCCAATGAACGCTTGGTGGTAACCGAACGACTACGAAGTCGGTCCAAATTCTCGGGGAGCAAATATTCGGGCCCATAGATAATTCTCAGGTATTCAGGGCCACGACATTTGACGGCTGGCTGGGACAAGCCACGTCGCCCACGCACAATGAAGTCCAGCGGCTTTACGACCATGCCTTCACCACCGAGTCCGGTTAGCTCTTCCCACCACTGAGTGGCTTCTTCAACGTTCGCTGTGTCGGTCACATCAACCTGTCGGTAAGACGTGGCGAGCAAGAGACCATCGCCGGCCTTGCAAACCTCTGCCAGCTTTTCCATGTGCCACACGTGATCGCGCTGAACGTGAACTTGTCCTTCCGTAGCAAGCAAGTGGAACGGAGCGAGCTTCAAATCGCTGACGGACTGAACCAACCAGCAGTAGCGCCGATAAGAATCGATATAAAGCTTCGCGGCTTCGAGCCGTTGCTTATATTTCTCGATGAGAGGCAGGG
>WNFR01005826.1_pt1 | contig 12606 bp, 20 predicted proteins | sample 5400221 | NCBI WGS metagenome assembly WNFR01 (sample SAMN13153357, study PRJNA577476) | soil metagenome | isolation source: 40 cm soil under Madrone tree | place: USA:California | collected 2016-06-14 | reverse complement strand
GCGCCTCATCAATCTCGTCCGCCGTCAAGACGCCGTTGCCGAGGTCAAGGCGGCGGGTGGCGAAGTGGTATTGGTCGATGACGAACGAGCGCTCGATCAAATTACAAAGGCCGTCGGTGACGGAAGGGTTCGTCTTGCTTTGGACGGGGTGGGTGGCGCAGCAACCGCGCGGCTGGCAAGTGCGCTAAAGAACCGCAGGGTGCCCACGGGTTACGGCTCGTGTCGCTGTTGGCTCAGCAATCGGGGGGAAGCATCAAGCGGGAATCGGCGAATCCAGGATGCCGCGTAGCCATCACGGTGCCGCAGAGCCGAGAACCTGCTCTGTTCTCCGGAGGGCAGTAAATCGGTTGGCGCTTGTACGGACGGGACTGAGGCACCCCGCTCCCAAAGGGTGCGGCGGCCAATGGGACCGGGGTCCACGCGTCGGGTCCAGGTGAGGTCGCGCGCATTCCACAACCATCGGAAGCGCATCGGCGATCCAGGCTATCTCGAAGTAAGGTTAATAGCCGGGCATGAGAACGCGTGTGTGCGGCCGCGGGCCGGGCGATCTCGCCAGCACGCTTTCCAGTCTCGATCGCGGGAACCGACCCTGCCCGTCTGCGTTTGTCACGCACGCGCGGGGCGCGGAGTTGTCCCATGCTGACCATCAAGCAGAGCCTACTTGGTCTCGTCTTAGCAGCGGGTACGTTGTTGCCCGGACAGGTACTCGCAGATCGGGCCCCCACTCCCGAAGAGCGGTCCAGCATCGAGACCGTGCTGCGCAACGAGGGCTTCGTACGTTGGGGCAAGATCGAACTCGATGACGAAGGTGACCTTTGGGGGGTATACGATGCCTATGCCCCCGACGGTCGCAAGTATGATCTGAGGCTTCATCCGGACACGCTTGCGATTATCGGGCAGATTGACGACTGAACTGGCGCGGCGGACGCCGACCACGCGAACGAGATCCAGGCGGACATCGAGCGCCGGTTCGTCATCAGGGTGCCGGCCGACGGTGATGATGAAATCGATCCGGCTCTATATGAGCGGGGGCCTCGCTGGCCCCAGCGCGGGAGGGGGTGTGGCGGTGTGCGCCGGGGCCAACGAAACGGGCCGACCGTCCCGAGTCAACGTCAGCCACTTGCGCGGTAACAAAGCGACCACGCGGACCTGTTGTCGGTCAGCTTGTCGACACCTTCACAACGAAATCGGTCTTGTCCCCAGATTCAAGGAGCCGCGCCCAACGGGATCGGCTCCTCTGAAAGAAGCTGTCGGCTCCCAAAAACGAGGGACTGGTGTCAGGCGGGCCCCGGAACCACACTACCTTGCACTGCGGAAGCTACGCAAAGCGCGCGCTGATGCTGGTTTGGCCAACGCCCACCATTTTGTGGACGTTCAATACTTTGTGGCAGATGCGCGCCCACGTGCAGCGAACGCCAACAGACCCCAACACTGGCTGGGACCTCAACGACAACAAAGCCGTAGATCTGCCCAGCCGGACGCCCCCGGCTCAGGGCGAGGGAGACTGATCCAGCACAGATTTTCTAGGGACTCGACATGTGCCGGCTGATGCAGGCTGGCCTCTAGCCTGCGGCGCGAGTTCAATCGGCAAAGCCCGCGTCGCCGCTGACGTACTTCCTGCGCCGCGATGACCGCGACTACGTGGTGTTCTGCTTTGCCAACCCGGAGGACGCGCAAGCCTTCTCCGATCGCTTCGGTGGGGAGCGCTTGCCAGCGGTGCGCTGCTAAGGCCTTTGCAGCACCGCGTACGATTTCGCCGTTCTCAAGGCCCCGCACCTTCTCGGCCCGCAACGCGACCTGGCGCGGCCACCCACGCTGAAGGTCGGACCGGATAATTTCGCCCTTGCGGCGGGTCATGGCTTGCCCACCCTACGCTTCGCGGCCGCCCGGCGCCGTACTGATGGGGCCGGCGGCTTCTTCTTGACCAGCATCCGGTGCAGCTTCCGCAGATCGCCGTCATCCAGAAGGCGGCCCATCATCTTGGCAGGGATCTGGTCGACGCTCGCCGGGTCAAGCTGGTGGCAGGACGCAAAATCAAGCTTACGATCGGCGCCGGCCAGCGCAGCCTTGAAACGGGCGTGGAGAAGATCGCCGGACTCGATCACGACCACGCCGGCGGCGCGGCCGTTGGGATGGCGGTAGGTCAACCAAAAGAGCGGCACAACGGCCTCGCCACTCGCCATTCCAGCCCACCCGGATTGCGGCGCCTGGCGCCCGGCCGCCGTTGATCGCGATCTCATCCGCGATCCGGCGGTCCAGGCGCCTCCGTTCGCTTGCCGGTACGTTCCTCCCGCGTTCGGGGAGCTTATCTTTATCTGCGCGTGCGCAATGTACCGCTCGAACTCCTGGGCGTTCGCCTGGCGCAGGATTACCTTCAGGTCGGTTTCAGGCAGTCGCGAGAACATGTACACATCGCTCGGCGTGCTGATGATCCGCGCGATCGCCGATGGTGTGTAGCCGGCCTGCCGTGCGTTCTGGCTGTGCTGTCCATCTCGCCAAGGAACCGCACCTCGCCGGATCGTCCCGCTACCGCAATTGCGAGTGCATTGCGTAGCTTGGAGGTGTCGAAAGCCATCAACGCTTCGCTATGATCTTCACGACTCACTCTCCTTGCGTGAGGCTTTGCCCGGCCCATCCCAAACCTCGGTGTCGCATCGAGGGTGAGCCGCCTCGCGTTGAAAAGGACATACGTCTTCGCTGTTGCGCGATGCGGTTGGGCCGATCAGGGGGAAGCTAATGGCAACCTATTCGGAACTAGAACTGCGATATGTCAGACCGGTGGCGCGCGCCATCCTGGAAGAAAGCACGTTTCGTCGGTGGCTGCTTGCCGGAACAAGGCTCGGGGACGCCATTGTGCCAGCTTGCCCCGTTGACAGGGAAGTCCAGGCCAGCCTGAGAAGTCCGACAATGAAGAATGAGTACTGGTTCAATTACTGGTGCGGCAAGGACTCAAAATGCGCTTGCCGCATCGGAACAGGGACCGAAACAGACATTCTTTTCATCCTGGGCTGCCCCGACGGCCGGTGCCTTGCCCTCCACATAGAAGTCAAGCGGCCGGGCGAACATCTCAGTGACGGTCAGGCCGAGTCCTATCCCCGTCGCGCCGCCTGCTGGGCGAACCCGGACACGAGGCCACGAACGGTTCCCCTGCATCAGGAATTCCTGACAGCGTTGGTCTGTGGGCGAGAGCTCGCGTCTGACCCGCGAATTCAACATTTCGACAGGGTGGTTTTTCACGATGAAATAGCTCGGAGGATCAAGGCATACCCTGAACCCGAAGCACTAGCCGCTCAATAAACTCCGGAGAGTGGAAGGGTGCGAACACTGCCTCCGTCAAGCGCTTGCTTTGAAGCGTTCGAACCGCAACGCCAGCCGATCTCGGTCCGGTCGATCCTGGGGGCGCCTGGGCAGGTGGATTTGTTCGCCGTTCAGCCGCTTCAAGCATTGGACCGTCGTTGAGCGACAGCAATCGGTCTGACACATGCAGTCGGTGGTCGGGGTCGATCCCAATCAAATGCGCATCGAATGCCGCGTGATGGATTTTGGAGAGGGGAAGGCCGTTCGGGACGACAGGCTGGCCCAGCTGCTCGTCCGTGTCCGCGACGATGTGGGCGGCGTCGAGCAACACCGGCTCGGGCAGCCTGGACAGGGCGCAGCGGCCGCCGTAGGCCGTTATGACGGCTTCGCGGAACGACGCCTGGTGTAATCGCTGCTTAACGGTGCGCAAGGCGTACCGCCGCTCGAACACGCTGTCCGGCGGTGCGGTGACAGGTTGGCCCGGCACCCCGAATGTCAGGCGGGCCCTCAATCCCGTCGGGTCCCATTCAGAAATGAAACACGGCAGCACGGCTTGGTAGCGGCCTGGCGCGATGCCAAGAAAATAGATGATCGGTACGCTGTTCTCGTAGGCCTCGCGAAGCCAGCGGTTGTCGGCCGCGTTGGGGTCCTGGCCCATGAAGGCGTAATCAATCGTTTCGTCCCCCTCCATGATCTGGCGGTGAACATGCCGCTGATCGTCGTACCAGACCTTGCCGCCCGGTTTCGGAAACACCGTCTTGATCGACAGCAGGAACCGCATCTGCTTCGGCTTGAAGATCCCGCGCTGTGCGTTGACCAGTGGGATGCGCTCATCGTCGAACGCGAAGCCGGGGCTTAGCTCGGTCGCGGTCAGGCAAGGGTGGATTTCACTGAGCCGGCGGACGTGCTCGAAGGCGGCCATGCGCATGAGTCTGTCGCGATCGAGTTCATCCATGTGCCCATTCCCCCTTTCCGACCAAAAGAGCAGGAAAGCAGGCACTGGAAAAGGATGGAGTCGGCCCAACTATCTGGGCTGGTCGGCAACTTGCCGGCCGAGCGCCTTGTTGAGTACCGTGGCCAGTCCGAGCCCAGCGTGGCTCAACTGTAGCGCAACGTCCTTTTCCGCTCGCGCAACGTATGCGGAGTCATCGAAGGCCATCGCATCGCCCCTCGAAAAAAGGGTAGCCCGGCCATCGGCCGGACTACCGCCAGTCAGATTCAACAGCAACCATCACTTCATCGCTGCTTTGGCAGGCCGCTCACGCTGAGGCTGCCGCGCTAGCCGGCCCGGTGCGTAATTGAATAGCCTCCGTTGGCCACCACAGGTCCGCTTGTGCCGAGTAGGCCCGGGGAGTTTCACCCCGAGCCCCTCACAGATCCGGACTTGAACCTCTCGATTCATCCGGCTCGTGTCACCGCGCGAAGGCTGCCGCCTTCCGCTGAACCGTCGGGCTCCTCCCGGTTTGACCCAGTTGGCCCGCGCTCAACGACGATGACCCACCCCCTTCGTTCGAGGCCTGTCCGGTAATGAGACCGCAGGCGCGCTGATATCCATGATGGCCCGGAGCACAACACCGCTCCAATCAGAGGCCGGATACATTGATGCAAGACCGCAAGCCGACAGATCGATGAAAACCTCTTGCGATGCACGGCCGGACCATACATAAGGGTCATAAGGAGCCGTAGTCGACCGCGTCGCCTCATGACCGCTGTACCGTCAACTGCGGAAGTGCTCACGCGGGGCCGGGAGGGGTGGCCCATGGAGGCCCACAAGCACCGAGCAGGCACCATTGCCACGGGCTATCTTGAGTCCGGGCAAGAGGAAGAGTTGAAAACTCTGGTTCGGCGTGTTGTTCAGTCTTGAAGTGCTGATCAGCACTTCAACCACTGCCGTTTAGACGAGGAAGGTTGCTGAGGCCTCTCTGATCAATACCTACAAGGCCCTTATAAGGGTCTTTTGGTTTCAGGCGTTCCAGGAATTTAGCAACGCCAGCATTGTATTGGTCACGTTCTGCCTTGTTCAAATACTTCGGTTGCCCTGGTAGCCACTTCACCCGCATCTTGCCGCCTTCGCCGAGTAAGACCTCGCAGGTGAATCTGCCGACCTGGAATTTCATTTCCGCCTCCCAATCACTTAGGTAGAGGCTCACCCGATAGGGGGGATGGGGCGGTTTCCTATCGGGTGAGACCTCCTCTAAACGAACAGGCCATGGCCCCTGTCCGTGAAGCTCCAACACCAATCGAAGCTTTGCTTCGACAGAGGTGTCCTAAAAGGGACACTGAAAACCCAGATTTCCTAGGAAAGGCCATAATAGAACCACCTCTCCGGGAGAGGAAAGTGAGGAAGCGGTATCTCCTTAAGGTTCACTATCGAATGCTACGGTGTGTTGCAATCGGGACACTACTTCATTGTGTATGGACAATCCGGCATTCTTTAAGAATTTCAGATATTTCTGTCTCAATCCTTGAAATCATCCCGCCAAGGTTGTAAAAAAAAGGCGCCGGGATGGAAGATGGCAACGGTGGGCAAACTTGCTGCCGAGACGAGGGCGGCAATTGGGCGGGAACTGCTTCTGAAGTACAAAGAAATCATTGCTGAAGGAGTGCCAGAACGTTTTGCCGAAATCCTGCAGAGGCTAGATCAGCCGGCTACCCGTTGCTTTCCTGTCTTTTGCTATCCATCCGTAGGCGGTTGACCGGACAAGCCGAGATCCTGTTCCATCTGGCGCACCTGCTCTGCCTTCTCGAACGCAACGATCTTGACCGCATGGTAGATCTCCGAAGGATCCTCATCCGGGAAATGCGCCACGATCAGCGTCATGATTTCGTGCCGGGTGCCAGTCCATCATCACCTTTGCCATTTCCCTCGCATCCATGATGTCCTCTCCTAAAACGGCGGTGTAAGCGCACGGCAGGCCGATCCCGCCCCGCTACCCTCCCCCTTGTGGGGAGAGGGCAGAAGGCCGGGATCATCGCCTTGCTGAAGCAGCCGCAGTTAATGCGATTGCCAGCGGATCGCAACACATCACCATGAGGGCGATCAGCAACCGGATAGCCTTCTCGGAGTCTGTGTCGAGACCGAGGAGCTCCGCCACGTAGCGGATGGGCGCGCTCTCGGTCTCGATCTGCCGGCCGTTGGCGGCCACACTGGCGCGTTCCGCCTGCAGGGCTGCTAGAATACCGGCTTCGCGTTTGCGCTCATCCACGAGGCCAGCGCGGGCCTTGCGCTGATCGTCTGCCAGCTTCATGGCGGCAGCGGTGCGGCCCCTCTCGGTTGCCTTCTCAACGGCCGTGTCGATCTGGGCAAGCCGCCGGTCGAGGTCGGCAACGGTGTGGGCCTGGACACTGATCTTCGCCTCGAGGTCCGCGGTTTGAAGGCGGGAAGTAGTCGCCCCGCGGTCGCCGACATGGGCGGCGACAAGCTGTGCATAGACGCCCGCCGCGTTGATGATGGCGAGGCCGGCGACCCGCCCTGGTGCTGCCGGCCTGCAACACCGAAGCCATGCAGCTTCATCTCGATGAGATTGCCACGAAAGTCACCCCGGGCGCGCACGCCGTCGTCGTTCTTGATCAAGCCGGATGGCACAAGTCGCAGGCCCTCAAGGTCCCGAGCAACATCTCGCTGATGCCGCTGCCGCCGCGTTCGGAGCGATCCAGTTAGAGCGTCAACTCAAAACAGTCGTTGATCGGCCTGCGCGATGGCGGCAAATTGGATGCCAAGTTAAGGCCAACCAGCAATAAATCCACGTGACTTGTAGGGCTCTATCTTTTCCCACTCGCTCAGTACCCGTGAACAAAGTTCGGGGTCGGTATGCCAGAGCTCATTGGGCGTGTCATAGTGATTTACGACCACAAGCATCTTCTCCGGATCGCGCCAATGGCGATGAAGTGTCATGGGGTAGCGACGCGATGTCCAGAAATTGCCCAAGCAAATGACCGAACGCACGTTGTTCAAGCCGAGTTGACTCTCGATGATAGGCAATGAAAACATGACGTTTTCACCGGTGTTTGTCGCGCGATGCTCTTCCAAGATCAAATGTGCCGGTACGCCACGTGACACGAGTCCTGCTTTAATGATTTCGCACTCTGTAAGATGAGAGCCGGGCGTTAGGCCGCCGCTGACAAGCAGCCATCCGCAATACCCGTCGTGCCAGAGACGATGAGCGGCGTCGATACGTTCTATCACTCCATCCCGCGTGCCAAACACGAACAATAGGTCGGCGGGCCTTAGAGGCGTTGTTAGTAGATGTTCAGCGTTGATGCGAGCTATTTCTTCAGAAGTTGGTTTCCGGGCGAACACGGCCACGGGTCCATCGCGCGAGAGTTGTGAGGTCCGTACTAGGTTGTTTGAGTTGATCGCACTTTATCGAACGCGATTCAAGTTCCCTAGTCTAGTCTCGAAGAATGTCAGTCCCGTGTGCAGAGCGACACCAAACGGCAAGCGAGCCTGGGCAAGCTGGCCTACGAGCGTTAGCGTTTCCACAGTTCCGACATTGCCCAAGCCGCCCAACGAGACACCCTGCAAGAAGCCGCTGGTACCATCGGTCAAGGTCAGGCCCGCCGATTTCTGTCGGATGTTGATTTTTGTGCGGCAGGGAAGATTCATGGGGCGGGGATAAAGGGCATGTGATCAAGCGGACGCCATCGCAGGTCCACTACATGCTCGCGCGCGGGAGGATTAAGGCCGCTCGACGGGTTGGGGGGCGCTACTACGCGGATGTTGCTGGCCTGCGTTCGCAGTTCTGTAGCCCAGTAGGGCAGGGAGGTGCCTGATGCCCTCCTGGCGCGACGTTCTGAAAATCCATCCTGCCTGCGAGCTATTCCCGCTGATGTCGCCGGCGGAGTTGAAAGAGCTAGGTGAGGACATCAAAAAAAACGGCCTGCAACAGCGCATTCAATTGTGGCCGGTCGATGAGCCGCCTGGACACGTTTTGCTCGATGGCCGCAATCGGGTCGATGCCATGGAGGCGGTCGGCCTGAAGCTGGTCGACAATCCCAATGCAACGACCGTGGAGGAGATATTTGCTGGTGACAACATTCGCGCGACCTTGATCGCGCCTATTCCGGCAAAGGCGATCGATCCAGTCGCCTACGTCATCTCGGCGAATATCCGCCGCCGCCATCTGACATGGGAGCAGAAGCGCACGCTGATCGCGGAGCTGCTCAGGGCCGACCCCAATAGATCAAACCTGTGGACGGCAAAGTCTATCGGCGTCGATGATAAGACCGGATCGGTAAGGCGGGACCTGGAAGCACGTTTGGAAATTCCGAACGTCGCCAAGACGACCGACACCAAGGGCCGCCAACAGCCCGTTCACAAACCGAAGGCGACATCGCTGTCTCGGTCGGCGCCTAACATGGAAAGAGGATTCACGTCGGCCATCAAGCCCGTGACCACGAAATCCCTACCATTGTCCAAGGCCAATCTTGCCCCTCAACTCAATTCCCTGAGCTGGTCGGATGCGACTTTGGAACTGCGACGCAAATTCATCGACGCCGTAGGTTCGAAGGAGATTGTCGCCGCCTTTGGTGTGCCCGCCTTCTATCGCAGTCTCACCGAAGAACAGAGAAACCAGCTCAACGAAGAGCTGATCGCAGAGCGGGAGGTTCAAAACGCCACCCGAGCCGCCTCTTGATGCCTCGGCCGATAGGCCTGCTGTTTGACATCGTGAAGCATGTTTGGGGGCGACGAAGCCCGCGCCCCAAGTTGAGCACCGCGCCGGTCGGATGCCGGGTCGAGCTGACAATTCGCGAACCATGACCGTGCAAATTGAAACCTGTTCCAAAAATGGGGCGGGGTCTCGTCTCGTCCGAGAAAGCCCCCGCCCCGATCATGATGCTAGCACGTAGGGATACGCGACACCATGATCATCTCTATTACTCACCTCCATCAGGCGAAGCAACTTATTAGCACAGGTCAACCGATAAAGCACTTCGGCGCCTTCGCCGGTGCCGTGTGATTATTGGCAAGAGCTCACATATTGGAAGATTTCAGGAGCACGCAGGTAAATCAAGCTGGGATGTAATCCCCCATGACGCTTAATCCATGCGCGAATAGCAGGTGGATAATGCGATACCATCTGCATAGTTCCGGGCGGATAATCCATCTTCTGTCCCCATGGAGTTGGGGTATAAGCAGAATGGAAACCAAGCACAGCCCGTGGAGTGGCGCACACATTCTGAGGCGGAATGATGCCCAACGTCATCGTGCAAGCCGATAGGCAATTGCCATCGATAATCACTCGTTCGCCCGTGGCCGCGGCCCTTTGCATCCTCGCCACATACATCGGAATCAACCCGCCTCGATCATTGGTGATCGTCATGGCGTTAGCGGGTAGCGTGCAAAGCAGGGTTGAGGCCAAGATTAGCTTCTTTATCATTTTTTCCCTCGCGCGACTTGATTGCGCGAAAGTTTTACGCGTCCAACTTTGAGCGAATTAGGGCGCAGACCCTCCCGGAATTGGCTAACACTCTCATAAATACACTCATTTAGGCGAACATTTCTGGCGAGGGTAGCGACCGGACCATGCCTCCCGCGCCCAAGGAATACTTGCGCCGCACCTCCCATCGCGGCGGGTCGGTGTGGATCTCCACGAATTCGACGAGTCCCCGGAGGCCGTTCTCCATTTTGAGCTTGACGTTGCAGACGGTGCGCGCCGGTTCATTCTTGCGCGGGGTAGCGTCAGATTTTTCATCGCCTCACGGACATCGCAATCAGCTTCAGCGATTTCGTCGTCTTTATCCATTCTCAATTCTCCTCTATGGGGGCGGACTCTCGGAACCGCCCCGCGGTGGTTTGTTTATGCGTTTGCGAAATTGTGCTTCGGGTCGCCTGAGGCGAATGCGCCCAGATCGATTTCGGCGAGATTATCGCCGATGTTATCGCCGATTTGATCGTGGAGATGATCGCCGCCGTGATCGTGGAGCGGACGACGTGATCGTGGAGATCGTTAATCACACAGGCACAGTACGGTATGGGATGGAGCGGACGCGCTGTTTGACTTCAACTGGCAAGCGTTCGGAAGTCCCGCTGATAGATGTTTTCGGGATACCCATGACGAAGCGCTGCGGCCCGGACAGCGCATGGAAAACGCGGTTGGCGGAACAATTTTCGGCCGATCTGAATGCTGACCACCGACGACGCGTTTTATATGGGTAAACCGTTTCGAGTCGTTCTTGTGAGACGCCAATTATCGGGGAAATCGCGTCTCAAAACGGTTGATCTTATTCGGTACAGCTATCACATATTGGCACATACCGTTTTGAGACATTTTGGGGCTGGGAATGCTTTACGGGTACGCTCGCGTTTCATCCCTTGATCAGGACCTCTCCATTCAGTTCGATGCCCTCACCGCCGCGCCGATGGGCCATGACCGAAAAAGAAATAACCCAGGTGCGAACTGCGTCGAGTGGCAGTGCTCACAGGGGAACGGCATCCGCCCACATTGCAAGCCTTCACAAGTGGACCACGCGACGTTGAACTTCAGTCCGCCGCTCCTGAAGTGGGCGCGTCCGAGCGCCGGCTCGGGGCTCACTACCCGTTCGCGTCAGCATCGCTCGTTCATTTTGATCGTGCTGTTAGAGGGACCGTCCGGCCGATTCTCGCCGCATTTGCTCTGTCTTGTGCTACCGCAAGATGGGAGACACCGCGTGCCGGATGCGCACCCACAAACAAAGCCTGTAAGTTGCTGCGTGAGACGGGTTCGCGTCGGCATGGGATTGATCGCCGCAAGCATCGCGCTGCTGGTTGTCGGGTTTGCCCTAAACGCCCCTGGCACGTACGTGATTGGGGCGGCTAACATCGGATCGCAGACCGAGCCTAGAGGAGTAGGATCGATCCGTCCGAGAAATCTCAATTTCGCGGTCTCGGTCGGGTCGCAAATCCCAGATGGCGCGGGCGTGCACGTTCCACGTTTAGGAACCGAAGTCGCCTCCGAAACCGCTGTCGTGCAAACAGAGATGGCTTCCGAGCCGTCAGCCGCTAGCGCATCCTGCGCTGCTTTCGAAGCACGTTTTTATTTCGACCGGCAATTAGCTTCTTTCGATGAGCGTTTTGCGAGCGCTTTCGTTTCGCCTGGAAATGCTTTAAAGGCTCATTCCGCGGTCACACAGTCGGCGCCGGAACTTGCCCCGGTCACCTCATCACCGCTCGTCAGTGTTCGCGAGAAACCGCTTCATAGCGCAGAAGCGGGCTTGAGCTTGCCGCTCGATACCGATAGCCGCATCGCGATCTATGATATCGCCGCACGTACTGTCTATCTACCCAACGGACACAAGTTGGAAGCTCATTCGGGCTTGGGCAGCCACTTGGACGATCCTCGCTATGTCAATACGAAGGGGCGAGGGCCGACACCGCCTAATGTTTACAATCTCGCCCTACGTGAGCGACTTTTTCACGGCGTCCGCGCCATTCGCCTTATCCCAGCAGATGATGGCAAGATGTTTGGTCGGGATGGGATGCTTGCGCATACTTACATGCTCGGCCCCAGCGGTCAGTCTAACGGCTGCGTGTCTTTCCGTAACTATCCCGCGTTCCTAAACGCCTTCTTGAAGGGCGAAGTCGATCGGCTTGTTGTCGTAGAGGATCTCGCGACCGCGACTGGCGCCAAGACCAGCGCACCGAGTGGGGGTTAATGTGGCCCAGGTAGCCGTCTTAAGTTCAATCGGCATGGGGGATTAGCCGAACACGGCGGTCCCGGACGAGGCCGGAAGGCCAATTGGTGATGAAAGCGAATAGGCGATCAGAAAGGCTAAGTGCAGACGTACTTTCAGTCCTAGGGGACTCCGTTCAGGACAGAATATTTCCTGGCGCAGTTGCTGCGCTGATATCGAGCACTGACGAGATATATATTCCATTCGGACGTGAGACGTACGATCCGATTGCTCGCCCCATTTCGGACGAGTCCATCTTTGATGTTGCATCGCTGACCAAAATCTTAGCAACGACTACGGCCATCATGCAATTGGTGGAGCGAAAGCAACTCGCTTTGCACGATCAAGCTTTTAATTTTGTTCCGCAGCTGAGGCGAGTGCCTAAGGATCAGATAACAATATTTCAATTGCTCGCACATACGGCCGGGTTCTTCGGTGGGGAGCCGCTTCCCCGACATCTAAAATCTCGTGATGAAATTGTGGAATCAATTTGTTCGACAAACCTTTTGTATCTACCAGGTACTAACCGTATCTACGATGATTTGGGGTATATTCTTTTGGGCCTTATTGTAGAATCCATAACGGGTCTCACATTGGATAAATACTGTCAAAACGAAATCTTCGAACCGCTAGGGATGAGCGAGACAATGTTCGCTC
>WNFR01021208.1_pt1 | contig 12607 bp, 9 predicted proteins | sample 5400221 | NCBI WGS metagenome assembly WNFR01 (sample SAMN13153357, study PRJNA577476) | soil metagenome | isolation source: 40 cm soil under Madrone tree | place: USA:California | collected 2016-06-14 | reverse complement strand
ATCATCACGGCATCGACCCACTTGAAGAAGCCGGAGACGAGGCCGATCATAAGCCCGATGCCGATCGAGAACACGGCGGCGCCAAGGCCGATCAGCAGCGAAATCCGCCCGCCATAGAGAATTCGCGACAACACGTCGCGGCCATAGCCGTCGGTGCCGAGCAGGAACTGGGCACTGGACGGCCTCAGCCGCAGCGAAGGTGCCAAGAGCTGCGGATCGTGCGGCGACAGCCACGGCGCCAGAACCGACGCTGCGATGACGAGCGCCAAACAGATCGTCGCGACCGCGATGATCGGCGTCGCCGTCAGGAATCCGAGCTTTGGCCGGAACGGCGTCGTAATCGGAATCGACGGTTCGGGGAGGGTTTCGATCGCCATCAGTATCTAAAGCCTCAGTAGCGGATTCTGGGATCTAGCAGGGTGTAGGCGAGGTCGATCAGAAGATTGACGGCGACATAGATGCCCGACGTCAGCAGGATCATCGCCTGGATGACGGGATAGTCGCGCGCCAACACGGCATCGACGGTGAGGCGGCCGATGCCCGGCAGGTTGAATACGCTCTCGGTGACGACGACGCCCGAGATCAACAGCGCGAAGCCTGTCCCGATCACGGTGATCACGGGCACGGCGGCATTGCGCAGCGCGTGGCGCAGCAGCACGCCGGTCTCGTTGATGCCCTTGGCGCGGGCGGTGCGGACGTAATCCTCGCCGAGCACGTCGAGCATCGAGGCGCGGGTCATGCGCGCGATCAGCGCAACATAGATGAAGGACAGCGTACAGGTCGGCAGGATGATGCGCTCGAAGAAAGGACCGAAGCCTGCCGAGATACTCTTGAAACCCTGCACCGGCACCCAGTGCAGGTCGATCGCAAAGATCTGGATCAGCACATAGCCGATCACGAATACCGGGACGGAAAAGCCGATCACCGACAATCCCATCACGAAACGGTCGATCCAGGTGCCGTGTTTCCACGCCGCGATGACGCCGAGCGGGACGGCGACCAGGATCGAGAGGATGATGGTCGACAGCGCGATCGAGATCGACGGTTCGACGCGCTGGCTGATCATCTTCAGCACCGGCACGTTCGAGATCAGGGATACGCCGAGATCGCCATGCAGCAGCTTGCCGATCCAGGTGAAGAACTGGGTGTACAACGGCTCATTGAGGCCGAGCGAGGTGCGGATGCGCTCGAGCTGTTCGGGCGTCGCATTGTCGCCGGCCAGGATCGCGGCGGGATCGCCGGGCGTCAGCCGCAGCAGGAGAAACACAAACAGCGCGACCACGCCCATCACGGGGACGGCGGCGAGGATGCGGCGAAGCAGATATCCGAGCATTCTTGTCCGTTAGATTGCGGGCCATTGGGGCAGCGTCGGTCTTGGACCCGGGTTCCGCCGCCAGCATAGCATTTCAGCAAGTCCCGTGCCATCGGGGCCCAGAATGGGCACATGGCCGCCATGCTCCGGGCAGAGGCCGGCCTGGGCGTCACCATCCTTGGGACGACCAGGCCCGGGCACGACGAATATGATGTGGCTTCTACTCCAGCGTCGCCAGCAGCCCGGCCATCAGCCGGCCGCGCTCGGCCAGGCTATCGACCTCGATATGCTCGTTGAGCGTATGCGCATCGGCCCCGCGGACGCCGAGCCCGTCGAGCGTGGGTATCCCCATCGCGCCGGTAAAATTGCCGTCGGAGCCGCCGCCCGCGCTGCCATGGGGAAGATCAAAGCCCATGTCCCTGGCCAGCCCGCGCGCCTTTTCATACAGCGCCAGGGTGCCGGCATCCGGCTCCCATACCGGCCGGGTGACGCCGCGCGTCACCTTGAACGTCACGCCGTTGGCGCTGCCGGACAGCGCCAGCATGCGCTCGACGCCGCGGTCGAGATCGGCCTGCCGCTTGGCCATGCTGAGCGCTTCGCCGGTGCAGGTGGTGGCGACACAATTGACCCATTGGCCGCCATGCACGATGCCGACCGAGAAGGTGCAGTCCTCGGTCGTCATGCCGTCGATGGCGATGATTTGCCGCGCCATTTCGCGGATCGCCGAGCGGCCCGAGGAAAGCGTGGCGCCGGCGTGGCTCGGCTTGCCGACGGCTTCCAGATTGAAGCGCGCGATCGCGTAACGCCCGGTGACGACGCCGTTGTTGGGCCGCCCCGGCTCGGGCACCAGCACATATTTGTTGCGCGCCGCCTCCGCCTCGATGATGTCGCGGGTCGACGGCGTGCCGACTTCCTCGTCGGGGGTGAACAGCACGGTGATCGGCAGCGGCGTCGTAAAGGCGGCGCGGGCCAATTGCCGGATCGCCTCCAAAGTGAGGTAATTGCCGCCCTTCATGTCGAAGATGCCGGGGCCGAAGCATTTGCTGCCTTCGCGCCGCCATTTCAGCTTCTCGATGGTGCCGACCGGATGCACGGTATCGAGATGGCCGGCAATCAAGATTCCCGGCTCGCCTTGTTTGGGATGCGGAAAGCGGGCGCGGACGCAGCCGGCAAAACCCTGCCGTCCGGCGATGCGCTCGATGATCGCACCCATGATCGCCATGTCGCGCGCGGCGAGATCGAGCATGCGTTCGACCGCGGCGGCATCCCAGGTCGGGCTTTCACATTCCACCCAGCCGCGCAGTCCCTGCAGCATGGTCTCGGAATCAAAGGGAAGATTGGCGGGATTCATGGATGTCTCTCTTCGTTGCAGCAGGCGACGTCAGCTTTGCGCGGCGTTACGAAAGTCGCCGACGGCGAATTTGTAAAGTCAAATAGCAGAGCCCGCACCATTCGTTTGTGTACCTCTGATCTCGGCAAAAACCGGATTGACGCGCCACACGCTTGGTGCAAGTCTCGAATATGCAAGCCTTACAGCGTGTTAGTTCGCCTAAATAACGAACCTCATGCATAATGAGTAAGCGGGCTTTGACCAGTTTCACGTCAGGAGAGACACGAATGTTCCAAACCTTTAGTTGGAAACGTACCGCGCTAGCGTCGGTGTTATCCATTGCCGCGCTTTCGGCGGCGCTGACGTCGCAGGCATTTGCCGCCGGCAAGACCATCACCGCCGTGATGCATTCCGATCTGCGCGTCATCGATCCCTTGTTCACCACCGCCTACATCACGCGCGATCACGGCTACATGGTTTACGACACGCTGCTCGCCACTGACGCCAACTTCAAGATCCAGCCGCAGATGGCGGACTGGAAGGTCAGCGATGACAAGCTCACCTACACTTTCACCTTGCGAGACGGACTGAAGTGGCATGACGGCACGCCGGTGACGGCGGAAGATTGCGCGGCCTCGCTCAAGCGCTGGGGCCGGGTCGATAATATGGGCCAGAAGCTGATGGATTTTACCGCCAGCATCGAAGCCACCGACGCCAAGACCATCACGCTGAAGCTGAAAGAACCCTACGGCCTGGTGCTGGAGTCGATCGGAAAGCCGTCATCCTACACTCCCTTCATGATGCCCAAGCGGCTGGCCGAGACGCCTGCCGGCCAGCAGATCAAGGAGCAGATCGGATCCGGTCCCTTCAAGTTCGTGCAGGCTGAATTCCAGCCGGGCGTGAAGGCGGTCTATGAAAAGAACACCGACTATGTGCCGCGCAAGGAGCCGGCGAGCTGGACCGCCGGCGGCAAGGTGGTGAAGGTCGACCGTGTCGAATGGATCACGATGGCGGATGCGCAGACCGCGGTGAACGCGCTGCAGTCCGGCGATATCGACTTCATGGAGGCTCCCCCTTTCGATCTGTTACCGGTGCTCTCGGCCAGCAAGGACTTGAAGATCGAAACGCTGAACAAGTTCGGCTTTCAGACGCTGGGCCGGATGAATTTCCTCTATCCGCCGTTCGATAACGTCAAGGTTCGCCGCGCCGCGTTCATGGCGATCAATCAGAAGGATGTGCTGGATGCGCTGGTCGGCAATCCCGACTATTACAAGATCTGTGGAGCGTTCTTCGTCTGCGGCACGCCGCTGGCGACCGAGGAAGGCTCGGAGACGCTGGTGAAGGGCAACGGCATGGCGGCAGCGAAAAAGGCGCTGGCTGAATCCGGCTATGACGGCACGCCGATCGTCATCATGGCGCCCGGCGACGTCGTGACGCTGAAAGCGCAGCCGGTGGTGGCGGCGCAGCAGCTGCGCGAGGCCGGCTTCAAGGTGGATCTGCAGGCCACCGACTGGCAGACCGTGATGACCCGCCGCGCCAGCCAGAAGCCGCCGAAGGAGGGCGGCTGGAACATGTTCTTCACCAACTGGGTTGCTGCCGACGTGTTAAACCCGATCGCCAACTTCTCGATCGGCGGCCGCGGCAAGAATGGCGGCTGGTTCGGCTGGGCGGAAGACGCCAAGATCGAACAGCTGAAGGACGTCTTTGCACGCTCGTCCTCGCCGGACGAACAGAAGAAGATCGCCGCCGACATCCAGAAGCAAGCCTATGAGCAAGTGATCTACATCCCGCTTGGGCAATATCTCGCGCCGAGCGTGTGGCGTAAGTCGCTGTCCGGCGTGCTCGATGGTCCGGCGACGCCGATCTTCTGGAACATCGACAAGTCGGAATAAAGCAGGGCGCACATCGAATACGAAAACGCGACGAGAGTTGAATCTTTCGTCGCGTTTTTGTTGGCGCCATCGGCAGTGGCCGTCGCGGAGCCGAACAAGCCCTAGGTTACCCTGTGACTGGCGATGTCGACGGCCACCTTGTCGAACGACTTCTTGACGCCATCGGTGGTCTCGATCATCTCGATCGAGAGCTGCGCCGCGTTTGCCGTCACAAGAAGATAGCCAAATCCCTTCAGCGATTTTTCGAAGACCGTGTCCCCCATATGTTGGTGGTTTGCTGCCGTCACGGCCGACGCCGCGTGTCCGGCGCATCCCGCCACGAGATACGGAATTTGTACGTCCCCGGAACCGCCGATTTTTGCGGTCCGGGTGTAGCGCTGATAGTTATGCGCATGGCCCGCCAGCATCGCGTGCGGCGCGATGCGCGCGTCAAGGCAGGCTTTGTCGATCTGGGCCAACATGTCCGGGCTCCCACTATGGCCTCCCGAACTGAAGGGGGGATGGTGCGTCGCGATTACCAGCGCTTTTTTCTCCGCCGATTGCCTGAGGCCTGACAGTGTCTTCGTAAGCCATTTGATCTGCTGATCGTCGCCGTTCGCGCCCAACAGGTTGCCGGGCCCTTCCGCGATATTGGAATAGAGGCCAATGACGTTCACGAAAGGCGCGGACAACATCCAGTAGACCCCCGGCTCGGTCATCGTTTCGCGGAATATGCGGACATCTCCGGCAATGGGGGGGACGGCGGCGGTGGTGGCGCAGAAATTATTGAGGAATTCCTTCAGCGACACCGGGTCCGTGCCCGCGAATGTTTCACCATCGTGGTTTCCGGGAATCGCGATGATCTTGCCGGGATATTTCATGTAAGGCCGGTAGAATTCATCGCGATACAGAGCGGCCTTCTGGTGGCCGTAAATGACGTCTCCCAGATGCACGAGCAATGCGGGATTGTGTCCGTGGGCGGCAGCGTCGTAATCGGCGGTCATGGCCTGGGCCACTTGCTCTTGCGGAGCGCTATCGCCCCCAGATCTGCCGGCATCGCCGATGACATGAAGTTTGATAGCGCCGGCATTCTGGATTTCATCGGTGCCTGGCCGGCCGATGATATCCTGCAACTGCATGACGGGGTTTCGCTTCGGCGCCGGGATCGGACCGAGTTTTTTCGCCGCGAACTGCGCCAGGCCCGTTGTCCCGGTCTTCGGACTAACCTCGCGGTTCGCAATCGGTGTCGTGGTGAAGAACGGATGGGCGTATCGCAACGGCGTTGACGCAGCATCGCCCGATTTCCTTGCCGTTGAGCGCGCGGCCTTCTTGGCGGGTCGTTTTGAACTTTTGGTTTTTTTGGCCATCGATCCATCTCCCAAAGTGGGTGGAGTTCTCGACGTTCACGGCGGCAACGATCCGTGCCGGTGGTCAATCTGTGGGGCTGTCCCCGTCGCCGAAGAGGTCGAAAACAGGTCTATGCGATTCAATTCGGGAATCTGCCGAGACTCTTGTAGCGGTCTTGAGCTGGTCCGTTCTTCTCGCCCGAACCGGTGATTTCAATACCGTGCGATCACGACAGTCGCATGTTCGGCCGCGCCTTCGCGTCCGCAGCCCGGATCCATTCAGTTCCGGCAATTATGCATCCTTAAATTGCAATTGTAAATGATGGGTCGCGGAGCAATGGCGGTGGCTGCCGTTCGCGTTACGCGGGAAAAGCCTTGAGGTGCTCCAGCAATAATTCGCAGACCCGATCGGGCGCCTGATCCGCCGCGAAATATCGCGCCGCGCGCGCGATACCAGGCCAGTGCTGCTTCCATCGCGTCCTTGTTGCCGAGCACGGCGAGATGCGCCTCGATCGCGGCAGCGGGAACGCCATTGGCCGCCAGGCGCTCGCGCAGCCATTTGGCATCGTCGGCAAGCACGATATCGGCGGCATCCGGTTCGAGAAACGCCTTGTGGTGTCGCGAGCGCTGTGCCTGATCGCCGTCGATCATGTGCAGCGCGCGGTTGAATGCGTTCGGGTGCGGCCGCGAGAGGATGGTGAGCGACGCCACCCGCCCGTGATGGCGATCGGCCAGCGCCCAGCCGATGCTGCCGCCCCAGTCGTGACCGACGAGATGAAAGCGTGCGTCGCCGTAGCCGGCGGCCGCCGTGATCGCCGTCGCGTCGTCCATCAAGCGGTCGATATGATAGTTGGCAGTGTCGTTCGGATCCGGCCGCGCGCCCGGCGAATAGCCGCGTTGGCTCGGCGCGATCCCGCGATAGCCCATATCACCGAGGGCGCCGAGCTGCGCGCGCCAGCAATGCATCGATTCTGCAAAGCCGTGCAGCAGCAACACCAGCGGTGCGCCAGGCTCGCCTGCGGTAAGGGCGTCGAAGGTCAGGCCGGGAGCGATGGTGATCTGTTCGAGCGACGGCATCGATACATCTTAGATAGGCTCACCCGGCTGGTCCATCGCAGAAATGAGGTCGCTACCTGTTGCAGCGAGATACTCGAACGAGAGCACCGCAAAAAGATCTACGCCCAGAACGCTGGGGACTTCGATCCACGACCATGCGCGAGCTGATGAACTCGCGCATGGTCTACTTCCGCTGCTTGACTTGGCCGCTGCTATCGACGACGAGAGAAATGTCCTTACCGTCTTTCGTCGCCTTGACGGAGATACCTTCGGCCGTGGATTTGATGTCCCGGACTTGCGAATAGCCCGCGGCTTCAAGTTTGGCTACAAGCTCCTCCTGGGTCAGGGCACGGGCAGGCGAGAAGATGCCAAATATCATCAGACACCAAAGGACCATTTGAAAGATTGCTCGCGTCGACATGATCCGTCCTCCTGGTTAAGCGAACTGCGACATCACGCTCCGGCACCAACTGCCCTTCGAGACAACGGTTCCGCCGTTTGCGAGGCGGCCCTGTCACGTGCTGATTACCTAGTCGCCAACGCTCGCCGCCACGAGCTGGATCCTCGATCCGTTGCACGAAGGCGTCGCGTGCGACGTAAAATCGTCTATTCCGGGCGGGATGTCAGGCCAATAGGTAGGCTCGCAGTCCCAAAATAGGCCAACCGACGTTCGCGGAGCAGGCCAGCCGCAGCGGACGTATCCGTCTCCTATCAATATTGATTTGGCGACCCCGTGTACGCCATTGCGTCACCCCCAAAGTAAGAGCATTCTGTGAACTAGATCATTTTAGGTTGAGGAAGATCGTGATGTCATTCCGCAAGGCACACGGATAGCTTCTTCGGATTGGTTTCTCTGGGAAGAAGCGTCTCTCTGCATCGCCGTTGCTAATCGGGTCTGATCCAAGCCCTTTGAAAGATGGGTTGAAATTTTTGGATCACGGTCCCGGACCTGAATTCTTGTTCTTGGCTGAACGCTGGCTAGAGAATTGTATCAGGAGGACGGACCATGCCTACCACTACGGAGAGGACCTCGTTCACCAAAGACGTCCAAGGCCGCTATCTGTGCAACAACCTCACGGAGGTCGATGCGTGGAAGTCCGCAGGCGGGCGTCCGTTCGACTTCATCATCGTGGGCGGGGGAACCTTCGGCTCCGCGATCGCGGAACACCTTTGGTTCCGTCAGAAACAAGCGGGTGGTGGATTGCGCACGCTGGTCGTCGAAGCTGGCCTGTTCACGGTCCCGGAGCACGTACAAAACACCGGGCTCCAGGGTTTTACCGATCCGCAAAACCCATTTTTTCTGAATGAAAACGCGCCGCAACCGGAGAAGCCGCAGAACGAAGTCTGGGGCATTCCCTGGAAGTCGGCTATCCCGTTCAAGGGGCTCGCCTACACGCTCGGAGGTAGATCTCTTTTTTGGGGAGGGTGGTCCCCTCAGCTGTTGAACGAGGAGATGGCGACTTGGCCCGCGACCACGGTCGCCGATTTGAACGGGAGATACTTCGACGAAAGCTCAAGGCAGATCGGTGTCGATGAGGCGAACGATTTCATTTCAGGTGAGCTACAGAACGGCTTGCGACGCCAGCTCTTCGACAATCTTGCCAGCGTCCCAAATGTGTTTTCCCTGAATGCCCTCCCGCCGTCCCCACTTCTCAAGCCGGGCTCGGATCCGGCGCAATTGCTCGGTCTAACCTCGACCGGTGGCCTTTCTCAAGCCGACCTGTTGAATCTTCTGAAGCTCGAGGCACCACTCGCGGTCCAGGCGCGGCCTCCTCACGCGGGTTTTTTCCCGCTGAACAAATTCAGCGTGGTGCCGCTCTTGACGAAGGCCGCCCGAACCGCTGCAAGCGATTCGAACGGCAACGATACCGCCAAGGAATTCATGATTCTGCCGGACGCTCATGTGCTGTCGCTGCGGACCGTTCCGACTGCCGCCGGCACGTGGCGGGTCACGGGCATCGATACAAGCCAGGGGCCTATCGACCTTGCACCCGGCGGCACCGTCGTCATCGCTCTCGGTACCATCGAAAACGCGAGACTGGCTTTGGCCTCGTTTGAAGGGACCGGTCTTCCCACCTTGCCGCTCATCGGCAAGAACTTGATAGCGCATCTTCGCTCGAACCTCGTCATCCGCGTGCCCCGGGCGGCGATATCCGGCCTCTCGGCCGCGGCGAACGAACTACAAACGGCGGCGCTGTTCGTAAAGGGGCGCGCTACGCGGCAAAACGGTGATTTGCTCGGCCGATTCCACCTTCAGATCTCGGCGAGCGGAGGCGGTAACAGCGTCGGTGCCGAGGACGAACTCTACCGCAAAGTTCCCGATGTCGACTTCTACGACCAACTGCGCACCTCGACGGATACTCACGTGGCGATCGCGATCCGCGGCCTTGGGGAAATGGAGCCCGCCGATCCCGCGAACGCCGGCGCACATCCAAGTCGTGTCGAGTTGAGTACCCGAACGGACGAATACGGAGTCCGTCGCGCATCCGTCTTGCTCACACCGACCCCACGCGATCAAGAACTCTGGAACGCCATGGATGCGGCCATGCAGAAGGTGGCGGCAATATTCGCCAACGGGCAGCCCATGCAGGTCATCCAAACCAATCGCGACGGATTGGGAACCACGCATCATGAAGCCGGAACGCTCTGGATCGGAACTGATCCGACGCGAAGCGTTACGGATCATCAGGGTCGTTTCCATCATACCGATAATCTGTACGCGGCCGGGCCCGCGCTTTTCCCGAGCATCGGCTCGCCCAACCCGATGCTCACCGGCATCGCGCTGTCGCGGCGCACCGGTGACTTCATCATGGCCCCGCCGGCCTTCACGGCAGACGCGGGTTTCGAAAGCTTGTTCGACGGCATCTCGCTCGGCGACTGGACGATGTCGACGATCAGCAACCAACCTGGGCGAGACGACCCCGGCTCCTTTTGGGTTCGACGGGGTGTGTTGGAGGGACGGGTCGGGACGGATCTCGGCCTTCTCTGGCTTACGCGACCGACGCCCGCCAGCTATGTATTGCGGCTGCAGTGGATGATGACGGCACCCGACGACAATTCGGGAGTATTTATCGGCTTCCCGGACCCGAGGCACGAAGGCTACGACAACACCGCCTACGTCGGCGTCAATTTCGGCTTCGAGATACAGATCGACCAGTTGGCCCGTCCAGACAATGCGCCGATCCACAGAACCGGTGCCATCTACTCCTTCAAGGGCCCGACTGACGGTCCGCTGATCGTGCATCCGGTAGGAGAATGGAATGACTATGAGATCACCGTCGATGGCGCTGACGTCAGGGTTGCTCTGAACGGACAGACGGTAAATCTTTTCCATTTCACGGGCGATCCGCAGTCTCCGCGTCGCGGACTTCCGTCAAGTCCCCAGGACCCTCGATTCATCGGACTACAGACGCATACCGGCCGTGTTCTCTTCCGCAACATTCAATGGAAAGGCATCGTGACCTCTTGAACCTGGTGCCGCTCGGATTGCTGGGCGCCGGCGAGACGAACGGCACCGTTACATTCGGGCTCTGGCTTCCGCGGGTCTCGGCTACCGACGGCAATGCCGTGACTGTGAAGATCATTCATGAGGCTGATCAGTTTCTCCAGGGGCTGCCGGCTCGGGAGTTTCGGCTCAAGGCTTCTGGAAAGAGCGCTTCAACAGCGATGTCTTTGACCACTGGCCCAATCCGCAGGTCGCCGGCAATGGCGGCGGTGTTGTTGCGGAGCGCAGGGCGCTGCGCGAGCTCCGCCGCGTGGGCGGCCGGCAACTGCGCTACGGAAATGCGATCATCGAGGCGAAATTGCCGGGAGCTGTTCCGGGCAAAGTCGATGCTGAATACAGCGCGGCCAGAAAAATGATCGACAAGATCAGGTAGCCCAGAATGATCGACGCGTCACGATCCCGGACTTTCTCGGTTGCAAAATGATTCTGCTCTGCAATTGCCATCGTCTCATCTCCAACAAGTACCACTTGGGATTTGACGGCCGCAAAAACGCGGTCGTGGTTTCAGGCAGGCACAGATTATGTCTCGGGCACCGTCGCAGATTGTGAACTCGGTTACATTCGCGAAAATGTGAGGCAACCCCGCAAGCAGGCAGCAGAGATTGGCACCGGCGTCGTTACACCGCGCTGCGCTGCGCTGCGCTGCGCTGCGCTGCGCGGCGCGCCGCGGCGCCGATCTGCGGTGGTAGTTATCTGCGGGAGCCGCTAACGGCGCGCCGCCAGCCAGCCGGCCAAGGGCGCGCCAAATGCCAGGCACCATATGAATTGCGCAACGGGTGGAGCGATGGTGGCGACAACCGTACCCAGCACGAATACGAACACGGGAAAGGTCGCGGTTGCCAGCAATTCGGGATGGCCGCGGCCTCGGAGGGCGAGAAGCCACAGCAGCGCGTTCAGGACAGCGATGACCGTCAGATGGCCGCCGTAAATCACGGCGACGACGCCGTCGAGCCGATAGGCTCCGTAAAGGCCATTCGTGACGGGAAGGATGATGATCGACACCAGAAAGATCAGGTTGAGGAAGACTTCGCCCCGGCTGCCTTCCGGTGCCACCGCGAGCCGCCGGTGATGGCTGAACCAGAACAGGCCCGCGACGATGAAGCTGATCATCAGCGCGATGAGAGGTTGCGCATAGGCACGGACCAGGTCGATCCAGGCGGGCGCTTTGGTGAACACGCTCGCCTTCGGCAGGTCGTAGGCCAGCAGCGTCATCGCAACGCCGAAGATGGTGTTGCTCAACGCCTCCAGCCGGCGCATTTCAAAAAGACCGATCTGCTGCAAGCTCGCTCCTTCGCTTCGCGCCATCCGTCTTCGGCGCGCCCAAGCTGCGCCGGAAGCGCCTTGGTCCGGCGTGGCCGCGCCACGCGTAGCCCGTGAGGGCGATGTGGCTTGCCAGCCGTAGCTCGCCGACACAAGCCCGCCTCCGCCAAGAGGCTCCAGCGCGGCAGCCTTGCTCGCACGCGAGCGAAGGCTGGTGCGGGCGGTGGGACTCGAACCCACACGATGTTGCCACCGAGGGATTTTAAGTCCCTTGCGTCTACCAGTTCCGCCACGTCCGCCCTATTGATTCTCATAGCTTTTTCGTCACAGGCCGGCAAATGTTTTCCGCATGCATCTCTTGCGTTTTGAATGGACGGAGTTTGCCGCAGGTCAGGTGAAGGACACCAATTTCGACAGCTGCACGCCGCTTCGTATTGGCGATGTGCCGGAATCCGACATTGAATTCATCGAAAAGTGCGGAAGTTCCTGTGGGACTTGGTGAGTCTGGGACAACTGTCGTCGCGCCAGCCATCGGGAATGCGATTTTCGCGGCAGTTGGGGCCCGGATACGAGACTCGCCTATCCGCCCGACGAACGTATTGGCGGCTATGTCCAAATAGCTCATTCGCTCTGCTAGCAGCCAGTGACGTGATGCGTGCGCCCGAGAGATCAAAGAAGATCTAGAGACAACCAACGTCTGCAGCGCTGAACGCGCTTCACTGTCGTTGGCCCCAGCCCAGTTCGCGTACGTACATCGTATCGGCGCACTTTCCGAGAACCGCGATCATCAATATCGACACCGGCGCGCGTTTTTCGACCTACGTCATCGAAGCGGCTGCCGGTTCCGGTATCATCGGCTTGAACGGCGCGGCTGCACGACTTGCGATGGCGGGCGACAAGGTCATCATCGTCGCCTGCGCGAATTTC
>WNFR01005824.1_pt1 | contig 12607 bp, 11 predicted proteins | sample 5400221 | NCBI WGS metagenome assembly WNFR01 (sample SAMN13153357, study PRJNA577476) | soil metagenome | isolation source: 40 cm soil under Madrone tree | place: USA:California | collected 2016-06-14 | reverse complement strand
CATCCGAGCGGTCGTAGATAAAAGCGACGCGGGAACACGGCTCGTGAGCGTCGTGGAAGACCTGTTATTGAACAACAAGGTTTTGAGTATTCGCAAAAGGCCCTGTTGAAGACACCCTACCGGTTAATATCCATAGGCTAAGCATTTCTTGACGATCCATTTTGTGCCCACTACAATCTGTTCACCCCGCAAAGTCCACGCTTCCCTTCAGGAAAGGGTGGAACTATTTGGGCACCACCAGTCACCCGTTTTTCGCCCGATTCTTTGAGAACACTCTAGCGCGTTACGCGACAGCGCTCGCAGCGATTCTGGTTGCGTTGCTTGTCAGAGGGGCACTGAGCCCTTTCGTTGGCGATTACGTTCCTTTCGTCACGCTGTTTCCCGCCGTGATTTTCGCCGCGTGGTTCTGCGGCATCGGACCTTCGATCTTGAGCGTTATTGTCGCCCTGCTTGGAGCAAGGTTCTGGTTCGTCCAGCCTGTGCGCTCATTCAGCGTTCCTGATACACCCCAATCTATTGGCATCATTGCTTTTCTACTCGCGTCCGCTCTCATCGTAGCTATGGGAGAAATGAATCGCCGAAACAATGAAGTACTCAGAGGGGCTCAAAGAGGGTTGGAAACGCGAGTCGAACAACGCACGGCAGAGCTCGACAAAGCGAATCAAGGTCTCCGTGATCTCACCGCCCGTCTGCTTCATTTTCAAGACGAGGAGCGACGCCGAATCGCTCGCGAATTACATGACAGCGTTGGGCAAACCTTGGCGGCTCTCTCGATGAATTTGTCGAGTGCGGGAGCCGATATTCAGCGCCTCACGAAAACGGCTGCTGCCATCGCAGACAGCGAAGCCTTGGTCAAAGAGATGACTACAGACATTCGCACGATTTCGTATCTGCTTCATCCACCCCTGCTGGACGAAGCTGGACTCACTTCCGCTCTCGAGTGGTATGTACAAGGGCTTACGGCACGCAGCGCGATCAGTGTTGATTTGGAAGTGCCCGACAGTTTCGATCGACTCCCGCGAGATTTAGAAACAGCAATTTTCCGTGTTGTGCAAGAGTGTCTGACGAATGTACATCGGCATTCAGGGAGCCCGGTCGCCAAGATTCGCCTCAGCCGTTCAGCTAGTGATGTTCAACTTGAAGTGTGGGATGAAGGCAAGGGCATACCGCCAGAAAAGCTACACGAGATGGCTTCAAGCGGTGCGCCAGGTGTTGGTATCAGAGGTATGCGAGAAAGAATTCATCAACTCGGTGGCAGTTTGGAGATAGGTTCTGATGGCAACGGCAAAGGTACAGCAGTTGTAGTGAAACTGCCGGTTGCGAACGTGGTCACACCGGTTGCCGCACCAAACGAAGACGACGCAGCAGCGGACTAAGAAAACCCAAGCTTTACCGGACACGAATGAAGGAACTACGATTACTCGGGACCCTGGGCCGCTGCAGAGTTCGGAATCTTGATGGTTGTTCAAATTTGTACAGCTTTGCCGCCAGTATCGCCGCATCCTATCCGAATGAAAATGAAAGAACTCTCACCCAAACAGTTATCCTCCGTGTCCTGTCCTACGTGTGGTGTCGCTGCTGGAGAAGGCTGCATGCTGCATTCTGGCGGTCGACGCTCAGGGCCACACGTTGCCCGGAAGTTCGCCGCAATCGAGGCCACTGAGAGGAAAGCGAAGTCAGCTATGAGATGAACATCACAGATGAGAGTCTCAACCCCTCCACGACCCGACCGACAAAGCGTCCGAAGCAATATCCCAATTTCAAAGAGCGCCAAGAAATAGTTCGTCCTATTCAGCCCCTCCCGCATACATGAACTCGCGACGCGTAATACCGTCTCATGTGTAAGCGACCGCACTGCTTCTTTGGACTACGATTTACGTCCCGCCAAGGCCCCATATTCACGTTTCGAGGGCGCCACATCATGTCCGACAGATACGGTATAAAGCATGACGGCTACGAGTTCAAAGTCAGTCAGATCGCTGGGGTGACGGTCGGCGCGTACAAGACCGAACAGGAAGCGCAACAGAACATTGAAGCTTGCGAGCAAGATGACTTGATTCTCAAAACAGCGAGAAGTCTGGTCAAAAAAGCTGTCGATGCCTTAATGCGAACGCATCAATTCGACCGCCCCACTGCGCAAAATTGGATTCGAGAAGCGGCGGGTTAGAAACCGCGGCGGACTGGGGGCGACATAATGACAAGAACGCATGACTACCAGATCATCAGCGATACAGCGCCAGCGATTGAAAGCAGGCTTGCGACACAGGCGGCAGAGGGCTGGCGACCTATTCTTATGAGCACTGCAACAGTAAATACTGCGGTGCAAGTTTTTATCGTGTTAGAAAAACCGATTCCATCCCCTTACGCAAAATAACTTTCTTAACGATAATGCCGCATTTCGCGCGCCGCATCGGCGTCTGCGACTGGCCTAGTTTTCCTGTGCAATACGGCGCAAGTGGATTCCAATGGGATCGCCAGAGTGAACAGCAAAGGGAGCAGAGAGTAGTGAGATCAGCCCGAACTCATAGGGTACCGGCAGGACATGGTACGTTCCGTATCCGTTGCGGATAGATGTCGAAAGTGATTCAACGCGAAACCTTGTAGTCAACCGCGGACTGGCGGGCGATTTTCGTTTATTCCGCCTCGCAGGACTCCCCCGACTCATCCCCGAGCAAATCGAAAGTGAGGTTCACGTCATGCCAGTCAACAAAGAGTTCACAATTCGGCTAGAGGACCGACCCGGAACGCTTGGAAAGGTCTGCCAGACTCTGGCCGATCAAAATATCAACATTCTTGCATTTCAACAGCTGCCTCTTGAAAAGGGCAAGGGCGCCGTCCGTCTCGTATTGGACAACCCGGCCGCTGCCAAGACGACTCTGGACAGCCAGCACGCCGATTACACCGAGACTGAAGTCGCGCAGATCAAACTTTCCAATCGTACCGGGGAGCTAGCGGGCGCCGCATCGCGGCTCGGCGAAGCCGGAATCAACATCAACTACGCCTACAGTGGAACCGAGCCCGGGACCGATGCAACGTTCGTGATCTTCGGAGTTGCAGAAGTGGGTAAGGCAGTGAAGATTTTTGAGCAGGCTGCTGCCGCCCGTCCAACAACTTAACTCGATTCACGTTGGAGCCTGCAGCACAATTATTCTCACCGCGGGCACCCTGGTCAGTGGAGTCACGCCTACCTCGCCTGGAACGACGACCCCATCCGCTGGGGTGTCCCATCTCATTTGAAGGCGACACACTCATCGGCATACGCACGAGGAGCAGACACATTCCCATGCTCATTTCCCCGATGCTCACCATCGGCACGATCATTGAACTCTGGACCGTAGTTTCCTTGATAAAATCAGAGCACCGTAGCTCGGATATTGCGGAAAGCGGTGGTGTAACTGTAATTGGAGTACGACTGTAGCCCGATAAACGTTGGCTCGGAAGCCGGAAAGCGGCCACGGCTGGGATCATAGGGCGATGGGAAATGCACGGTCGCCGGATCGGGGATCGCGTATTGAGCGGTACTCACGCCATTCAGCTTCACGTTGATCACGTTGTTCAAGACCTGAATTCGGTACTGATTCCATCCCAAAATAGTCGCGTCCCGCGGTGTCACAAAGTCACCCACCGTCGCTGCCGGGAATCCGGCGATTTCGCTTAGATTGCTTGGATAGCTGACGGCATAGACAGCCCCGGTCCGATGGATGGCCAAGCCGGGTGTTGGTTGCCCGGCTCCGCTATTGTCAATCTGGATTTCGAATCCGGTGTAAACCGCGGACCATGCCGGATTGGCGAACGGATTACCATCCGGCGCGAGTACTCCATCGGGATTTTTGAAGCGGACGAAAACTCCACTGTTTGTCTGGAATGTGCGGATGAAAAACTCCAGTTCGAGAAGGTAATTTTGCGGCATGGGAATCGTGCACCATAGCATCCCGAGATCGACGCTCGGAACCGATTGCAACGCACCGTCACTCACGTGGAAGGTGCCCCGTCCGGACATGCGCCAGTTCACGAACGATTTTCCGTCGAAGAGAGTCATAACTGTGCCTGTCGCAGGCGGTGTCGCGGGCGGCAGATACTGCACAAAGGGCCGCTGCGGTTGAGCGGCATCGCCCTCGGGAACCAAACGCCGCGCGAGCCTCCGTCGAATCGAGACGCCATTCATCACAGGGTTGGCCGAGCCGCATGTCGGTAGCACCGCGGCGTCGCCAGCGTAGAGATTCGTCGCGAAATGAAACTGGCAATCGGGATTTACAACGGAGCGAGTTGGATCGTCGCCCATTCGCAACGTTCCGGATTCATGAAAGGTTGTTCCAAGCCCGTCGGGAGCGAGTTGACCCGCTGGATTGTACTTCGGGCCGGGTATCGCCCCGAAAAGATTTTGTGCCAAGAAATCGATGCCTTGGTCCATTTGACTCATAACCAGCGAATCGATGTTGCTCGCCCCCGCTGTGCGCGGAATGACGGTCGCCGTTGCGCGCGGCACTTGAGCTTCGTCCAGGTCCACTTGACCAGGCGCTGTGGGAACGGTCACTCCGTTTTGCGGATTTGGAAGGATCTCTCCGACCGCCCGGATCGACACGTCAATCTCGCCGGGTTTTGTTTCGGCGAAGTGACGAATGTTGTCGAGATCAGGAACACTCTGGAAGAGCAGGGCGTCCGAACTGCCAGCGCCCGAACCGGCGGGCATCGCCGACGCGGAGATCTGAAAATGGTAGTGCACAAATGCACCGTTGATCTTGGTCCGACAGCGCACGAGCAGGGCTGTCAATTCTTGGTCCGTCAGAGTCAGGCCCGCGGGTATAGGAACTGTAAACTGCGCATTCTTGCGGAGATGAACCATCAGGTTGTTGCCGATCAGACTACCATTCACGGCCTGAGCCACACCGGGTGCAAGGAGCGCCATCCGCGCGCTCTCGATGGCCCCCATTGCAAGGACCACGACTGGCCGGCGCTGCACGTTGCCCTGCACAGCTCCGCTGAGATCGAGAAAGTCGTCTCCGGTATCTTTGCTGCGCACAAAAATACCGTCGACCTCCTGCACGGTCGCACCGGTCGCGAGCATATAGGTTCGGGTTCGCAGGCCCTTCACATGACAGTCGGGAACAATCGTGAGGCCCTTGTCGGTGTTGCCGATCTTGTCGCTTGCGGCGCCAAACGCCCTGCGCGCAGCGTCGATTCCGAGCGGTACGCTGCTGAATTTATTAAAGGGGAAAAACCCCGGACGCGAAAGGATCTGGACCGCTAACGGCGCATCGACCCGTAGACTGTCAAGAAAGCCAGGGTAGTCTGGCGCGATTTTTCCGTTTGCAACATCCTGTATGTGCTGCCCTTGATCTTCGAGAGCGTCGGTTACGTAATCGGGCAGTTCGTTCAGTGGCACAACATTTGGAATCGTGGAGTACAGGCCAAACAATTTCTTCCGGAAGAAGGTATGCATGTCCCCGGCAATGTAGTCGTTGGACGTAGACGTTCCAGTCTGTTTTGCGCCCTCCAGAAAATAGCGCTTATTAAGATCGTCAACCACTGTTTGAGGCCAGGGAAACGCTGACTTAAACCGATCCCCAGGCGCTGTTTCCGTCTCAGTAGCAAAATAACGTGGCGACCAGCCGCCGAAATATAGCGATCTGCCACCCAGGCAGTATGCTAGACCGCCAAAGCGGATAGACGAATTCCACGGAAGTCCCCAGTTTTCGAAAACAGACTGCTTGTCTAACCCGGAGTTGATCAGCTCTTGGCGCGTCGAGGGCAGGGCGTTACCCAGATTGAGAAATCGGGGAAGACTCGGGTTGTCCAGCAGGGTTACTTTGTCGGCCTGTGAGTTCTGCGGATTGGGCGACGCCAGTCCAAGACTTGGAATGTCTTGCGTGTGTTCCGGCAGCATAAAAGGCCCGCCCTCTAGTACCAGGATGCGGTAATTGTTTGGCTTTATCGCGGCTCCGAACGGCCTGCTGCGCTCGAACAGGTCTTGGGCGAGCGTGAGGCCAAAGGTCCCACCGCCGATAATGACGACGTCGAAGGTGCCGCTCTGTTTGGCTTCCGCGAATGTGTTGCATACATAGCGCCCAAGAATATCGTGAGTGAAGCTAGTATCTTCGGTAGTTATAGGCATAAATGCTCCTCGAGACAACCCGGAGGATGGCGAATGCGGCATTAAGTCGAACGATCGTTGGCAGAGCCTGGACTTACGTGGTATCCGCTTGCACGCCCCGAAATTCGGTTCGTGGAATTCTGGGACGGCCAATTCACACTGGTCGGGACGCCCGTTGCAGGCTCTCGGCAGAATCGCTCAGAAGCATAGTGAACGTAGTTTCGGTTTCGTTACAAGGATTAAAGGGTTGTTTTCCGCGCGCAAGCTGTATTTGTGAGAACTGCGCTTTGACCACGGTCCCAGGTGTAGTTCATTGCGCATCCGTCCCGACGTATACTGCGAAGACGAATCGGTCGGGAAATGAGGTGTTTTTGCGATGGTGCGGATTGTAATTCTCGGTGAACGTACCCAGACGCTGGGAATGCTTGCTGATGCTCTGCAAAAAGGTGGATATCGCGTTCGCGTTCTCACAGATTCCAAGTGGAGAATATCCGTACTGAGATACCTCAGCCCGCACTTTGTCATCGTGGACGCGGAGAATCCAAATTTCAACGCCGCGAAGGTCTGTACTAAGATACGGAGCGATCATTCGCTTGTTCGGGTTCGCATTCTGGTATTAAACCCCTCCCATGACCGCGAAGAGAATGAGCAGGCGGCTTGCGCAGCTGACGTATATGTGAGCCGACCGTTCGATCCGAAGGCTGTCGTGTCACGCGTGAGAGGGCTCCTGAAGACAGAACCTGCGGAACGAACCTATCGAAAGATATCGATCGATACTTTAGTAATCGACCCGGCGTCTTATCAGGTGATCCGCCGCGGAGAGGCAGTCGCCTTGGGCTACATCGAATTCCAGCTTTTGCACCATCTGGCCTCTTATCCGAATACCGTCCGCAGTCGAGACGAATTGCTGCAGGCGGTGTGGAAATATCGGGAGGCCACTCCCCGGATAGTCGACACCACGATATGGAAGTTGCGAAAGAAAATCGAGGTCTGTCCGGAGAGGCCTCGATTCATCAGGTCAGCAAAAGGAAAAGGCTACAGTTTCAATGTGCCCTCCGACTGAATCGGGTCTCGCGTTGGCTACCGAGTTATCGCTTGCGTAAGGGGCATCGAAGATCTGACGAGGAATTCGGGAGTTGTACGTAGCTCGTTCCAGGGAATTGGTTTGCGAAATTAAAGGTCTGTCGATGGGGAGCAATCCTAGTCGCCGTCCGTGTCGGCATGCGACAACCTGCGGGAATGAAAAGGGCGGCTCCGCGAAGAGCCGCCCTTTTTCCGTCCGACAGGACGGGATTTGGTTAGCCGAAATTACGGGAGATAGTAGCGCAACGCGGTGAACAACATGTTGTCGACTGCCTTGGGCTGAACGCCCACGGCGGTTGGCACGTTATTGTTGCCGGACCACGCGGTCCTGGTGAGGTACGAGTACTGGACGCCCCAGCGTATGCCGCCCTTCGGCCCCTGGTAAATCTTATGCCAGAACCCGAGCGTGCCTTCGATGACCACGCGCGAGTCTCCGGCGCACGTCCCGCCAGCGCTCGGTGTTAGTTGATTCGTCGGAGGATTCTCCGTGCTGCAACCGGAGTTGTTGGCGAACGGGCTGCCGTAGCCGCCGATGCCGTTGCTGGCCCGCGCGACCGTAGTGTTTACCAGGGTCGGCGCGCCAGCCACCCCGTTCGGATTGCTGATCGCCACAGTTGTGATCTTCACGGTGTCGTAATCGTGATAGGCTGCGCGCGCTGCGTATTCAGCGCCCCCATAGGCGTAAATATCCAACTTTGGCGTCGGGTGGAACTCGAGGATGCCGAGACCGTGCCCACCGCGAATCGGAGCGAGCGTGCCGTCGGCACGGGCGGTGACGTCGGCGAGCTGCGCTGAACCAAAGCGGTTGATGCCATCGCCATAGACTCCCTTGAGTCCGAACTCCACCTTCTTCGTGAAGAGCGGAACACGGAAGCTGGCTCCTCCGCCACCGCCGGTGCGTGAATCGTTGAACGCGCCGGCCGCTGTAGGAGCAGTAGCGGTTGCAGCTGCGGCGCAAGTGATGGGGTCGCCCGTAAAGGTGGTGGTCGTGCCGTTAGCAGCGGTGACGACTCCAGCTGGAGTGGCGCTTACCACCGCGCAGGGATAAATGCGTGCGCGGAATTGGCTGAGAATAGCGAATATTTCGTAGTGGCCCCATCTCGGATCTAAGGCTGCCTTGAAGATGAGATCCGGCGCTTTGTTGGGAGTATAACCCGTCGGGTCGAACGCATTGTTGAGTCCGGCACTAAGCCCGGGCGCGTTGACCCAGAAATTCTGCGACGTGGCGCCTGCGGCGTTGGTGAAGGTCGAGAACCCGCGGCCGCCAATAGTGGTCTGCGGTCCCTCGATGGCAAAAGCAAGAGAAAACTTGTCGGCGAAGCTCTTCACCAGGCGCACCCCATATGCGCGCTGCCACGTGAAGCCGACCACGTACTGCGGGTCGATTATCATTGGCAACGCTTCCTGGCGGTTCTGAATTCCCTTCCTGGTTTCAACAGCGAGGCTCCACATCTGGCCACCGGTGACGGAAAAGCCGTTGTCGAAGGCGACCTGTCCCCACACTTGCCGCTGGCGAAACACGTAGCTGTTGCTCTGGCGGTTATTAGACGTTGTACCCGCTCCGAGGAAGTCGGCCTCGTAATAGCCGGTCAACTTGGCGCTGCCGACCTTTGATTCAGCCAGCAGCGTGGCCCGGGATTGACGTGCGGAGAAGACGTTCTCTGAAACGCGGCTCAATGAATTTCCAGGGAACGGGATTCCATTGAACTGCGTGTTGATATCCGCGCTTTCTGCACGCTGGCGATAGACCGTTTCTGCCGCCAAGAAGCCACCCGGCGTAATGTTGACGCCCTTGTAATGAATCGTCGTAGGCGACTCCGCAGCGATAATCTTCTTCTGCGTGTCCTGTACCGCGCCCTTCAGCGAATCGTTGCCCAGTTTCAAATCCGCAACATCGGAACTCAACGTGGTGGTCGTGGTCTTCACGTCCGCCGTGCTGCTGGCAGCAGCCGAGGCTTTGGCGTCCGCTTCGCTAGCCTTGGCATCGGCGGCTGCAGCCGCGCTCTTCGCGTCGCCGATCTGCGAGTCACGCTTGGCCAGCTCTTCCTGCAGTTGTTTAATCTGCTGTTGCTGAGCTTCCATTGACTGCCGCAGTGCTTCCACCTGTTCGGCGAGGATGGCGGTCGCGGACTTTGCCGGCTTGGCGGCTTTCTTTGATGTTTTCGTTTTTGGGTTTTGCGCCGACTGTGGATCGCCATCCTTGGGCGTGTCCGGAAGCGCTTCGTTTGAGGCTGTTTCGGACTTCGGTTGCTCCCGGTTACCATCTCCTGCTGATCCCGCCACCGCTGGCCCTGAGCAGAACATGAGGGCTAGAATCAACGCAACGACGATTCGCATTACTTCCTCCTTAGAAGGTCTGTGAAACAGAAGCCAGTTTTCTTCCGAAAAATATAACCAGTGAGACCCCCCGCCGGCCTGCCATTTTTCAGATGAAGCCACGCCTGGGGGTTGATTAACTTTGTCCTGATCTTTACGACGAGCCTCAGGAGCCATGCGACCCGGCTCCTGCACTACTTTCGCAGTCGTTGCACTAGGGACTGCAAACTATCGTGCCGCCGTGACACCGTTGTAACAGCATTGTTAATACTGCGTTACAGACTTTGCAACAACATTTAACCGTCTGCCACCGTACACAGGGGAACCCTGCGTTCTTCGAGCGCTTCAGCTTCTTCAATCGGGCAAACCAAGTGCACGGCCTTCGGGCACGGTCTTAAGCTTCTTGAATCCCTCTTCGCGATTGACGAGGTAAACGTGGATTGGATAACCGAGGCGCTGTTTGGCACCCTGCTGCGGGTACTTGATGGCAAGCGCCAGCAATGCTTCCGCTGTCCGTGACGAATCCAATCTTCTTCGCTGGAAGGCTTCTGCCCACGCACGAAACTCTGCAAGCCCAGCGATAGGTGATTGGGGGTCCTGAAAACCGGTTTGGAGGCCGGCGACTTCCCCGCTCAAAATGATGCGGGGCGATTCAGATCCCACGGCCTCTTCCGAATGATACGCAAAGTGGGGAACTCCATGATCGACGCTGGACGTAAAGACATCTACGGTTTCCGTTTTCAAAGTGCCATCCGCATCCACACCTGCGAACATGCATTCGAAGATTTGCGACGTCTCCCCCCCGAGCTGCTGCCGCAACGCCAGCATTTGGTTTCTTCCTTGGGGTGAGAGTTCTTCCAATCGGTCACCAATTGTCTTCCCAAATTGGTTCGCCAATTCATTCATTGAGAAAGGCGGAGCTCCTTCAGGGGTTGGTCTCAGAGAGACTGTCCGAGCAATTTCGGATAGCCGAATATCGACTGTCGGCGTCGTGATCTCGACCAGGCCGCTGCACATGAAGGCCAGTTTTGTGTTCAGCCTAGTCACTTTTTCAGTTGTCTGCGAAGCGGGTGAAATCTTCCCGTGCAAGAAAATAGTTCTTTGGCCGTCTGACGCAATCGCGATTTCTTGCCTGTCAAGGATTATGACGTAAAGGGTCGCCTGAATGGGCGGAGGTAGCAGTAAAAGAGCCAGCGATGCCAACCCGATTCGGAGTGTCCGCAGAACTGATTTTCGCGATCGCAAAATCCTTTCACCTCGCCGCTCAGACTCAGGTGAGAAACGCACGATTGCTAGACCTTAGCATTGATCTGAAGAAAACACAGGCTGGGCCAAATCGGGAAGCCAAGCCCGTAGGTGACATTTGATTAGCTCCTTACGAATAAATCTCGTCGATTTAAAATAGACCGAATAGTGGCGCATTCTTCTCCCGCGCAGAAGCGCTTGAGACGCTTACCAGAAATACGGTATGTCCGCTTTCAGGCTTTGGATTGACAAGTACTTGTTACGGATTTAACCTCTTCTAGAAATGACTGTATCTAAAAGTAGAGTGAACACTCCGTGGCTGCTGTTGACCTTTACCTTACCGACACGCCGGGCCAGTCAGCGCGTGGAAATCTGGCGAAAGCTGCAACGTTACGGAACCGTGCCGTTGGGTAACTCCGGGTACTTGCTGCCCAACAATCCCACGAACGAAGAACGCTTTCAGTGGCTGGCCACGGCCATTCGCAAATACAAAGGCGACGCATCCATCGCGCGAGTGCAATCGATCGACAACATTTCCACGCCGCAACTCATTGGACGCTTTGCGGAAGCGCGTACGCGTGAGTACCAGGAATTGATTCGCCAACTGCAGGAGTTTTCTTCTTTGCCACCGCAAAAGCAGGCCGTGGGGCGGCTCAGCCGTTTGCGGAGCCGTTTTCAGGAGATTGTCGAGGTCGATTTTTTCGATAGCCCGTTGCAGAAACGTGTGCGGGAGTTGCTGTCGCGTGCGGATGCGGCGCGTGTGGCGACGCATAAACCGGAACCCGCGGCGATCCGTCCGCGAGACTACAAGAGTCGGGTTTGGGTGACCCGCCCGCGGCCCGGCGTCGACCGCTCGGCATCGGCCTGGCTGATTCGGCGCTTCATTGATGGCAAAGCCCGCTTTGCATTTGCGCCCGAAGATAAAGTACCGCCCGAGGCGGTGCCGTTCGACATGTTCCACGAGAGAGGCTTCGGGCACCGCGGCGATGACTGCACTTTCGAAACCCTGCAAAAGCAATTCAAGATTCGCGACCGAAAAGTCAACGTGATTTCCGAAATTATTCACGATGCGGATCTCGCGGACGGAAAATTCGGCCGCAAGGAAGGATATGGCATCGACGAAGTACTCAAGGGTTGGGCACGGCAGGGACTCTCGGACCGGGAGCTTCTCGACCGCGGAATGCAGTTGATTGAGGGCCTGTATCACTCGCTCTCTTGAGTGACTGGACCGCTAACGTTTCGGATTGGAGCAGATCGTGTTGAGCAATAGTCGTAGATATCTCAGAGCGATGGCAGTCACTTTAATTCTGATGTGGTCCGTTGGAGCCACCGTCCATGCGCAAACGAGTGAAGCGGCAAAAAAGCCGCTGACGCTCGAAGAAGCCGTGGACTTCGCTCTCAAGAATTACCCGGCGGTTCGTGCTTCGCTGGAGCGAGTCAAAGCGGCGGAAGCGGGCGTTGGGTTGGCACGAACGAATTACTTACCTCGCGCGGATATGGTTTGGCAAACGAATCGCGCGACCGACAACAACATTACGGGATTAGTTCTTCCCCAATCGATCATTGCTCCGATTTCCGGCCCAGTTCCGATGGAGACTTCGAATCGCAGCGCATGGGGAAGCGCGGCGGGCCTTCTGTTCTCCTGGGAACCCTTCGATTTTGGATACCGGGGAGCAAAAGTAGGTGCCGCACGCGCCGCTCGGGATCAAGCCACCGCGGAAGCTTCGCTGACACGCCTCGATGTGGCCGTCGCCACGGTGAACGCCTATCTCACGGTGCTGGCTGCCCAGCGAACCGTGCACGCCGCCGATGCAGATGTGCAGCGGCGCGAGACGTTCGACAAGGCTGTCCGGTTGTTGGTCGATAATCAAC
>WNFR01005822.1_pt1 | contig 12611 bp, 12 predicted proteins | sample 5400221 | NCBI WGS metagenome assembly WNFR01 (sample SAMN13153357, study PRJNA577476) | soil metagenome | isolation source: 40 cm soil under Madrone tree | place: USA:California | collected 2016-06-14 | reverse complement strand
GAGATGAACGGCGAGGTAGTAAAGCCTGAGACCACCCTCATGTTCCGGCGCATCGGCACTTAGGAAAAACTCGCTTCGGCACTCAGTGGCGCGTTGCTGCTGCGTGTCAGTTGATGATAAACTGACGGCGGCGTAACGCCGGACTGTGCAAGGAATTCACTTGATGGATTATGGTGGCAGGCCACTTCTGGCTTGCGTATTTCTCGCGCTGCTTTGGCTGCAATGGCGATTTCCTCTGCGCCGTCAGCATTTCAGTGTCCTGCATCGGGTGGTGCGCAACTTTGTGCTCTCGATTCCCGGTTTCGCCATCATCCGTCTCGCCATGCTGCCAATCCCGCTTGCGATAGCGATGTGGGCACAAGATCGGCATATCGGTTTGTTGAACTGGGTCGCTCTTCCCACATGCGCCGCTGGCATCGCCACGTTTCTGCTTATGGATTACGCTTACTGGTGGTGGCATTGGGCTAACCACATGGTTCCACTGTTCTGGCGATTCCATAACGTGCATCACACGGATCTCGATCTCGACGTGAGCACAGCCGCGCGATTCCATTTCGGCGAGATGCTCTTCTCGGTCGCGTTTCTATCTCTCGCCGTCGTCCTCTTCGGCATCGCGCCGATGCTGCTCCTCGTTTTTTTTATCACCTTCGAAACCGCGACCCTCTTTCATCATTCCAACTGGCGGCTGCCGATCCAACTCGAACGCGTTTTGAATCTGATTATCGTCACGCCGCGGATGCACGGTATTCATCATTCCATCGTCCAGCGCGAAACAAACTCGAATTGGGGAACCATCTTCTGCTGGTGGGATAAATTACACTGTACTTTACGTCGCGACGTGCCGCAGGACGCAGTGATTATCGGCGTCGCCGCATATCGCGAGGAAAAGGAGCTCACCCTCGGAAAGCTCTTTGCCCTGCCCTTTCGTGAGCAACGCCCGTGGCGATTGCCAAGCGGCGAAGAGCCTGAGCGCACAGTCCGGTCAGCGGATAAACTTGCGGAGTAGTTGCCTTATCGCGACGGCAAATCACGCGTCGATGTTAGAAGCGGATTTGAGACAAAATTAAATCATCGATGCTGAACCAGCCCGGGCCGGAGAAGAAAAGCCACAGCAGGATTACAAGTAAGAGCACCTCGGGAAGGTATAAGAATTCCGAGAGCCAACTGAGCGGAGATGTCGCTTTGATATTTCGAATCGCGATCGTCGTAATGGCCATAAGCATTACGAAGGCTAGCAGCGCGCACGCGACAGGCGTCAGTGCTCCAAGGATAAGCAGCAAGCCGCAAACAAACTCTACAGCGGAAACAAACACAGCGTTGAATTCTGGAAAAGGAGCGTGCGCCTCGATCAGTGTTTGGCGCATCTGTTCCCTCCGCTCAGGCACAAAAAGTTTGCCGCGGCCGGAAAGAAAAAACAGCAACCCAACAGCTATTCGTGCGACGAGAATTCCAACCCATTGCCATGCGTGCAACTCACTCAGAAATGTCCGCACCCACAACATCGCATTCATTGGTGACTCGGTGCTAACGTTTATTCATTCTAACATTCAGCGCGCAACGGAATAATCGCGTCAACCCACATTTCCAAACTTCGCAGCATGTCCTGATGAAAAAAGATGAAGGCATGTATAACGTCATCGTAATCGGTGCCGGCACGGCCGGTCTGGTCACAGCGGCCGGAACTGCCGGACTCGGTGGACGTGTTGCGCTGATCGAACGCAACTTAATGGGTGGCGATTGCCTAAACTTCGGCTGCGTGCCGAGCAAGGCGCTGATTTCATCGGCGCGACTAATCCAGCAGATTCGCGAATCCAAAAAATGGGGATTAGATGGACAAGAGCCGCGGTTCGTCTTCGAAAGAGTCTTTGAGCGAATGCGTACGCGACGCGCGAAAATTGCGCCGAACGATTCGCAAGAGCGGTTCGAATCGCTGGGTGTCGATGTTTTCCGCGGCGAAGCGCATTTTATCTCACCGCACGAAATCGAAGTCGATGGCCAACGACTTCCCGCGAAAAATTTCGTCATCGGCACCGGCAGCCGCGCCGCGATTCCGAAAATCGAAGGCATCGACAAGGTTCCCTATTTCACCAACGAAACCATTTTCGATGAGCTAAAAGAAAAGCCCGAAAGGATAATCGTGCTCGGCGGCGGGCCGATCGGCTGTGAGCTTGGTCAGGTGCTTGCACGACTCGGTGTGAAAGTGACGATCCTGCAACGCGCATCTCAATTGCTGCCGAGAGAAGACAGTGATGTCGCGGAAGTTCTGCAACGCCAACTGGAGCGCGAAGATGTTCGAATCGAGTTCGGCGCCGAAGCCAAGACTGCCGCGCGCAACGGCAATAGTGTGCGTGTTGATTGTCTGCGCAAAGACGGCTCTAGTTTTCAGCTCAACGCAGACGCATTGCTTGTCGCAGCTGGGCGCATCCCAAACATCGACAAGTTGAACCTCGACGCAGCCGGCGTGCGGTTCAACAAGCGTGGCGTCATCGTCAACGAATATTTGCAAACTTCGCAGCTGCACATCTACGCGGCGGGGGACATCGCCGGGTCGTTTCAATTCACGCACCTGGCGGATGCCCACGCTCGAGTTGTCGTTCGCAATATCTTAATGCCGCTCCAGTTGCTGCGTCAGAAGACCGAAACCGCGGTGCTACCGTGGGTCACCTACACTGATCCGGAGATTGCACACGTTGGCTTCGGCGAGAGGGAGGCACAAAAATCGAATATCGCATACGACCTATTCGTTGTTCCGCTTGAAGAAGTCGATCGCGCAGTTGTGGAGAGCGAAGAAATTGGGTTTGCCAAAGTTTTGGCCGCAAAAGATTCCGATAAAATTCTCGGTGTCACAATCGTTGGAGCGCGTGCGGGCGATCTCATACACGAATTTGTGCTGGCGATGAAAGCCGGGATCGGTCTCGGCACGGTTGCCTCGACAATCCACGCCTATCCGACATTTGCTGAATTGGCACGGAAGGTCGGCGATAAATACAATAGGACGCGGCTTACTCCGCGTGCCAAAAAAGTCTTTACCTGGCTCTACAAGCGTGCGCGGCGATGAGAAACGAGAAAAAAGGTGCAGTCGCCCGGCTCATTGCGTTGACCGTGATTGTGATCGCGCTTTTCCTCGCGATGAAATTTCTTCCCGTCCAGCACTGGCTGAGAAGCTTCAACGACCGGGTCGGCCAAATGGGCCTTGCCGGCATCTTCATTTTCATCGCCGTTTATGCCGCTGCCACCGTCTTGCTGGCACCCGGGGTAATCCTGACTATCGGAGCCGGATTCGCGTTTGGTTTATGGAAAGGTTTTCTCGCCGTTTCCGCCGGAGCGACACTCGGCGCGTCTCTTGCCTTTCTCGTTGCCCGGTTCGTCGCGCGTGACAAGATCGAAGTGATGGCGAGAAGGAACACCAAGTTTCAGAGGATTGACAACGCGATTGGCAAACAAGGCGCCAAACTGGTCTTTTTGCTCCGGCTTAGTCCCGTGATTCCATTTAATCTCAGCAATTACTTTTACGGACTGACAGCGGTGAAATTCTGGCCTTACGTGCGGGCGAGCTGGATCGGCATGATGCCCGGCACTTTTCTTTACGTTTATATTGGGACAGCCGGAAAAGCTGCGGTCGCAGCCGCAGGTGGCGAGGCTGTAAAGCACGGATGGCAGTACTGGACGTTTATGAGTATCGGTCTGGTTGCAACCATTGTGGTCACAATCTGGGTGACAAAGATCGCGCGTGATGCTCTGAAAAAAACAGCGGACGTGAAGTCATGAAGCAGAAAACGATTGCGGTCATTGGAGGCGGTTCGGCCGGATTGACGGCGGCGCGCACCGCGCACGAGTTCGGAGCGAAGGTTCTCTTCTTTATGGGCGACAATGCCGACCGCGCGTCGCTCTGCATTAACGCCGGCTGCATGCCTTCAAAGGCAATGTTTGAACCGATCGATGCTTTGTATCACGCGCGTCGTCACGGCTGGTTGCACGTCGAGCCGCGCCGGCCTAACGAGTTCCTGGCAGAAATCGTGCGCTGGAAAGATCGAGAGATCGCCCAGTTTCGCGCCCACCGCGAAGCGGAAATCCGGCAACTCGCCAACGATCGCTTCGAGATCATTCGCGCCAATGCCTTCTTTGTGAACGCGCACGAATTGGAAAGCGAGGGCAAGCGGTTTGCGTTCGACGCCGCGATTCTCGCCAGCGGATCGGTGCCGGCGCTGCCAAAACTCGAAGCCTTCGATTCCTCATGGGACGGCTTCTGGACGAATGAGGAAATTCTAAGCAACACACACATTCCTGAATCGCTTGCGATCATTGGTGCGGGCGCGATTGGTCTTGAATTTTCCCTGCGTTACGCGCGGCTCGGCTCGGAAGTCACACTTATTACGCACTCGCGGGTGCTCCCGCGTTACCCTGCAAAATTTGGTGAGCGCCTCGCCTTTATTTACGAACGCGAAGGTGTCCGCGTTCTGACTTCACGGAAAGTTGTCCGCATGGCGCGGGACTCCGACGGTTTCTTCGAAATCGGTACGGAAGGGCCGCATAATTACGAACCGATCATTAGCGAAAAAGTTTTGATGGCTACCGGGCGACGCCCAGATACTGACGATCTGCACCTCGACGCTGTCGGAATTTGCTTAGATAAAAACGGATCGCTGGAGATTACCGATGACATGCGCGTGCGCAGTCACCACCACGTCTTTGCCGCAGGCGATGTCGGAGGAAAGCGGATGGTTGTTCATCATGCGCATATCGAGGCGGGCATTGCGGCCGAAAATGCTGTGACCGATGGCAACCACAAATGGCGGAAACGCTCCAATATTCAGGTTATTTTCTCCGACCCCGAATTTGCTTTCGCGGGAATGAAACCGGCCGATGCGGAAAAGACCGGGCGCAAACTCGTCACTGCCTCAGCGGAGAGTCGCGACGTTGGGAAGCTGCATTTGGCTGGCGATGATTTCGGCTTTGGTGAATTTTCCGCGGATGCAAAAAGCGGGCGTCTTGTCAGCGCTGGTCTGCTCTGCGACGATGCCAGTAACCTGATCCATCTTCCGGCATACGCGATCGATCATGAGCATACCGTGCAACAACTTGAGGACGGGGAATATTATCACCCGACGAAGATCGAGATTGTCTCGGAGATTGGTGACGCGCTCTGCCGCAAACTGGGTGGTCATCCGTTCGCGCGCGCGGAGGAGTAACAGAAGTCCGAAATTGTCGATCGATAATTTGAGTGAGATCATGCCGCGCTTCCGCACTTGTAAATTCGCGGCTGGTGATGAGAATCGATTTCCGTTCAGGAATAAACACTGCGCCCGAGGATCCCATCGACATGATTGAGCGCCATCGCACTGAGACCATTGTAAGGGAGCGTTACGCGGCCAGCGCGAAATCACCGGGAGCGGAGCTTTGTTGCCCGGTCAATTACGAGTCTGAGTATCTTAAAGTCATTCCGTCAGAAGTGATCGAGCGCGATTACGGTTGCGGCGATCCCTCCCGTTATGTGCGTGAAGGCGAAACCGTTCTCGATCTGGGCAGCGGCACGGGCAAAATCTGTTTCATCGCCGCGCAGATCGTCGGGCCGAAAGGCAAAGTCATTGGGGTTGATATGACCGATGAAATGCTCGAGGTCGCGCGCCGCAACGCGCCGATCGTGGCGAAGCGGACCGGTTGTGCAAACGTGGAATTCCGGAAAGGCCGTATTCAGGATCTTGCGCTCGACTTGGAACGACTCGATCAGGAACTTGAGCGGCGTCCGATTACAAACGCGGCTTCGTTTCTCGCCGCGGATGAATTAGCGCAGGAATTGCGAGCGAAGCATCCACTCATAGCGAGCGATTCGATTGACGTCGTCGTATCCAATTGTGTGCTCAATCTGGTTGAACCGAAATCGAAGAGACAACTTTTCGAGGAAATCTTTCGCGTTCTTAAAAAGGGCGGCCGCGCTGTGATTTGCGACATCGTCAGCGACGAACCCGTACCGGACGAGTTGCAAGATGATCCAGAACTTTGGAGCGGTTGTATTTCAGGGGCGTTGACTGAGGAAGGTTTTCTCGCCGCTTTCGAAAATGCCGGGTTCTACGGAATTCAGATCTTGAAACGCGATGCGAAGCCGTGGCGAACCGTGCAGGGTATCGAATTTCGTTCAGCTACAATCGAAGCGTTCAAAGGGAAACAAGGCGAATGTTTCGAGCGTAATCAGGCGGTGATTTATCGCGGTCCGTTCAGAGAAGTTCTCGATGACGACAATCATCGGATGGAGCGCGGCAAGCGTTACGCTGTTTGCGACAAGACCTACAATCTCTACAAGAAGGCGCCGTATTCTAAGTGTTTTGAATTCGTCGAGCCAATTGTCGATGTGCTGCTGGCCGAAGCAAAGCCGTTCGATTGTTCGCGCACCTCTTTGCGGCATCCGAAGGAAACCAAAGGCCAGGATTACGATGTAACCACGAAAGCCAACAACACGTGCTGCGATGGCGGCAATTGCTGCTGATTTTCCTAGGTGATGAACAAGTTCGCGCAAAAACTGGAGGAACATTCGATCTCACTTCGTCGCGGGCGGCCTGAGATTCTTCAGGTCAACGTTGGCAAGCTTTGCAATCTCACCTGTGTGCATTGCCACGTGAACGCCGGACCGAAGCGCAAGGAGGTAATGACGCACGAGACAATTGATCGCGTCCTCGAGTGGCTGGGCAAAACCGAGATTCCGATTGTCGATCTTACGGGCGGCGCGCCGGAAATGATTCCAGATTTTCGTTATTTCATCGAGCGTGTGAAAACGCTCGAAAGCCCGCGTCACGTCATTGATCGATGCAACTTGACGATCTTGCTCGATCCTGGCTACGAAGAGTTGCCGGAATTTCTCGCCAAACACAAAGTCGAGATCATCGCGTCAATGCCGTGTTACACACCAAGGAATGTGAACATGCAACGCGGCGGGGGCGTATTCGATGGGAGCATCGCTGCCTTGCAACGCCTCAACTCGTTAGGTTACGGCATCGAGCCGGACTTGCCACTGCATCTCGTTTATAATCCCGTCGGCGCGTTTTTGCCAGGCCCGCAGACAGAACTCGAGTCGGATTACAAACGCGAGCTCAAAGGCCATTTCGGTATCGTATTTAACAAACTTTACAGCATTACCAATCTTCCCATCGGCCGTTTCGCTGCTTACCTGCGCCATAACGACAAGCTCGAGGAATATATGGAATTGCTCATTAGCGCGTTTAACCCCGCGACCATCGACGGTCTCATGTGCCGCAACACCCTCAGTGTGGGATGGCGCGGCGAGGTTTACGACTGCGATTTTAATCAACAACTCGACATGCAATGGGTGAATGGGCAGGCACTTTTTCTCTGGGATCTGGATCCAGATGCGATCGACAACCGTGAGATCATGACCGGCGACCACTGCTTCGGTTGCACCGCAGGGGCTGGCTCAAGCTGTGGCGGCGCGATTGTGTGACCAAACGACTTACTGCAGCGACCCTAATCGCAGTTCCCACGGCGTAACTCGGCTTACGCGAAGAAGGTCCCGCCGGTGTCACGGATCGGCCGAGAGTCGATCTACGATCTCTTCCGGGATCGTCGCGCGGAGTATAAGAAGAACCTCGTCCGTCCCCTCCAGCGGGCCACCGAGCATGACGAACCCTTCCTCTTCGAGAGCGTTCATGAAGCACCTGTGAGCTTCCCAGTCTTCCTGCTCCTCCAAGGAGGGCGACGCCTACCAGGCAGTGCCATGGCGGAGAATCACTGCGAACAGTTCCTTCATTTTATTTCTGAGCTTTTGCTGCGACGACAAGGTGGGCCGCCATCGGAATGACGAACTCGTTTCCTCTCGCATACCGGCGGAAATTCGAGCACTCCTTCTCTTATGGAGGGACGAGCGCTGTGTTCGGCCCATAGTCTTTAAATTCTGGGACGCGATGGCACGCATCTCTCCAATTGTAGGGCGTTTCTGTGAAACGCCGAACCATGAGTGGCGTCTGACACAGACGCCCTACAATTTACTCCAGCGGAAATTCGATTGGCTCTTCTTCTTCGCGCGGAACCAGCTTGTTTCGTTCAATGATTCGGGCGCAAGTATTCCAACGAAGCAATGCATCGTCATGGCCGGGCGGACGAATTGCCTCCGCCTTTTCAAACCAGCTCATCGCTTCGCGAAAAAGCTCGTACGCCTGAAATCGGCAGCCTGGTGTATTCTGCGTCAGTTTGGTTTTAGCCCTACGCTCTGCGAAGATCCCTGCGTAATATGTCCGCTCATATTCGCTTTTAATTCGCGACAGAAGATCTTTCGCCTGTGCGTCACTTACACCGTAACCTTTTGTAAAACGATCGGTTAACGCGAGCAGCAACGTGATGATTGCTTCCTGATTGTCTGGATCAGTTTTCAATACATCCAGGCAAATGCTCTCGGCTTCAGCGGGTTCGTTTAGCAGCCGATAACGCATCGCTTTTTCGAGCGCGGCTGGAACGGCTTCTCGGGAGAGCAATTTGAGTTCGGGCATGGGATTCGTTGAACCGTTGAAGTTAAAGCATTGAAGCGGAAATCGTCTCGCGCAAAAGCTGCTTCATCGCTTCAACCCTTTATCGCTTAATCGCTTTAGCCATCTCCAAATCCAACCAAATGGATCGTAAAATTCATCCACCACCCGTTCCTTCAGTGGAATGATTCCGTTGTCGGTGATCTCAATGCTCTCGGGACAAACTTTTGTGCAACATTTCGTGATGTTGCAGTAGCCGACGCCCTGTGTGTTTCGCAATTCATCGATGCGATTTTCAGTATCGAGCGGATGCATTTCGAGCGCCGCGACGTGAATCAAAAATCGTGGCCCAATGAATTGTTCGTGCATCTGATGATCACGCAGTACGTGGCAAACATCCTGGCAAAGAAAACACTCGATGCATTTACGGAATTCCTGGACGCGATCGATGTCCTCCTGCTGCATTCGCCAGGTTCCATCGGGGGCGTCAGGTGGACGCGGTTTGAACTTCTTGATCTTTTTCTTCACTCGAAAATTCCATGAAACATCCGTGATCAAATCTTTCAGCACGGGAAACGCTTTCATCGGCTCGACCGTGATCGGTCTGTCGAGCGGCAATTCGCTCATTCGCGTCATGCACATCAGCTTCGGCATACCGTTAACTTCCGCCGAACACGATCCGCACTTCCCCGCCTTGCAATTCCAACGACAGGCGAGGTCGTTCGCTTGCGTGGCCTGAATTTGATTTACGGCATCGAGCACAACCATGCCTTCGGAAATGTCGGTTGCGTAATCGCGGAATTCGCCGCCCTGGGCGCCGCCCCGCCAAATTCTGAATGTCGCCTGTTTTTGCGCGGTCATTTCATCTCTTCGACGATCTGCTTCAAATAATCCGGCATTTCCGGGATCGATTCTAATCGAACTTGCATCGATCCGTCTGCGTCTTTTGAAACGATCGTGTTCACTTTACCAAGAGCGTCGTCCCTGTTCGGATAATCTTCACGGAATTGCGCGCCGCGGCTCTCTTTTCTTTTCAGCGCTGCGCACGTAATTGCTTCCGCAACCGTTAATAGATTTTTCAAATCGAGTGCGGTATGCCAGCCAGGGTTGAATTCGCGGTTCCCGGTAACGCGAACGCCATTCGCGCGATCTCGAAATTCTTTCAGTCGTTCCAGTACCGGTTTCATTTCGTTTTCATTCCGCACGATTCCGACGCTGTGTTGCATTACCTCCTGCAAATCGTGTTGGACCTGATACGGATTTTCGTTACCGGCCCTTTCGAACGGCGCCAGCGCTTCGCGCGCAGTAATATCGATCTTGTTATGATCGACCTTGCCGAGCGAATTTTCCTTGGCGAATTTCGCAGCAAATTCTCCCGCGCGTTTTCCGAAGACTAAGAGATCAGAGAGCGAATTGCCGCCGAGCCGATTCGCCCCATTAATCCCGGCCGCGCATTCTCCTGCGGCAAACAAACCAGGCAGGCGCGACATTTGCGTGTCTGGATCTACGCGCACCCCACCCATGATGTAATGCGTTGTTGGCCCGACTTCCATCGCCTGCTCCGTGATATCGATGTCTGCCAGTTGTTTAAACTGGTGGTACATGCTCGGTAGTTTCCTTTTGATATACTCGGCAGAGTTCGGAAGTTTTTGCTTGATCCACGAGATATCGAGAAACACTCCGCCATGAGGACTCCCCCGCCCTTCTTTGATTTCGCGCACGATGCAGCGTGAGACGTGATCGCGAGTTAGCAGCTCCGGCGGGCGACGCGCATTTTTATCCCCCTGGCAATAGCGCCACCCTTCTTCTTCGTTGTCGGCAGTCTGCGCTTTGTAGCTCGCAGGAATGTCATCGAACATGAAGCGGCGACCCTCCTTATTCGTCAGAATTCCGCCATCGCCGCGCACGCCTTCAGTAACGAGAATTCCGGAAACGCTCGGCGGCCACACCATTCCGGTCGGATGAAATTGGACAAATTCCATGTCGATTAATTCCGCGCCCGTGTCGTAGGCAAGCGAGTGGCCGTCGCCAGTGTATTCCCAACTATTGCTGGTAATTTTATAGGCGCGGCCGATGCCACCGGTCGCGAGGACGATTGCTTTGGCGCGGAAAATCTTGAAGCGTCCGCGCTCGCGCTCATAGCCGAAAGCGCCGACTATGCGGTCGCCATCTTTCAACAAGGAAAGAATCGTATATTCCATGTAGACATCAATTCCTTGATGAATCCCGTGATCTTGAAGTGTGCGGATCATTTCCAGGCCGGTACGATCGCCGACATGCGCAAGACGGGGATATTTGTGGCCGCCGAAATTCCTTTGTAGAATCCGGCCGTCCTTTGTCCGATCGAAAACTGCGCCCCAAGCTTCAAGCTCCCGTACGCGATCGGGCGCTTCTTTCGCGTGCAGCTCCGCCATCCGCCAGTTGTTGACGTATTGGCCACCGCGCATGGTATCGGAGAAGTGCACCTTCCAGTTGTCCCGCTCATCGACATTTGCCAGCGCGGCGGCGATTCCGCCTTCAGCCATCACCGTGTGCGCCTTTCCCAGAAGTGATTTGCAAACTAGCCCGACGGAGACTCCAGCTGCGGATGCTTCAATCGCTGCACGTAGTCCCGCGCCGCCAGCGCCGATGACAAGAACGTCGTGTTCGAAAGTTTCGTAATCAGCCATGCGTTGGTTGAGCGTTAAACATCGCACTTCTAAATGCGATCTTAAATCCGCTCAACCGTGTATGACGCACAAAAGGTGCGAGCATGGCCGGGACGGGCCGCGATAAACGAAACTGCGATCCGGCGCGAGCGGCGAAGCACCGGATCGCAGGCCTTTCCCCTCAACGCATCGCTGTCTCCGGTTGAGCAACCCACTCCACGTCCCAATAGAGGAAGATTGGTTCGGCGGTCTCCGCCGGATAAAGCCGCTCATAGTTTTTGCCTTCGACGCGCGGCGCTTTTTCCAAGCGTTCCTTGGTCGCATCGAGCAAATACTTCATCCTCCCGCGCTCATTCACGATCTGCAATGCATGCCACGGCACTGCCACTTTCGTGCTTCCCAAGCCGAGAAAGCCGCCAACAGCAAGCACGGCGAATCTCACCTGACCCATGTCGGGCTCAATCAGCACCTCGTCGATGTCACCGATTTCCTGATTTTGGAAATTTGTTACTTTTGTTCCCTTAATTTCTGAGGCGGCAAGTAAAGTTGCTGCTCCTGTTCTTGTTTCTGCTGTGTCCATCAATTTCCTCCTCGTTTGATTTTTGCTTTTTTTGTGAAGACCGGCATGACGACTTTCACCATGTCGATCTTGTAATTTTCCTTTTTATTATGGCGCGGGCTCGACCCAGCTGATCTTCCAGTAAACAAAGACCGGTTCGGCGTCGGCCTTGGTGTAAAGACGCTCGTAAGTTTTGCCTTCCACTTTTGGCGCGTTCTTCAATTTCTCTTTGTCAGCGTCGAGCACCCACTTTGGTTTGTTGCCTTCCTTGGAGAGCTGGAATGCGGTCCACGGTACTGCGACTTTGGTCGCGCCCAGCCCCAAAAAGCCGCCGACTTCCAGAACCAGAAATCTCACCTGCCCGGCATCGGGCTCGATGAGCACTTCCTCGATTTGCCCGAGATCCTGATTTTGCAGATTCTTGATGTGTGTTCCCTTGATTTTCGAAGCCGCCACGAGCGCGGGATAATCGGTGGCGGGATTTTTCGCGCCCTGGGCAGACGATTGGCCGGTGCAAATGATGACGACGACCAGCAAAGCTGCAATGGCATTGAGGTGTATCTTCATACTACCAATTCGGCTCAACGGGCAGTAACAGCCCGGTAACTTAAGTTCTCTTTTCGCGGCGTGATGATATCGCGCCGCTTTAGAAATCAACGAAACGCAGCCCAAACGATCCTCAGATGCGTTATCTTAATAGATGAACGAAACCGAACTTGATGACCGCGGAATCTTACGAAACTGCGCACGGTGCGGGCGGCGTAATCGGATGCGATACGAGGGACTTGGACAAACTTTTCATTGCGCCCAGTGCAAGAACGAGCTGCCGCCATTGAATGAGCCAGTGGATGCGCGAAGCGATCTCGTGTTCGACGCGCTGATTAGTCGCTCAAAGTTGCCTGTGCTGGTCGATTTCTGGGCGCCATGGTGCGGCCC
>WNFR01005819.1_pt1 | contig 12612 bp, 14 predicted proteins | sample 5400221 | NCBI WGS metagenome assembly WNFR01 (sample SAMN13153357, study PRJNA577476) | soil metagenome | isolation source: 40 cm soil under Madrone tree | place: USA:California | collected 2016-06-14 | reverse complement strand
GGAGCATAACTCCGATCTTATCTAAGGCTATCTACACATAGAATAATTACACATAATTAGAAGCCGGATAAGTCCACTTAGCTTAGTCTGTCTCAACAGGGGGTTCGTCGGGGAGATCTTTTGAAGGTTCAAACAAACCTGGTCTACGGCACGGGCACTTCACATCCATTTGGTGATCACGATCGCACTTCTTCGGGGTTCTGTCAGTGTTACCAATGGAAGGGAGAAAGAGATACAGATAGAGGGGAGAGGGAGCTAGTCGATGGCTCTTTGATCCATCAGGTGCGTCAGACTATCGCTGTATTGCAAGAATCTTCAGCTAAGGCATAAGGCCTTTAGCTGCCTGTACTTATACACATCCTGTATGTGTTTATGTATTTATCTTTGGTACTATGAGGCGACCTGTAGCACGCGTGACGTCCTGCGCCACTTCATCTGTCTGCCTATCACGCGTCAATCCTTCCTCCCGGCCGTAGGCGCCGTGCTTCGATCCATACAGTCATGCGACTCCAGGCGCCACATTCGCATGGCTCCAGGTGCCATGCTTCGATTCTACCCAACCGTATGGCTCCAGGCGCCGCAACCGTATGGCCACAGGCGCCACACTTCGCAAACCACGCTTCAATCCATCTGACTGTACGGCTCCAGGCGCCGCAACCGTATGGCCACAGGCGCCACACTTCTTTCACTCATCTATGGAATATCTCACGCACTTATGGGGAATCTCTGGTGGCAATCGTGACACTACTCCTTCAGGGTCCATTAATTTAGGGTTCACTTGGAAGGCTCGCACGGCAGGGATGGCCCCATGTATCCAACTCAAATGCCATTTGTACACAGGACATAATTGAGTCCCAGGTACAGTCTATGTTGGAGAAAGGGCGTATGCCTTGCAATTGGAAAGGTGGAACTCATAGACCAGAATCTAGAGCCACTTGTTATTAAGATATGATATATGTGAATGAACGTAAATGACTCGGAGATCTATCGAAATCTGGCCAACTCAGTCACGAAATGTAGTCAAAGTTTGATCGTAAATCTAATTCTATTCCGTAACCATGACCTTTTCGCCAAGCTGGGTTCAACGTTTCGGGCACAACATACTTCAATCACTTGGAAGATGTACAATCGGACAACATGAGGACCAAGGTGCCATGGTGAATGGGCTCATCGGCGCGCAGACGGCGGTTATCATAGCCATCGTGCAAGCAGACAGCGCTGCATACACACAAGGCTGTCGGCTCAAATTGACAGTAATTGTCCACTATGTGAATGGGGTGGACGGCACGATAGGATTGCGTGAAGCACGGAACAGCGGAAGCTGAGCTGGCGCAGTAAAAGTGCGACCTAATATCTTATTAGAAACGAAGTAAAGAATAGAATTAGAACGTACTCATTCGGTAGTCAAGCCCACAGTCCGCCTATATATGTCCAACTCCGTCCCTTCCCAGATAATGAGACAGATGCAGTGAATGGCCTTGCTGAGCCCAGTACCACACCACCGCAGACTACGGAGAGCGATATGTTGGGAAGTTGGACCTGAGTTGTGGTGCTCCCAGTCCAAGTTTCAGGTGCGTGACCTGGCGCTTGTGGAAGACTAAATTTCTCAATAATGAAGTGAAGGGGAACAAGGCAATTCACGCACCTAGTTCCCAGGCCGTCCCCAGCCGTGCAAAGCCACGTGTCTACCCAAGAAAACCGAGAGAAGCTTGCACCCTATCCTGGTCATTGAAGAACTGAAGGCTTAGGACCCTCACAGTGGGAGGTATAAGGCGGGCGGTCATGAGAAAATGTGCTCTTGTCAAGCACTTTAAAACAAAGTACCTGAGGCCAGGCCAACCTTGACGGCGTATTTCTATTTTGATTTCAGGGATGCCAGAAAGCAAAACATCCGCATCCAGATAAGAATACATGCGAATGTCCCATTTTATGGCATCACCGAAGTCGAAATAAAGACATGCCATCAACGCTGACTTGGCCTCCTGTATGCATCTTGATTGTCAGTTGCCTTGATGTCTTCAGTCACACCATGTGTACCCACCTTGAAAGCTTCTTCACTGAGCGTGCTGAAGATCGGGCACTGCATGTAGGGAAGGTAAAGAGGAGAGTAAGCAAAAATGATGAGAGAACGATCGTCACCATACTCACGGGTATGTGTTCAAACAGCACGGTATAAAATGTAACTTCCACACACATAAGAATGCGACTGACGCGGAGCGAAAATAAGTTGAGTTGAGTAGAGGAGTAAATGAGTGGGTGGAAGAGTGAAGTGGAAAGGACTCGGAATCGATTACCAATTTCAACCCACGCATGACGACCGACGAAATGCGCGTCCCTTCATACTTACCAAGCATTACGGAACAGAAAAGAGCATGGCTGTGTAGATATTCAACCGATGCTATGGCTGTGCGTCAGATAAAGAGCAAACCTATGCTATGCCGTTGTGATGCACCGAAACTAACCCTATGAAGTGACAAGTAACACTGCCACCTTTCTCCGAGTCATATCGCAGAACAAGACACTCCTCATAAATCCATCGATATAAATGCCAGAGATCACTATCAAAAAACCCCTGCCAAAGATCGTTCCAGTCATAAGCCCAAATCGGGCAACATCTGCTTTGTGTGACTCAGCAATGTCAGCATGTCAGCGTGTCGTTCGAGAGAACTTGGAAATTGGAATTGCAACACCTCCTTTAAATACTACCTCATCGGCGTAGTACAAACACATCATTCCACGGTATCGGTTTCCCAGACTCAAGGCCACAATGGCACACTATGACACTTTCCGTGATCAACTCGCGATCGCCCATCCTGCTTTCGGTTACGCCTTGTGGGAGCCGGACCCGGGAGAGAACAACCTTCCCGTTGAGGTTGGTGACGTCGGATACATTCGTGAGGGCAAATTTCACCGCCTATTCAATGCTCTACTCCCGGAAGACCATCCGTCCCACAAACGACTCGGCGTACCGGAGGATCATGAACAGCTTCGGCCCCGCATGCAAGATCATGTCAATCGTGGGTCCCTCAGTCCCAATACATTATACTCTTATGGCGTCACCGTGGTATCGGGTGGATTAGAGGTACTCGCTACAGCGTAATCGAATCGTATGTCATATGTTTTGTAGCATCGCTGACAGATAGTCCTTTCAGGACAACCGACTCTGTGCAAGACTCGTTTTCGTGTACAAGGAAATACGGGGCCGTGTTGTCCCTCCCTGGGAACTCCCGACGTGAGGACACTCTCGTCCTGGGTCACTTCCGCAAATGGATAGTCAATCATATCGACTCTTGGCTTGCCTTCGCGCAAAAGCTCGGACTGGAATTGGAGATGGAGGACATACTCCTAGTCTCTGGGTGTCATCGCACAAAAACTTGGACTAATGTCTCTTTCAATGAGATTCAGAGGGAAACACAGATACCTCCTCGACTCCAGCAAGCCACTAGTAGTTTCAGCCCCGCCGCCGCCAATTGGCTAATTCCGAGTGAACCCTCTCCAGGAACGGCAATACGTCATGGACCAACCGGTGAGGTACGTGGCGTCCGACTACACGGATTGACGGATGCTCAAGAGCATGCATTGTTAGAACTTACCTGAGAATCAATGCGTATTTATCCGAGGATTCCGTGCCGCACGTATTTCCACGGTATTATCGAGAAATAGCCTGAGGAGTCCCGGCACGGTATTACCAGTCTTATTTTTTTCAAGTCCCTAAGCTCGAAGACTCATGTACGAGTCCAAAGTATCGGGATCCTCTGCACGTACTACTGGAATTTGTCGCGAAAGTGCGTTCTGCAGATTTCATTTCGCGAACACGTTGATTCTAACATGGCGACTGCAGCGGGCGCCGTCAAATTGCGATATGGTGCTCGTTCATGACGATGACCTGACACAACTCAGCGGTATCGTAGAGGGTCCTGTGAGCAGGATCACGCACATATATGCCCTATCATCTATTCATCCTTGTTCGTAGACACTTGAAGCCCTCAACCCAGACACGGTGATGGGTTTGCTTCAAGGTTCTGAGCCCCAGATCAGGATTATTTCAGGTGAGCACCTGCCTGCAACAGTTCTCCCAGATTTTCAAGTAAATGCGCTCCCACATCAGATTCGTTTGCTGCCAACGGTTGGAGTCCGAGTACTGATACGGCTCCCGGTGCCGTGGCGATGCTTCAGGTTGCCCGGCAGGACTGAAAATGTGCGTGTTTCGGTGAGGGTGCAGACCGTGATGTGTAGACTAGTCTATTGTGGGTTCGTACTCCTTCCTCAGCATCAGTGACGACGAATTTGGGCGAGATACGAAACTACTGTACGTAAGTAATAACAAGGGAGGAAGCTATGTGAGGTAGAGGCGATCGTGTCTAGTGTGTAGTTTGGTTCGGACTTGTTATAGATGAAAGGATATGGACTTTGTCTGATCAACTCAATTGGATGGGAATATAGCGAACCACAAAGTCATCGACCTCAACAAAGTAGGGCGCATATATACAGCTCTCTCGCCCGCCCGCCCGAGTTCGCGCCTACGCTTACATGACTGTAAAAAATGAACTTGGAACTCACATACCCAAATTCTCAGACCGTCCGCAACGTCGGGAATGCTCGTATCTCCTGAAGGAATCAGTGCTAGGTGCTAGTCTAGGAAGGTCATGTGACCTCAATAACAAGTTCTCTCCTTCATCCCTGCGGAGTGTCTCTCTTCTTTGATATTACACCATGCGTGACATGCATCTATATGCGGATCCAAGAAAAAAGAGTCTTTCAACTCCCGAGTCCCCACCTTGAAGACTTTCAGCATACCGGTCAAGACCAGCGTCTCGTGGCGTGCCAAGAATAGTCCCATGACTTCTGCACAGGTTTGCTTAGGGAAGGTTGGACCCATGGGGGGATTATAATCTGTTATCTGATGGGCTCGTGCGTAGCTGTGCCGTAATCTCCTTGCCTCGCTGAGTTGACGCTCCTAGGCTTTGCCCTCAACCCAACCCATCCAGCTATGACTGCACATCATGACACTTTTCGCGATCAACTCGCAATCGCGTATCCTAATTTCGGCTACGCACTATGGGAGCCTGACCCGGGCGAACGATACCCTGCCGTAGAAGTTGGCGACGTCGGTTTCATACGCCAAGGGAAATTTCATCGCCTTTTCAATGCCCTTCTCCCCGCAAACCATGCGTCTCATACTACACGAGCCGGTGCGCCAGAAGTTCCAGAACATCATGAACCTCTTCTCCCTCGCATGCGAGATCATATCGACTCTGGAACTCTCAGACCGAACGATCTCTACTCTTCCGGGGTCAAGATAGTATCAGGTGGATTAGAGATGCTTACCCCAGGGTAATCGAAAATCGTGTATTTGGTTATTTGACGTCCACTTATACTTTTATTAGGGCAATCGGCTCTGCGCAAGTCTCATTTTCATGCACAAAGAGACATGGTGCCGCATTGTCCCTTCCAGTGAACGCCAGACGCGAAGACACCCTGGTTCTGGGTCATTTCCGCAAATGGATCATCAAGCATATTGACTCGTGGTTTGCCTTCGCTCAGGAGCTCGGACTGGGAATACTTATGGAGGAGATAGTGCTAGTCACTGGATTTCATCGCTCAAGATCGTGGACGAGTAGCGTTTTCAATGACGTCCAGACGGATGCTCAACTATATCTTGGGGTAAACGTCACCGATGCTGTGGGTGCCGGCGTCAATTGGCAAGTTTCAAACGTTCGCGTCCAAGGGGCTGTGCAAAATTATGGTCCAAGTGGTGGGGTACGTCGCATATAGGTTGCAAATGCAGACGGATACTGAAAATATTGTGACGTGCTCCCAAGAACTTACCTGAGAATCAATGCCTATTTATTCGGGGGTTTCGGGTCAAACGTTTCTTCGGGTTCGTCCCGTGGATCAAAGCAGCGGCAGAACCCAAGCCAGACCCACGTCGGGACGACTACGAGCCGGAGGATGAAGCGGTCCCAATAACGGGCGTTTCCGAGGTAAGATTATAATCATTTGACATCCTAGTTCTTATATATGCGTTGCAAGTACCGCGATCCCCTCAACGTACTATTGGATTATATCGCCAAAGTGAGTGCCCTGTCCTCACGACGCGATTATTTGAGTTCTCACGTGGACGGTGCAGCGGGTCCCAGATTGCCATTTGGCCCTCGTTCACGACGACGACTTGGAACGGATTCTGGGGGCCCGCGATAGGTCTGTGAGTACGAACCCGGGTATCTTACATGCGTAAATGTTGACCCTTTCATTGTGATAGTCCCTGGACACTCTCAACCCAGACGTAGTAATGGATTGTATCCGAAGATCGAAACCTGAGATTAGTGTCATATCCGGTGAGCGTCGATTTCACGTTACCCTCCAATTTTCATAGTGAAATGCTCTCAAACAAGATTCGTTGCCCTCCGATGATCGCATTTCAAGAACAAATGCGGGGCAGGTGAAGATAGCAATGCTTTCCGAACAGCTCAATTGTTTGGGTGAGTCTTCATATGTTCCTTGACAGCAGTATCACTTAGCCGGACGAATCGCTACGACAGAACTTCCTGCCTCCCCTCCTTTGCTTTCACAATATCAAGCCCCTGGTGATCAATATAGGTGAGCTATTTAACTCAACCTCGTCATCAAATTAGGGAGGACTCCGGAGACCCTAACCCCACTTACATACGGAACCATGACATCAATTAACGCCCTGATGACTTGCGCACCTTCATGCTAAATATTGAAATTTCTAGGAGTGTTTCCAGATCACCTATCCCAGGATTCGAAACATCTATCGATGATATTGTCGAGACGGTTGAGCGGTGAGTACTCGTCTCAGAACTGGGGTCGTTCATGCTCATCCAGACGATTTAGATTCCGGATCCTGGTAGTCGGTCGGGTTAGTTACTGGTACTTTCTACGGCACCTTGTTGTTTCGTTAACGTTCATCGTCATCAGTCTGGAGTAGGCAAGTCATCCCTGATTAACCGAGTATTCGGTATCAAAGACGCGGTAACGGGTCATCATACTAGGTTACTTCTAAACTGATCGCGTTCTCTTGTAGCGCGTTGCGCACTACAAAGTCGGACAGTCGGACATCCATCAAGAATTGGTCTCACCGGAGAATCAGTATTTCGTCCTACACGACTCCAAAGGCTTCGAACCAGGGGATCTCTCTAACTTCGAGACGGTACGCGACTTTGTTCAGCAACGGTCACAAGGGGGCCTGCCACTGAGGGACCGGATCCATGGCCTGTGGTGCATATATTTATCTTTGAGCCTATCGTCGCTTTCTCTGATAGTTTGATATCAGGCTCTGCGTTGAGACACCGCCAGCTGGGGGCCGAGTGTTCGAGCAAGGAGACGAATATTTGCTCAAATTTGCGCATGAAATCCAAGGTACGTCGTCAATACTTGTTTTTGATGCATAACAATCCACGAGTAATAATCGATTAGTCCCCATCATGATCATCTTTACTCAATACGACCGATTGGTAAGGACGAAGATAAGCGAGTTAAGAGAGGATTTCCCACGTATGAACCAAGATACTCTACGTGATCAGAGTCGGGAGAAGGCTTCGATCGCGTATGCAACTTGCCTTCGGTCTCTCGAGCGTACGATGCGTCGCCTTGGCATTCCAATGCCACAGTGTGCCAATGTTTCAAGTATATTCAGAAACTTTCCAACGCACTATGTCATTTTGACCGCTTACTAGTTCGCCTGGACTATGAACATACTGTTGGCAAGCTCGTGGAGGTCACCCGGGACGTTGTGAGGGACCATATTAGAGGTGATGCTTGGATCATGTGGGCGATAGCACAACGGGCAAGCCCCTCAGTTAAAATTGATGCTTGCGTCACGTAAGTTACATCTAAGCTTTTCGAGCCTTAGCTTACTAAGTCAAATTTTAATAGCAAGGGCATGAATTGTAAGTACCCTAAATATCTGTCTCTCCGCGTTTGATAACGGTATTCCAGATTATAAGCATGCCTTCTCTGGAAGCATGCTTGCATCCCGGCGGTTGTCACTACGAGAATACCTTGAGAAGGTCCGCAGAGACATCGTAACTTGTTGGAACTTCGAAGGCGATGTGCGAGGCTGCTGTAATTTCAAATTCCTCTTGCTCAACTGACGTCTTCAACCCTAGATTCTAAACAGTAAAGAATTCGACTTGTTGCTGCTCCGTCTTCTCCAAGACGTTCAATTTGAGCCCGATTCCTAGTACGTCTTGATTCGGATACAAGCCACATGACGGATCTTGATATTTCTTGCAGCTCTTCAAATATCGATATTATTTCTCGATTTACGGCCCTCCGAGTCGACACACCGGCCTCCCGTCCAGTTGAGCCGCTCGAGTCTACTCTAGGCCTGTCGCCCGATTTTATGCAATTGTGCTCAACACCGGTCGCGGAAAACACGTGCGTCTATATCTGCCTGTTATTACCATCCAATACTCATTTGAGATGATTAGGTCTTGGACCCAGCGTTTCATGATCACTTACGCGGTGGATCTTCTCTCTGTTTTGGGAAAACTCTTCGACAACTCGCTCAAGCCCAACCCACTATTCACGGCAACCTGGGAAGGACTACAAGGCGCTTATGAGGCCTATGAACGATCGGGCTCTCGTCGATTCCGCCATAACAATATCAATTCAAAGATGGCGCAGTGTGGACCGACTCTGCACGCGGGAGGCATGAATGAGATGGTTCGTGTCGTACTGGCGGCGTAATGTAAGATTGGATCGAGTTGGCAGTTATGAACTAGCTTCATTATGATGTCCTGGCATGGATATTTGTACGTTAGTCTCAGTGCAGCAACCAATTTGACGGTTAGAGGCCTTTGTTGTGAAGGTCCGACACGGTGCGACTTGGGGAGTGGAAAACTGAATGATTTTGTGCCGAGTAGTACTACATATGAGGTGTACTAAATTTCTCTGAGACCAAAAATGTGAGTGCGGTCGAGCAACTTGGCACTTTTACATGGTGGATATTGGTTCTGGACGCGCGATAAGATAGAGTAGAAAAGAGTGTATTCAACAAATGAGTGAGTGTGCATGCGCGCACTCGGTGACCAGGAAACTCAAAGATATATTCCGTTTCCTACCATACTATACATTTTTGCAATTGTCACTACGTCCAAGGTCGCGTCGGCGTAGCCGGCTAAAAACCCTCTCTTTGGTGGTTTTGTACAGTTGATTCGAGTATGCCCGTCGCAAAGGTCGCAGTGGGAGCCACTTGCCGCCGTGATAACCCAGAACGCGTCAGGTCGCCTAGGTCCCGCGACTCAGCGCGACTCAAAACAGGCAAAAAAAGCTTTCTGGTCGTACGTCCTGCCAGTCGACTTACATCCGCAACGGCGCTCTCACTGGCGAAGAGCTAATCCGTCACGCCCACCCAGCATCGGACGACACGCGACGCCGACCCATTAGGGTCACGAAAGGCAATGACCCCGAAGCCCCGAGAATAGCAACGCACCGCTAAAATATCCTCTTCGTTAATTTACCGGTTTCGTTGAGAGGATCTGCAAAAAGATTGAGGAGTAGTTCTGAATCAGACAAGGTGATGATGTCACGGTGTCAGTGTGCGACTGCGTCCGTGAGTTGTAAAAGTGCAGTCGTGTTAGTAATAAGGTTTCAGTTCTTTCTGTATAGATCGGCGCGCGTGATAGCGTTGGCGTGAGCCTGGCAAAACGCGAGAAGGTTTACATGGGCAACGGTAATTCCATACGGGGAATTAACCGTGACGTAAAGTGGCTGATGCGAGCTGCCTGCGGTTAGGAATACTTCTCGTTTATTTTGTGTTCATGACATCTATCATACGACCATGAGGGAATCACTGGTAGATAACAGGCTCGGCGTGCATTACACCCTAGAACCTCAGGCCTCAGTCATCGCGCGCTCGCGATATGAGGTTCCCTACAGACTACAGTAATTTTATCAGAGTTTACTCTATCCAAGTACCAGTACCAGCGTACCACTAAGCCTGCACAGCGGTGGTATTATTGGCAAACGGATAGTCAATGTATCCTGTCGCGGCCTCCTTACCAGCGTAGAAGGTATCACGGTTATAGTGCGTCAGAGGGAGGTCTTCCTTCAGGCGCAATGGTAGATCGGGCTGCGATGTGATCTGAGAAATGGCTTCGCTGACTGCTAAAGACACGACTCACGTTTGAAATAAAGTGACGACCAAATGCAACTAAACCTCCATACTTCTCCACCGTGTTGATTGCGGTAGTACGATCCATGCCACCAGCTGCGATGTAAGGACGATCACCCCAGATTTTCCGTAAGGCCAGGTTTGATTGGGCTTGGTCCTCATTCGTAAGGTCTACATCTCTACCGCCATCGGCCAGCGGCTCGACAACATGAATGTACGCCAAGTTCGGGTGTGTGTCACGGATGCATTCAATGAAGGTCGTAAACGTAGGGAGTGGATTCTTCATACCCATATCTATGGAGGCCGAATTAGAGATTCGGAAGAACGATGAGAGTGTGTATTCCTCACCTTGAAAGGTGGCCCACGGGCTGATGCGCACCGCCGTCCTTTCCGCACCGACAGCCTCCACAATCGCTTTCAACGCCTCGAGGGGGAAGCGCACACGGTTTTCCACAGACCCGCCATATTCGTCCGTCCGCTGGTTCGACACCGTCTGTAAAAATTGGTCCACGAGGTAGCCATTGGCTGCGTGCAACTCTACGCCGTCGAAGCCAGCCTCGATAGCGTTTTTTGCTGCCTTGGTGTAGAGACGAACATATTCTTTGATCTCCGCAACCGTAAGTTCTCGTGGAACATCAGACTCGCCAGATTGCGGTCCGTTCTTACTGAGGGAGATCGGGCTGGGAGCAACGAAATCAAAGTCGCCTTCCTGCCTGAGGACTGCAACATCTGCAGAGCGTCCAAGAGCCCAAAGTTGGAGGAAGATGTAAGAGCCGTTGGCGTGGACAGCATCCGTGATCTATGGATCGATAATGAGGAAAATCAGCAGTCATAGGACGTAAGGAAAACTTACCGATTTCCATCCAGCAATTTGCGCATTGTTCCAGATACCTGGAGCGTTTCTAAGGCCAGCTGCCTGAGGAGCAATGAATGTGGCCTCTGTAATAATGAGCGTCCCTGGCACATTCGAACGCTGGGAGTAGTATGTCTTGGCAAGTTCACCATGGACGTGGTCCTTATTCGCACGAACGCGTGTCATAGGGGCCATCACAACGCGGTGTCGTAGGTTGGTACTACCGACGCGGAGGGCTTGAAAAAGACCAGACGTAGTAGAAGGTGACATGTCCGAAGTAGTAGTAGTGTGGTGAATTGTTCTGGAAGTTGTAAAACTGGAGATTTTGTTGTTTGAACCACTTCACGGATGGCATTTATAACCTGTAGCTGAGCCATTAAGTCGTGGTTTAGCTTAGTGAGTGGCCTGACCAAGTCGAAGTACGAAGTACTGTATGTACATGATAAGGCAATTTGTAAGCAATTTGTAAGCACAAAACTCTGTCCCTTAACCCACATGTCTCCGACTTCTGCCAAAGAAACTTGGTGAATGCCACTTCCGCTTCATTTCTGACCTGCCGCCTTTCGTCATCGGCTGGCCTAGTAAACGGCTTACAGACCACCCGGCTTTCAAACTGGTGGCAAAGGGGACATAGATGGCGAGCGGGAAATACGAAAACGAAAACAGTAGGTAGATGGTCCGGCACATCAGAAGTGTTGCAATACAATACAATCACCAATAAACCCTCTCACAGACCCCAACTCACCGTATGTATAATGTATGTCTCACATGAACTCTCGTGCACAGGCATGCTAAAAGGAAAATTAAGGTGTACATGTTATCACAAGTCGTCCCTTGAAACTTGGAAGTAAAAATCCCCGAGCCACCTGGTCCGCCAGATTTGTGTGGATCTCTTCGTCTGTCTGTGTCGTTGGGTGAGATACATGACCAATCCATTACGCGGCTCGTAATCCAGAGACTCGGTGAGGAGAAGTAATCTCGTAAGCTGATGCCAAGGCGATAAGGGAAAGAAAGGAAAAGGAGAATTGCATGTTGAAGGTAGAGAGTCGACGTATGAAGAAATGGAACATAGTTTTGTCGAGAAAGGCCAAGAGGAAGCCCGAGCGAACAAGACCAAGCGAACAGAAAACAAGCCCGAGAATATTGTTGCATCGTCGGAGCCGTTGGATCAACAAAGCAATGCGTTGCTCCAAGATCGAGGAGCAACTATTTTTGCATTCGTATGTAAGGAAACTCCAAGATATATTCCGTTCTCTACATACTATACATGATAACAATCGTCGCTACGTCCCAGGTCACGTTGGCGTAGCCAGCTAAAAATCCTCTTATTCATCCTCCTGCGACCCTTCGGTGGTTTTGTACGGTTGTCAGGTGATACCATTTGCTTGTTCTTCTCGCGAAAGTTCTGCTTCCTAGATGCGTTTTCCAGTCCAAACAGTAAATATAACATGTCCGATAAGAGCACGAGCCTTTGAGAACTGGTCCCCGTCTCAGCCATGCGTGCGCCCAAAATTTGGCCACTCACCGGAATGCCAGCGCAGTCAAGCGCCATAATGTACAAAGTTTACCCATCGCTCCAGAGTAATTCCCCTCTTTCCTCTCAACTTCTGTGTCGCAT
>WNFR01037321.1_pt1 | contig 12614 bp, 10 predicted proteins | sample 5400221 | NCBI WGS metagenome assembly WNFR01 (sample SAMN13153357, study PRJNA577476) | soil metagenome | isolation source: 40 cm soil under Madrone tree | place: USA:California | collected 2016-06-14 | reverse complement strand
GCTTTGCCGCCGACGCGGCCACAACACCGGTGACCTCGATCGCCGCCTTCATCAGCGCGCGTGCCGCCGAGCTCGACGACGGGCCCGAGGGCTACGACATCGAACGTGCGCGGCAGGCCGCCTGGCTCACCGAAACGCTCGAGCTCACGGCGTAGCTCGGCGCCTCTAAGCTCGGCCCATGCACACGCTCCGCCGCACTGTCGCCGCCGTCCGGCTGCTCGCGCGGGACGGCGGCCTGCCGCGCTGGCTGCGTGGGCTCGCGGCCGTCGGGCTCGCGCCGATTCCCGGACCGGTCGACGAGGTGGTGCTGCTCGTCGTCGCGGCGATCCTGTGGCTCGGCTACCGCGACCGCCTCCGCGCCGCGGCCTCGTGCCCTCCGCGAAGAGGTCGCGCAGGATGTCGCCCGTCCGCGCGTCGCGCCACCAGTCCGCGCCGAGCTCGGCGATGAGATGGTGGCGCAGCTGCGCGGAGCGGATCCAGGCGCGCAGGTAATCGGCGGAGTAGAACCCCGCGTCCATGTCGGCGATGTAGCCGCGCGGGTCGTAGCGGATCCCCGTCTCCTCGGTGAGCAGCGTCGCGTAGTCGCGCGGCGAGCGCCCCTGTTCCTCGGCGAAGCTCGACCAGAAGCCGAGCTCGTAGCGCAGCTTCGCGGTGTAGCGCCGGTAGAGCAGCGCCTCGAGGAAGACCGTCGCCTGCGCGTTCTCCTCCGCCTGCGCGTCGGAGAGGCCGAAGTGCAGCGCGTGCCATTCGGGCTCGCGCGTGATCGCCTCGAAGATGTACGAGTAGATCTCGGTCAGCGCGTGGTCGCGCGAGATGCGTCGGAACGTGTACGGCAGCCGCGGGTCGACGCCCGCGTAGTGGAGCGCGTGGCCGGCTTCGTGCATGAACGCCTGGTAGTCCGCGAGTCCGCCCTGCGCGCGCGTGATCAGGTGCACGAGCTCCGGCGGGTCGGACGCGATCACGCAGGCGCGCGGATTCTTCTGCGGCCGGTCCTCGAGATCCAGGCGGATGTTCGGAATCGCGTTCATGTCGAAGCCGAGCGCCTGCACGGTCGCGAGACACACCTCGACGGAGCGCTCCTTCGTATACGTCGACTCGAGCGGCGACAGGCGGCGCAGATAGTGCACGTGCGCGTTCGTCGGCAGCGTGTCTCGCTCCGGCCCGAGGAGCTTCTCGAACCACGTGTCGCGCAGCCGCCAGTACGCCGCGGTCGTCGCCTCGGCGGCGTCGACGAGCACGCGCTCCAGCTGCCGCAGCGAGATCGCCTTCTCCTCCTCGTTGCGCGCGACCGGATCCGGTTCGCCCGAGAGCTCGCCGTCGAGGCGCTCCGACGCCGTCAGCAGCGCGAGCCGGTCCTCGTTGAAGCGCGCCGACTCAGCCCGCTCCAGCTCACCGAGCGCCTCACGGTCGGCGTACGAATCGAGGACCGCCAGGCGCGCCTGCGCGGAGCGCAGCGGCATCTCCTCGCCGGCGAACGTGACACGCGCACCGAGGATCGCGTTCTCGAGCGCGTCCTCCTGCTCGGCGAGCTCCGCCGAGATGATTCCCGCCTCGCACGTCTTGCGCAGGCGATAGAGCCGCTCGCCGTCGTCGCCGCCTGCGGCCTGCTCGGCGTCGCGCAGCGCCTCGACCTGCGCATGCGAGAAGAGATCGGCGTAGCGGGCGACGATCGCGGCCTGCTCCGACACCTCCTTCTCGCCGACGCGAACGGCGCGGCCCTCCTCGGAGCGCTCGAAGTAGTACTGCTGGAGCCGAGACTCGTAGTCGGCCGGCGTGCGAACCGCAGTCGTTGACATCTGGAACAGCCTAACGCGCGTGGTCGCGCGCCGTGAGGGCGCCCACCGACTCGAGCAGTGCCTCGATCGTGAACGGCTTCGCGAGCACCGCGTCGGCGGGGAGGTTCAGCTCGCCCGTATCGACCTCGCTCGAGCCGGTGACGACGATCACCGGGATGCGCGGCTCGGCCTCGAGCAGCTCCAGGAGCAGCGTCTCGCCCCGCTCCTTGCCGACGTGGAGGTCGAGCAGCACGAGCCCCACCGGCTCCGCCGAGAGCCGGTCGCGGGCCTCGGAGAGCGTGGCCGCTTCGAGCACCTCGTACCCCTCCAGCTCGAGATTGACCCGGCAAAGCAGGCGAATCGCCGCTTCGTCGTCGACCACGAGCACGACCGGATGCTGCTGCTCCCCCCGAGCCAAGGGGCCACTCTAGCGGCCGTACCCGGGGTCGACGGACCGCCGTTTGAACCCCGGACACCGACGAGGGGCTGGCGCATGAGGAAGCTCGTGGGCCGGGGGGAAAAGACGAAAGACGGTTTGCCGACACCGACGGAGAGCTACCGGCGCCGGGCGTGGCTCGAGTTCCAGCGGGCACTCGACCCGTTCGCGCCGCCCCGCCCCGTGCCTATGCGCCGGCCGCCGCGCGACTGAGCCGCTCGAGCGTCTTCTCGCGGCCGAGCAGCTCGATGCTCTCGAAGAGGCCCGGCGAGATCTTCGACCCCGTGACCGCGATCCGCACCGGCTGGAACGCCTGGCGCGGCTTGAGCCCGAGCCCGTCCGCTGCCGCGCGGAGCGCGACCTCGATCGCGTCGGCGCTGAACGGCTCCACCGCTCCGAGCGCCGCGACCGCTGCCGCGAGCATCGGAGCGCCGCCGTTGAGCTCGGCCGGATCGGGCCGCACGTCCTCGAACAGGAAGCGCGCATACGCCGGGAACTCCTCGAGGCGCTGCAGCTTCTCCTGCACGAGCGGCGCCGCCTGGCGCACGAGCACGGCGTCCCATTCGTAGCCCTGCTCGCCGAGCCAGAGGATCAGCGCGTGCGCGAACTCGTCCTCGGGCAGCGCGCGCATGTAGACGCCGTTCATCCAGTCGAGCTTTGCGTAGTCGAACTGCGCCGGACTCGGCGTGACTCGTTCGAGCGAGAAGCGCTCGATCAGCTCGGCGCGGCTCATGATCGTCGTCTCGCCGTCCGGCGCCCAGCCGAGCAGCGCGAGGAAGTTGACGAGCGCATCGGGCAGGTACCCCGACTTGCGGAACTCGTCGACGCCGGTCGCGCCGTGCCGTTTCGACAGCTTCTTCCCGTCGGCGCCGTTCACGTTCGGCACGTGCGCGTAGACGGGCAGCTCGGCGCCGACCGCGCGGATGATGTTGATCTGCTTCGGCGTGTTCGAGATGTGGTCCTCCGCGCGGATGACGTGCGTGATCTCATCCCACACGTCCTCCATCGGCGACGCGAAGTTGTACGTCGGTCGGCCGTCGCCGCGCACGAGCACGACGTCCTCGAGCTTTTCGTTCGGGAACTCGACCCGTCCACGGACGACGTCGTCCCAGGCCGTCACGCCGTCGTTCGGCATGCGGAAGCGGATCGCCGAGCTGGAACGTCGTCGGGCCGTCCCAGTCGAGACCGAGCCACCGCAGCGAGTCCTGGATCTGATCGACGGCCTCCGCGACTTCGCGGCTCGTGTCGGTGTTCTCGATCCGCAGCCGGAACTCGCCGCCGTGGTGGCGTGCATAGAGCCAGTTGAAGAGGAACGTGCGCACACCGCCGATGTGCAGGAAGCCCGTGGGACTCGGAGCCATGCGGACGCGGACGGTCATCGTCCGCCTATCGTAGTGCCCGCATGGCCGAGCGAGTCTTGACGCAGCGCGAGCTGAACCGCGCCACACTCGCACGGCAGCTCCTGCTCGAACGGAAGCGCAGCTCGGCGCGGGAAGTGATCGAGCGGCTCGCCGGCATGCAGGCGCAGTGGCCCCCTGCGCCGTACGTCGGCATCTGGTCGCGCGCGACGAACTTCAAGCGAGAGCAGCTCGAGCGAGCCGTGCTTGCGGGCGACGTCGTGAAGGCGACGACGATGCGTGGCACGCTGCACCTCGTCACGCGCCGCGACTACCCGGTCTTCTGGACGGCGCTGCACGACATCCCGTCGTGGCCCGATCCGGCCGCGATCGCCGACGGGATCCGCCTCGGACCGCTCATCCGCGAGCTCGCGCTCGCAGGTCCGCTACGCATGCAGGAGGCGCTCGCGTACCTCGAACGGGAGCACGGTCTGGTCGACCCCCATCGCAACCGCGTCTGGCACGTCGCCCGCACGCGCTCGCACGTCGTGCACGCGCCGGCGACCGCGCTTTGGAGCTCGCGGCCGCTCGGGCTCTTCACGCCGCTCGACGAGCCTGACCCCGTCGAGAAGCTCGCGGCGATCCGCGAGATCGTCCGGCGCTACCTCGCCGCCTTCGGGCCCGCATCGCGGGCGGACGTCGCCACGTGGTCCGGCATGCGCATCGCCGACTTCGCCCCGGCGCTCGAGACGCTCGAGCCGCTGCGCCGCTTCCGCGACGAGCGCGGCCGCGAGCTGCTCGACCTCCCGCGCGCGCCGCTCCCGCCCGCCGGCGTCCCCGCGCCGCCGCGGTTCCTGCCGAAGTGGGACAACCTCCTGCTGAGCCACGACGACCGCACCCGCGTCCTGCCCGAGGAGTACCGGAAGCTGATGATCGCGGCCAACGGCGACGTCGCGCAGACGTTCCTCGTCGACGGCCTCGTCGCCGGCGAGTGGAAGGCCGACAAGAAAGGGAAGGTGGCGCTCACGCCGTACGCGCCTCTCCCCCGCGCCGCCCGTGCGGAGCTCAGCGCGGAGGCTGCGCGCCTGGAGGCCTGGCTCCGCTAGCGTCGCCGTCGATGCAGATCGGCGCGCACGTCTCGTCCTCGGGCGGGATCCACACCGCGATCGACCGCGCCGAGCAGATCGGCGCCGAGTCGATCCAGGTCTTCACGCAGAGCCCGCGCATGTGGCGGCCGACGAACCACGACCCGGCGACGTTCGAGCGCTTCCGCGAGCGGCGCGCGGAAACGGGAATCGGCGGCGTCCTCTGCCACGCCCTCTATCTCTGCAACCTCGCGGCGCCCGACGACGAGATCTACGGAAAGTCCATTGCCGCCCTGCGCAACACGATGGAGGTCGGACGGGCGATTGGCGCGGACGCGGTCGTCTTCCACGTCGGCTCGCACCTCGGCGCCGGCTTCGAGGCCGGAGTCGAGCGCGTCGTGCCGGCGATGGCGCAGGTGCTCGAGCTCGCCGACGACACGACGTGGCTGCTGATGGAGAACGCCGCCGGCACCGGCGGCACGATCGGCCGCTCGGTCGAAGAGCTCGCGATTCTCTTCGACCGGCTCGACCGGCATCCGCGACTCGGCGTGTGCCTCGACTCGTGCCATCTCTACGCCTCGGGCGTCGACGTCACCGACCGGGCGGTGCTCGACGCGACGCTCGACGAGCTCGACGCGTCGATCGGCCTCGACCGGCTGCGCGCGCTGCACGTCAACGACTCGGCGACCCCGCTCGGCTCGAACCGCGACCGGCACGCGAACATGCTCGAGGGTCTCCTCGGCGAGCAGCTCGGCGTCTTCCTCGGCCACCCACGGCTGCAGGGCCTGCCCGCGGTGCTCGAGACCGCAGGCCCCGACAAGCACGGCCCCGACGCCGGCGAGGTGCGCAAGGCGAAGGAGATCCGCGAGCGGGCGCTGGCGCGCGGGTGAGGCGCTACCGCTGGGTGATCCTCGGCGCGGGCACCTTCGCGCAGGCGACGTTCTCCTCGATGACTGTCGGACTGCCGGCGCTCGCGCCGATGCTGCGCTTGTACTACCACCTGTCGCTCGGCCGGACGGGCGTCGCGCTCGGCGCCGCGTCGCTCGGCATGCTCTTCACGCTTCTGCCGTGGGGGCTGCTCGCCGATCGGATCGGCGAACGCGCGGTGATGACGACCGGGCTCGCCGGCGGCGGCCTTGCGTTGCTGGCGCTGTCGCTGACGCACAGCTTCGGCGCCCTCGTCGGCCTGCTCGCGCTCTCGGGTGCGCTCGGCGCGAGCATCAACGCGGCGAGCGGTCGCGCGGTGATCGGCTGGTTCGCGGCCGACCAGCGCGGCCTCGCGCTCGGGATCCGGCAGACGGCGGTCCCGATCGGCGGCGCCGTCGCGGCCGCGGTGCTGCCGTGGCTCGCCTCCGGCGGGAAGCCGGGGCACGCGTTCTTGGGGCTCGGCGCCGCCCTCCTCTGCGGCTCCGTCGTCGCGGCGGCGCTCGTGCGCGAGCCGCCGGTGCACGACGGCCCCGCGCTCGTCGATCTCGCCCGCCCCGTCCGCGAGCTGCGCAGCTGGCTGCTCGCCGGCGGCTCGGCGTTCTTCGTGATCGCGCAGATCGCGCTCACGAGCTATGCCGTCCTCTTTCTCCATCAGCACCGCGGCCTCTCGACACATCACGCGGCGCTGACGCTCGCCGCGATGAACGTGCTCGGCATCGGCACACGTATCGGGACAGGCCGGTGGTCGGACCGGCTCCGGGCGCGTATCCGGCCGCTGCGCATCCTTGGTACGGCGATCACCGTCGCGACGGCGGCGGTGGCGCTGCTCGTCGACGCGCCGCTCCCGGTGCTCGTGCCGGCGATCGCGATCGCGGGGGCGATCAGCCTCTCCTGGAACGGCCTCGCGTTCACCGCAGCCGCGGAGACGGCGGGCATGGCGCGAAGCGGCGCCGCGCTCGGCTTCCAGCAAACCGTGCTCGGCGTGTACGTCTCGATCGGCGTTCCCGCGTTCGCGGCACTCGCCGCCGCGACGTCGTGGCGCGTCGCCTTCGCCGGGTCGGCGCTCTTCCCGCTCCTCGGCGTGCTCGTGCTGCTACGGGTGCCGGAAGTTACTGCAGACGCGCGAACACGCGGAACGACGGCGATCCCACCGTCAGCTCGTTGAACTCGGGATTGACGCAGCCGAGCTCGCCCGCGCGGTGCTCGTAGGTCGACTCGATCTCGGAGCGGCACATCGGCAACGGCACCCGCACGGCGCGCACCGCGCCGAAGCCGTCGCGGTGCCGCTCGGCCAGGCGCAGCATGTCGAGATCGATCTCGGCCTCGTAGACCTTCTGCATGCAGCCGATGAAGGTGTGGCCGTGCTCCTCGTAGGAATACGAGAACGGGCACGAGCGCTCGACGCAGGACGAGGGATAGACGACCTTCTCGCAATGGACGTCGCACTGGCGGCACTCGACGGCGTCCTGCGGCCGGAGCGGCAGAACCAGCTCCTCGACCCGCTGCGTCACGTGGCTTTCACTCATTACGACACATTGTGGGTGACGATTCTCGTGCACCGCAAGACTTGATTTCTTGCGTGTTTTCCGCTTGTGCAAACGGAGTAGCGACTTACGAGAGCCGCTTGACCACTGTCAGCACGTCCAGCTGGGTGAACGCCTGGAAATCGGGCTCCGGGCCGCCCGGGTCGTCGTCGGCGCGGAACCAGACCGCCTGGCACGTGTGCATCCCGAGGGCGGCGGCGCCCGCGACGTCGGTGGCGAGCGTGTCGCCGACGAAGAGCGTCCGCCCCGGCTCGACGCCGAGCCGCTCGAGCGCGCGTTCGAAGATCGCCGGATCGGGCTTTCTCCGGCCGACCTCGGAGGAGAACAGGGCGACGTCGAGCCGTTGTGCCACGCCCAGCTGCTCGAGATCCCGGTGCAGCAGCGCCGGCGGGTCGAAGGCGTTGGAGACGAGCCCGACCTTGAGGCCGCGCCCGCGCAGCGTCTCGAGCAGCGCATGCGTCGTGTCGGCGAGCTGCCTGGCCGGCGCCCACGCAGCGTGCTCCGCCTCGAGGAACCGCTCGAGCTCCTCGTGGCCGGCATCGATCCCGGACTCCGCCAGCAGCTGCCGGACGAGCGCCGGGTACTCGACCTCCTCGAGGGCGCCCGGGGCGAAGATCAGCGGCAGGTACGCCGTGCGGAAACGCTCCGTGATCCCGGCATCCGGCTCGCGGCCGAGCGCGCGCAGGCCTGCCTCGTGCCCTTCAGCGAGGAGCTCGGGCCGCCACTCCCAGCGCATGAGCGTGTCGCCCCAGTCGAAGAGAACCGCATCGAGCAAGGCGGGTACGCTACCCGCGCCGTGGCCCGCCGCATCCTCTGGGCGTCCCTCGCCCTCGCGCCCGCCACGATCGCCGTCGACCGGCTCGCGCACCCGGGCAAGGTCACGCTCTTCGTCCTCGCGGCTGCAGCGCTCATCCCACTTGCCTGGCTGATCGGCGAAGCGACCGCCTGGCTGATCGGCGAAGCGACCGAGCATGCGGCCGAGCACACCGGCGCCGGAGTCGGCGGCTTCCTCAACGCGAGCTTCGGCAACGCGCCGGAGCTGATCATCGCGCTCTTCGCCGTCGACGACGGACTGCCGCAGGTCGTGCGCGGCTCGCTCTCCGGCAGCGTCATCTCGAATCTGCTGCTCGTGTTCGGCGTGACGCAGCTTGTCGGTCCGGAACGAAAGATCAACCGGCGCTCGCTGATCCTGCAGCTCGGGCTCGTCGCGACGGCCGTCGTGCTCCTCACCGTGCCGGTGACGCTGGGCTACACGGGCAATCCGGAACGCCACAGCGCCGTCGTTGCGTCCATTCCCGTCGCGGTGATCCTCCTCGTGCTCTACCTGGGCGTCACTCGCCGGAACCTGAGAGAGCACCGGGAGCTCGAGCGCGGACTGCCGGCGGCCGGCGCCTGGTCGATGGCGAGGTCACTCGCGGTGCTCGCGGTCGCGACGCTGCTCACCGCGTTCGTGAGCGAGATCCTCGTGCACTCGCTCGGTGCGTTCGCGAAGGCCGTAGGCGCGACGGAGTTTTTCATCGCCGTCGTGATCGTCGCGATCGTCGGCAATGCCGCCGAGCACGGCGGCGCGATCGTGATCGCGCGGGCCGGGAAGATGAAGCTCGCGAGCGAGATCGCGATCTCGTCCAGCGCGCAGGTCGCGCTGCTCGTCGCACCGGTGGTGATGCTGCTGTCGCTGCTGTTCACGAACCCGCTGCCGCTCACGTTCCGCTGGGAGGAGCTCGTCGCCATGGCCGCCGCCGTCGTGCTCGCCGCCGCGACGGTCGCCAACGGCTCGACCAGGCGCTGGGAAGGCGCGCTCCTCGTCGGCTCGTACGCCATCGTGGTCGCGGGCTTCTGGCTCGCCGGCAACCGGTGACGATCCGGTAACGGCATCCGTGACGCGTCAGTGAGGTTCCGGATGGCAGGCCCGTGGAGCCGTGGGTAGGTTGGGCCCATGACAACGATCGAGGAAACGGGCACTCCGGCACCTGCACAGAGCGATGGAACCGTCGTCGACGCGCGCGACCTGACGCGCCGCTACGGCGCGGGCGACACGGCGGTCGATGCGCTGCGCGGCGTCTCGCTCGGCGTGAAGGCGGGAGAGCTCGTCGCAGTCATGGGCCCGTCGGGGTCCGGCAAGTCGACGTTGATGCACATCCTCGCCGGACTCGACAAGCCGACGACCGGCACCGTGTCGATCGCGGGAACGGAGATCACGACGCTCGTCGACGCGAAGCTGACGCGGCTTCGGCGCAAGCACATCGGCTTCGTCTTCCAGTTCTTCAACCTCCTGCCGATGCTGTCCGCCGAGGAGAACGTCGTCCTGCCGCTCTCGATCGCCGGTGAGAAGCCCGACCCGCAGTGGCTCGAGGAACTGCTCGAGAGCACCGGGCTCACAGATCGCCGCGCGCATCGCCCGGCCGAGCTTTCCGGCGGCCAGCAGCAGCGCGTCGCGATCGCGCGCGCGCTCGTCACGCGGCCGACGATCCTGTTCGCGGACGAGCCGACGGGCAATCTCGACTCGAAGACGAGCGGCGAGATCCTCGAGCTGATGCGCGCGTCGGTCGACAGCTACGGCCAGACGACCGTGATGGTCACGCATGAGGCACGCGCCGCGGCGATCGCCGATCGCGTGCTGTTCCTCGCCGACGGACTGATCGTGAAGGAACTGACCGACGCAACGGCACCTGAGGTGCTCGAGGTCATGAGCACGCTCAGCTCGTGATCGGCGTCGCGCTCAAAGGATTGCTCGGGCGCAAGCTCCGCGCAGCGCTCACCGCGGTCGCGATCATCCTCGGCGTCGCGATGGTGAGCGGCACCTTCGTGCTCACCGACACGATCAAGGCCGCGTTCAACACGGTCTTCACCCAGGTCTACAAGAGCACGGACGCCGTGATCACGGGTAAGAGCGCGATCGGCGGCAACCAGAATCAGAATGTTGTCGTCCCGTCGCTGCCGCAGTCGCTGCTCGCGAAGGTGCGCAACCTCCCGGGCGTGCTCGAGGCCGAAGGCGGTGTGGCCGACACCGCGCACCTGATCTCGCACAGCGGCAAGGTGATCAGCGTCGGCGGCGCGCCGAACCTCGCGTTCAGCGTCAATCCGAACGGCAGCCAGCGGTTCAATCCGCTCGCGCTCACGACCGGTCGCTGGCCCGCCGGGCCGGGCGAGGTCGCGATCGACTCGAAGACCGCGTCGGACAAACACTTCAAGGTCGGCGACACCATCCGCGTGCTCGCGCGGGGTCCCGCGCAGCCGTTCCGGATCGTCGGGCTCGTGCGCTTCGGCGGCGTCTCGTCGCTCGGCGGCGCGACGATGGCGCTGTTCGACCTGCCGACGGCGCAGCGGATCTTCGGCAAGGAGGGCAAGCTCAACTCGATCGGCATTGCCGGCAAGCCGAACGTCTCGCCGGACCAGCTCGTCCGCGAGGTGACGCCGCTCCTGCCCGCCACGGCCCAGGTGCGCACAGGGCAAGAGGAAGCGAAGCAGGCGGCGAAGGACACGAACGCCTTCCTGACGATCCTCGAGTACTTCCTCCTCGCCTTCGGGTTCGTGGCGCTCTTCGTCGGCATCTTCGTGATCGCCAACACGATGTCGATCACGATCGCGCAGCGCATGCGCGAGCTGGCGACGCTGCGCACGCTCGGCGCGACGAAGCGCCAGGTGTACTGGTCGGTCGTGATCGAGGCGTTCGTCACGGGGATGCTCGGCTCCGTGGTAGGCCTTTTCCTCGGCCTCGGGCTCGCCAAGGGGCTCAATGCGCTGTTCGTCGCGTTCGGCATCGACCTGCCGCAGGTCGGCACCGTCTTCGCGACACGGACGGTCGTCATCTCGCTTGTGCTCGGCGCGGTGGTGACGTTGTTCGCGTCGATCCGGCCCGCGCTGCGCGCGACGCGCGTGCAGCCGATCGCCGCCGTTCGCGAGGGCTCGGTGCTTCCCCCGTCGCGGTTCGCGCGCTTCGGCCCGTTCATCGCGCTCGTCGTGATCGCCCTCGCCTTCGCGCTGATGATCGTCGGGCTGTTCGTCGGCGCGTTCTCGACGAAGGAACGCCTGATCGCGATCGGCGTCGGCGTGGTCGCCACCTTCCTGGGTGTCACGATGCTCGCGCCGACGCTCGTGCCGCCTCTCGTCCGCGTCCTCGGCTGGCCGGCGACGCGCATCGGCGGCGCGGCAGGCGCTCTCGCGCGCGGCAACTCGGTGCGCAACCCGTCGCGCACGGCGTCAACCGCGTCGGCGCTGATGATCGGCGTGACGCTCGTCACGCTCGTCTCGGTGCTCGCCGCGGGCTTGAAGACGACGTTCAGCGACTCCGTCAACAAGCTGTTCCGCGCCGACTACGCACTGACGTCGCAGAACGGCTTCACGCCGACCTCGACCGCGTCGGAGCAGGCGCTGCGCAAGGTGCCCGGCGTGCTCGCCGTCAGCGGCGTCCGGGCCGGCGCCGGCAAGGCGTTCGGCAAGCGCATCAACATCACGGGCGTCGAGCCGAATGTCGGCAAGACGATCGTCGTCAACTGGAAAGACGGTAGCCCAGCCGTGTTCGCGAGCCTCGGAGCCGACGGCGCGTTCGTGTCGAAGGACTACGCGAAGTCGAAGCATCTCACCGTCGGTTCGCCGATCGCCGTGACGACGCCGTCAGGCGTAGTCATGCAACTTCGGTTGCGCGGCATCTTCGCGCCGCCGAAGGGCGGCTCCCCGTTCGGCGACGTGACGATCTCGGCGCAGCGATTCGATCGCGAGTATCCGAATCCCCAGAACCTCTTCGCCTTCGTCGACGTCCAGGGCGGCGCGACAAAGGCGACGACGGCGCGATTGGAGAAGGCGCTAGCGAGCTTCCCCGACGCGAAGATCCAGACGAAGGACGGGTTCACCAAGAATCAGGAGCACGGCATCAACCTGCTGTTGACGCTGCTCTACGTCCTGCTCTCGCTCTCGGTCGTCATCTCGCTGATCGGCATCGTGAACACGCTCGTGCTCACGGTGTTCGAGCGGACGCGCGAGCTCGGCATGCTCCGCGCGGTCGGGATGAGCCGGCGACAGGTTCGCCGGATGATCCGGCACGAGAGCATCATCACGTCGCTGCTCGGCGCGACGCTCGGCATCCCGGTTGGGATCGTGCTCGCACTGATGGTCGGCAAGGCGATCAAATACCCGGCGTTCACGATCCCGTGGGGAACGCTCATCATCTTCCTGGCCGCGGCGATCGTCGCGGGCATCGGCACCGCGATCATCCCCGCGCGCCGCGCCGCGAAGCTGAACATCCTCGAAGCTCTGCAATACGAGTAATCAGACCCAGAGCGTGGGCTCGCGTGTCACGGGATAGCCCGCGAGCACGAGGCGCGTGACGCTGCCTGAGGCGTCGCGCTCGACGCGCAGTACCTCGCCTTGCTCCCAGCCGGATTCGATGCGCCAGCGGTCGTCCGACTCGCGGCTGAGCACGGCGGCCGGCTTCCAGTCGGGATCGTCCGGGAAGCGCGCTTCGAGCTTCCCGCTCTTCCAGCGCATCGTGAACGCGTCGCCCTCCATGAACC
>WNFR01020753.1_pt1 | contig 12615 bp, 9 predicted proteins | sample 5400221 | NCBI WGS metagenome assembly WNFR01 (sample SAMN13153357, study PRJNA577476) | soil metagenome | isolation source: 40 cm soil under Madrone tree | place: USA:California | collected 2016-06-14 | reverse complement strand
CCCAGCATTGGACCGGTGCCCGGATTCACGCCAGAAATCGGCACCTTGACTACCATGCTGGCCTTCACCCGCGTCCAGGTCGTGCACAACGTTAAAGGCATGTCGCAGGACGATCTCGACTTCCTCCTCGACGCCAAGGCCAACACCATCGGCGCATTGCTCCTCCATCTCGCTGCAACGGAGACCTATTATGGGATGAACACCTTCGGCGGGGTGAAGTGGGGCGGTTGGTCCGACGACATCAAGAAAAAATGGGACATCCCCATGAATCTCGGCGAACCCGCGCGCAAAACCATCAAGGGCAACAGTCTCGACTACTACCTGAATATCCTTCACGAAACCCGCGAGAAGAATCTTGCCGAATTCCGCAAGCGTGACGACAAATGGCTCGCAACTCTCGACAAAGATTTTGGCTGGAACAACTACGCCAAGTGGTTTCACGTAGCCGAACACGAGTCCAACCACGATGGCCAAATCAAATTCCTGAAGAGCCGCCTCCCCGGTGCCAAGCCCGCCACGGAGTAGTCGAGCTCGCTCCGGTGTAGCAATTTCGCTTGGAAGTCTCCTTCCTTGGCATTTCACAGCGTGCTCTGTGTCCCTGCGTTTCATTTCCCTCTTTCTCTTTTTCCATTCAACTTTCAACCTTCGATCGAAGATCCCGACTTGGTCGGGATTGTCAACCTCTTCTCTCTTCACTAGCCACTCGCGACTTTCTCTTCTATGCTTCCCCCATGTTCGGGAAACCTCGCAAACTTGAAACGGAAGCGGAGCTGTACGATGTCGCGGTGCGGGCGCTGATGCGGCGGGCGCATTCGGTGCATGAAATGAAGCAAAAGCTGGAGCGGCGGAGCGATAACAAGCTGCTGGTGCAAGTGGTGATGGCGCGTTTGAAGGAAAATGGCCAGATCGATGACGCGAAGTATGCCAAGCAGTTCGCGCGGCAGCGGACCGTGGGACGCAAGCAGGGGAAGTTTCGGATTTCGCGGGACTTGCGAGCACGCGGCGTCCCCGACCGGCACATCGCGACGGCGCTGGAAGAAACGGCGAAGGAAACCGATGAGGGCGCGATGGTGCGGCAGCGGATCGAGCGGAAACTACGGGGGTATCGCGGCGAGATTGATGAGAAGAAGATGGCTTCCATTTATGGGAGCCTGCTTCGGGCAGGATTTTCGTCGGACGTGGTGCGGCGGGAGTTGAAGGCAATAGTAAAGGAAGACGTGCCAGAGGCAGACGTGGAGTAGTTTTCCAATTTGGGAATTTTGGATACACACCCGGCAGTTTACGTAAGAGTGGCAAACAAAGGAGATAAGTCGAGGCAACGTACCGGTATGGCGGTACGACCAAGCCAAACATTGGGACGTTTGAAGTTGTGGAAGAATGTGCGATGGGGCAGGAGGAGCGGAAAAGACGGATAGCGCGGGACTTACACCAGTGGGCGACGGCGGGTCCCATCTTGCTTCTACAGGTACAGAGTGCGTGGCCGACATTCTCGAACAGGAACTTAGGCCTACGATTCAAGAGTGGATCGGGCTTGTCGAGAAAGAACCAGACTTAATCCGCATCCCGTTGAATTTCGAAGAACGCACGGGCCATCTTCCGAGACTCCTCCATGAAGTGATTGCCAGGCTGCGTCTTGACAAAGGTTCGAGAGCTCCGGTTTCGGTCACTGCAGGTCATCACGGAGAGCTGCGACTTAAACAAGGCTACACCGCTGCAATGGTCGTAGATGAATCCCGAATCCTGCAGGTCTGCATTTTTTCGACGCTGCACAGGAATGAGGGTCGCGTGAAATTCAGCAAGTTGCTTCCGGACGTCGTGACCATCGCAGACGAAGTAGATGCGCAATCAAAGCAGCAGATCCTCTGCTTCTTGCCAGACAAGGCCACCGAGAAGAAGCACTAAGAACTGAATTTATTTCCAGTTGGGCCATTCCCAGCGCCCGTATGAAAACCAAGAAATCCAACACGGAACTGCTCGAACCGCTCGAGCCGCAGACCTTTCTCGATATTTCGGGAATGGCAAGAAAGGTTGCTGAATTCGGGAAAGACGAGCAAATTTACGGTCAAGGTGACGCCGCCAAGACCGCCATGTACATCCAAAAGGGCAACGTAAAATTCTCCGTGGTTAGCACGTCGGGTAAGGTGGCGGTGGTCGCGATGCTTGGTCCGAACGATTTTTTTGGCGAGGGCTGCATGGCGGGTCAGTCGGTCCGCATGGGCACGGCTACTGCTATTACGCCGACCACCCTCCTTGCCATCGACAAGAACGAATTGCTGCATACGCTCCGTACACAAGACAAACTATCGGACTGTTTTGTCGAGTTTATACTCAGTCATAAAAACCGGGTCGAGGAAGCTTTGATCGATCAACTCTTCAATTCGTCCGAGAAGCGGCTCGCCCGAGCGCTACTCGTGCTCGGCCGTTATGGGAAGGCGCAGCACCAGCCAGACGACGAACTGCCCACTGTTTCCCAAGAGACTTTGTCGGAAATAGTCGGCACTACGCGCTCTCGCGTGAATTTCTTCATGAACAAATTTAGAAAACTCGGCTTCATCGAATACCACAACCGTAAAATCAAGATCAACAAGTCATTGCTGACATTTGTTTTGGACGAGTAAGACCGCTCTGTCTTGTCAAGGGAGGGTTCGCATTCAACCCTTCCCTTCCCGGCCAAGGGCCAGCTTGTCACTACCGAATGCCTCGCTGAATTTGTTTGGCTGTTGGGTGAACTACGGTTGGCGCGAGGAGCGGCAGAGTACGTTGGCCCAGGGTGGCTGGTGAATCTCCGGAGAGCTCACCTGCGAGAATGGGGCGCGGTAATGATGGCAAAAAGAGCCAAAGCCATGAGGAAAAATCCAGCGGCAGCGACCAACAGAGGTAGTCGCCAGGACCGTCGAGAGATTTCGCTTAGTTGACCTTTGAGGTCAGGTCCGACTTCACTCAATGAAGAGGTTAAGCTCGGAATCGCCCCTTTGTAAAAGCTCCAAAGCATCCCTAACAACGCGCAAAGGACCAGCCAAAAAAGCAAAGGGATCCCAAAAGCAATCGCAAATCGGTGTCCCCGGGGAGTCAAACCAGCGTAGTCATCTAGGATTAAAGCGGGAAATATAAAGCTCGGATACGTCAAGAAAGAAATCAGCTGAAAAACACTCCGATACATCCTGACAAACGCTCTGATTTTTTCTGCATCTGATTTTGAATCAACGAAGTAGCATTTCCGCTTGAGGCTGAATGGGACAAAAACTAAGCGTCCGCTCTGATCTTTCCTGAAGTGAGCATCAACGGCGTAGTCCATCATTCTGGAGAACGGAGAGAACATGGCTGCCCCTTGCCGACCCGAAATTCAATTTTGAAGTCCCGGGCGGCGGAAAATACATCCGTGACCGCATCTGTGCGCAATGCGGCAACCGGTGTCTTCGCTGGATGACATTCTTGGCTGAGCCACTTCGCGAATCTCGCTTCATTGCGGGGGGTGTGCTGCGTCTGCGATAATCTGGTGATTGAATCCTGCAAAATTGAGGCGGACTTGACGGGTGAATCGGTAAGCAAGAAATTTTGGAGCGGGAACGAGATCCGCGAAGGGTTCCTGCGCTTTTTTGAGGGCAAAGGGCACCGGCGGGTGCGGAGTTCTTCACTGGTGCCGCATGGGGACACTACCCTGCTGTTTACGAATGCGGGGATGAACCAGTTCAAGGATGTTTTCCTCGGCCTCGAAAAGCGCGATTACAACAAGGCCACCACGGCACAGAAATGCGTGCGCGCAGGCGGCAAGCACAACGACCTGGAAAATGTGGGGTTTACGAAGCGGCATCATACGTTTTTCGAGATGCTGGGGAATTTTTCGTTTGGCGATTATTTCAAGAAAGATGCGATTGCTTACGCGTGGGAGTTGATGACTTCGCCGGAGTGGTTTGGGATCGACAAAAGCACGCTGTACGTCACGATTTTCAAGGGTGAAGAAGGCGTCGCGCGCGACGACGAAGCTTACAACTATTGGGTCGAAACCGGCGTGGCGAAAGACCGCATTTACGAGTTCGGCGCGAAGGATAATTTTTGGGCCATGGGCGACACCGGGCCGTGCGGCCCCTGCAGCGAAATTCACTACGACTTTGGCCCTGCAGCCTCCGAACTCGGCCACACGGATTGCGCCTTCGGCTGCGATTGCGGCCGCTACGTCGAGCAGTGGAACCTCGTCTTCATGCAGTTCAATCGCGATTCCAGCGGCAAACTCACGCCACTTCCCAAGCCCTCGATTGACACGGGCTGGGGCCTGGAACGCGCCGCCTGCATCCTCCAAGGCGTCATCTCCAATTACGACACCGATTTTTTCGTTCCCCTGATGAAGCGCGCCGCCGAACTTTGCGGCGTGGAGTTTCCACGTGACCCGAGATTTGAGGAAGGCAAAGGCGGTGCTGCGTCACTGCGTGTTATCGCTGATCACGCTCGCGCGACAACATTCCTCATCAGTGACGGTATACTTCCGTTAAACGAAGGTCGCGGTTATGTACTTCGCAAAATCATGCGTCGGGCCATTCGCCATGGCCATCTGCTCGGGATGCAGGAATCCTTTCTGTATCGGATGGTGGACACGGTCTGCGAACTCATGAAGGACGCATACCCTGAGCTACGCGAATCCCAAACCAGAGCTTCTCAAATCGTGCTTTCCGAAGAGAAACAATTCGCCCGTACCATCCAACTCGCTTCTGAAAAACTGGACGATCTCATTGGGTCCACAGTAGCTCATGAGAAAAAAAGCTGTGTCGATTCGTTTCTTAAACACGCCGGACCCACATGGGATCGGAAGTTCGTGGAGAGGGACGTTGAGGCATTTTTGCCGGAACGTTTATTAGACCCTCGCCGCGTGGCCGGCGATGCTCTTGTCGTAGATGAATCACTTTTGAAAGAGCGGAACTATTTTAAGGAACACTATCGCCCAACCTTGTCTGGCGAGGATGCGTTCAATCTGTACGAAACGTATGGCCTGCCTCAGGATTTTATCGCCGACGCCACTCGAGACGCAGGCGTCGAGGTCGACTGGCCGGCATTTGAGAAAGCGATGGAGGAGCAAAAGAGGCGAGCGCGGGCTTCGTGGAGGGGTGGGGCGAAAGAGTCTGCGAATCCGGCGTACGCAAAGCTGGCGGAGACGTTTCGGACCGAGCCATGTTTTTATCACGCGACGAATGCTAAGGATTGCCGCATTGAAGCGATCATCAGCAAAAGTGGGGCGGTCGCCGAGTTGAAAGCCGGGGAGAGCGGCGAGATAGTTCTGGACCGCACGGCGATTTATGCGGAGTCGGGCGGGCAAGTGGCGGACACCGGGGCGTTCTATGACAACTCCGAATCGCAACTGCTCGCCGAAGTGAAGGGCGCGTTTTATCCGGTTGCGGGGCTAGTGGCGCACAAGGTGGTGGCGAAAGAGACGCTGCGCGTGGGCGATCGCGTGGCGGTGGTGGCGGATGCGGCGCGGCGGGCGCGGATTATCCGCAATCACTCGGGGACGCACCTGGTGAATGCGGCGCTGCGGAATATTCTGGGGACGCACGTGAAGCAGGCGGGTTCGCTGAACGCGCCGGAGCGGCTGCGGTTTGATTTTTCGCACTTTGCGCATGTGGATGGGGAAGAGCTGCGGGACATCGAGCAGCAGGTGAACGACGAGATCCGGCTGAACACGGAGATCGAGACAAACGTCACTTCGCTCGAAGAAGCGCTCGCTTCGGGCGCTTTGGCGTTTTTCGGGGACAAGTATCCGGAGCACAACGTTCGCGTTGTGACGATTCCCGATCCGCGGGCGGCACGGGGGTTCTACTCGAAAGAGCTTTGCGGCGGGACGCACGTGCAGCGTGTGGGCGACATCGGCATGCTGAAGATCGTGAGCGAAGAATCCGTGGCGGCGGGCGTTCGCCGGATCGAGGCGGTTACGGGCATCGGGGCGCTGGAACACTACCAGCAACAGGCGCAAATCCTGCGGCAACTGGCCAGCCAGCTCAATCTAGGGGAGGACGGCATCCTAGCGCAGGTTGAAAAGCTATCCCAGACTGCCAAACAGTTGGAGAAGGAGCTGGAGTCGCAGAAACGCAAGGGGGCTCTAAGCCAGATCGATGAGTTGGCGGGGCGGGTGCAGATGGTCAAAGGCGTGAAAGTGATCGCCGCAGAAGTGGAAAACGTTGACCGCGAAGGACTTAGGCAACTTGTGGACAGCCTGCGGCAGAGGTTGGGTTCCGGAGTGGTGGCGCTGGGCATGCAGCTGGCGGAAAAGACACAACTGGCCTAAAAGTGGCCTTGGAGAGCGTCCCCTCCCTCATCGAACCCTTGCTATAATCCCCGTGGTGCCAGAAGCGTGTCCGGGGGGATACGTTTGCATTTACGGCCTAAACCAGTTCGACATCCCCGCCAACACGACTTCGCAAGGAGAGCCATCGCCAGGCGATCTCCCCCAGGGTAGACCGCTCGGCGGGGAGCCCTAGTACTGAAGGGACATTGACCGATGCTTGGTAATGTTCAAAAATGTGCACTCTGTAGTAGGCTCCAAGATTGTTATTGCCTTTCCCAAGGTAGGCTGATGAAAAAACGCACGGCAATCACGGCAGGGCTTCTTCTAGCGATGCTGGTCCTTTGCGCGACTGTTTTCGCGCGGGGCGCCAGCGGCCAGATCGCCAAGGTCGTTGACGATGCGGGACGGCCGTTTTTTGTAAACGCGGAACCGCCGTTGACAGCCAAGCTCCATGCCTCGAAGCCACGCACCAACATCTACCTGCCCGCCGAGTCTTCTTTTTCGGGAAACAACCGTCCGGCCATGGACATCGGGCGTGACGGCACCGAAAAGCTGGTTCGAGAAGCGGCGGACCGGCATCGTGTGGATCCTGCGCTGGTGCGCGCGGTGATCGAAACGGAATCGAACTGGAATCCACGGGCGTATTCGCGCAAGGGAGCCGGCGGATTGATGCAGTTGATTCCCACGACGGCCCAACGGTATGGCGCTTATGACGTGTTCAACCCGCAACAAAACATTGATGCGGGGGTTAAGCATTTGAAGTGGTTGCTAGAACGATACAATGGCAACCTGGATTTGGCCTTGGCGGCGTACAATGCGGGGGAGGGTGCGGTCGACCGGGCTCATGGCATCCCCGCGTATCGAGAGACTCGGGACTATGTACAGAAAGTACAGAACGCCTATTTCCGGCCGGGTTCGGGCCGGCTCGCGGATGCGTTCATCAATGCACATGCGATTCACAAAGACGTTACGCCGGACGGCCGCGTCGTATTCACTAATGAATAGAAAGAGTTGTAAGTTTTTAGTCGTTAGTTTTTAGTTTCCAGTGACTCTGGGGTTCGGGCCTGGAACATTTTGAATGTATTGGCGAATTGAGTTCAGGTTTCCGGATAGGATGGAGTGGCGTTTGGGGATGTAGATTGATGTTTGGGGGCAAAAAAATTTTGCACAAGGGCTTCGCCCGCCTTTCGCCAGTTTTTGTGGCGCTGGGTTTTGTGCTGACCATTGCCGCTGCCGCGCCGGGGAAAACGGGTGCGGAAGCTGCGGCCACAGCCACGGCCGCGGTGAGGCGCCAGTCCGCTTCCGCGCAATTCGCGCGGGCCGAAGAGCAGCGCGCGGTGCTGAACAGCAAACCTACCGAGAAGCGTACGCTAGCCGATTATAAGCTGGTGGTGACCGGATATCGCCGCGTCGCTTTGATAACGCCGCGAGCCCCTGAAGTCCCCGACTCCCTTCTGGCGGTGGCGGAACTTTACACCGAGATGGGCGACCGATTTGGGAGAAGCTATTACCAGTCGGCCGCCGATTCCTACCAATTCCTGGTGCGCGAATATCCGACGAGCCGGTATTGCCAGGATGCGACCCTGCGAACGGCGAAACTGCAGCGCGATCAGCTGGGAGACGCGGCGCTGGCGAAAAAGACTTATGAAGATTTCCTGAAACGCTACCCGCGTTCGCCAAGGAAACGCGAAGCACAAGAAGCGCTGGCGGAATTGGCGCTGCTGCAGAACGGCGAGGCGTCGTCCGCGACGAGTGGCGTGGCGTCAAATTCGACGAACGCCTCTCCAACCGCCGAGGAAGCGCGCGCGATCGCGCCGGTGCACTCCGGGGGCAAGTCCGCGAGCCGGTCTGCATCGGGTGAGATTCCGCGGGTGCTGCGGATTCGCGCGGCTGCCAACGGCGATGCGGCGCGGGTGACGATCGATCTCGAGGACAGCGTGGTATACACTTCCGGGCGCATCGCCAATCCCGACCGCATCTTTTTTGATTTGCACGCGGCGCGGCTGACGCCGGAGGTCGCTCGCGGGAATGTCTACGTTGAGGGCGGGCTGCTGACCGCCGTTCGTGTGGCGCAGAATCATAGCGGCGTGGTGCGTGTGGTGCTGGACGTGAACGGAGTGAAGGATTACTCCTCTTCGCTTATGTACCATCCGGCGCAGCTTTTGATTGATTTGTATGGAGCTCCGCAGCCAGAGGCGGCGGTGCGCACCGCCAAGGGGAAAAAGCCGCAGCCGGCGGTGGGGGAAGATTCGCATGCGCGCGCGGCGGCTGGTGAAGCGCGAACGGTTCAGAACGCGGCACCAAAGGGTATGGGGACAGACGCGGATTCCGCTTCGCAGCAGCGGATAGAAAATTCGCAGAGCGCCATCAGTGGCGCGATAAGCGGGGGCACGACTAACGGGAGCGCGACTAGCAGCGGCGCGATTAACGATTCCGGGGCGGTGAACAATTCTTCCGCGGTCGCACGCAATTCGCCGCCGGGCGCGAAAAGCGGCAAATCGAAATCAATCAAAGCAGCTACCTCGAGCGCGAAACCGGATTTAATCCGGCCGGCGAGCGCGCCACAACCCACGCGCGATGGGCAGTCCACGCTGACCCGCGCGTTGGGCTTGAAGATTGGAAGGATCGTGATCGACGCGGGTCACGGCGGGCACGATACGGGAACGATTGGCCCGACCGGGTTGATGGAAAAAGACCTGTGCCTGGATGTGGCGCTGCGGCTCGGGAAAATCATCGAGCAGCGGCTGCCGGGCGCGAACGTGATCTATACGCGCTCGGACGACAGCTTTGTTCCGCTGGAAGAGCGGACCAACATCGCGAACCAGGCCAAGGCGGATCTGTTTATTTCGATTCACGCGAATTCGAGCAGGGACCACGCGGCGCGCGGCATCGAGACGTACTACCTGAACCTGAAGGGCTCGGCGGAGGCGATGGAAGTGGCGGCGCGCGAAAACGCCACGGCGCAGGGAGGCGTTCACGAGCTGCAGGACCTGGTGATGAAAATCGCGAGGACGGAAAAGATTGACGAGTCCAAAGAACTTGCCGAAGACATCCAGGATTCCCTGTCTAAGCGGATTCAAAAGTCGAACAAGCCTATGAAGAACCGCGGCGTGCGGAAAGCGCCCTTCGTGGTGCTGATCGGCGCGGATATGCCGTCGATTTTGACGGAGATTTCGTTCCTGAGTAATCCGGCGGACGAGCAAATGCTTAAGAAGCCCGAACAAAGGCAGCGGGTGGCCGAGGGGCTGTATCAGGGCGTAGTAAGCTACCTGGAGAGCATGAATAGCGTGACGATGAATCAGCCGTCCAAACCCGGTGCGGGGCGTCCCAGCGCGGTAGCAGTTGAACAATCTCGCAACCAAAACTAGGCAGTTGGTGTCTAATAGAGGCTGGGATGCGAAAGTATTGCCTCATATTCTTGTCGCTTTTTGCGGCCGTCGTGGGCGCCGTACCGCGTTTGTCTGCGCAGGGTGCGCTCGAGCAGGTTTTCCCCGGACAATTTGGGCGATGGAAAACCGTCAACTCCCCCATCAGGATCAAGAGTGACGAAGGGCGAGCACAGGTATCTGCCGAGTCGGGTTTGACGGACGCGCTCGCTAATGAGTATTCCGATGGAACGCAGAAGGTTGGAGTCATACTCCGGCAATTCCGGGACCCCAGCGGCGCGTACGAAGCGTACACCGCGGAGTTCGGGCCGGGCATGCATCCATCCACGGTCGGCGGGCCCTCGGCGATCGACCAGGAGCGCCTCCTGCTGCTCCTAGGCAACCTGATTCTGGAAGTCCGGCCCCCGCAGAATCCGACGACCGATGAGTTGCAACAGCTTGCGGAGATGGTCCGGAAACATTCCAGCCAGTCGCCGCTGCCGCCGATTCGAGCGTACTTGCCGAGCGGCTTCTCGGATGGAACGCAAAGGTACGCGCTGGGGCCTGCGGCGTTGCGGAATGCGCTGAACTCGCTGAAACGAGAGGAATTCACGAACCTGGTGAGTGAGGCAGGATTTGCCTCTGGCGCGGAGGCTATGGTCGCGGAATATCGCAACGGCAAGGACTCGGCAGGATTGTTGCTGCTGGAATATCCCACGCCGCAACTGGCGGAGCAGCACCTGCGACATCTGGAGCAGGCGCTCTCGCCAGCGGCCAAGCAGGCGGGAACGACAATTGAACGCAAGGCTTCCCTGCTCTCCCTGGTACTGAAGCCATCTTCAGCGGCGTATGGCGATTCGCTGCGGAGCGCGGTGATTTACGAAACGGAAGTGACGTGGAACGAGCCTCACCAAACGGTCACCGATCCGCCCTTGGTTACAACCCTAGTCAAGATTATTCTTGGGACGGGGTTGTTCATGGTGGTGGCCGTAGTCCTGGGCGTGGCGTTCGGCGGCGTGCGAGTGCTGGCGAAGATCTTTTTCCCGGGCAAGGTTTTTGACCGGCCGGACCAGATGGAGGTCCTGCAGCTCGGGCTTTCCGGAAAAAGAATCAATTCCCGCGATTTCTACTGAGTTCTCGACTCCGGAAGAATGGGCCGGGGGAGGACAGCCGGCGGGGTACAATTGGCACTGTGGCATCTGAGGCGCAGATTGCCGCAGGTTCGCAATGCAACTCGCGAAAAGTAACGCATTCCCTTCGTTGGCGTCTAATCCAGTCATGGTGTGTCTCGCTTTATGAGTGGAACCGGACCTCACAGACTTCGGAAATACGCGCAGGGCGTGATGTCGACGGTGGGCTGTTGGGCTTGGCCCGCAATATACCCTTGGCTGGTAGCGTATGGGCAGACGAGGGGAGGCTAAGATTGAAGTTGAAGCTCGGATTTCTGTATGTCTTACCGTTGTTTGCCTTGCCAATCGCAGCGTCGGGCTGTAACCGGGCGAATCCCCTAGCTGCCGGTCCTCAACTCCCGCCTCCGCCCCTGGTGAGCGTAGTCAAGGCGCAAGCCCAAGATGTGCCCGTTTACCTCGACGAGATCGGCAAGAGCTTCGCTTTCGAATCGGTCACCGTAACCCCGCAAGTCGGCGGCCGCATTACGCAGAGGCAATTCCAGGATGGCGCCGATCTGGCCAAAGGGCAGTTGCTTTTTGTGATTGATCCGCGTCCGTATCAAGCCCAGCTCGATTCTGCAAAGGGCGCTCTGGCCCAGGCAAAAGCTGCGCGCGAACTCGCCAAGGTGGAGTTCGCGCGCAGCTCGGAGCTATTCGGCTCCAAGGTCACCTCCAAACAGGATTACGATATCAAAAAGAGCACCGTCGACGTCGATCAGGCGCAGGTGGAATCGGCGGAAGCGGCCCTCGAAACCGCCCAGCTCAACCTGGAATATTGCTATATCCACTCGCCGATCCAGGGCCGCGCCGGCGCGCGACTGGTCGACGTCGGAAACGTCGTGCAGGCCAACACGACCGGGTTGTTGCTGATCCAGCGCCTGGATCCGATTTATGCGGACTTCACCATAACCGAGCGCGACCTCCCCAACGTGCAGAAGGAGATGGCTCGCGGAACGCTGAAGACCTTCGTGAGGCTGCCCTCCGATCCGGAAGACCGCGCCCACGGCGGCCAACTCACATTTCTCGACAACACCGTCCAGAACGGCACCGGCACGGTCAATTTGCGCGCCACCATCTCCAACCCCGATCATCATTTCTGGCCCGGTCAATTTGTCAACGTCAGGCTAGTCCTGGCAACGCAGAAAGGTGCGGTGCTGATCCCCAACCAAGCCACCCAGATCAGCCAAAAGGGTCCCTTCGTCTACGTGGTGAAGCCCGATAACACCGCGGACCTTCGACTCGTGACCTTGGGTCAGCGGCAAGGCGATAACGTGGTGATTACCCAAGGTGTCGCCGCTGGAGAGAACGTCATCGTGGCCGGCCAGATGACCGTAGCCCCGAACAGCAAGGTGCGTGTGGATACCGCCGGCGCTGGACCTGCAGGGGCGCTGGCGAATGCGCCAGCGAGCGCAAAGTAATGGGGACGCGGATCCATGAATCTGTCTGAACCATTTATTCGCCGCCCGGTGATGACCGCAGTGCTCACGATCTCGGCCATCGTTTTTGGCGTACTCGCTTATTTTGCCTTGCCGGTCAATGACCTGCCTGCTGTCGACTATCCCGTCATCCAAGTCAACGTAGGCTATCCCGGCGCAACGCCAGAGACGATGGCGAACAACGTGGCCACCCCGCTCGAGCGTCAGTTCATGCAGATCCCCGGCCTTCAGTTGGTGACCTCCAACAGTGGACAGGGGCACTCGAGTTTTGTCCTGCAGTTCGATCTCTCCAAGAGTGTGGATGCCGCGGCAACCGACGTTCAGGCGGCCATTACGCGCGCGACGGCGCAGCTCCCCGTGGATTTGCCGAGCCC
>WNFR01005816.1_pt1 | contig 12617 bp, 12 predicted proteins | sample 5400221 | NCBI WGS metagenome assembly WNFR01 (sample SAMN13153357, study PRJNA577476) | soil metagenome | isolation source: 40 cm soil under Madrone tree | place: USA:California | collected 2016-06-14 | reverse complement strand
CCCGCGGGGCGCTGGTCGTCGCCGGGGCGGGGAACAACGGGGGCGACGGGTGGGTCGTGGCACGCGCGCTGCATGCGAGCGGCAGCTCCGTCTGGGTGGCCGCCCTCGACCCCAAGACCGACGACGCCATCGACAACCGCGCGCTCGCCCGCATGGACGGCGTGCGCGAGACGGGTCGGGAAGAGCCGTGGCCCGCCACGGCCGTGGTGATCGACGCGTTGCTCGGCACCGGCGCCGCCGGACCGGCGCGCGGCGACGTGCTGGCGCTGGCCCAGCGGCTCGTCGCGTACGGGGCCCCGGTCGTCGCGATCGACGGCCCCACGGGACTCGACCTGTCGAGCGGCGAGGCGCACGGGCCGGTGCGCGCCGAGCTGTCCGTCACGTTCGGGGGCCCGCGCCGCGGCCACCTGCTCGCGCGTGAGTGGTGCGGCAAGATCGTGGTCGTCGACATCGGGCTGCCGCCCGCCGATCCCGTATGGCCCGTGCTCGTAACGGACGCGTGGGCGGGGGCGCGGCTGCCGAAGCTCACCCCGACGATGCACAAGGGCGACCGCGGCCGCGTCACGGTGGTCGGCGGCGCCAACGGCATGACGGGCGCCGCGCTGCACGCCGCGCGCGGGGCGCTCGCGGCCGGCGCGGGGCTCGTGAAGCTCGTGGCCGCGAAGGAGACGATCGAGGCGGCGCGGTCGAGCCTCCCCGACGTACTCACGGTCGAGTCGGCGCTCGGCCCCGAGCTCGAGGCCGAGGCGGCGGAAGCACTCGAGTGGGCCGACGCCCTCGTGATTGGTCCGGGGCTGGGCCGCGAGCCGCCGCGCGCCCAGTTCCTCCATGCCGCGCTGGCGCGCCGCCCGATCCCCACCGTGCTCGACGCCGACGCCCTCACGCTGTTCCGCGGCCCCGCGGAGCGGCCGGTGGTGCTCACGCCGCACCTGGGCGAATTCCGCGCCCAGTTCGGCGACGAGCTCGCCGACGCGGCGGCGAACGACCGCTGGGCGGCCGCGGCGAAGGCCGCTCAGAAGGTGAAGGGCACCGTGCTCCTGAAGGGCGTGCCCACCGTCATCGCGGACCTGCGCGGGCCGATTCACGTGGTCGCGAGCGGCAACCCGGGACTCGCCACCGGCGGCTCGGGCGACCTGCTCGCGGGCTTCATCGGCGCCTTCCTCGCGCGCGGCAGCGCGGGGCCCGAGGCCGCCGCGCTGGGCGCCCATGCGCTGGGCCGGGCGGCGGAGCACGGCGCGCGCCAGTGGACGGCGCGCAGCCTGCGTCCCGCCGATGTCCTGGCTGCGCTGCCCGAGATCTGGCGCGCGTGGACCAACACGCAGCCGGTCGGGCCTCCCGTGCTCACGGTCCTGGAGCCGCCGGAGACGGCGTGACGCGCCGGTCACTCCGCCTGGGCTCAGGGGGTGAGTTCGACCGCCTGCGCGCCATTTTCGCGGCGCTCGGCGCCGCGGGCCGAGACCTGGGTGACGATTGCGCGCTGCTCCCCGTCGGCGGCCGGACTCTCGCGATCAGTATCGATCTGTCGCTCGAAGCGGTGCACTTCCGCACCGACTGGCTCTCGTTTCGAGAAATCGGCTGGCGCGCGACGGCGGCCGCATTGTCGGATCTCGCCGCGGACGGCGCGACCCCGCTCGGGGTCCTCGTTTCCCTCGGCGTGCCCGGCAACCCTAAAGGACTTCCTGACGGTCGCCGGCAACGCCGTCCCGGCAACGCCTCACCCGCCGTTCAGATCATGTCGGGGGTGGGATCCGCCGCCGGCAGCGTAGGAGCGAAGGTGTTCGGCGGTGACCTCGTTCGCTCTCCGCGCTATCTCGTCGACGTGTGCGTCCTGGGCGTGGTCCAGCGGCCGGTGCGGCGGAGCGGCGCGCGTCCGGGTGACGGGCTGTGGGTCACCGGGCGGCTTGGCGGTGCGGGGCTCGCGCTCGCCGCGCTCCGGGCGGGCCGCCGCCTCGCACCGGCCGCACGGCGCCGCTTCGCCCGCCCGGTGCCGCGCATCGCGGCGGGGCGCTGGCTGGCGCGGCGTGGAGCGCGCGCCATGATCGATATCTCCGACGGGTTGACGGGGGACGCGGGGCACCTCGCCGCAGCCTCGGGCGTCGGGATTGCGATCGAGCTGGAGGGCGTTCCCTGCTGGCCAGGTGTTACGCCGCGCGCGGCCGCGGCGAGCGGCGAGGAGTACGAGCTGCTGGTCGCCCTGCCGCGCAGCTTCGGAACCGCGGACGCCCGCGCCTTTCGCCGCGCCACCGGACTCCCGCTCACTCAGATCGGTCGCTGCGTTTCGGGTCGGGGGCTACTGATGACGGACGACGGACGACCGATAACGCCTCCGCCCGGCTTCGATCATTTCCCCGCGCGATGATCCGCACGCTGTGGTTCTACCTGGTGGTCGTGGTCTCGAGTGTGATTCACGCGACGGGCGTGATCGTCGCCGCCCTGCTGGGGGTGAAGCGGCGGCCCGGCGGTGTCTACGACTGGGGAACGAACGACTGGTCACGTCAGGTGCTCTGGGCGGCCGGGACCCCGGTGCAGGCCGAAGGGCTCGACCGCATTCCCGACCGCCCGGTCGTGTACATCTCGAACCACTCATCCATGTTCGACATCTGGGCCCTCGCGGCCACGCTGCCGGGCTCGGTGCGGATGGTGGCGAAGCAGGAGCTTGCCAGGATCCCGCTCTTGGGCCGCGCGATGGTGACGGCCGGCCACCTGACGATCGACCGCGCGCATCCGGCGCGCGCCCTGGAGGCCTACAAAGACGCCGCCGAGCTGATCCGGGGTGGGATGTCGGCATTGTTGTTTGCCGAGGGGACACGGAGCCGCACGGGAGCGCTGCTGCCGTTCAAGAACGCGCCCTTCGGGCTCGCCATCGCGGCCCAGGTGCCCGTGGTGCCGGTGTACGTCGCCAACACGTTCGAGATCTTGCCCAAGGGTCGGTTCTTCCTGCGGCCGCGGCCGATCAGGATCGTGATCGGCGATCCGATCTCCACGACGGGGATGACGGTCGAGCGGCGCCAGGAGCTGCGCGACAGGGTGCATGCGGCGATCCTCGCCCTGAAGGCGCGCGTTGACGCAGAGGGCGCCGCCCGCTAGGGTAGGGGCCATCATGAGCACGATCATCTCGGTACGAGCGCGCGAGATTCTCGACAGCCGGGGCAACCCGACCATCGAGGCGGACGTCACCCTCTCGAGCGGCGCGGCCGGACGGGCGGCCGTGCCGAGCGGCGCCTCCACCGGCGAGCACGAAGCGGTCGAGCTGCGCGACGGCGATCAGAAGCGGTTCGGCGGCAAGGGCGTGCTCGAGGCGGTGAAGAACGTGAACGAGGTAATCGGTCCGCGGCTCGAGGGTATGTCGGCCGAGGAGCAGATCGCGGTGGACTACGCGATGCTCGACCTCGACGGCACCCCCAACAAGAGTCATCTCGGCGCCAACGCCATTCTATCGGTGTCGATGGCCGTGGCGCGGGCTGCCGCCCAGGACGCCGGCCTCACGCTGTACCGCTACCTCGGGGGGCCGGTCACCAACGTGCTGCCCGTGCCGATGATGAACATCCTCAACGGCGGCGCGCACGCGGCCAATACCGTGGACTTCCAGGAGTACATGATCGTACCGATCGGCGCCGAGAGCTTTCCCGAGGGCCTGCGGATCGGTGTCGAGGTGTTCCACGCGCTCAAGAAGGTGCTGTCCAAGCGCAATCTGTCCACCGCGGTGGGGGACGAGGGGGGCTTCGCGCCCAATCTCACGAGCGACGAGGCGGCGCTCGAGGCCGTGATGGCGGCGATCGAAGCCGCCGGGCTCGAGCCCGGGAAGGACGTCGCGATCGCGCTTGACCCCGCGGCATCCGAGCTCTACCAGGAGGGGAATTACGTCTTCAAGAAAAGCGGCGCCGGCACCAAGTCGTCGGACGAGATGATCGCGCTGTACAAGAGCTGGATCGACCGCTACCCGATCGTATCGATCGAGGATGGGCTGGCCGAGGACGACTGGGCGGGATGGGCGAAGCTCACCGCGGCGTTGTCCGCCCGTGTCCAGCTCGTGGGAGACGATCTGTTTTGCACCAACATCGAGCGGTTGGATCGCGGGATCGAGGAGAGCGTGGCGAACGCGATCCTCATCAAGCTGAACCAGATCGGATCGCTCACCGAGACGCTGCAGTGCATCGCGCATGCGCGCTCCAACGGATACGGCGCCGTGATCTCGCACCGCTCCGGCGAGACGGAGGACACCTTCATCGCCGACCTCGCGGTGGCGACCGGCGTGGGGCAGATCAAGACCGGGAGCGCCTCGCGCACCGACCGCGTCGCGAAGTACAACCAGCTGCTGCGCATCGCCGAGGAGCTGGGCGACACGGCGTACTACCCCGGCCGGCATCTGTACGGATTGTGACGCGCCCCCGGCTGATCGGGATCGCCGCGGTGGTGGTGCTCGCGGGATTGGCCTTTCAGGCGGGGGAGTACGGCATGCTCGACTGGCTCACGCTGCGGAGCCAGCTCGCTGAAGAACGCCGCGCCGTGCGGGAGCTCGAGCGCCAGCTCGACTCGCTCCAGCGCCTGGCGCACGCATTGGAGACCGACCCCGCCGCCCAAGAGCGCGCGGCCCGCGAGCAGTTCGGGATGATCCGGAAAGGCGAGCTGCTGTATCGGCTGGTGCCGAAGGTCGACGCCGGGAGCGAGGACCCCGCGGCCACCCCGCGGTAAGTGCTCCTTAGCGTTCTCCCACGATGATGGCCAGGCTGATCGCCTCCAGCGTCTCGCTTCCGCTGCCGCCTCTCCCTACCACCGCGTCGTCCATGCGGTAGGTGAGGCGCAGCGAGAACGGGCGCTGCGGCGGTCGGTACACCACACCCGCCTCACCGCCCTGCACCCGGCCGGCTCCCGCCGCCAAATTCACCCGCGAGGACAAGGCTCGCCACAGCTCGACGTAGCTCGTCAGGCTCGCCGTCACTATCGGCGCATCCACGCGGGCCCGGGCCTGCCAGAAGACCCAACGCTCGGTGACGGAGTCTGTGACGTACGCCCGCACGAAGGGACCGACGCTCATTTCGAGCCAGGGGAGAGGGCGCGCGGCGACGATCAGCCGGCCTTCGATCAGGTCGCGCTTCAGGGTTCCCCGATCGGCCGCCTGCAGGGTGCCGCTCCGGAGCCCCAGTCCCACGCTGAACCCGTTGAACACGAGTCGGCCCTCTCCACCCAGGACCGGCCCGCGCAGCCGAGCGGCAGCGACGGCCCCGACCGCCGTGGAGTCGCTCCGCACCCACACAAAGCCGGCGTCCCCGCGGAACGCCAAAGTCGGCCGATCCTGCGAGCGAGCGCCGGCTGTCGCGGCGAGCGCCAGGATTCCGATCAGCCCGATGGTCTTCATGGGAATCCCCGCTCCGCGACGGTCTCGGGTCCGGCGCGGACGATCAGGCGCACCGTGCGCAGGCGGGCGGCGTTCTCCGCCCTTACCGCATCGAGCCTCTGCTTCCAGGTGTCGCGCAGCGATGCGTTCGCGCGAACGTTGGCGTCGAGCGGGCGCGGCTTCCGTGCGAAAAAGCCGACGAATCCGGCGACGCCCACCGTCGCGCCGACGGCAAAGCGTGCCCCGGTGGCGTCCTTGCCCGGCGCCAAAATCGACGGCAGCGCGACGGCGGCCGCTCCGGCGACGAGCCCCGCGGCGAGCGACCGGAGGGCCGGACCGCTCGACATCCGCTCGGGCAAAACCGGCGGCTCTGGGGGCCAGGCGAGGGTATCGGGCAGCTCCCGCTTGACCTCGAGCACGACCTGGCGCGCGCGCGGCCCATCTGCCGTGGGGGTCTGCGGCGTTACCCGCAGGACGTAGCGGCCATTATCGGCAGGCGCCCCCGCCCCCGTGAGGCCGTCCCACGCCACGACCTGGCTGTCGGCCACCGGACCGCTGTACAGCTGGCGCACCGGTGTGCCGTCCTCCTGCGCGAGCGTCACCGTCACGTCCGCGAGCGAGCTCGCGAGCACGCGGGCGGTGAACTGCTCGAGCCTGGTCCGCAGCTCGGTGACCGGCGGTACCGCGACCGCGATCGCCCTGGTCGCCCGGCGAACTTCCTGAAACAGATTCGTGACCTGCGGTGGAAAGATCAGCTCGTCCGGCCGATAGCGCGGGTTGAGCAGGACCAACTGGCGGAACGCGGCGACGGCGGAGTCGCGCTGTCCCCCGAACAGCTCCGTCGCCGCGAGGTACGTGAGCGCCCGCGCCCGCAGCGAGTCGGCCAGCCCCGCGGCCAAATCGCGTCCCAGGCTCCGCTCGAGCAGAGCCGCTGCCGCACCGTAGTCCAACGCCTGATAGGCTCGCACGCCTGCTCCCAGGAGATCGCTCCCCGACTGAGCACGCAACGCCCGCGCTCCGCACAGCGGCAGCGACAGGGCGAGAACGAGGGTGGCGCGCGTCACGGGCTAGCGCTCCACCAGCGTGATGTCGGTGATGCGGAGCCGCTGCCCCGACGCCACGTCGATCACGCGGTCGTACGGCCGGTAGCCCTCGCGCTCCACCCGCAGCCGGTGCCGGCCGGGCGCGACCGTGCGATCGGACTGTGGCGTGTTCCCGATGCGCTGGCCATCGAGGTACACGCTGCCCCATGGGATGGCGTTCACGGAGAGGAGACCGGGTTCCAGGCGAGGCCGCTCCACCCGCGCCGGCGGACGGCGGGGCGGCGGCGCCGGTCGCTTCGCGACCGGGGCACTCGGCGCGACGGTGGGACGGGTCGTGCGCACCGGCGGTGATGTCGCAGATGGAGGCGACCCGGGATCCGGCCTGGACGGCACGAACGTGCCGCTGCTCGCACTCGCGGGCGCGCTGGCGACCAGTTTTTCTCGACTGGCCGGGGACGCGGGAATCGAGGAACTGCCTAGCCACACGGCGCCGCCGGCGAGCGCGACCAGGAAGCCAACGGCGACGGCAGCGACCCGTCCGCGGAGGCGTTTCGTCGCAGGGTCCGCGTCGAAGTCGATGAGTACGACCGGTGGGCCCGGCCCTTGGTCGGGGCAGCCCATCAGGGTCCCCCGACGTTGAAAGGCGCACTCTCGGGGCCATCCAGCAGGGAGCTGCGCGCCACCAGGGCGTAATCGCGGATCCCCGACTGGTCGATGCTCAGGTCTGCGAACAGTGCTCTCATGGCCTGCTCATCGAGCCTGCAAGCGTCGCACCGCGTCGGTGCGTCTTGCGAAAGCGAGCTCGGGGGGTTTTCTGGGGGCCAACGACGCTGGGTGTGGTGTCGAAGCAACGGGTGTGTCGCGAGCCCTACGATTCCCGGCGTAAGTCTGGCATTGTGCAGGCACGAGCGAGGTCCGCCACTCCCGCCCTTGCGGCGGTCCCGCTAGGTTCTTCCCCTGCAGCTCGGCGGCGTAGCTCAGCTGGTTAGAGCAGCGGAATCATAATCCGCGGGTCGTCGGTTCGAGTCCGACCGCCGCTACTAAGCAGGACCAAGGAGCTCATGTCGCGTCGCCTCGGGTGGCCCTGCGGGCTCCTCGTATTACTCCACCTCCTCGTTGCCTCGTGCCGCTCTCCCCATACGCCGGCATGGTTGGTCGAGCGGGCCCGCCAGGAAGCCGACCTGGCCGCGCGCTCACAGGTGGCTCACGACTTCCGGTTCACGGATCGGAGACAGGCTAGCGGCATCACGTTCGAGAACCGGGTCGTCGACGACGCGGGCAAGGCCTATAAGCTGGTTCACTACGACCACGGAAGCGGACTGTGCGCCGCGGACGTCGATGCCGATGGTCTCCCCGATCTCTACTTCGTCACACAACTCGGCACCAACGAGCTCTGGAAGAACGTGGGTGGCGGTCGGTTCGTGAATGCCACTGCCGGGGCGGGGCTAGAGTGGCCCGATGCGATCGCGGTGGGATGCGCGTTCGCCGACATCGACAACGACGGCGATCCCGACCTGTTCGTCACGACGGTGCGCCATGGCAATCGGTTGTATGAGAACCTCGGCGACGGAACGTTTCGCGATATCACCGCACAGGCGGGCGTGGGATACGTCGGCCACTCCTCCGGCGCCGTGTTTTTCGATTATGACGGCGACGGCCTGCTCGATCTGTTCGTGACCAATGTGGGTGTGTACACCAGCAACGCGCGGGGTCCGGGCGGCTACTACGTGGGTCTGAGCGACGCGTTCATGGGCCACCTCCACCCCGAGCGCGCCGAAGCGAGCATTCTCTACCACAATTTGGGCGGCCACCGCTTCAAGGACGTCACGCGCGAAGTCGGGCTGGTGGATCTGAGTTGGAGCGGCGATGCCACGGCGCTCGACATCAACGATGACGGGTTCCCCGACCTCTACATTCTGGACATGCAGGGAGGGGATCACCTCTGGCTGAACGACGGCGGGAAGCATTTCCGCGACGCGACCGCGACATACTTTCCGAAAACCCCCTGGGGCTCGATGGGGGTGAAGGCGTTCGACTTCGATGGCGATGGCCGGCTCGACCTCTTGGTCACCAGCATGCACCCGGACATGTGGGTCGACATCGCGCCGGGCGACTGGAAGGCCGAGGGTCGTAAGGCCGACTCCTCGACCGTGGCCGCCGGGATGATTCCCGAAGGAAAGGCGCGCTTCACCTTCGGCAACGAGCTGTTCGCAAACCGCGGCGGCGGCCGATTCGCGGAGATTTCCGACTCCGTCGGCGTCGAAACGTATTGGCCGTGGGGGCCGAGCGTGGACGACTTCAACGCCGACGGATGGGACGACATTTTCATCGCCGCCGGTATGAACTTCCCCTACCGCTATGGGATCAACTCCCTCCTGCTCAACGAGGGAGGCCGCCACTTTCTGCCGAGCGAATTCGTGGTGGGCGTCGAGCCGCGACCGAACGGCGCTACGCAGCAGGTCTGGTTCACCCTCGATTGCAACGGCGCGGGACTCCTCGATCGTTGGTGTGAGGCGTGTTCCAAACCGACGGCGATGGCCATGGGGTGTCGACTTGATACCGCACGCCGCCTGACCATGATGGGCTCGCTCGGTACGCGCGCCGCGGTCGCGCTCGACCTGGACGGCGACGGCGATCTCGACATCGTGACCAACGAGTTCAACGCGGGTCCCCAGGTGCTGGTCAGCGATCTCGCGCAGCGACATCGCGTCCACTTCCTCAAGGTGCGCCTTCGCGGCACGCGCTCGAACCGCGAGGGGCTGGGTGCGCAGGTCACGGTCGTGCTACCCGATGGGCGCCGGTTGCTGAAGGTCCTCGACGGCAAGTCGGGATACCTGTCCCAGAGCGACCTGCCGCTCTATTTCGGACTCGCGGACGCGGACCACGCCGGGGCGATCGAAGTGCGCTGGCCTTCGGGTCGACGCCAGAGCATGGGCGGCCCCCTGAAGGCCGGTCAGACCATCGAGGTCATCGAGCCGTAGGCGCTCCGCAGCGAGCGGTGGGAGCCGGCTTACCCCGAGCACGTCGGAGTCACCGTGGTGAAAACGCGGCGCGGTCTCGGCGTGGGGGTATCGATCGGCTTCTGACGGGGCGGTCCGGTTCCTCCAGTTACTCGCGGCTCTCGAGTCCCTTCCAGACCACCGGACGAATGTCCCGCGAGCGCTCCGCGGCGTACGCCTGCGCGGCGTGGAGCAGCGCTTCGTACTCGGCCCGCCACTCCTGCGGCATGTTCGCGCGGAAGTGAGTGGCGGTCATCACCGAACCCGTCGCGCCGCGGGCGGCGCCGTGACCCACGTCCACTACGTCGCCCAGGAAGCAGGTGGAGCTCCCCGTATCCATGACGTTCGCCACGCGGCACTCGAAGTGCGCGTAGCAGTCGTCGAGCACCGGCACGCCCAGCGCGCCCGGCCGGTGCGGCACGTCGGCGAGCTTGTCGCGCGCGCGGCCGCTCGCGAACCCCAGGCGGTGGATCAGCTCGAACTGGTCGTCGCGCAAGAGATGCAGCACGAAGCGGCCGGTCTCGAAGATCAGGTCGTGGCTGTAGTTGAACTTGTGGATGTAGACCGACACGCGGGGGATCGCGGGCACGATCGACGCGCGAACCGCGCTGTCGGCGATCATGCCGTTGCGCTTCCCACCGCGCTCCGACGTGATCGCCACGACCGGGGAGGTCAAGTTGCGCAACAACTGGTAGATCTGGTCGGGCTGCAGGATTGGCATGGCCCATATTTACGACTGCGCCGGAGCGGCGGGCAAGGCGCGCGGCCGCACCCGCCCCGCCAATCATTTATACTACAGCATGACGTCGCTGCTGTCGCGCCTCCGCAACCACCTCGAACGCACCCGCCTCCTCGGGGAGCCCGGGATCGCCGTGCTGGCGGTGTCAGGGGGCGCCGACTCCGTAGCGTTGCTCGACCTGCTTCACGGTCTTGCTCCCGAGCTTGGCCTGTCGCTCGTCGTCGCGCACGTCGATCACGGTATTCGACCGGACAGCGGGGCGGTCGCACAGGCGGTCGCACAGCTGGCCGAGCGTTACGCGGTGCCGTTCGAGGTCGGGGAGCTGAGTCTCGGTCCTGACGCCACGGAGACCGTCGCGCGCCGGGCGCGCTATGGGTGGCTCGGCGAGGTCCAGCGCCGGCACGGCGCGCGCTACCTGCTGACCGCGCATCACCGGGACGACCAGGTCGAGACGATTCTGCTCCGGCTCCTGAAAGGGAGCGCGCCGGCGGGCCTCGCCGGCATCCCGGCGCGCGGGCGCGGCGGGCTCGTGCGGCCGCTACTCCCGTTCGCGAAAGCGCGGCTCCTGGCGCATGTCGCCGAGCTCGGCCTCCCCGTTCACGACGATCCCGCGAATCGCGACCCGCGACACCTGCGCAACTGGGTGCGCGGCGAGCTCCTGCCGCTCGTCGCGGAGCGGCTGGGGGCGCGCGCGAGCGACGACGTGCTGCGCGCCGGGCGGGCGGCGGCGCGCGAGCGGCGCGCCTGGGACAGCGTCCTCGACCACCTGCCCGATCTCGGACTGCGCGTCGAGCCGCACCGCATCGAAGTTGCCCGGGGGGGATTGGCCCGCTATGATGACGTCCTGTCCGCGGCGCTGTTGCGGGCCGCGGCGCGGCGTACCGGCCTGGTACTGGGCGTGCGTCGCGCACGGCAGCTGGTCGAGTTGGCGCGCCGCCCGTCCGGGCGGCGGCTGTCGCTGCCGGACGGCTGGATGGCGGAGGTGGCGTTCGATCGCCTGCGCGTGACCCGCGCGGTTCAGGACGCCGCCGTCGAAGTCGTTCCGACCGGTGAGCGGGGCAGTGCGGTGTTCGGCGAGTTTCGCGTGGCCTGGACGCCCGATCCGGCGCCGGCGCGGCTGCCGCGGACGGACTGGACCACGTGGATTGCGGGAGCGAACTGGGAAGTGCGGTCGCCCCGTTCGGGCGACCGGCTGGTTCCGCTCGGCGGCATCGGGCGGCGGCCGCTGCGGCGGATGCTGATGGAAGCGCGAGTGCCGCGGAGCGACCGGTCCGGCTATCCGGTCGTGGCCCGCGGCGAAACCATTTTGTGGGTGCCGGGCATCTGCCGGAGTGCTGCCGATCTCCCGCGGCCCGGAACCCGGGCGGTACGGGTGGATGTTACCAAGCACGGCGAGTCTCAAGCAGACGGGCGGGCGTGAGCTCAAGCGGATCGTCTTCGACGAGGAGACGATCGCGCGGCGGGTCCGCGAGCTCGGCCAGGAAATCACCGCGGCGTACCCGGACGGCGAGCTCCTGGTGCTCGGTCTCCTCAAGGGAAGCTTCATTTTCCTGAGCGATCTGGTGCGCCGCATCGAGCGGCCGCTCCAGGTGGACTTCCTGGTCGCGGCGAGCTACGGCGCCGATACGATCTCGAGTGGGAATGTCCGGCTGCTGTACGATCCGGAAACAGAGCTGCGGGGTAAGCACATCCTTCTGGTCGAGGATATCGTCGATACCGGAAAAACCCTCAACCGACTGGTGGCGCTCCTGCGCGAGCGCGCGCCGCGGAGCCTGGAAATCTGTGCCTTGTTGCATAAGCATCTGGCCGAGCATCTCGAGCTCGAGCCGGCGTTCGTGGGGTTCGACGCTCCGCGGGTGTTCCTCGTGGGGTACGGGCTCGATCACGCCGAAAACTTCCGGCACCTGCCGTACGTGGCAAGCCTGACCTGATGGCCAACCGCGTCCCGCCGCCGCGCGAATTCAGCTGGGCCCGCACGGTCCGCACGCTCTCGTTCTGGGCGCTCCTGATCGTGGGCTCTATCGCGCTCGTGCAGTTCGCCGCGAACCGGCGGCAGGAGACGGTGGAGATCTCCTACTCCCAGTTCACCGAGCAGCTCGACAAGGGTAACGTCGACACCGTCGAAATCACCGAGCGGCAGCAGGTAAAGGGAAGCTTCAAGACCCCGGTGCCGGTCCGCGGACGCAACTTCGACCACTTCACGTCGCTCTTGCCGTTCGAGTCGAGCGACGCCTGGGTCACCACGCTGCGCGCCAAGGGCGTCGACGTGCGGGCGCGCGAGGAGAAGCAGTCGTTCGGCGTGTTCCTCTTCAGCTTCCTGCCGTATCTGCTGATTTTCGGCCTGCTGATCTTCATGCTGCGCCAGATGCAGCAGGGCGGGAACCGGGCCTTTGCGTTCGGCAAGTCGAAGGCGAAGCTGTTGGCGGGCGACACGCCCAAGGTGACGTTCGCCGACGTCGCCGGCGCGGACGAAGCGAAGCAGGAGCTCGAGGAGATCATCG
>WNFR01005813.1_pt1 | contig 12621 bp, 16 predicted proteins | sample 5400221 | NCBI WGS metagenome assembly WNFR01 (sample SAMN13153357, study PRJNA577476) | soil metagenome | isolation source: 40 cm soil under Madrone tree | place: USA:California | collected 2016-06-14 | reverse complement strand
CTGCATTCCCTTTTTGTACACCCTCGTCTCCATCACCCGAGCATTCATCGTCTCCACCATCCTCATCTATAATCCACGCAGCTTGGTAAGCACTCGTCCCCTTCGGAACGCGTCGAATGGCACGAGGAGTGGTGCCTGGGGCTCCATCTGGTAATATCTCTTCAGTTAGGTTCCGAGGAGAATTCTCTTGCATCTCTTCTTCCGTAGGCCACGTTTGCTCGTTTTGCATGTCATCGGGATCATTACTAGAAACAAGAGAGTCCGCGTCTTCCGGATCCGGGACCAAGAGAACAGAGGGCTCTACGGCCATCGATGCATGATCAGTGCCCGCGCTATCGGCAAGAGACGGAGAGGTAATCTAGGGTGGTTCAGCTGAGAGGAATATACAAAGCCGAATAACGCACTTTCAGAACTTGGAAGTCGCCATAATTCGGTAAATGGACGAGGCGATTGGGGGAAAATTGAACGCCTCGTACCACACCCGTGACCGCTAGGTTTCCACCCACCCAGTCCACAGACTCACCCAGAATCCAAGACCGCCCTTGTCGCCAACGGACATCTCGCGGCTTGCCCTCCGACAGCATCCTGACAGTATTTAACTGGTCTGAGAGGGTACTGAGATCAAAGACTTTGGATTGTTCCGGGAAGAAGTATTGCATGAAAGAGAGAAGAGACTTCGAGACCCCCAGGCGAGCTTTTGGGTCTGTATGATGCCCGGGGGCAACTACGGACACCACATCGGCAAGCCCTTGCGTTTGGAGCGTTCTGAGCACCGTTTCGCCCCATGCACCGACTTCCACGGAAGGGGAGAGAACAAACACGACATAATCAGCTACTTTACAAGCGTCCAAGCTGGCATAGAAATCCCCAAAGGACAGCTGAATGAACTGAAGGGATGTTTTAAATCGTTCTACACTTTGTGAACGCGAGATGAGGATCGAAGACAGCTAGGAAAAGTGGGGCCAACGAACTTGATTTTCCAGACACTTTCCTGTTCTGTGTCGTCAGGGACTCCGAGGCAAGTGCAAAGTGCAGACACCACAGAGCGCGAATCGACGTCTTCACACAGAGGAACCACAGCTACGATCCGAGGTGCACCATCAACTCCACCAAAGATACTAACAGCGGAGAGTAAAGACTGGCGCTTTCTGAGCTGAATTTGTTTTGCGCGGTTTCTTCTGTCTAATTTAGATTGGGCCTTAGCACCCGAATCGTGTATTGTCTTGGTAGATCGTCGGGAGACGCGACCTGTGAATGATCGATGATGATTACGATAGACCAGATAAACGGTAATACGTTGCATTTCCCAACGGAAGACCTGCGACGGACAAGAGCTCACCTTTTGCTCGTTCCTTTAAGGAGGCTTTCGTTGCATGCCTAGACTTAAAGGGTTTGTTCGTCTACGAGAACAGAAATAAGGCAGTTTGTATAAATAGCAAGTCCGAGCGCATTGTGCACACCTGTTTCAATGTAGGTCTATGGTGAAACGACTCTGACATTTTTGTGCTGCCTTAGACCACGACCACGCGATAGTCCATCCACCGATCTAAGTGTGACGCATGTGATTCGTGACAGTTATTTTGTCACGCCAAGAAGTTAAATTCACATTCAATTCAATTAGAATTAAAATTGAACTTGTTGCTAGTCTGTTGCTGTGTCGTGCTGTGCGTTGAACCGGGCCAAATTGCAGATACAATATACTGAAAGCACACGTCATAAACCCCCCCGTGCGTCCTTTAAGACTCAAAAGTTCGCGTGGTGTACATGCTACTTCCAATGCATCGCATCTCGGCGGCACTAGATCAGAAGGAATTCAACAGGCGATTCGCCATCTCGAATCCTAGGAATGTTGCGCCATTAGCAAATGGAGAACTGTGAAACAGAACGTCAGCCACCATCAAAACGGGGTCAAGTCGTGTAAGCCACACCGAATCAACGTGGGCCCTAATCCTCTCGTAAACGCACTAATGCCTTCGGTTTTCCACACGGTGCGAACGCAGTGCAACGTAGAACGGTACTTCTGTCCATCAGATGGGGAAAAGCCGTCCGTTTGCATTCGTGATTTAACCATATCTATAGGGTATATCACACCCCAGAGCTATGGCAGCTCCGAAATTAGATGTGTGCACATCATTTGCACTAAGAACCACTCACAGCGTAGCCTGCCGCGGCGCCATAAAGAATAGCGCTTCCCGGGCTTATCTGCTCTCTGCGGATGCCTTTTTGCGCCATCTCACGCTGTACTAGTTTCTCATATGTCCAAAAGTATACGCCGTATCCCAATGCCTCTCGTAGGAACGTGACGTTTTGACCTTTAAAAATACCTCTTATTCCATACTTGGACGAGATCTTCTTTATGGCATCGAACGGACCGCGATAGACGGGATTCGTGTTCGACTGAGTCTGCAGCCCTGAACTCGACAGCTTAGGCAATACAGTCGTGTGAGAGTGGACATGACGCACGTATCCGTATGTGTTCTACCGGTCCAGAGACGAATCCGTTGCCTAGTCCCGCTAGAGCTCCAGCGACCAGCAGCTGTGATGAACTCAGTGCTGCACCTTGCGCAGCACCTAGCCCGCTTCGGATATTTTGCGCAGTGAAATAGCGCTTAGTATATTCGAGAACGCCAAATTGAATCGAAACGCAGGCTCCTATACCCAACAACGGTGTCAATGTACCCTGATTTACGTACGGTCAGGGGATAATGCGGTGAAGCTGTTCTCAAGACCAACCTTGTAGAAAGCAAGCGGACCCTCGTTCCTTAGGATACCACCTGCGCAATCTAACATGCCATTGTACGTCCCTTTTGCCGACGTTTGCATACGCTACGTGGATAAGGTGAGGCGTTGGAGCGTCCGATTTGTACACAACATACCACTTTGACAATGTCAAAAGGCTGTCCGACTAAGACCTAGTGTTGTAAAGACAACGTTCAATGACAAAAAAGTCCATTACAATGGGTGTTTGACCTGGGCGATACCTCCTGTTGTTCCCGCAGTGAGGTCTTTAGCTGTCTGCCCGTATGACATGTCAAAGAAAAAATAATGTTACTGTAAGACGTGTCAAAGTTTGCAACGTGGTAGAGCGAGAACTCGGGAGTAGCCAATCATGACTCATGAACACGAATTTTACAAAGGGTTGCGTAGATAAGATAAGATAGTGAGGGGTGTCAAACCCGGAATAATGCAGCGATGGCTGGGGTATTGCCGCCTACATTTTTGCCCTCCTGCCGAACTGTCGATTTGACTTGTTGAAAAGGTCCTTTAACTTGGCATCGGCCTCCCTCCATTTGTCCTGATTTTCTTGAGTCTCCTTTAGCCAAGCTTCGGCAATGGCACGCGCGGGTGGGATACTATGTGGTGGTTGGGCTTCTCGCCCTCGCCGCGGTGTTCGGGTGGCCTCTTTATTGAGCGAAGGTGATGGGGGTTCGAAGGCCATCTGAGTAGACAGGAAAGGTCAACTATTGTTTGGATAGACGAAGGTTGAAGAGAGGAGATTTACCAAGTCATAGAGGGTCATTAGAGGTGTTCAGTGTACAGCGGGGCTTCCTTTCGATCTGTTTATAAGGAAGGAGAACATGTCGGAATTGAGGCAAAAGGGTCATATCCCATGAAAGATGTCACGCACGGATCCAGGGATTTATGGCACCGTATGAGAGCAATAAAGTGAATTGTCCGAGTGCTGCCATAAGAGGAAAGTTGAAAGAACGGAAGGTCAAAGAAGGAAATGTCAAGGGAAATTATCTTTGCTTACCGATGCATCCAACAGTTAAACGGATGAAAAAAGAACGAAGCGGTGAGTTGCAATGAGGCTGGATATTTATGACACGGGAAATGCATGAAACAAGATCTGAACTGAAACCATGGCATCCACGGGTTCTGCACGCCGCTTGTGCCAGTGCACCCGCAGACCGGCTCAATGCGGATTGGACCCATTGCCATTGACACTATTCTCCAAAGGGATCTGGTGATTATAGTGAGGTAAGGCCCGGATATGTATCCGTTCGCGGTCCAATGGAAGAACCCGTCTCGTATGTCAGCGTCTAGATGTCTTCCACCTCGAACCATATGCGGCTACGCTAGACAAGTCAATCAAAGACACCCAGAGAAAGGTCACTTGGTTCAAGGTCAACAAGGGGGATCCAAATTATCATAGTCACCCAGTCTTCTCCAAAACACCAGTTGGGCGATGCATTATAGTTTCCAGCGCGTAATACGATGACCAGGTGCCAAACCAAATTGCCACCGGCGATGGATGGATTACATTGTCTTAGAAGCGCGGAGGAACGTTTGGGAGCATTGCTCAGAAATCGCACCGTAGCGCTGGTGCATACCAAAAACAGTCCTGGTCGTTGGTGCCCACAACGGCCCGGCATTCGACCACTCACGTACCCTGTCGGTCGACAAACTTGAACGACTTGGCTGAGTAACCACGATTCTTCTTCCCGTCTCTTATGAGTGAACCGTACGTTCATCTACCAATTCTGGTATCCCTTGTATTTCTTTCATACTACCTGTGTTCATCCAGGCCCGTTAATTTCCTTGGTGGATCCCCTCTCAATCGCCTATCATGGCTGCGAGCATCTTCCCCATTCATCAACGCACTCATTGACTCGCCCTCTACTCGATGGCTTGCCTTTCAAGATGGGAAACCTTTGATAGCCTTGCGAGGGACAGATCCCCGTTTGGCGCTGTTGACCACTGCCGATGTAGAACCATTCTTAGGGTCCAAGCCGTACGTTGGGCAGGGACACCAAGAAGGCCGGATCCCTGCTGTCGATTTGCCGATTCTTGACGCCGCGAGGTTTAGAGGCGCGCCAATAGTATTCCTAGGTGTCAGCGAACCGAAAGGGAATGACTACTGCCCGACTACCCTTCCCGAGGAACTGGCATCGGTGCTCGTCGGCACACCTTTCTTTTCAATTGATGTCACCGAAGCCAGCCAAACAAAATTAGATCATTTAGTTCAGACTTCAACCGCCGGGACAGATGGATACAAGTTATCTTTTGCCGAGGCACGAGCTGCAACTCGGGGCCTGAATGGTTTTGATGCAGGGGTCTTTGCAGAGGCTCGATCCATGGTGGACTGGAACTTCAGGAACAAGGTACGTCGTAGTTGGCGTTACTTCCTAATTCTTTTATCTGTCGTTCCTTCAGTTCTGTGCCTCCTGCGGTTCACCAGTTTACTCCCTTTGGGGGGGATGGAAACTAACATGTACCAGTCTTCTGTCGTCGTTCAATAACGCTGGCAGGAAACCTTGCGTAACCCGGTTTTGTTCCTTTCATCTTTGTGTCGCCTATATTCTGACCGTGTTTATTATCAGGAAAGGACTGCATAACATTTCTCACCCAAGGACTGACGCAGTTGTCATCGTGGCAGTTCTGAATGAGGTCCAGGATAAAATTCTCCTTGGACAAAATGTGAGTCGTTATGCTCATCGACATGTCTCTTAATCTCTCCATAAATACAGAAAAAATTCCTACCCAAGTCTTATTCCACTCTGGCGGGTTTCATAGAACCCGGTGAGACTCTTGAGGATGCTGTCAAACGCGAGCTTTGGGAAGAGGCCGGCATTCGTGTTCGGAACGTGAGGTATCACTCAGGACAACCATGGGTCTGCTCGCGATTTATTCAGTGCCATACTGGGACTCATGCTAAGCCAGCCATATCCCGCCAATCTCATGATGGGATTTTATGCGACAGGAGATCCTTCGGAACCTATAAGAATAGATCTCGACAAAGAACTTGAAGGTACACACAGGGTTGCCAACAGCAACCATCTTGGCTCACTGTATCGGCAGATGCGAGATGGTATACCCGCGAAGAAGTCCTTACTGTTCTTCAGCACAAAGAGGGCACCGACTTTTCGAGAAATTACAAGCAGATCACGAAAGAGATCGATGAAAGGATCAACGCTAAAGTACTTGACAGTGACCCGCTCGGTAGTGACGCAGCAGCCCATGATCCAATTAGTCGACCTCCCGCGCCTGATGTCAACGAACCACCTTTCAGGGTTCCCCCTCGGACTGCGATTGCCGGAGTATTAATTTCGGATTGGGCGCTTGGAGGCGCCTCTGTCAGTGACAAGGGAAGAATGTAAACAGTTCTCGATCGTATTTGCATCGTGGATGCAAGTTACTTTTACTAGCTTTCTGGGAACGACCTTTGAATCATGAAGTCGCACTGATATACCGCGCTAAGTCCCAATTGTGTCGGCCTCTGGAGGGAACAATCTATTCCTAGGAATAGGGACTTTTCCCTGGGTGGGTGTTACATGTGATAGCCTTTAAGTTGTTGGTGATGTGGGTTCTTAGGATCATTAGATCATCGTTGCTAGCTTGGAGCTTGAAGCTTGAAGCGCTGAGCTCTCGTATTCTCGCTTGCTCAGAATTAGCCCCCATCGCAGTCGCGGCACTGGTCCTATCTGGCCCATCCTTTGCCACTAGTCTTTCTTTATGGCACCCTCCTTCCCGGTCTTCTCCCCTCCCCTGTTGCCTTCCTGGTCACTCCCTGGCCCTCCTCCCCTCGGGTTAGGTTCTTTCCCACAAGGCCTGGGCTCCCCTCTTCGATCCTCCCGACCCTTGCATGGGAGGGCCTTTCTCCACCCCTGCGTCTTGGCCGTGTCCCGCACGAGGCATGGGCCCTCCTTCGTCTTCGGGGTATGTTGTATGAGAGATTAGCGCTGGTTAGTCCCTCTGACCCCTCTGTACTCTTTACCATGTCCGACGCGTGCGCCGGATCAGTCGCTGCCTAGCAACCTCAGGCTACATCTGCGCCTCTATGCAGAACCACGACGCCTGTCCCGTGCACAGCTCTCCGCGGCGCGACCAGTCTATTATGGCTTCTTCAAGTTGTCGATACTTGTTCGGAGGCATATGATGTTACCCATTTGATCCCCATCGCCATTTTCCTCTCCTCGCCCTCGACGTCGCCTCATCCCTACATGTACGCCACCCGTCGCGCCGACGTATTCCAGCCGGCCCCTTGATGCCGCTGCAGGCTATGCCTGGCGAGCAGTGAACCTCGCAGGAAGGGCGGCGCTCCCTCCCGTCTCCCGTGCTCCTTGACCTCGGAAATTCACGGCGCTGGCGCTCAGGCCGACGAGAGACCTAAAGTCGGTCACCCGAAGGGTGGCGCTGTAACCCGGCAGAGGGCGGGTCTCCTTCAGTCAATCGCGAGTGGTACAATTCCTGGCAATCGGAATGCCGACAATGTCGACGCTTTCTTCCAACAGCACTCTGCTAGTATTCACCTCGAAGACCATCCAGACTGATGGCATAACCGCGGATGTCAAGGTTGTGCGCCTATTCCATGTCCGATTTTAGGGTTTGCAGTCTAGTTGTCGTTCGGTTTTGGTCAAGCCGGCGGAACTGCTCTCCTTGCCATCCGCGACACGGACCCGCTGTCGTATCACTATTTCTATACTAGTCATATAAGGTCCGATAAAGGGACGCTACCTTAAGTCATCCAGGGTGATGTCGGAGATGATAACGATCAATGCGTTGGTGAAGATCAAGGAGGCTCCTCCGTAGACCATTGAGACCGAGAGGGCGACGACGCGTTGCGACGGGGGCACCTCCAAGCCTTTTTAAGGTAGCAACGACGATGACGATGACGTCAGCCCCGGGTCCTCAAGATGACGGCGACTGTGGTGACAACGATGGCCCCGAGCACTACCCTCCTTTCAGAGGCGACAACGATGGCGACAACGGTGGAGCTGAATCTTCAGGCAGCGACTTCAGCACCGGGCCTCAAGTCCACGGTGGCGACTATGCCAGCCCTGGGGACCAGGACTGCAACGGTAATGATGCGGTCTCAGGCTCTTCTGGGACGGCGATGATAACGGTTCTGGGCCTGACAACAATGGGGGGCGACGCCAATCTGCCAAGGCTACGGCGGTAATGACGCGGGCCCAGGGCCCTATAGGCGGCGTCGATGATGATGGCGGGCCCCAAGGCGATGGCGGCGACGATAGTGGCCCCCAACCCCCGAAGCAACTACATGACAATGTGCGCCCAGATCCCCCAGAAGTGATGACGAGGGCGTCTTCAAGACAATGGTGGCAACGACGCCAGCCTCATTTTGTCAAGGCTATGGCGATAATCAAGCAGCCCCGGGCCCAAGGCCACGACGGCGATGACCTCGGTCCTCATGGCACCATCGGCATCGAGGCCTTTTGCCTCCTGGACACTCCACGCGGTGATGACTGGTACTTCATTTGTGAGTGCTCCGGCGATGGCCGGTTGCCGTCTCTCATGCATATTCTACTGTATATAAGCACGCACTTGTGGTACTGACTTCCTCTGGTCGTCGCGAGATGATGCCCTTAACGTTCATGAAGACTACTCGATTCAAAGATAAAATTTATCCCTGTCAAGCAGCTATCTACAAATGCAGTGGCACGTGGGTTGATCACATTGTCGACCTCGCCAGAGCTCTCAATTTGGACTCAAGGTACCTGGATCCTGATTTCCTTCTGTCTCAACGCCGTCAACACACCACCACATGTGGCCAACAGCGCCACAGAAATTCAGGACTTAAGCGAAGGCGCATGAATCTTGATAGATGATTTTACCAAAGGTGGAAGCGTCCGCTTCCCTTCGTCACTCAAACGTGTGAATTGTCGGACCACACGTGCTCAAGAATAATTATAGTAGCATCAAGTTCAATGGCAACGAATCACAAAAATCGACTCACCACAAATTTAAGCTCGAAACGGCTAACATCAGATGTTAGCCGGACACCTCTCGCATTACCAAGTAAATAACCTAACTCACCTCCGTCTCCAGCCCATCATAACCACGGTGTGGCCCGAATGAGCGCGAGACGGGGCTATCTTTTCTGGCGCCTATACTATCTTACAATACTTCCTTTCTCGTCCTTTCTCGTCGTACCTGATAACTAATCCACCCCACTAATAACAACGCTCTGAATCTGTGTCGTTTGGCCCAGGATTGTCTTCCCCTCAGAGTGCTATTTCATACCCATCATCTTTACCATCAACGCATCTTGTAACTCTGCGTCTGTGTAAGACCGCGATGAAGTTCAAGTTACTGTTACTGGGCCGGACTTGGAATCGCCGTGCTCGTGACGGGATTCTTGCTTCTTCAACAGCGACGGATGTTGGGTCCTCAGCTTGTTCTATCCTTGGTAGCGGGACACGAACGAGCGAATCACAGTAGACACATCATAGTACTTTCGTTCTATATCATCTGAGAGCTAATCAACGTTATGATCACAATATCTTTCCCTTGTGCCCGTGTAATATTTCGACTGTGAATTATGCGGGGTAGATCATTTACCTGTGGGATGCTAAAATGTGGCACCAGAAGCTCTCCACCAGCAGCAGAGTTAATGCCGTTGAACTCTCTTCTGCGCTTCCGCGCGACGCCCCCCGGACATGGCGTTTCTTGCAGTAGGTTGGGAAGTTGATCAAGATGGCATTCAGTTCCGTACCAGTGCCAAGGCAGAAGCCTTCCTGAAGCAACAAATAGTGTATCGAATCCTTCCTTGTTCATGCCCGTAACGACGAACACGGGGTGCATGTCGCCAGCGCAGATGCTAGCTCGTCATTCAGCTCTTCTGTCGTCAAAAGTCTGAGCGAATATTTCTGCGACCACAAGGTTGTTGGCGGGGTTGATTTGATAGCTCTCTCTGTGTATCAAACTCCTACTGTATCACTCAATGGTGCCATCGCCACTGCAGAGGAGGCACTCGATGGTCCCCGGGTCCGACCACATCAACGCAGTGATTACGAGCGCATCCAACATCCCGAACACGGTACACGACATTACTTATGGATATGACCCTATCTTGCCATTATCAAATAGCGCAGCTCCATGGCCCTGGGCAAGGAACTTGATCAGAGGGCTTGTGCTTTGCACGCGCGCCTACCAACTACTATTATCGAGCGTCGTGTACAAACATATCTGCATGAGCCTCCAGTTCATCATGCAAACATCGACTGTAGGATACATTTGACGGCCAACATACGTTGTGTCCCTCCGAGTCTGGGTCGCGCCGATCACGCCCATCGGAGTGTGTCCCGCCATGACAGCTTCGTCCCCCCCGACTCGGATTTGAGGAGGTACTCAGGCTGTCTGCGGTGAGGGCCACTCAGAGTGGGGCCCAGTGATGGCCTTTCAGCCCAAGTTCTACACTTTGAAAAGCCGTCGTACCATGAAGGGGAGTCAACATCAAACTTACATACACTAGCCAGCAACAAGCCCGCGACCATCCTCCTACGAACTTTCACGCTCGAGGGCCTCACACGCGGCGGCGAGATCCTCCTTCGAGAGCGCGCCGCGCGCCTCTTCCACGGACGCGGCATCTCGCGCCGATTCCCCGGCCTTTCTCGCCTCCCGCACGAGCCGCGTACTCGCCCAGTTGAGGTATCCCGCCTTGCCGATCTCCCACTCCCGTTTTCCAGGCCCGAGCGGGAGTGGGTGGGTGTGTGCGTCGTCGACGAGCGGGGGACGCGCGGAAATGCGCGCGTGTAGCGCACCCACGTCCCCCGCGATCGCGTGCAGCGTGCGGAGCTGGTCGGGCTGCAGGACGGCAAGGCGCGCGAGGCGCGCGTCGGCCTGTCGTGCGTGGCGTCTGGACGCCCGCAGCGCTTTCGTCAGCAGCCGTTTCAGCTGGTTTTGCTGTGGATGGTCGGTCCGGTTGCGCATTTACGTGCGATGATGATGACGCACCTTTTCGATTTTGCGCCAGAGCTCGTCGATCTCGGCGAGAAGCTCGGCCTCTTTCCCTGGAGGCTGGTCAAAGTCGAGCCCCGCATGGTGCGGCGCGACGAGGGGGAGGTTGGAGGGCACGGCGAAGATGTTGCGGAGGGACCACGCTTCGAAGAAGTCGAAGGCGATGTCGGTGTGGAATTCGAGGAGAGTCTGGAAGGACACGAGGCCCTGCTCGAGTTCCTTGTCGGCGTCCCAGTCTGGCTCCCGCTCAAGACGCGTCTCGGCCCAGCGGTTCAGAAAGTCCTCCATCGCGTCAACGGCGCGTCCAACACCATCGTTCGCGATGTTGATGATGTCATCAAGGAGAAAATGAGGAGAGAACGACAGGAGTTCTGGGATAAGGACGGTCGGGGTCGGTTTGGACGAGGTCGAAGTTGCTTGAGCCATCGCGTGACCGTGACGAAATACATGTCACGTCTGTGGTGGCGGCTTAGAACTCACCGGTTCTCACTGAGAATCGGTGTGACTCCGTCAGTCAACGAGCAAGCGTCGACCTGCGTGCAAGCCTTCCGCCACAGATGTTGAATGACAATCAAGCATCGGATGTTGGCTGGATGGCCCACAGCGCCATTGGTATCGGACAGCACGACTATCAATCCAGTGCGGCTTATACGCCACTGTTCAACTTAAAGTCGTCGAGGAGGGATTCATCTGGCCAAACACCGACGGAACGATGGGTGCCGTGGGATCAGTTGGATGCCGATGGCATGTCAGGGGATGAGAGCCATGACGACGAGGATTTCGACGAGCACAACCTTTACATCCGTTCAACGCATACAATATAACACTCTTCCTCACGTATTGCAAGGCAATTTCTGAATGGACGGGCTGTGTGGCCTCGACAGTGGAGGGGCTGTTGTCCTTGGCAGAACTCCATGCAGGAGGCTGTGTCGAGCCTGTTTGCGCGCTAAAACGGAACCCTTCACGGACGCCACATACAACTACAGTATACCATATCATACGGCGTGTTCACCTCGAGCAACGTATCACCCCTGTCTCCTCGGATTCTCGAATGATTTCGCAGCTTCGTGCACACAAGGAAAGGGGGGCCGTGATATTAGGTTCGTGCACGCCTGCGCCTATCCACATGCCGTTCCCACCCCCAGGCAGTCTCTAGGCGCTGCTTCTTTTTAATTTTCGTCTTAGAAGCTTCTAAGTTGTGTTAGTACCTGTAAGCAGCAAGGACCGCGGTCTGGGACCGCCATATGGCGGTGCAATCAAGGCAAGAACGTGCCAGTGAATGGAGGCAGAGATAAGTTCTTCCTCGTTGCAACGATCCCACCTTCTATGCTTGGAGACGGATTGAGGCCATGTCACTTCCAAGAGATCGATCCTGAGAGCCTCACCAGCCGCCGTTTCGGCGTGTTCCGAAAGGACACTTGATAATACTGATTTCTTCCCTCGCCGCCAGTAGGCCCAGATTCGATGCGACGTGATTGTTCCTTGTTTTATTTGGCCGCGAGTATATAAGTGATCCAAGGGATCCTAGACGCTTGTACCTCCTGCATCACAATATGAGTTTTGTTCCTTGGTCGAAAGGGAACCCCCAGCGCAAATTCGTTGATCTTATCCACGAAGCCACTTACAAGTGGGCCAATTGGGATCCACCAAAGGTCATCCAGGTCAGCCCTCCTTCTCCTTCTCTCCATCACTGTCCGCCATGCCAACGCGACTGGCCACAGATCGGTGATTTTGGCGTGATCGACAAGCGGACCGGAGAATTGAAAATCGAAGGGAACATCTATACGCACCCGGAGATCAAAGATGTCGCGAAGGAGTTCCCCGTGTTCGAAGCTGCGGAGACAGATCTGTACCAGATCCACTCTCAACAGGTGGAGAGACTGGAAATAAAAGCTGCCTCCGACAAGTGAGTTCTGTTCT